>WNFR01006922.1_pt1 | contig 11564 bp, 8 predicted proteins | sample 5400221 | NCBI WGS metagenome assembly WNFR01 (sample SAMN13153357, study PRJNA577476) | soil metagenome | isolation source: 40 cm soil under Madrone tree | place: USA:California | collected 2016-06-14 | reverse complement strand
TGCCTTCGGGGGTCTTCCAGACTAGCCCCGAGGGGTCGGCGCCCTTCCGTTCCTTACCGGCGAGCTCCTCCCACAGCGTCGGATTCGCAGGCTGCTTCGGGTCGACGGCGGCGGGGGATTTCGGGTCGGCCATGCGGCGTAGGATTGACCATACGCCGCCGCGGTTCAACTGCGCGGGTCACCTCCGCGCCGACCGCCTACGGCTTGACGGCTCCTGACCGGGTACTTGCAACGCCGTGGCCGGATGCCGCTCAACGCGAAACGACCGCAGTGCCGGTCGGCATCCACCAGCGCGCCATCTCGAGCTCGATCGCATCGAACGGCACCGCGCGCACCGGATCGCTGCCGCCGTGCGTGCTGGCGACGACCCAGCGTCCAGGCTCGAGGTGGTAGACCTCGAGCGTGCGATTCAGCGGCTCGACGATCCAGAGGTTCGCGATGCCCTCGCGCGCGTAGATGCGCATCTTGCGGCCGCGATCGATGGAGCCGGTGTTCGGCGACACGACCTCGCACACCCAATCCGGAGGCGTCGTGAACGCGGCCGTGTTCGGCAGCACGGGCATGCGGTCGCGACGCCAGCCGGCGAGGTCGGGAACGACGACGTCCGGAGCGAAGTGCATCTCGGGGCCGAACAGAATCCACCAACCGCCGGGACCTTTTGGATCGCCCAGCGGGCGGTGGAACGCGCCGTTCAGGTCGCTGCCGAGTACCGATGTTGCATTGGCGTGTGGCGACGACGGACGTGGGCTCAGAAAGAGCTCGCCCCCGAGGATCTCGGCGACCACGTGCTCCGGCGCGTTCCGCACGTCGTCATAGGTGCCCTTGCGACCCGAAGTACTCATCGCGGCACCGTCGCTTCAACGCCGCGGCCGCTCGTGCGGTTGGAAGGATAGAAACGGACGACCCTTCCAGAGAAGCGCCTTCACCTCCAGCGTTTCGCCGCTGCGAAAGCGGACGACGAGCGTATCGAGGCTGCTCGTCATCTCCGCGATCTCCTCGCCGCTGAGCCAGCTCCAGTCGACCGTGCAGCCGCCTTGATCGTTGAGGCCGTCCGATCCGTCACCCATGCGAACCCCCGTTTCGCGTGCGCGCGAGGAAGCGCACGGCGGTTGGCTTCCGTTCGACGTGGCGTCGCCGTAGTTGTGGACGACGCATGATGCTGTCCCAGATCTGCCGGATCGAGCGGCGAATGTCGAATTACGGTGGGCTCGCGTGCGCGCTTGCGGTGACGTCGGTGCTGACGGCGGCGGCGGTTCGCGTCGGCGCGCAAGAGCCCACGCCCGCTCCCGATACGAGCGGCAACACGCCGCGCAGCGCGATGCGCGGCTACCTCACGGCGAGTCGCGCCGCCGACTACACGCGCGCGGCGACGTACCTCGATCTCCGCTCGCTGCCGCCGGCCAAGCGCAGCAACGGTCCGGAGCTCGCGAAGGAGCTGCACGTCGTCCTCGACCGCACGCTGTGGGTCGAGCTCGATAGCCTGAGCGACGACCCCGAAGGCGCGACGGACGATGGCTTGCCGCCGCGTCGTGACCTCGTCGGCACCATCTGGGGACCGAGCGCCCGCGTCGAGGTGTACCTCGACCGCATCGGCGGCGCGGGTCTTCCGCCGTGGCAGGTCGCGGGCTCGACGGTGCGGCAGATCCCAAAGCTCTACCAGGACTTCGGCTATGGCCGCCTGACGGAGCTGTTGCCGGCGCCGTTCTTCGACGTGCGCTTTCTCGATGTGCAGCTGTGGCAGTGGATCGGTCTCGTCGTCCTCGCGCTGGCGGCGGCGATCGTCGCGTGGGTCGCGACCGCGGTCACGGCGCGCGCGTTGCGCGTCGTGCTCCTGCGCTCGCGGCTCGCGTTCGAGGAGCCGCACCTGCCGCTCGCCGTCGGGCCGCTGCGCCTCCTCGCGGCGGCCGCGCTCTTCGATGCCGGGACCGGCCTCTTGGCGCTGCCGGTGCCGGCCTATCGAGTCGTGACCGGGATCGCGGACGCGCTGGTGATCTTCGCCGTCGTGTGGCTCCTCTGGCGAATCGCCGACGTCTTCGCGCGCGCCGCCGAACGCCGGTTTGCGTCCGAGGGCAAGCCCGCGGCTGCCGGCCTCGTGCCGATCGGGCGCCGCACCGTGAAGGTGCTCCTCACCGCGGTGGCGATGATCGCGGTCCTCGAGAACTTCGGCTTCAACGTCACCGGCATTCTCGCGGCGCTCGGCGTCGGCGGTCTCGCGGTCGCGCTGGCGGCGCAGAAGACCGTCGAGAACCTGTTCGGCGGCATCACGCTCATCGCGGATCAACCGGTGCGCGTCGGCGATCTCTGCCGCTTCGGCGACCGCACCGGAACCGTCGAGGACATCGGCTTGCGCTCGACGCGGCTGCGTACGCCGGAGCGGACGGTCGTCTCGGTGCCGAACGGCCAGTTCGCGTCTATGGAGCTCGAGAATTTTGCGCGCCGCGATCGCATCCGTCTGCAGGCGATCTTGGCGCTGCGCTACGAGACGACGCCGGCGCAGGTGCGGGCGGTGCTCACGGCGATCTCCAAGCTGCTCCTCGGCAATCCAAAAGTCGCACCCGACTCGGCCTACGCGCGCTTCGTCGGCTTCGGCGCGACGTCGCTCGACATCGAGGTCGTCGCGTATGTCGCGACGGCGGAGACGAGCGAGTTTCTCGCCGTCCGCGAGGACCTCTTCCTCGGTATGATGGATGCGGTCGCGACGAGCGGCACGGCGTTCGCCGCCGCGAAGGTGCCGCCGCCGACGGTCGCAGCGCCGCAGCCGCCGCCGAGTCCGCCGCCTACGGACGGCGGCGCGCAACGCTGACGGGGCGCAACGGTCACCGCCGCGCGTTGCGCAGGCGCCCTCGGCGATCGAGCCGGAATTCGACGCCACCGGCATGGCATCGCGGCGCGGTTCCCGGTTACATAGCGGGCGCGAGTCGAAGCTCGCAGCACGAAAGGAGACGGACATGAACAAGAAGGTGGGGATCCTCGTCGCGGGCGCCGCGGCGGGGCTGATTTTGTCGGGCGCCGTGGCCGCGCGTGCCGATGAGAAATCGGGCGGCGACGTGTACTGCGCGGGCATCAACTCCTGCAAAGGGAAGGGGGCGTGTGCGGGAGCCGGCAACTCGTGCGCCGGCGAAAACAGCTGCAAGGGCAAGGGCGTCATCAAGTCGACGGAGAAGGAATGTAAGGACAAGGGCGGGAAGGTCGTTCCGGACCCGAACAAGAAGTAAGTTCCACGGTTGCGGCGGGCGCGCGGTGGCGGGCGAGCGCGGGACTGTGCCCGGCACCCCGCGTGCGCAAAAGGTTCAATGCGCACAACGGCTGCCGGGCACAGTCCCGCGCTCGCCCGCCATCGTGCGCCCACCGGGCCGTCGAAGCAGCCTGTCTTGCGCGGCCGTTCGCATGGCGTTGGCGCCGCCTTCAGTCGCGCCTCCCTGCTCGCGTCGCGTCGGGTCCCCTGACGTGCGGTGTCGTCGACCCCTACCGCCGCGATGCGTTTCACGCTCGTCCGTTCGCGCCCTCATGACGGCGCGTGATTGAGCCTACGGCGGCGAGCGACGAGACTCCGCCCCGATCGCATCACACTTCGAGCGGAGGATCTCATGCGAAAGCTTTCGGCCTGTGTTTGTGCGTGTCTTGCCGTGCTCACGATTGCCTCGGTCGCGATTGCGCGGGCGCCGTCGTGCTCGTTCGGTCCAGGTGCGTTGCCGGCCGACACCGCGCGGGTGCACGGCGTGCAGATTCCGATCGACAACGTCGTCGTGCTGATGCAGGAGAACCGGTCCTTCGACCACTACTTCGGCCAACTGCACGACGAGGGGCAGAAGCGCGTCAGGCGGGTACCGAAGAATGCCTCCAACCCCGACCCGACGAACGCCGACGGCCCGCCGATCCTGCGCTTCCACAAGACGACCTATTGCGAGACCGCCGACCTCGACCACTCGTGGAACGGCACGCACAAGGAGTACGACGGCGGCAAGATGGACGGTTTCACCGCGCAGAACATCGACAGCACCGATCCTACGGGCGCGCGGACGATGGGCTACTACGACATCGCCGACTTGCCGTTCTACTACGCGCTCTACAGCACGTTCGCGATGGGCGACCGCTACTTCGCGTCGACGTTGACGCAGACGTTTCCCAACCGCTTCTACCTGCTCGCCGGGACGTCGTTCGGCCACATCAAGAATGACTTCCCGACGGGCGATCCCGTCAACGACTTCGCGCAACGCACGATCTTCAACCTCCTCGACGAGGCCGGGGTGACCTGGAAGGTCTACTTCTCGCAGATCGCCTTTGCGCTCGAGTTCTCGTACGTCCGCAACCATGCGCCGGGGAACGTCGTCCCGATCGACGATTTCTACGCCGACGCCGCCGCCGGCACGCTGCCGCAGGTCGCGTTCGTCGACCCGATTTTCATCGCGCAGGCCAACGTCGAGAACGACGAGCATCCACCCTCGAACGTGCAGGTCGGCGAAAGCTTCGTCGCACAAGTGATCAACGCGCTCTTCACGAGCCCGCAGTGGCCGCACTCCGCGCTCTTCCTGAACTACGACGAGCACGGCGGCTTCTACGATCACGTGCCGCCGCCGCAGGCGTGCGCGCCCGACGACATCGCGCCGATGCTCGGCGCCGGCGACGAGCCCGGCGGATTCGACCAGTACGGCATCCGCGTGCCGGCGGTCGTCGTGTCGCCGTATGCGCGGCCGCACTACGTGTCGCATCGCGTGTACGACCACACGTCGGTGTTGCGCTTCATCGAGACCCGTTTCGACCTCCCGGCGCTCACCCGCCGCGATGCCAATGCCGATCCGATGCTGCGCCTCTTCAAGTTCAGCCGTCCGGCGTTCCCGACCGCGCCGACCTTGCCCGCCGCGCCGATGGATCCCGCGCAGGTCGAGCAATGTTTGAGCGCGCCGCCACCGACCGGTCTCTGAGCCGGGCCGCGTGAGGACTGGGAGCGGCGCGAATTCACTTCGCGCCGCGATTACAATCCGGTGTCGACGACGCTAGACGGCTGACGGATCGCGCCCGCTCCGGGGAGACCGGCGGTGCCGTCGACGGCGCTCTGCCCGGTGCCGGCAACGCAGAAGATCGCGGACAACACCGGGCCGTCGGCGATGCGACGCCGGTGCGGACGATGCCGGAGTTGATGTAGCAGTCCTTCGAAGAGAACTGACAGATCTCGCCGGCCGTGCAGTGGGCGCAGATCGGGGGCGCGCAATCGCTGTTGGCGAAACAGCTCTGATACGAGCTGTACGAGCAGCGCCCTTGGATCGTGGCGGTGCATCCTCCCTCGTTCGGCTGCAGCACACGGAATCTTCGGCAGAGCTACGGAAAAGTGACTGATGATCTGAGCGTTACATCGAGATGAATGCCGTACGGTGCGAGCGTGCTATAGCCCCTTCTGTGTGCCGCTCCGCGGCTTGATCGACATGGCCGACATCTGCGAGAGGACGAGTCGAGGCTGCTACCGAGCGTGACCGTCGCATTCCCGCATGCCGCAATGCCGCCGGCCGAAGAGGCCGCGTGGCCCGCCGCCAATGGCAGTCGTGTAGTCTTTCTGATCGACGCGGCAAGCGGTTTCGAGCGTCGCCTGCTCGAGGATTGGATCAATCGCGCCAAACCGGCGCACATTTCGCCGGCGGAGGTCGAGACGATTCGGATCCCGCCGTCGCGTCGCGGACGCCGAGGGCGCCTCGATCCGCGCCTCGAGGCACGCCTCGCCACCGGTGACGACTCGCTATTGGCGCCGGTGCGCGTCTCCTGGCATCCCGGCTACGTCAACGGTAAGCGCGAGGCGCGGCTCTCCGACCTCGTTACCCTCGGCGATCCGCGCGACCCGGGGCGGCTCCGCCAGCGCTGGGTTCGGCGGCGATACCCGGAGCGCTGCCGCATCGTCGTCGGCGAGCCCGCCCCGATCTCGGATCTGCGCGAGCGCTGGCGGCGGGCCGGCGGGGTGGACGCCGCGCAGACGACGGGCCTCGCCGAGTTCGTCGTCCGGCAAGCGGTACTGGCGTGCGAGCGCGCCGAGCGTCGCCTGCGCGGTGCGCGCTACAAGGTGCCGCGCTTCGTACACGAGGACATCCTCGCGCGTCCGGCGTTTCGCGGCGGCATTGCGCGGCTCGCACGCGACCTCGGCCGCCCCGAAGCCGCCGTCGCGCGCGAGGCGGCGAAGTATCTGCGCGAGATCGCGGCGCGGCACAGCCCGTACGTCATCGACCTCACCGCGCATCTCATCCGGCTTCTCTACACCCGCGGCTACGGCGAGGCGCTCCACTACGATCGGGCACAGCTGGAGGCGGTCCAAGCGCTGACGCAACGCTACCCGGTCGTGTTCCTGCCGTCGCACAAGTCGAACCTCGATCATCTCGTCTTACAATATGCGCTGCACGAGAACGGACATCCGCCGAATCACACCGCCGGCGGCATCAACATGAATTTCTTTCCGGTGGGGCCGCTGGTCCGCCGGAGCGGCGTGTTCTTCATTCGCCGCAGCTTCAAGGACAATGTCGTCTACAAGCACGTGCTGCGGCAGTACATCGATTATTTGATCGAAAAGCGGTTCTCGCTCGAGTGGTATATCGAGGGCGGCCGCTCGCGAGCGGGCAAGCTCCTGCCGCCGAAATTCGGCATGCTCGCGTACGTCGTCGACGCGTACCGCCGTCGCAAGAGCGAGGACGTCTACCTGATCCCGACGTCGATCGCCTACGACCAGATCCAGGACGTCGGCGACTACGTCGCCGAGCAGCGCGGCGCCGCGAAGCAGCGCGAGAGCTTCGGTTGGTTCCTGAAGCTCGTGCGCTCGTTGCAGCGCCGCTATGGCGACATCCACATCCGCTTCGGCGAGCCCGTCTCGTTGCAGCAGGCGCTCGGGCCGTCCGATCCTGGGGCGGAGCCGAATCCCGACGACCGCAGCCTCGCCGTGCAGAAGCTCGCGTTCGAGGTCGCGGTACGCATCAATCGCGTCACGCCGATCACGCCGACGTCGCTCGTCACGCTCGCGCTCCTCGGCGTCGGCGATCGTGCGCTCACGGTCGACGAGACCGCCACCGCGCTGCAGAACATCGTCGAGTACGTCCGCCGTCGCCGTCTCCCGACGACGACCGACCTCCGCGAGCTCACCACCGCCGGCGGCCTCCAGCGCGCGCTCGACGCGCTCGTCGGCAGCGGTGTCGTCGCGCGCTTCGCCGAGGGCCCCGAGGCGGTGTACGCGATCGGCGCCAACCAACACCTGACCGCGGCGTACTATCGCAATACGATCATTCATTTCTTCGTCAACGGCGCGATCGCCGAGCTCGCGCTCCTCGCGGCGGCCGAGGACGGCGTCGCCGATTCGCCCGCCGTCTTCTGGGACGAGGCGATGCGGCTCCGCGATCTCCTCAAGTTCGAGTTCTTCTTCGCCGAAAAAGATGCCTTTCGTGCCGAGCTCCGCGCCGAGATCGCCGGCCACGATCCTGATTGGGAAGCGAGCGTCGCCGCCGGCAGCACCGCGATTCACGCGCTCGTCCGCCGCTTCAAGCCGTTCTCCGCGCACCGCGTGCTGCGCCCGTTTCTCGACGCTTATCGCGTCGTCGGCGACGCCCTCGAGCGCCTGGATCCCGCCGCCCCTTTCGACGAGACCGCCTTCCTCGCCGCCTGCATCGCTCGCGGCCAACAATACGACCTCCAACGCCGTCTCCGCAGCCACGAGTCGGTCTCCAAGGTCCTCTTCGCGACCGCATTCCGCCTGGCGCGCAACCGCGCCCTCGTCCCCTCCACGCCTCCGTCAGACGCCGATCGCGCGACTCTCACCACCCGCCGTCGCGCATTCGCCGACGAGATCCGCGCCGCCGTCCGCAGGCTCGACGCCATCGACGCGCTCGTCGCGAGCCGCCGCGCCGGCCTGATCTAGCGCCGCTGCGCGACGGCGATCCAAACGAGCGTCGGCTGCGCGACGGCGTCTCGACGAGCGTCGCGCGCGACGGCGAAGGAAAGAGCGTCGCTGCGCGACGGGGTAGCGGGTCGGCTGCGCGCGAAGAGCGCTCGCGCGGGGCACCGGACACGCCTTGGATCTTCCGTATTGCGCACCGCCTTGACCGCAATGGCTCGCTCTTTATGCGCGCTCCGCCGACCCGCGACCCCGTCGCAGTAGCGCCGATCGTTCCACGCCGGACGCCGCAACGGCGCGTTGCGGTCGTCGTGCGCTGCCGACGGACGTCGGCGCATGGCGCGGCGTCGCAGCGCGCGGGCGCGCATTTCCACCCGTCGCGCGCCAGCGCAAGCGAGCGACCTCCGATGGAGCCGCCGGCGACCCCGCTCCGACTGCGATGCGAGCGAGCCTGTTCCCGATTGCGATGCGAGCGCAGCGAGCGAGCCTCTTCCCAGTCACGCGCGCGCAGCGGACCGCCGAGAAGGGTCCAGCTGCAAGGCGCGACGGAGCCGGGCAGCGCAGGCGTAGCAGCGCTACGCCGAGCACGCCCGGCGACCGAGCAACGCAGCAGATGGGCCCTTATCGGCGGTCCGCGACGGTGAGGCGGGATGCGGCCGCAACAATCGCCACAAACTCACGCGGATCCACCGGCTTTGCGACGTGTAGTTGAAAGCCGGCGGCAAATGCGTCGACGCGATCCTCTACGCGGGAATACGCGGTGAGCGCGACGGCGGGCGTGCGGGCGCCCTGATTCGCGGGGAGCGCGCGGACGCGGCCGATGAGCGTATAGCCGTCTTCGTTCGGCATTCCGACGTCGGACACGAGGACGTCCGGGGTCCACGTGCGCACGAGCTCGAGCGCGGTCGACGCCGAGCTCGCGCCGCGAACATCGGCGCCGGCGTCGCGGAGCACGGTGACGAGTACGTCGAGCGTATCGTGCTCGTCATCGACGACGACGATGCGGAGGCGGTCGAGACGTGCGGCCGTGCCGTCCGTCGCCGCGGCACCCGCCTGCTGCGCGACCGCCGGCGCAGGCGCGGGCGCCTGGGTACGCGCGGGCGCGAGCGGCAGCGTCACGGTGAACGTTGCTCCGTGTCCGAGCCCGGGACTGTCGCAGGCGACTTCGCCGCCGTGGAGCTCGACGAGATGGCGCACGATCGCGAGCCCGATGCCGAGGCCGCCGTGCGCGCGCGTCGTCGTCGAGTCGTGCTGGCGGAAGCGTTCGAACACGTGCGGCAGGAACTCCGGCGCAATGCCCGCGCCCGTGTCGCGGATGATGAGTTCGAGCTGTGAACCGACGCGCCGCAGGACGACCTCGACACTGCCGCCTTTCGGCGTGAACTTGATGGCATTCGAAAGCAGGTTCCACGTGACCTGCTGCAGCCGCTCGGAATCGCCGATCACCACACCGGGGTCGCCATCGAGGATCGTATGGACGGGAATCGCCTTCGCGTCGGCGGCGGAGCGCAACGAATCGATCGCGCCCTCGATGACGGCCGTGAGATCGACGGGCCGCACGTCGAGGTGCACCTTGCCGGCGACGATGCGCGACACGTCGAGCAGATCGTCCACGAGTCGCGCTTGCGAGCGCGCCGCGCGATCGATCGTCGCGATGCCCTTCTCGAGCATCGGCGCGTCGAGGTTGCGGGTGCGCAGCAGCGTCGTCCAGGCGAGAATCGGCGTGAGCGGCGTCCGCAGCTCGTGAGAGACGGTGGCGAGAAACTCATCCTTGGCGCGGTTCGCGCGATCGGCGTCGTCGACCGCGGCGTGCGCCTCCGCGAGCAGGCGCTCACGCTCGCGCTCGCCGCGCAGACGCTCGGTGACGTCGCGCAGGATCACCGTGTAGAGCTTCTCGCCGTTCACGACGCTCTGCGAGATCCGCGCCTCCATCGGGAACTCCTCGCCGTTCGCGCGCAGCGCGGCGAGCAAGCGCTCGCCGCCCATTTGACGCATGCTGACGCCGGTCTTCCCGAACTCGGCGATGTGGGCATTATGGCCCGCTCGGAAACGCGCGGGGATGAAGCGTTCGATCCGTTGCCCGATCGCGTCGGCCGCGGAGCAGCCGAAGATCTGCTCGGCACCGGCGCTGAAGACCGTGATCCGTTCCGCTTCGTCGATCGCGATGATCGCGTCGCCCGCCGAGCGCAGGATCGCCGCCATGCGCTCCTCGCCGGCACGGAGCGCGAGGCGCTCCGCGATGTCGCGCGAGAAGACGGACAGGCCGGTTTCCGCCGGATACGCACGTACGTCGACGAACCGCCGCGTCACCGGCGACAGCGCCTCGAACTCGACCGGCGTACGCTCGCCCATCGCCTTCATGAACGAGCGCTCGAATACGGTGCCGACCTTCTCCGGCATCACGTCCCAAATCGTGCGGCCGAGAAGGTCGGCGCCGGTCCGCCCGAAGTACTGCGCCGCCTGGTGATTCAGGTACGTGAAGCGCCACTCCGAATCGAGCGCGTAGAAGACGTCGCTGATGCTTTCGACGATGGCGCGGGTGCGCGCCTCGGCCTCCCGCGCCCGCGCCGCCGTCTCCGCCGCGCGCGCACGTGCGCGCAGCTGCACCGTAATCGTGCCGACGATCGCGAACGCGAGGACGACGAAGAGCGCAAGACCGATGAAGTCCTCCGCGTTGACGGCGCCCGCGGACGGGAAGAACAGCAGCTCGGCTGCGAGGGCGCCCAAAGCGACGGAGAGCGCTCCGGGACCGAAGCCGCCGACGGCGGCGCTGAACGCCGCGGCCGCGAAGAACGTGACGTACGGAACGTTCGGTCCGAGAAACGGGTCGAGCGCGAGCCGGATCGCGATCGCGACGGCGGTGACGAGAGCCGCAATCGCGTAGCTCGTTAGTGGATGACGGCGGCCCATCTCGAGCTTGCGTTCACGTGCGGTGCGCGGCACGTGCGAGATCGCCGCGGATGCTGCGCGCCGCGGCGACGAAATGCGCCGCGGCGAGCACGTTGGCGATGCCGAGGAGGAGGAGCGAGTAGCGGACGGCATGCGTCCCATACGATGCGGCGAGCACGTCGTTCAAAACGCCGACCACGACCGGACCGAGGCCGAGACCGATGATGTTGATGACGAAGAGCAGGACCGCCGACGTCGTCGCGCGCATCGTCGGGCGGACGAGGGTCTGCGTCAACGAGAAGACCGGCCCGAACCAGATGGCGCTCAGGACTGCGGACGGAATGAGGAAGAGCAGGGCGACATGCGGCGTCGGCCAGAAGAGCGTCGCAAAGGCGAACGGCAGCTGCACGAGCACCGCCGCCGCCGAGGCCCAGGATGCAGCCGAGCCAGGTGCCGACCTCCCCCGTCCCCATGCCGTGTACACGCACGAAGAACGTCGGTCCCCAGATAGCGAACGCGTAGCCGCCGAACGAATGAAACGCGGCGGCGAGCGCGAGATGCCGAAACGAGCGCAACGACCAAAGCACACGGAGCGCGGTGCCGATCGGCTCGGCGTCGCCCGGCGCGCCGTGCGAATGCAGCGGCTCGTGCGCCGCGTCGGGGCTCGCACGCTCGTTCGCGCAGCTGGCGATCCTGCGCGTGGGCGTCGGCGTCGGCGAGGCGGCGTTCGTCCCGGCGTCGCACTCGCTGCTCTCCGACTATTTCCCGGTCGAGCGCCGCGCGACGGCGATGGCGATCTTCTCGATGGGCGTTCACATCG
>WNFR01010906.1_pt1 | contig 11565 bp, 6 predicted proteins | sample 5400221 | NCBI WGS metagenome assembly WNFR01 (sample SAMN13153357, study PRJNA577476) | soil metagenome | isolation source: 40 cm soil under Madrone tree | place: USA:California | collected 2016-06-14 | reverse complement strand
GCGATTAAGTACGTTTGCTCGACAGGTCACCCCGTTCGCAACATATCCGGCGATCTCCTGGAATACGTCGGCACATCGATAGACGTGACCGAACGCAAGCGGGCGGATGAAGAGCGCGAGAGATTGCGCCAGGTACAGGCTGATCTTGCGCACTTAAGCCGGGTGACGACGATGGGCGAGTTGACGGCATCGCTAGCGCACGAAATCAAGCAGCCGATTGCCGCAGCAGTAACAAACGCTAAAACCTGCTTGCGATGGCTTGGTCGCGATCAGCCCGATGTGGCAGAGGCACGCGAAGCTGCATCGAGACTCGTTAAAGACGTAACGCGCGCGACTGATATCATTGGCAGAATCAGCGCGCTGTTCAAGAAGGGCGCTCTGCAGCGGGAGTTGGTTGATGTAAATGAAGTCATTCGAGAAATGATTGTCCTGCTGCGCAGCGAGGCGAACCGCTACTCGATCTCCATCCGCACCGAACTTGCTGACAATCTTCCCAAGGTCATGGTAGACCGTGTCCAACTGCAGCAGGTTTTCATGAACCTCATGCTTAATGGCATCGATGCCATGAAGGAAACGAGTGGCGGAAGTGAGCTTGCCATCAAGTCGGAAGCCGGCGATGGTCAACTGCTGATCTCGGTCAGCGATACCGGTGTGGGATTGCCCCCGGAGCAGGCGGACCAGATCTTCCGGGCATTCTTTACTACCAAGGATAACGGGACCGGTATGGGGCTGCCCATCAGTCGCTCAATCATCGAGTCGCATGGCGGCCGCTTGTGGGCCGCCGGCGCCTCCGGGCGGGGCGCAACTTTTCAGTTCACCCTGCCCGCTGCAGTCGCGGCGCACGCATAAACTCCCCGGCGGCTCCCACGTGGTGGCCAGCCGTTGTTCTATATATGGGCTATCCGTCTGACGAACGAAGGCTCGCCAGAACAGGCGAGGAAGTATTCCGCTCGTTCTGTCAATGCCATCATGACCCATACTTATTGGGAGGTCGGGCGAAGAATCGTGGAGCACGAGCAGCACGGAAAGAAGCGGGCTGTCTACGGAGAGGCCTTAATCGAACGGCTCGCTTTGGACCTCACAGGGAAGTTTGGCAGAGGCTTCTCTCAAAGTAACCTCTGGCAAATGAGAGATTTTTATCTCGCTTGGCCAATTCTCCAGACACCGTCGGGAGAATCCCGCCCGTCAAAATCCATATCGGTAGACACCCCAAAGTTCCAGACACTGTCTGGACTTTTGGGTGAACATCAGGGAACACGGCTTCAAACACTTCCGCATAGGCCAAAACCCACGCCAAATGCTATTCAGTCAGAAGCTCCACGGGAGGAATCCGAAGTTCCGCCTGCCTGCCAGTGCAAAACAGACATAGCTGCATTGTGTGCAGGAGCGTGTATACGAGAACGAAGAGAACAAAGGGGAATATAGGCGGGAATATCTAAGTGGACTGCACTCTGTTCAAAAAGGGTTTACCGGGATGGCATCGTAAGGACTTCGTTTTGGCGTCGTTTGGGCTTGGTTTGTGGCCGCGATGCACAAGAATAACCGCGCCTGTACTTTGAGATGCCAAGGATTACAATAGCCGAGTATCACCTGATGTCTTTATGGCTCTGAGCAGGAATTCGTAGAGGCCCAATAGGAGAGCGGGTTTCCGTAGAGGGGCAGTTCGGCTAGACTCGGCGGAATGCGCGACAACGAATTCACGAAAATACTGGGATGGCCGGGTTACCGAGTCTACCGGCACGAGATCGATGAAGCCGCCAAGAAGCTGCGTTTATGGGTGCGGCGCAAGCGGGGTAACCGCAAGCTGATCTGTTCAGGATGCGGACGAAAGTTTAGCGAGGCGCATGATTACAACGAGCGCGAGGTGCGAGACCTACCGTGGGGTGAGTATCGGACGACGGTGATCATTGAAGTGTACCGAGTGTGCTGTCCGAACTGCGGGATCAGGGTGGAGAAGGTGCCGCAGCTGCCGGGCAAAGCGCCCTTTAGTAAGCGCTTTGAAGAAGCCGTGGGACAGGCATGCGAAAGTGTCTCGGTACGCCAGGTGGCCAGACAGTTTCGACTGGCTGCCAGCACGGTGCGAGCGATCGACCTGCGGTATCTCAAACGATGGAGTGCCACGCGCCGCAAGGATGGTTTAGAGCAGATGGGTGTGGACGAGATCTACTTCGGCAAGCAGATGAAATTCATCACCGTGGTCAGCAACTTGGAGACCGGCGAACCCTTGTGGTTTGGGCAGGACCGCAAACAGGAAACACTCGATGAGTTTTTCCGGACACAACTAAGCGCTACGCAACGAAAACGAGTGGAGGCAGCTTGCGTGGATATGTGGCGGCCGTTCAGCAACAGCATTGAACAATGGGCTCCGAACTGCCGCATTGTTTACGACAAGTTCCACGTTCTGCAGCACGCCAACAAAGCCATCGATGAAGTGCGGAGAGCAGAATTTTTCCGCAAGGGCGGACGTATGCGGGGTGTTGTGAAGGGTAAGCGCTGGCTGCTGCTGACGCGCTGGATGAATCTGGACAGCCAAAAACGCCAGCAGTTAAACGAGCTGTTCGCACTCAATCGGCGGGTGATGAAGGCCTACCTTCTAAAGGAAAGCTTGGAGCGATTGTGGACCTACCGCTATGAGGGAGCCATGGTGCGCTATTTGCAGAGTTGGATCGATCAACTGCGATGGCAACGATTGCTACCCTTTCAAAGACTCGCCCAGATGTTGGTGGATCACCTGGACGGAATCCTGAATTACTGCCGCACCAAAGTACGTTTCGGGGTCGTGGAAGCCATCAACGGCAACATCAAAACCCTTCTTAGAAGGGGCCGCGGCTACAAAAATCTCGCCTACCTACTGCTTAAGGCACAACGCATGGCGGTCACAAAAACAGAATTTATCGTTCTTCAGAAAGCGGCTTAAAATGCAGGCCCCGTCGAATTCTTGTGCAGAGCCGTCTTTATAAACCGTATTTTTAACCAAGCTAACAGGGTGCCGCCAGCTATCGCCCCAACGAGGCTGATGGTCATAGGATAGTTTTCGAGAAGCCCGAATCGATAGATCCCATAAACGTACAAGATGCCAGCGCTACCAGCAAATCCACCTATTACGAAAGCGATTAAATTGAGAAGGGTGACGCGTAACGTCGGGATGGATGCCAGAACGATGAGTCCGACAATTAGGTATACCAAACACCAATACACCGCGATCATAGATGAAAGCAACATCGCGCAGGAAATATAGCTGCGGCGATGAGTTCGTGGCAAGTCGCGGCAGAGCGGTCCCGGAGCGTCCTACGTGGTATCTACGCGGTTGCTCGGAGCCTCTTGGACAAGCGGAGGACAGTGCCCCTACTGCTTTGGAATGACAGCCTTCTGTCTGAGAATCTCATTACATCGCTGCGCGACCCGCGCACCCTCCTCGGCTACTTTCTGTTGGCTTCCAACGTATCTTGTGTACAGTGCTCCAGCATTTTCACTGACCGTGTACAAAAGCATTGAAACATCGGTGCAACTCTGCGAGAGATGCATCTCGGATATAGCCTTGTTCGCGCCTCCATCGAGAATGCTCTTTGAAGCCTTGCTCATCGCGTTGGCCGAGCAGAGCGCCGCGTTTCGGCTGGCATCGTCAAGCCATTCAAAAAAAGTCAAAACCTAAAGGCCCGTTAAAGGCTTGGGGATTCTTGCCGAACCCTTTGATAGCCAGTTCAAGTCCCGCGACGACTTCGCGGTCTTTGGTGACCGCCTCGGCACCTTCTTTTCCCAACATCTGCTGTTCTTGATCCAACAGAGGCTTGTACTGATCAACCGCCCGTTCGGCCTGAGTTATGACAAGCCTGATCTCTTCATCACTGGGAAAGGCCACATCCCCATCCTTGCCTTGGCCCTTTACATTGGATTCCGAATTATCATGGTGATTTGCGCAGGCCTGTCTCTGGGAAGGACTGCGGTAGCATTGTCGTTGATTCGGAAGGTTCCCTATCCGATAAAGACCTACCCTTCCGTTTTTACCCGAAGGGTCGGAGTACGGATAAGCGCCAAGGAAGCGTCTGCAATTGACAGGCCCGGCGGTTTGGAAAACCGTCGCGCGGAACTCCTCCTCGCCTGTCCCTACCAAATACAAATGCTTGCCTAATGGATTCATCGATGGGCGTTTTCGTAGTGGAACTTAGGATCGTAGGTAGACCCGGCGCCCCTTGACGGCGTGCGCGGACAGTCACCTCCCCTCGCCAGGAAGGGAGATTGCTTCATCGAGAGGGGGCCTTCGTGCCGATGGCCCACTATAGCCCGGGTACTTGAACGGCAGTTGAGATCCCCTGCAATAGATTGTCGAGAGAAGAAACAGCGTCCACTGAACGGCTGCAAGCCGAGGGTGCTCAATGCCAATGTGTTAAGGATTGATTGCGGCGGGGACTGGGCTAGACTCAGCCAAAATTTCGTCGCTCCAGCCACACTCTTGACCACTTGCGTTGACTGCTGGGACACATGGAGCTTACACTTCTGGTCTAATTTCATAGGAGTCCGGGCCCCTCTCCGCGATGATTGGCCAAGTAATCTCTCATTACCGCGTCCTGGAAAAATTGGGCGGCGGTGGCATGGGCATTGTGTTCCTGGCCGAAGACCTTAAGCTGGGCCGACGCGTCGCTCTGAAATTCCTTTCCGAATCCATCAAAACCAACCCCGCAAATTTGGAACGCTTTACGCGGGAAGCTCGTACTGCCTCCGCCCTGAATCACCCAAACATCTGTACCATCTACGAAATCGACGAAGCGGATGACAAACCGTTCATCGCCATGGAACTACTCGAAGGGCACAGCCTCGATCAGGAGCTCCGCGGTAACTCTCTGCCCATCGATCATCTTCTGGATCTCGGCATACAGCTTTCGGACGGACTTGACGCCGCGCATCGCAAAGGCATCGTTCATCGCGACATCAAACCCGCCAATCTTTTTGTCAACAGCCTCAACCAGCTCAAAATTCTTGATTTCGGTCTCGCAAAACTTGCCAGCGAAGAAAATTCCAACACCATCGGTTCGGGAGAAACCGTTGGCCTCACTGCCGCGGAGAATCTCACCAGCCCCGGTACCGCTATCGGCACCGTCGCATACATGTCGCCAGAACAGGCGCGTGGCGACGAAATCGATGCCCGCAGCGATATTTTTTCCGCAGGTTCCGTTCTCTACGAACTTTCCTCCGGACGCCTCCCCTTCCCCGGCAAGACCAGCGCTGTCGTGTTCGACGCAATTCTGAATCGCGAACCGGTGCCTCCTGCAAGCATCAATCCTTCGCTTCCGCATGAACTGCAGCGCATCATTGATAAGTGTCTGGAAAAAGATCGCGACGTGCGCTACCAGAGTGCGGCGGAATTGCGCGCCGATCTCAAGCGCCTCAAACGCGACTCCGCTTCAGGCCGACATCCCACAAAAATCAGCGCTCCAGTCGCAATCGAATCTCGGCTCGAAGATGCGTCTTCTCAACATGCATCGCTTCGCAATAGCCAAACTTCCAGCTCTGTTCTTGTCGAAGCCGCAAAAAAACACACTATCGGCGTCGGAGTAGGAACCCTGATCGCGCTCCTGATTCTTGCTGCCGCCACCTTTGGAGTCTACGCGCTACAAGCCGGATCGCCAAGCCTTTCAGAACTTCAGCGTGACTTCCATGACCACCACTGGAGATGCGGACACCGCCGCCATTTCTCCCGACAGTAAATATCTCGCCTATCTGCGTCGTGAAGCCGATGGAAGACGAGGCGTCTGGATTCGCCAGCTCTCTACAAATAGCAATTCTCAGATTATGCCTCCCAGCGATGCCGCCTACACCGAACTCCAGTTCGGCCCGGAGTCCAACTACGTCTACTATCGCGTTCGCGCCACCGACAAAACTTTTTATGATTTGTACCGCGTTCCCTTTCTCGGTGGCACACCGGAACGCCTGGCGCGCGATGTGGATTCCAGTCCCAGTTTTTCACCTGACGGCAAGCGCTTTATTTTTGTTCGAGAGAACGCGCCAAAGGCAAAGCAATCGCAGATTCTTCTTATGAGCACCGAAGGCGGCCAGGAGTCTGTGCTCACGTCCGGCAAAATATCTGACTTCACTGCTGCGGCATGGTCGCCCGATGGGGAAAAAATTGCCTTCGGCCGCCAACGCCCTGGTGAAGCTCAGTGGGATTTAAAAGTCCTCACTGTATCCGGCAACGCCACCCGCCAGTTGCTCGCGCTTCCCGAACCAATTTACGAACCCAATTCGCTCGCATGGCTGCCTTCTGGCCACGGTCTCTTTCTTGACTACCGAAACATCGATAGTGGCAAGCAGCAGATCGCTTATGTCACTTACCCACAAGGCGAATTTCGCAAAGTCACAAACGACATCTCCGGCTACCGCGGCCTCAGCCTCACTGCCGACGGCAGAAGCCTCGCCACCACTGTCTATCGTGCCGAGTACGCGCTTCAGGTTTTTCCGACGAATGGAGTCATCGACGATGCGCACGCGTTATCCGCCGGCTCGGCTTATTGGGTGGAGTGGCTCGATAATCGCCGCGTAATTGCCTTCGACCAGAGCAATGGCATTCATGTTGTCACTCTGCAGCCCGGCGCTCGCTCCGAACTTTTCCGCAACGATCACCTCACTCCCTATGACGGCCGCAATTGTGCCGGACAGTCCATCGCGTTTACCGGCGTTGACAGCCGCGATCCTTCGTCCTCGCATATTTATGAAACCGACCTGGGCGGGGCGAACCTGCGTCAGGTCACCACTGGCAATGAGGATCAATATTTTCGCTGCTCCCGCGACGGCGTCTGGTTGATCTATTTTGATTTTGCCGATTCTTCAGTGAAAAAAATCCTTCGCGCTAGCGGTTCTCCACAAATCCTCATACCCGGCTCGTTGCGCCCGGATAATCAATTCGACGTCGCGCGAGACGGCAAGTCCCTGATCCTCCCGTTGCATTCCTCTGGCGAAGCGACACTCGCAACCGTATCCATCGATACCGGGGAGGTCAGCAGAAAATTTTCCTTGCGTGCTGACGCCAACTACATTTCAGTGAGTCCCGATGGGACCAAAATCGGCTATATCTCAAGCGAGCGCGGTGCAATGAACCTCTGGATGCAGGGTCTTTCCGGTGGTCCGCCGACTCAGCTCTCCAAATTTGCGCAGGGTCCCGGACCCGGCAAATCCATCCGCAATTTTGCCTGGTCCCCCGACGGAAAACAGCTCGCCCTCGTCCGCACAACTGCGTCCTTCGATGTGGTTCTACTCCAGGACCAATCTCACTAACTTCTTATGAGTAAGCCCATAATCCAGCCGATGTGAAACGGTTATAAAACCGTTGCCGGGCGGTTTGCGGCGTCCGGGCCGGCTCAGAGCAAAGTGTCACAAATTCTCAAGTCTTGGCGGATGACAACGCTGATTCTCGGAGAACCTCAACAGCAAAGTCCCCAGGTGCAGAGCACCTAGGGACATTTGCTTTAATCGTGTATTGGGCCGAAGCCATCCCGGCTAGCGCGGCGGTGCGACTGGATCAGAAGACGCGGTTGTTGCCGATCCGGGCGCCTTTGCCGACTCCCCTCCGGCAGGATTTGACGTAAGGTCGCGACTCGCTGAGACTTTCTGTTGCGAGAATTCGTATTTCCCTTCCTGCGGGTCGATTAGAGTAACCTGTCCGTGTCCCTTCCAACCGCCAGTCTTGATGTCCACTCGCACGAAATACGTCATCCCCGGTTTCGTGTCTAGCTCAATTCCCGTGGATTTGTCGTTCGAATGCAGCTTGTGCGAACCCGGATTCACGGTCACCTGCACGGCATCTCCGTTGTGCAGATGCGCCACGTCGACCTCGTCCACCACTACCGGAGGCTTCAACGGCGCCCCCTCGAATCGATGCGGCCGGTAAAAACAGATTGTTGCCGCTGTTGGCGTCGCCGCCGGAGCCGCTTTTTGATCCTGCGCCCACGTCGCCGCAGGCAGTAACAAAATCAGAATATACGCGTATCTGTGCACTGTCCCCTCCGTAACTAGTCTTGCGGATTGTGTCCGCTTGTTCCCAGCGAAGAGCAGCCGGGGCCCCAAGGCCCAACTTTCTGGGGTTTCGGGAGAAAAATAACAATTGGGGATTCGAATCGCAGTGGTACGACAGTCCTAAAGCGCCTGTTGATTGCGGTATCGGTCACTAGTCTTGATCAGCGCAATGCGAACCCACCAGGTCAACGTATGTATGTATATATAAGGACCACGGTTTCGGCGCTGTCCCTACCACGCGAGCGTCGATAGAACTGGTCCGTAATCCCTGCGCCTCGACACATCAACCCGCCCTGCCTTCTTCGCGAAGAATGCACCAGCGACGGGCTTTCGGCTGTCATACGGCCGTATACGAGATTGTTGTAAAGATGCAGCGTCCCTCGTGCTATGTGGAGCAGCAGATCGGAACTCCCCGACTCTGTTGTAGCGGCGGTGACGCTGAGGTTTTGCGCCGGGAGCTACGTTTGTGAGCGAGCAAGTTTATAAATTCTGATGACGGTTCGCAGTGGACGTTTTGTCATTAGTGTCGACAAACCGCGGACGCCATCCCCGAGGTTGTTCCACACCGACCGGTTGCACGCTCTAACGCTCCGGGTTGTTGAACAGGCGCAATGCCTTACTTGGTTGTGGCTGTTGAGGCGGCTATCAAGAAGCCGAATGGTTGCCCCGGTAGCCAACTGCAGGCGGAAGTGGCGGTACCTTCTATCGGGTTCATCTGGAAGTCTGATCCGCTGAATATGTCAAAATCACACTTCGTCATTCTCGGGGAAGAAAACGGTCGTTACTGCTGTTTTACCTTATATGATTGGCCGCCTTAAACAATGGCGGATCGTCCCCTGCCTTTGTGACTCCGCCGTCTGCATCCGCTAAATCTCAAGACCTCTGCCTCTGGCCACGACACGTAGCGTGCATCGGATTTGGACACTGCGCAGCGGGACGGACAACTATCTCGCTCACATCAACATCGGTTGGCGTCGTCCGATCAAGCAACAACGTGAGAACTTATACGCCGAGATCAAGCACCACAGGGCTAAGGGACACGCAGGCAAACCGTGCCCAGCGGCAAAACAGGCTTGGGCCAGTCACCTCTGACTGGCAAGCAAATCAGCGCAGAATTCGACTCCGAAACGGTTCCATTCCCCATGATGTCTTAATTGCACCTGCTTTGATCGAGATAAGTGAACGACCCACTGCCATTCACGATGCCAGGATGATCTTCCACGTTGCCGTCGGTCGGTCCGATTAAACGATTTCACGCTTAATTTGACCCATCCCTTGCAAAACAGAGATAGGCGCAGTTTACCCCTCGTTTGCTCCGCCCCTAGATTTTGTTTTCGCTTCGCGTTTGTCATGCATTGTGGGCACCAAGAAGACAAAACAACCTGGACAGGTTGGACACCGCCTGCGACCATCGCAGAAATCACGTTACCGAAGCGCGCCTGGGAGTTCTTCTATGTTGGATGAGGGCGTTTGTGCAGAAGTCAAAGTCGGTTCTGAGCATCTCCGGCTCTTCTCGGAGCAGAACGCGCAAGGAGTTCAGGCATCCGTTTACAACGTCAATGCCAAAAAACTGGATTGCGCCCTCGGAATCCGTCGAGACGATTGAACAAGGCAAGCTGAGGGCGGCAACATACGCCGAGGCATACCTGAAACAAACAGGCAACCTTGAGCTGCCGTCATTGAAGTGGAAGGAAGCTCGCTCAGTCTAGAAGGAGCTTCTCCCTGTATCATGAATTTGTAGTTCTTCACCCTTTGGTCCAATGCCAGAAGGCCACGTTTGCGAAGCTCGGAAGCGCCGTGGACTGCTCCCGGATTTGTGCTCCCTCCGGTAGATTCCTTTAATCTACGAAGGCATCACAGTTAATCGCTCCGCCGCTTCGTGCGGACTGCCGGCCTTGCTGCGCTGGCGTGAACACGCCCTCGCTCCCGATACCCGCTCGCTGGTCTACGATTGCGGAACTCCGCATCTGTTCATGTTGCGGCATGCCGGAATGTTAGCAGAAATTCGAATCGTTAATAGATCATCGAGCAGCCTGACAGAGAGGATGTAAAATCTCTGACAATGAAAACTTCTGTGCGATGGCTGCTGTTCGAATACGAAGGTCGTGAGATAGCCATCTTGTCGAAACCGTTCAAGACCAAAAAGTTGGCGGAGAAGGCGCGTCTGAAATATCCCGACCGAGTACGTAAGAAGATTGGAATCGGCGTTGTTCGCGTGCCTTCGGTACGCTAACGCACACCGTTTGACAACGGATTTCGCTGGCGATGAACGGCAAAATGTAGGAATGTGCTTTTAATTGTTATTTACGAGGCAGGCAGTCCTCGTCTGCCGAAAGGGTGAGATATGGGCGAGATACGTTTCCCTTGGCAGGAGCCTGTTCTGGCTGCCTTGATAGAGTTGAATACTGAAAAGCTAGACGCGAAGGTCGGCGCTGCGCTCAACGCGATAGAGGTGCGGAGGGCTGAACTTAACGGCGGTTTTGACAGGAACGATGAACGCGTTGCATTGCAGGATGCGTTCAATTCGTTAAATGTTGTGAAAAGAGTCGCGGCGAAAACAGTTTAGCACGGCACCCCACCACTCGGTCGCGGGCTTGTTTCAAGAATGTCGCCGCATTCGCGTCAGTTGGGTATGCGGCTGCGTTGGTTGGCCGAGAAGGACACACCATGAAGGATGCAGTTCTGAAATATCCCACCTGGCAGGAGCCTTACAGAGCGGCTGTAATAGAAACAAATCCTAAACTGCTCAAACTTAAAATTCAGGCGCCGAGCAAGCCGCGATATTGCGGTTCAAAGAACTAGAAAACAGTTCAGACCACCAAGCGGAACTAAGAGCGCTAACGGACGCGCTGACAGCATTGAAAATACTCGCAGAGACAACCTGTGGGCCGATTGAGATGAAGCCGCGACGGAGGGCGTCGCCCGAAGCCCGCATGAGCGACTACAAAGCGGGCGACCGCGTAAAAATACAATTAACAGGCGGCAGACTTGTGGATGCAGAAATCAAAGCCATCATCGAGACCACTCAAGGGAAGCGCTTGCAAGTTTCATTCGGAGAAGAGACGGCGCGGATTTACTTGTGGCAGGTTGTCGAGAAATTGCGATAGCTCCCACCGAGCGTCTGCTGCAATTCACAATACAAACGCGCGACCGCTAGCAAAATTGGACCAACTTGTTTTTGCTTGAGCAGTTTTTGGTATTCGGGACATCGCGCTTGGACTGAAGGCTTGTTCCTCATTTCCTTCCTTCCTCAAAACACCTGCAGCGTTACACTCGCTTCGAGTTCCAACTTTCTGAATGTCCTCTCTAAGCGGCATAGGCGGTGGTTCGGACAATTTCCCGTTCCATTTCGTGTTTTGCCCAACAGCTTCCTTCCTGTCCTTCAAAGGGTTCAGCGTGATACCAGTGGTAATGTGCATCACGGCTGTTGAGCGCGGGGTCGAAAATCTTCTCTCGTACCCATCTTTGCCCTGAGACGATTGATGACCCGCAATAATCGCATTGGCTCGCGAAGTAATCGATCACTTTTTCTCTCCCGGATTGCATCCCTCGAAAAGCTAG
>WNFR01019683.1_pt1 | contig 11566 bp, 10 predicted proteins | sample 5400221 | NCBI WGS metagenome assembly WNFR01 (sample SAMN13153357, study PRJNA577476) | soil metagenome | isolation source: 40 cm soil under Madrone tree | place: USA:California | collected 2016-06-14 | reverse complement strand
ATGGCCGCGCGGGCTTATCGGAAAAATCCGACGGCTGGTGCTCGATCGCCTTCCAATTCAGAGTTGGCCGCGCGAAATCGACAGGCCGCAATTTTTGACGCGAACAACAGCGCCTTTGGCGCGGGCGAGGTGGCGGCGATCAATGCTCTGAAAAAAGGCGATACCAGCGGAATTGATGCGGCCATAGCGCAACTGGATAAGACTGAACGGTTCGATGGCCAAACAGACGCGATTCGGGCAGAGCTCAAATCGCTGCTCGCCAGGGCCGCAAAGTACGTCCAGGATTGGCAGCCGCCACACAAGATGACTCCTGATGGTGTGGCGGAACAACGAAGGCTAATTGACGACTTCAAACGATGGCAGACGAGCTACGATAATTGGTTCTGGACGGAGGGCAAGCAGTTCGGCGTCCAACGCCCGCAGCCAACGCCTACGGTATAGTGGTGGAGAGATTGTTGAGGTCAGAATGACTTTCTGTAAGCAAGTGGATCGGAGTTGCTAGTGCTCCGTTGTATGTTTGCTGAATCAGAAGGGCACCACAGCGCAAGAAAAAAGCGCCATACAACCGTCGCGACCATTTAGCTCCGTAGGAGCCGGATGTTTATCGCAACCGGCGACCCAAACGATCCTAGCTCAGGAGCGAAATGTGACTCCGTCCGATAGTGTTTCGCTCCTGCGGAGCTTGCCCGATTTCTTGGGGCACACTATCTATAAACATTTCGTCCCTACGGGACTGAGAAGGCTTTCCAGCAAAGTGTTTTGTTGCCACGCACCAGAACAATCCAATGACGGATCACTACTGAACAGTAAAATGGTTTGCCTTCTTAATTCCGTTTTTGTCAGCGGCGCTGCTTATTTCACTAAACAGATTAATTCTTAAGAAGGAGATCGAAGATGGAGATCAAGAAAGTTGGCGTGCTCGGTTGCGGGCTGATGGGCTCCGGCATTGCCCAGACCGCGGCCAGTGCCGGATTTGAAACTACGGTGCGCGAAGTTTCGGAAGCACTGTTGCAGAGGGGTTTCGCCGCGATTGAAAAGTCCCTGGAGCGGTTCGAACAGAAAGGGACCATTACTGCTGAACAGCAGAAGCAGACTCGCGATCGCTTGTTCGGGACCACGTCATTCGATGATCTGGCCGATTGCGACATCATTATCGAAGCCATCATCGAGAACCTGGAAGAGAAGCACAAAACCTATCGCCAGCTCGACGCGATCTGCCAGCCGGAAACGATCTTCGCGTCTAACACTTCATCGCTTTCGATAACTCAGATGATGTCGGCGACCTCGCCTGAGCGGCAACAACGCTTTATCGGCATGCACTTCTTTAATCCCGTGCCGATTATGAAACTCGTCGAGGTAGTGCGTACGATTCTGACCGCCGCTGAGGTCTATGAAGAAGCAGTCGCATTCGCGACGAGGTTGGGCAAGGTGCCGGTCCGCGCCAGCGACAAAACGGGCTTTATCGTGAATCGTCTGCTGGTGCCGTACATGCTCGACTCGATTCGCGCCCTGGAGGAAGGCGTCGGCTCGATCGTGGACATCGACAACGCGATGAAGCTGGGCTGTGGTTATCCGATGGGGCCGCTGACTCTGGGCGATTTCGTCGGGCTCGACACGACTTACTATATCGCCGAGATCATGTTCAACGAGTTTCGTGAAAAGCGCTTTGCCTCGCCGCCGCTACTGAAACGGATGGTAATGGCCGGGCTCTACGGTCGCAAATCAGGTCGCGGCTTTTATGACTACACCAAAGATGCAAAGAACCCGACGCCGATGAACCTTTTATGAAAAGAAAAATCAGCCGCGGATGAACGCGGATAGGCGCGGATAAGATCAAGAACCGGACCAGCCGCAAAAAGGCACAAAAGGCGCGACAGAGAAATGATGGATTCTTTTTGTGCTGCTTGTGTGTGTTTGTGGCTAATGCTCTCTTGTCTTATCTGCGTTCATCCGCGGTTTCTCTTTCCTCAGTGCGTTGGCCGACTCTTTGCGGGGCATTCTAGTCGCCCGGCCTGGTTTGTTTCAGCAGCGAGTTCATACAGATCAGAATGGCTCCGTGGGAAGTTTCGGTGAAGTGCAATCGGCGAGACTCGATTTGACGGAAGATGGTGCGGTCGCTGACGTCAGCGACCGCGGCCGCCTCTCCCAGCCCGAGCATCCTGACTCTGGCGCTACATTCTTCGCACCAGCTTTCAACTTCCTGCTGGCGACTGACGACCAGAAGACGCTCTCTCTCAACCGTAATTTTCATTCTTCTGGTGCTTCTCATCTTGCGTGCTGCCTCCTGAACCTGGGCCATGGACCAATTTTGATTACGGCTTGCCATCCCCACGGCAGTCAAAGGACACGACGTGCTGGTCGGAAGTCAGGACGCAGTTGTCCTGTCTCACGAAATCGTCGAAGGTGATGAATGTATTGACGTCCGAACCCTGACTGATCAGGGGCACCCTACCGCGATTGCTGGAGCTGAAGTTGCACTGATCAGTGGCCACGAATTCGTCTTTGAAGGTGGCGGTGCCGTGCCAGGTGATGCCGGTGGTCTCTCCGACTGCGGTAACGTCCTGTCGTATTTCGCATTTCTCACTAAAGGTTCCGTCGGCCCGTTGCTGGTCATGACAGGTCACGGTCGTGGTATCGCTAACGTCCATTAGCTCGTTGGTGCATTCATTCGGGAAAATAAATGTTTCGGTTCCTTGAAACTTGTTCGATTGATTGCGGGTTTGTGCCTTCGTAGTCGACGGCAGGGGGTTGATGATCGCGGCCACGGCAAACACAAACATTGCCGCCAAACTGATTTTCGTTTTCATTAGTCTTTTCTCTCCTTTTCAAGCTTTGTTGTTTCGTTCTGAGACTCTGTTCTAGAATGCCTGTCCGGAACGAGCGCGAATAATCGGACAATTGCGCAGGGAAGTCCTCAACCAGAGACTCATTTGTTTCTCAACTGTTTCTCAACCGGCTGATGAGCAAGGAAAACAAGCATTTTTACGAGTTTGGCGTCTTTCGCATCGATACGGTGAACCGCCTGTTGCTGAACAATGGCGAACCCGTGCCGCTGAAAGCCAAGGCCATCGACACGCTGCTGCTGCTGGTTGAGCACAATGGTGAGGTGGTCGAGAAGGACGAGTTGATGCAGGATCTCTGGCCCGACAGTTTTGTCGAGGAAGGTAACCTGACGCAGAACATCTACATGCTGCGCAAGGCCCTGGGAGACGGCGGCTATATCGAGACGATTCCGCGGCGCGGCTATCGGTTCGCGGCAGATGTGAAGGAGTGGGACGAGTCTCCTTCGGATCTGATTCTGATCAAGGAGAAGACGAAAACCAGCCTTAGCTATGAAGAGGAGTTTGAGCACGGGCCGCCCGAATCGGACCGAGATGCGAGGCCGGCCAGTCAAACAGTCATCGATCTAACCTCTCAGCGCGCATCACTTCCCGCCACCAACATCAAACCTGCTTCTGGTTCCTTGAGCCGGACTTTACTTTGGCCGGCTCTGGCAGTGATTGCCGTAGTGTTGGTGATGGCGGCGGTGTTTGTCTGGCGGCGTAGTTCGAGGCCACCTTTTGAAACTGTGAAGCTGGCAAGATTTACTACGACCGGCAATGCGTTGAGAGCGGCAGTTTCTCCCGATGGTAAATACATCGCCCACGTTATTGATGACGCGGGACAAAAGAGCGTCTGGCTCAGGCAAGTCGCCACTGGCAAAGACCTGCAGATTGTTCCAACGGCGCGCATCGCGTTCTTTTATGGTCTGACCTTTTCGCACGACGGTAACTTTGTCTATTACGTCAACCAGGAGATGAACCACGTCGGCGCCCTCTTCCAGGTGTCGAGTCTGGGGGGCCCACCAACCAAGCTGATCGAGGATGTGGATTCCGCGGTGACGCTCTCTCCGGATGACAAGAGCCTGGCCTTCATTCGCGGCAGCCCCGGCGTGCGCAGTATCGTCATCGCCAACGTGGACGGCACTGGCGAGCGAAACTTGTCTTCTACCAGGCAAGCGGATGCAATGAGAATCGGGCCCACATGGACGATGCCGCCGGCTTGGTCGCCGGACGGGAAAATCATCGCGTGCCCGGTCGCCGTTACCGGTTCCGAAGGTGAATATCAGACGATCTGGAGTTTCCGGGTAGCAGACGGCGTCGGGAGTGCGCTGACTTCGGATCATTGGGTCACGCTCGGACGATTCGAGTGGCTGGCGGATGGGACGGGCTTGCTGGCAACCGCGGCGGATCAGAAGGCCAACCCCGCTCAACAAATCTGGTTCGTGCCTTACCCACAGGGAGCGAGTCGTAAGATCACTAACGACCTGAGTGACTATCACGATCTAAGTCTGACTACAGATGGCCGGACTATGGTCGCCGTCCAAACTGAAAGGAAAGCAAACATTTGGATTGCGCCAGTGGCGGACATCAACCATGGAACCCAACTTACGTTTACGAACTATGATGGATCGTACGGCCTTTCCTGGACCCCTGACCATAAGCTCATATATACGCTGGAGGCCGGAGGCGAGCAGAATTTGTGGCTGACTGATCTGGATCGTAGCCCGCCCCGGCAACTAACCTCGCATGCCGGTTTCAACGAGCAACCCGCAGTGTCTCCTGACGGCCGCTACATCGTTTTCGTTTCCAACCGCAGCGGACGCCAACATCTTTGGAGAATCGACGTCGACGGCAAGCATCCGTTTGAGCTGACCCATGATCTGGAAGATACCGATCCCAGCTTTACGCCCGATAGCAAATGGGTAGTCTTCAAGTCATATGTGGCCGCGAGCGGCTCGCGTATTTCCAGGATTGCGATTGATGGTGGTGAGCCAGTGCAGTTGACTGAAAAGATCTCCGCCGAACCCAACGTTTCTCCTGATGGAACGCTCATCTCTTTCGTCTATCGCACTGAGCCGGCCGCGCCTAATAAAATTGCGATCATGGCTTATGCTGGAGGCGAACCTAAGTTGATTCGCGACCTGCCCTCGCATTATGGACGCCTTCGTTGGGCCGTTGATGGTCGGGCGCTTCTCTATGCAGACAAACAGTCGGGCGCCGGAAACATCTGGAGTCAGCTGCTCGATGGCAGTCCGCCCAAACAACTAACGAACTGGAAGGCTGATCCGATCCCGTGTTTCGAGTGGTCACGTGACGGTAAATGGTTGGCTTATGCGATCGGCAGTCTGACCAGCGATGTTGTTCTAATCAACGATGCGCGGCGGTAGCTACACGATGGAGCGCGGGCATCCTGCCCGCCTCAGCGCGTCGCGCGAAAATCCCACGTTTCCTTAGCAAAAAGTTTAGCGCGCTGGCGCGCGCTTTGCGGACCTGGATGACCGCGCTCAATTCTCACTGCGCCTGCTGAACGAAATCCTTAGTTCTGGGATCTTGCGGAGAGTTCAGGATCGTCTCAGTATCGCCCTGCTCGACAACTTCTCCGCCTTCCATGTACAGCAGTTGATCAGCCAAGCCTTCCAGGAAACCAATCGAGTGGGAAACGATAACCATCGTATGTCCGCGCGTCACAAAGCCACGCAGCAGTGAACGCAGTCCGGCGCTCCGCTTTGGATCGAGCGCGCTGGTCGGTTCGTCAAACATCAGGAGTGCCGGATGCATCGCCAGCGCGCGCGCGATCGCCACCCGTTGTTGTTCCCCACCCGAAAGCGATTCGGGGTAACGCCGCACTGTCTGCCTGAGCCCCACCGATTCCAACAACTCGTATGCTTCACTCTCCGCCTTTCGCCGGGGTACACGTAATACATGCGTAGGCGCTTCGATGATATTGCCGAGTACGGTCAGGTGCGGGAACAGATACAAATGTTGAAAGACGGTGCCGACTTTGCGTCGTAACTCTTTGACCCGGCGAGAATATTCGTGTTCAGAAAGATTCGCATCAAGGCGCACGTTCTCACATTCGATTACGCCGCCATCGATGCGCTCGAGCCCGTTAAGACAGCGCAACAAGGTCGTTTTGCCACTGCCCGATGCGCCGATAACTCCCAGCACGGTTTGCGGTGGAACCTCAAACGAGACGCCGCGCAGAATGCGCGTGCCGCTGGCTTGTTTGATCAAGTTCTTGACGGTAATCATGACAGAACGGTACCGAACCGCTTGCGGTAGCAAGCGGGTCTCATGAGTGACGTTACCCGCTCGCTACCGCGAGCGGTTCTGTACCTGCCGTTCGGATTCTCCTTGCTTGTTCAATAAAGATTTCAAATCATTCCTCTATCTCGATCGACTCAGCTGCCACCTGCCTGTTTTGCAGTCTGCGTTCAAGCCGGCGCGCCAGATGCGCCATCGGCAAACTCATCGCCAGATAGAAGATCGAAACCGCTGTCCCCAAAAGCAGGAACTGGCCCGAGGCGTTTGCCAGTTCGCGATACGCAGTTGCCAGCTCCCAAACCGAAATGGCGTAAGCCACCGAAGTATCTTTGAAAAGCGAAACGAAATCATTGGTCATCGCCGGCAGCGCGATGCGAAACGCTTGCGGCAGAATGATGCGACGGAAGGCCAATCGCCAATCCGATAGTCGGCAGGCCGAAGTAAAGAAAGAGCAACTGGACCAGAACAGGTGTGCCGCGAAAAAACTCGATGTAGATGGTGCACAACCAGCGCAGCCAGGGCGGACCCTTTGATTGGCCCATGGCCAGCGGCATTCCCAGGATGAGCGCGATGCACATAGAGCCGAACGCGATCAGCACGGTGACGACCGCCGCCCGCGCGAGCCGCCAGAGTGCCTCGCGCCAGCTGAATGACATAGAAGTCATTTCATAGGCGACGTCTTTGCTTGGTTGTCCCGTCTTGACGGGAGTGTGCAGCTCGAGTTGAGCGTCGTTCCATAATCCCCACCTCCGCAGGATTCGTTCCAGCGAGCCGTCGCGAATGATTTTCTCTATGGCCGCATCGATTTCAGCTTTTAGAGCATCGTCGCCCTGGCGCAGACCGATGTTATAGGTGCCGCGAAAGAACGGTTCAGTGGCGCGCTTCAGAGTCGCGCTCTTGCTGACATAAAAGACTTCGGCCGGCACGTCCATCAGCACGGCGTCGATCCGCTTTAATTCCAGATCGCGATATGCGGCTACCGGATCGGCATAACCTTTAAAAGGAACGCCTTCCTTTTGCAGTAATCTCGAGGCGGCCGTGTTGCCAAGCGTGCCTACGACCCGGTTCCGGCAGTCCGCGAGCGAGTGAATTTGCTGCTCGTCAATCCTCACCGTCAAAGCAAGTTGAAAGATGTAATAAGGCTTGCTGAACTGAATCTGTTTTGCCCGGTCGCCCGTCGGTTCCAGGCCGTTGACGATCACATCAAACGAACCTCGCTGTAGTGCTGAGACCAGGGTCTCCCAATCCGAAGGTACGAATTCGGGCTTGCGACGCATGGCCGCGGCCAGGGCATCGACCATCTCTTTTTCATAACCGATGTATTGATCGGGATGGTTAGGGTCGTTGAAGACATAGGGCGCGCCGCCGCTCGGGTCGGCGCCCCAGCGGAGCACTTGCTGGGCATTAGCGCCGACACAGCACAGCAAACTCACAAAGCAAATGCGAATCAGCCCGAGTAGATTGCTCAACGGCGAGCTCTTCATCCAAACAGTCATAAGCAGAAAAGACCGGATCTCGACGAACGAGATATTGTAACTTGAGATTGGCTGTTTGGGTTCTCGACGTGAGCTCTTTGGATTAACTGTTAAGACGATCCAGGAAACCATACGAATCAACACGAACCAATCTTGTCGCATGGTTTCGTGTTGTTTAGTGTGAATTCGTGGATCGTGCATTCACCCGCCGACCGTGGCGTAGTGCGTCGCGTTCGATTACAATCCGGCCCATGTGCAAAGACCGACGTAACTTCTTACGCCTTTCCGCCGGGGTGGCCGGAGCCACCCTGCTCGGCAGCAAGGTCTCCTTTGCCGGTGCCGATGACGTCGAGGTTATCCAACAGCGACAGGACACACCCGATCTCATTCAACGCCTCAAAAAGATGACGGCCGGCGTCGTGCCGATTTCCGATGACGAACGCAAATTGCGCATCGCCAAAGCCCAGCGCCTGATGGCTGAGCAAAAGATCGATGCCATCTATCTCGAGCCGGGCTCGAGCATGTTCTACTTTACCGGCATGCGCTGGAGCAACAGCGAACGCATGTTTGGGCTGGTGATTCCGCAGAGCGGGGAACTCGGCTGGGTTTGCCCCAAGTTTGAAGAAGAACGCGCGCTCGAGTTGATTAAGTTCGGCAAGGACGTGCGCACCTGGGAAGAAGACGAAAGTCCTTACCGCCGTGTCGCGCAGATCTTTCGCGATCGCGGCATTCGCTCGGGCCGTATCGGCATGGAAGAGCGAGTGCGCTTTTTTCTCTTCGACGGCATTCGTCAGGAAGCCCCGAAGCTCGAGTTCATCAGCGCGACTCCCGTTACCGCCGGATGCCGGATGTTCAAGTCTCGCGCTGAGATCGCCCTGCTGCAGAAATCCAACGACCTCCTTCTGATTGCTTATCGAGCAACATGGGCCACCATGCGGGACGGCATGCCGCAGGGTGAGTTTGCCAATAACTGCGCCACCGCGCTGCAAAACCTGGGCGTCCAAGGCGGAATTTTTTGCAGCTTCGGAAAGTACACCGCGTTTCCACACGGCAGCAGCACGCCGCAAGTTTTGCAAGAAGGCGACGTCGTATTGATGGATGGCGGTTGTACGGTCGAAGGATATGAATCGGATATCACGCGCACTTTTGTGTTCGGAAAGCCAACCCAAAGACAGCGCGATATCTGGAACCTCGAACGCAAATCTCAGGACGCCGGCTTTGCCGCGGCGAAAGTCGGCGCGCCCTGCGAAACGGTGGACGCGGCCGCGCGTAAGGTAATCACGGACGCGGGTTTTGGTCCGGATTACAAAGTGCCGGGCCTGCCGCATCGCACCGGCCACGGCATCGGGCTCGATGGACACGAATGGACTAACTTCGTGCGCGGTAATAAAACCCCGATCCAGCCCGGCATGTGCTTTAGCGACGAACCGACGATTGCCATCTATGGCGAGTTCGGAATCCGTTTGGAAGACTGTTTGTACATCACTGAGAATGGTCCCAGGTTTTTTACAGACCAAAGCCCGTCGATTGATAAGCCGTTTGGATAAGCTGCTGATCAAGAGCCAAATTCCGTTGGCAGCGTCCTAATTTGACGACGGGCCTTTCCATGTTCGGGTTGTTGGACTATCGGGGCCGGCGCCATGGCAGGCTCCACAGTCCGCGCGCCGCGAGGATGGCGGAGAAGAGTCCGAGCACGCCGATCGCGAGCAGCGTCCAGACAAAGAAGAAGTGTCCGCTGGAATTGGCTATTCTGCTGGTGACCCCGACACCCTTCCCCTTCATGTGGACGATGGGGACGACCAACGAAAAGAGCGACCCGAGGAGCATGATGATGTATCCCGATCGCCGTTCGGCGAGCACCAGCGTTCCGTACAGCAAGACGACCGTGATGAGCACTCCCCCCACCAAGTTTGAAAGCCCTCCCGGTTCAAACCCGCGCCTGATGTCGTCTGCCAGGTGAAACGTAAGGAAGAGGATCAAGAGCAGAGACGTGATGGTTAACATAACGCTGTTTTTCATTTGATATTCTCCCTGTTGGCGAAGTCTGAACTTCGTGATTTTCCCTTGTCAGCTCCCTTTCACGAATTTCCGTTTGAGTACGGTAGTTCGGTGTGAAGATATATTTCATGAATGATATAGAGTGTGACCTACGGACGGAAGCCGAAAGATGTTCCAGATTAGGCTGGGTCAACCCAAAAGCGGGTCGTGTTTTCAGTCATTCGCCAGAGAGGTTAGTGAGGCGCGAAGCGCCGCAATGCAATAGCCCCGACCGTCAGGTCGGGGTCAACGAGCCAAGAAAACATGAGGCCCGCAGGGCCGACGAGCCGACATGGATTCGTGCCGGTCCTTCGGACCTCCTCAATCATTTTTAATACCTTCACCACGACCTTACGGTCGTGGCTATTGAATGCCGGCCCTTCGGGCCTCAGACTCTGTATTGTTTGTGATGTCGGCGGCGAGACCAGGAGTTTTTACGTTCTCCTGCGCCTTCAGTCACCACATCGTCGACTCAGAGCTGAATCGCAAAAATCGCATCAGGCCTGACACCAGTTTTATTTCTATTACGACGCGTGCGCGGCGTTTAGTCTTTCGTTCCATTTCTGAACGTTAACGCCTTTCACCAGCAACCAAACGGTCATTATCAGTCCACCCGGAAACATCAACATCAGCAGCACGTCTGATGCGTAAGCGGGCGCGAGGATCAGCAGAAAGTTTCTAACGACAAATCCAATGCCTCCGATTGCCATTAGCACGGCGAGGAACTTCGGAAGATAACTTGAACGAAAGATCAGGTACGAACGGACTATCCAGCCCATGCCGTAGTATGCGGTGAAGAGCATGCCCGCGTATCCATAGAACTTCAGCGACAGCAGGACGAGCGAGTTGACCTGATCCGGCGTGAAGTTGTTGAGGTACGCGCGCCCAAGGATTAGCTGTGGCGCAAAATAAAAGAGTTCGGCGAAGGCGAAAGTAGCGGTGCCCATTAGTCCGAAGAACGCGGCCAGCAATGACAGTTGTTTGTTAACTGGTTTGAGCAAAACGTACAGGATCAGCGCGAGCGCGATATCGCACAGAGACTCGATCAGGAAGCTCGCGAAGCCGAGCCGGTAAAGAAAGTCGAAATTCCTCAGGTTGGCTGCCGTGGCCGTCGGATCAGCGGACACAATTAGCTTTGATGGAACGTAGGCTTCACCAAATCCGCCCGCAACCAGCGAAAGCAGGAACAGGACTCCCGCAATTCTTGCGTACCTCTGTACATTCATCTCTTCACCAGATTTTCGTGATTGCTCGAACTCAGCACACATCTACTTACCCTCTAAGACGATTAAGCAAGAGAAATGTTTCAGGGTAAGTCCGCGTGCTTCTTGTTCCTCTCCCTCTGGGAGAGGATTAGGGTGGGTACAAACCGGTAAGATGGTTTACAGAATAAACCGGGCACATGGTTTACATTGCATCGGCCAGGAGGAGGGTGCCGATGCCGTGGAAGGAAACCAGTGCCATGGACCAGAGAATTCAGTTGATAGGCGATTGGTTGAGTGGTGATTACCGGAAAAGCGAGCTTTGCAGCGTCTATGGGATTAGCCGACCGACGGCTGACAAGTGGATCGGGCGTTACGAGCAGCATGGGGTGGCAGGACTCGAGGAACTGGAACGCGCGCCGCACCGACATCCGAATCAAACCGCGGAGGAGCTGCGAGCACTGATTGTGCAGACCAAGCTGCAGCGCCAGAAGTGGGGCCCGAAAAAAGTGCTGGACTGGTTGCGCCGTGAGCGGCCGGAACTTAAGTGGCCGGCGGATTCTACGGCGGGCGAAATCCTGAAGCGTGCGGGTTTGGTTCAACCCCGCAAGCGGCGGCGGCGGGTGACTCCGTATAGCGAACCCTTTCGAGAGTGTGGCGCGCCCAATCAGAGTTGGAGTGCAGACTTTAAGGGGGACTTTCTGCTGGGCAACAGCCGTCGCTGTTATCCGCTGACCATTAGCGACAATTTTTCCAGGTATCTGCT
>WNFR01019366.1_pt1 | contig 11567 bp, 10 predicted proteins | sample 5400221 | NCBI WGS metagenome assembly WNFR01 (sample SAMN13153357, study PRJNA577476) | soil metagenome | isolation source: 40 cm soil under Madrone tree | place: USA:California | collected 2016-06-14 | reverse complement strand
CGAATCCAAATCGCGGAGCGAAGTTTGGGTATCGATGTCAAACTCGCGGAGCGATTCAATTTGGTCGCCAAAAAATTCCAAACGCACTGGTAACGGCGCTTGCCATGAATAAAGATCGACAATGCCGCCGCGCAGAGCGAATTGTCCGCGGGTCGTGACTTGCGCTACGCGTTCATAGCCGGCGCCGGCGAGTTGTTCGAGAAAACGTTCCATCTTTTCGTTTGCCCGGCGCTGAAGCTGAACGATTGCGGATTGGAGCCCGCCGCGCCTCGGCGCAGCCTGATCCAGACTTGCCCGCGTTACGACAATCAGACGCGGACTGGCCTCGCGCTCGACTTGCGTGAGCACCGCGATCCGTTCCGCTGCAATTTCCGGGTCAGGCAAAATATTTTCGACGGCGGCGAACTCGGCTTCCGGCAGGAACAGCGCGGTGGGATACCAGTTGAGCAAGCTTTCGTAGAGCAGTTCCTGGGAATGAACGCTGGGACAGAAGATCCAAATGGTCTCGTCGATCTTGCGCGCGATAGCGGCGACGAGAAATGCCTGCGCCGGCTCGATGACGTGCGAGAACTGCACTGGCCATTGCGCTTTCTCGATTGCGCGAAGTTTGCGCGCAATTGGCTCGCTATTAGCGACGATTTCCAGAAGCTCTGTGCGTCCCGATTTTTGCACCGTTAGGTGTCGCCGAAAAGAGGCGAAAATTCAAAGCTGCTCGCTGGAGCAGCTTTAGATCCAATGATTAGAGCTTCCTGCCGATGGCTGCCGCGACGGCGCGGAGGCGTGGAACAAGATCGGCAAAAATTTCCGGGGTGAGTGCCTGGTCGCCGTCGCTTTTCGCCAGCTCAGGGGAATCGTGCACTTCAATCATGAGTGCATCCGCGCCGGCAGCGAGGGCGGCCAGAGACATCTGCGGAACAAATTCCCGCAGACCGATCGCGTGCGTTGGATCGACGACGACCGGCAGATGTGTCTTGGATTTCAGGAGCGGAACAGCGCTCAGATCGAGCGTGTAGCGTGCCGCCGTCTCGAACGTGCGAATGCCGCGCTCGCAGAGAATCACGTTCACGTTGCCCTCGCTCAGGATGTACTCCGCGCTCATGATCAAATCGTTGATCGTGGCGCTGAATCCGCGCTTGAGCAGGACCGGCAATCTGCTGCGGCCCACTTCCTTCAAGAGAGAGAAGTTGTGCATGTTTCGGGTACCAACCTGGAGACAGTCCGCGTATTTTTCGATCACGGAAAGATCCCGGGGGTCCATGATTTCGGTGATCACAGGGAGGCCCGTTTCCGCGCGCGCTTCAGCGAGAAACCGAAGTCCGTCCTCACGTAATCCCTGAAAACTGTACGGTGAAGTGCGCGGTTTGAACGCACCGCCGCGCAAAATTTTCGCGCCGGATTTTTTGACGATCTGTGCAATCGAGCAAATCTGTTCCCTGCTTTCGACCGAGCATGGGCCGGAAATGAGAACCACACATTCCTCTGCGCCCACTCGAACCTCGCCAATTGTGACCGCGGAGGGCCGGTGCGAATCGCGTGCAGCCAGTTTATAAGGCTTCAACACCGGCACGATCGCTTCCACGCCCGCCATGGAGGCGAGCGGCTTTTCGCGAAGTAGCGCTTCGGGCCCGATCACACCAATGATCACGCGCGATGCACCTCGGCTGATTTGTGCATCGAGCCCGAACTCTCGCACACGCGTGACGATCCGATTGATCTGTTCCTCAGTCGCGTTCGGTTGCGTGATGATGATCATATTCCCTTCGGCGGAACGATGAGAATGCCGCCGTCGCCGATTTTCTGCAAGCCCGGATGCTGACGCTCCCCAAGGAAGCTAATTCGTGATCGTGACTGGCGTACCGAGTGAGACCGATTTGAAAAAGTTTTCGGCCATGAATTCAGGCATTCGGATGCAGCCGTGCGACGCAGGGTAACCTGGCAAATAACCTGCGTGCAATCCCGTCCCGGAGACGATGCGCATAAAGTAAGGCATCGGCGTCCCCCTGAAGCGGGCACCCGGCGGTTTTGGGTCCTTAGTAACATCGACATTAGGCACGACTACGTTTCCCGCTGAATCAACGTAATCGCCGAACAAACTGGAAACGTGATTGACGTCTTTCTGGATGATCGAGAAGTGGCCGTATGGCGTGTTTAACCCTTCGCGACCGGTTGAAAGTTGTGAGACGCCGACAAGCACACCACTCTTGTAAAAATAGGCGCGCTGCTCTCGGAGACTGATGGTAATCGAGGGTTTTCCATTAGTGCTGTCTCCGTCCCAGTATGAGACGGTATCGTGCGCAGGACCAGCCGGAGCGTTGCCGTAGGCGCCGCCCAAGTATTGCGTCTTGGCCGAAAAGCGGGGGTCTTCGCCGCAACCAGCCGCAAAGAGAAGGAGAGCAATGTAAAGGAACGCCTGTAAACTGCCATAAGATGAACGGAGCATAAGAAGTTTGGGACGGACTTTTAATGCTCAACCTATGCAAAAAGTCAAGCTGAGAGCAGGCACTCAGCGATTCAAGAAATACAAGTAAAAAGCTTAACCCGTCGTGGGGCCCGCTGCGGCTTGAATTGTGCCTTGTTTAGTGCAGAGTTTCCGGCGTCGTCTTCCGAATTGTGATACACGCTTGATGCCAACCTACGAGTATTCTTGTCGGAAATGCGGCCAGACTTTTGAAGCGTTCCAGTCAATGCGCGACAAACCGTTTCGCGAGTGCCCAAAGGATCTCTGCCGGTTGCCGAAGTGGGGACATGGAAAGGTAAAGCGGCTGCTTGGCACGGGGGCCGGTCTCATCTTCAAAGGGTCCGGCTTTTACGTCACAGACTATCGAAGCGATTCGTACAAAGAGGCGGCCAAAAAAGAATCTCCTGCCACGCAAACAGGCGGAGAAAAGACAAGCGCGCCTAAAGAAGGCGCTACAAAAAGTTCTTCGCCTGCTCCGACCAAGGGACCTGAGAAAAAACCGGGGAAAGAGTCAGCCGGATGATTCTTAGAATATGGCGGCGGCCCCTCAAAGCTTTCGGGGCAGCGCGACGTCCCACCATCCATAAGTGCATTCCCGGGTTGCCGAAAATAAAGAGACCGGCGGTTCGCCCATGCGCCCCTGCGAAATCCGCCGGTCAACCAACCGAAAGATCGACACGTGATCTGCCAGTCTCATCGCAGCGCGAAAAACTGGATTAGCCTGCGTCTGCGTATCCGTGGTCGCGCTCGTAAGCTCGAATTGCTCGGCGCGTTTGCGGCCCCATGACTCCATCAACGGAGCCATTGTAATAGCCGGCGCGGGCGAGTCGGCGTTGCAACTCAACCACCCTTGATCGGGTGCCGGATCCGTACCCATATCCAGGCTGGCGTTGGCCTTCATTATAGCCGTAGCCACCATCGCCGTAGCCACCGTATCCGTAGCCACCATCGCCGTAGCCACCGTATCCGTAGCCACCGTATCCGTAGCCGCCACCATCACCGTAGCCGTAATATCCGTAAGGATATCCCCACGGATAATACGAACCCCAACCCCACCACCATGGAAAGCCGAAGTCGCCGATGAAGACGACATCATTGTGACCATGATGATCATGCCAATTGCGGCCATTCCAATTACGGCCGCTCCAGTTTCGGCCGCTCCAGTTTCGGCCGTTCCAGTTTCGGCCACTCCAGTTTCGGCCGTTCCAGTTTCGGCCACTCCAGTTTCGGCCGTTCCAGTTACCGCCGTATGTCCCCCGATATGCTCCCGACGGAGCGCTCCGAGCCTGCATCGAGCCGACATGTGCACGGCCGCCACCGCCAGCACGCCGCTGGCCGTTCGCAACTGAGGCCGGCAACGCCAGAGCGGCGATGCAGCTTATTAGAACTAAAGGTTTTGCATTCATAGTATTTTCATTCCCTACCAATTAGACCCCTCCAATGGCAAATAGTTTCGGCATTTCTTCCGCCGACCATTGAAAAAATCTCTCCCGCAAATTCGTGCTCGCTGGCTCGCGCAGTTTTCGATATTTATATCCACCAGCTACCGATGAGGAGTTTCCGTCGCACGATCATCCTATCGATATTGTCAGTCTTTATGTTGCACTGGGTGGGTGCGGCGCCACTGGCGCGCAGCGTGAGTCCTTCGCACCAATTCATCATTTACGGCGCCGATGCGACGCTGCGCGGCGCGGTCTCCGACCTCGCGGAGCAGACCAAGGTCAATTTGCTCGCGCTTCTGCGGCAGCCGGACAGGTGGAAAACGGCGGTTATAATCAATTTGCAGCCACAACAAGCGAACCTGCCTGAAATTCCGCCGGCCGAATTGCGATTCAGCCAGACTGGTTTTGGCCTGAAGTTGCAGCTCGATCTGACCATCGCTCGAGATCTCGACGGTTCATTGGTGGAGCGCGAACTGCTGCGCGCCATTTTACTGGAGATGATTTATCGAAAGGCGCCGGACGTCGCACCTGACACGTTTTTCGTCGAGCCACCGGATTGGTTGCTCGATGGCGTGCTGGCGCTTACGCCCGGACGCGACCGCGGTCCGCTTATCGAAGCGCTTTCTGTGTCGGAAAAGAGGATATCGCTGGAGAGATTTCTGCGACAACGCCCCTCGGTACTCGACTCGGCTGGCCGCATGCTTTATCGCGCCTACTCGCTCGCGCTCGTCCAATTGCTTATCGATGAACCCGACGGGCGTGTGGGGCTGGTGCATTACATCGGCAATCTGTCGCATGCTTCCAACGATCTCTTGGTTGATTTGACAGCGCAGTTTCCGTCGCTGGCTCGCGATGCGGAAAAAAACTGGCAATTAGGCATAACTCGACTAAGCGGCGCGCAACGCTATCAATTGCTCACCTTTGCCGAAAGCGAGCGGGGCCTTGATGAATTGCTGCGCGTTAAAATTCCAAATACCGACAAATTATTGGACCTGAGCGCCCTTGCGCGGCAAAAAGCCTCCGCAGCAGAGAAAGTGGTGCTCAATCAATTGAGTCACAATTTGCTCTTATTCGCCGGTCAGGCGAATCCAGTCATGCGCCCGATTGCGCGGGAATACCAGCAAATCGTCGCGCTGCTTGTGCGCGGTAAACGGAGCCGTGTCGCCAGGCGTCTGGCGCGTTTGCAGGTTACTCGGGAAAGACTCGTCGCCCGCATGAGCGACCTCGATGATTACATGAACTGGTTCGAGGCGACGCAAATGAAGAATGCAAGTGGGGTTTTCAGCGATTACCTCAGCGCGGCGGGCCAACCGCAGGCGCCCGAGCCGCGGCGGCGCGATCTGCTTTCAGTTTATCTCGATGCGCTGGCCGATCAGTTGGAGGATTAGAACATCGCGCTGCGATATCGGGACACTCATCATAAATCAAAAGCAACCTGTCGGGCCGGGCAGCCGTTAGCTGGGGCGCCTGGGCTGTGTGCGACGCGTGGCGTAATAGTCGGCCCCAAGGAAATGCAGCGAGACATAAGGCTCATCGCCAACCACCCAGCTGTCGTGAGGTACTGGCGGAACGTAAAAAAGCTCGCCCGCTCGCAACTCAAATACGCTTCCACTGTCGAAGGCCACCGTCGCTGTGCCGGACAGCACCAAGCCAACATGTTCAATATTACACCGGTTGCGCCAACGCCTGGCCCAACGTGCTCGCTCCACTTCCAACCAGGCTCGCATGTGACGCGACCAGTGGTTATACCGCCGAGATCTACTAGCTCAAAGCGACCTTTTTGCAGAACGCGAACTTCGTCAGGCGATTCGAACCGCTTGAGGATCACCGCTATCTGCCCGCTACTCATTCGTGCATCAATGCGTGGTGAGGTCAAGCTCAGCCACGGCCCCGGCAGGCGCAAGCCGCATCTGGCAGGATAATTCTGCAGGGGACGCGCATCGCTTCGCGGAAAAGGGATCGAGCAGGCAAAACAACACAAAGAAAACTTCGATCTCGTGAGCGGTTGCCGATTGAGTAATTGGCGATTATGATGTTGAGCGCGGTTGACCCGCGCCTTTTTCATTCATGCAAAAAATTGGATTTGCCGAAGCTCTTGATTCGATCGTAGCCAGCGACCCGCGTTACCAGCGGGACGCGTATGTTTTTCTGCGCGACGCGCTCGATTTCACCACAAAACAGCAGAAGAAAGTCAAGGGAGCTACTGTGCGTCATGTGAGTGGACCGGAATTGCTGGGAGGGGTGCGGCAGTACGCGCTGAAGGAGTTCGGGCCGCTGGTCATGACGGTTTTCGATAACTGGGGCATTCATTCCTGCGAGGATATTGGAAACATGGTTTTTAACCTGATTGGCGCCGGCATATTTGGGAAAACCGAGAAAGATTCGATCGAAGATTTCAAGAACGTCTACGAGTTTGAAGAGGCTTACGTAAAGCCGTTCGCGCCAGCAAGACCAATGGCAGCGAAACCACTGCCGGAGAGCCAGCCCATGATCCAAAAATGACGAATGACGAAGCACGAAGAAAGCCCGAATGCTCAACGTTTCCGCCGAGCTCGGCGCAAAAATGGGTGCTGCCAAATGGACTGACGATCATCGTGCAGGAAGATCGCAGCGCGCCGGTGGCAAGTGTGCAGGCGTGGTGCGCCACAGGGAGCATCGACGAGGACGCGCATCTCGGGGCGGGCTTGTCCCACATTCTCGAACACATGCTTTTCAAGGGGACGAAAACACGATCGACCAACGAGATTGCGCAGAAGATTCAGGACGTGGGCGGTTATATTAACGCTTACACCTCTTTTGATCGCACTGTTTTCTGGATCGACGTGCCGAAAGACGGCGTCGCCACGGCACTCGGCGTGTTGACCGATGCGATGATGAATTCGACTCTGCCGCCTGAGGAATACCGGAAAGAACAGGAAGTAATCCGGCGCGAATTCGCCATGGGCATGGATGATCCCGATCGCGTGGCCGGGCTGCTTCTTTTTGGGACCGCTTACCAGCGGCATCCCTACCGGTTCCCGGTAATCGGCGAGATCGAAATCTACAATCAACTTACACAAGAGCAGGTGATGCAGTATTACAAAACGCGCTACGTCCCCAACAATCTTACGTTCATCGTAGTGGGTGATGTCGATGCAGAAAAAGTGCGGCAACAACTGACTGAATTGTTCGCGCCTTATCCCGAGAAATCGCTCCAGCCGGTATTCATTCCTGCGGAACCGCCGCAACTTGGCCGGCGTGAAGTGCATCGGGAATTTCCAACGGAACTAACCCATCTCTCGCTAGCGTGGCATATTCCGGAGGTCACGAATCCCGACGTTCCCGCGCTCGACCTTCTCTCGACCATCCTCGGCGATGGGCGCAGCTCTCGTCTGTATCGGCGTGTGCGTGAAGAGGCCGGTCTGGCGTTCGGCATAGGGGCGTTCTCTTATACGCCGGGTGACCCGGGTTTATTTGGCATTGATGCCACTGTCGATCCAAAGAAACGCGAAGCGGCGGAGCAATTGGTCATGGGCATCGTTGACGAAGTGAAACAAGCGGGCGTCACAGCGGAGGAGTTGGCGAAGGCAAAAAAAATATTGCTCAGTCATCATCTGGGCGCGCTCACTACGATGCGCGGCCAGGCCTCGGACGTCGGCTCGAATTGGTTGCTAACGCGCAATCTGAATTTCAGCCGGGATTATCTCGCTGCTGTCCAGAAGGTGACGCTCGACGACATTAAGCGCGTCGCCGCAAATTATCTGACGGACAGCAATTTGACGGTCGTTTCGTTGAACCCGAAGGGTTCGCTGACCACCAAAGCCGAGGGCCCGAAGGTCGCCGCGGCAGCTGAGATTGAAAAATTCGAGCTCTCGAATGGGTTGCGACTTTTGGTGCGCGAAGATCGGCGTCTGCCGCTGGTTGCCATGGGCGCGGTGTTCCGCGGCGGCCTTCTCGCGGAGACTCCGCAAACAAATGGCATCACGCGCCTGATGGCGAAAGTGCTGTTGAAAGGAACCAAAACGCGCACCGCGGAGCAAATTGCAAACCAGATCGAAGCGGTCGGCGGCTCCATGTCTAGCGATGCTGGCAACAATAGCTTCAATGTTTCGGTCGATGTCACCAGGCCCGATGTGAAGCTCGGTGTCGAATTGCTTTCGGATGTCCTGCTCAACGCAACCATGCCGGAAAAAGCGATTGCGCGCGAAAAAGAAATCCAGATTGCCGCTATTCAGCAAGAGGAAGAGCAGTTGACGACCGTGGCGCGCAATATTATGCGGCAGGCGCTTTTTCCGCAACATCCTTACGCCTTGCGCACAAACGGTTCCGTCGAATCGGTTCAGCGGCTCACGCAAAAAGATCTGCTGGAATTTCGCGATCGTTACGTAGTCGCAAAGAACGGCGTCATTTTCGTCTTTGGCGACGTAAAGGCGGGGAGGTGAAGCAGCTTTTCGAGAAAGCGCTCGGCGGCATGAAACCGGGCGTGCTCGCCTTGACCGATGTGCATCCGGCATCGCCACTCAGCGGGATAGAAACTGTCGAAAGCCGGAAGGAAAAAGCGCAAGGGGTGATTATGGTCGGGTTTCGGGGCGCGAGCATTTCGAGTCCAGACCGCCACGCGCTGGAATTAATAGACGAGGCGAGCAGCGATCTCGGCTCGCGCTTTTTTGTTCGGATTCGTTCGCAAATGGGACTGGCCTATTACGTGGGTGCGAGCCAAATGCAGGGGCTCGTGCCCGGACTTTTCGCCTTTTATCTCGGAACCGACCCGCAGAAAATCGAGCCGGTGAAAACCGCGTTGCTCGATGAAATCCACAAGCTCGCCAATGACGGTCTGACCAACGAGGAGCTGGCGCGGGCGAAAAAGAAATTAATTGGGCAACAAGAGATCGCGAACCAAAGCAACGAAGCTTTCGGTTATCAGTGCGCGCTCGAGGAGATCTACGGGCTCGGCTTCGATTATTACAAGCGACTTGAGCACGATGTTGATGCGGTGACGCTCGACGATATCAAGCGCGTGGCCGCGAAATATTTTCGCGATCAACCGTATGTTTTGGCAACGGTGCGACCGCCAGAAGGCTCCGCAGCCGCGAAACAGAAATGAGCCATGGCTGAAGTCCAAACCAGCACACAGAGCGGCGAGCTTTCACAACGCTTTATCGAGTTCGTCATGATGCACGCGCAAAACGCCGCTTTGTTTCTTGGGCAAATCCCAAATCCAAAAACCGGCGAAGGCGAAGTGAACCTGGATTTGGCCAGGATGTTCATCGATCAGCTGGCCATGATTCAGGAAAAAACGCGCGGAAATCTGACAAACGAAGAGTCCACCGTGTTGCGCAACGCCCTGTCCAATTTGCAGATGGTCTATGTCGAAGTTGCGCGAGAAACGCCAAAAGGCGCTGCGCAGCCAGCGACTGCGAAACCGGAGCCAACAGAACAACCCGCGCCCGAACAGAAACCGTCGTCGCCACCAGCGGCGAGTTCCGAAACAGCTCCGCCTGTCACTTCGACTGAATCCGAGAGCGAATCGAAGAAGAAATTCACCAAGAGCTACGGTCCGTAGGGTAGCGCGTGCGTCTCGCGCGCCTGGTGAGCGCGCCCTCGCGATCACGAACTTCCCTTGTGGAGACAAAATCCCCCGGGGTTACCGAATCCGGGCAAAGATTGTTTCGGTGAGACACCGAAACCAACACGCGAGACGCGTGCGCTACCCGGAGCCTGCTATGATCGCCATCGTCGATGCGCCGGACTCGTCGTGCGAAACCCAGATTTGCGATTTCTAATTCTGTGATTGGATTTCGACTCGACCTTTGGCAAAGTCATTCTCACGGTGTACTTCGCCACCATTTTCAGGTCTATAATGAAAATAGGCGGACAAATCCCGTATAAATCTTGTTAGATGCTTTTCCCGCACTCGCACCAATGGAAGCCGTTGCACAAGTGGGTAATTATTATTGCCGCGATTGTCGCCCTGGCGCTGTGCGGCGTAGGCATCTACACCTACGAACGCCATTATCGAGTGACTGACAGCGTGCTTGTCGGGACTTGGGCGTTTCCACCCCTGAGTGGGGATGACATCTACGTTCGGCTCGATGCCGATCACACCTTTCGCGCAATGATTGATCCAGCCGATGAGAGCTCGAGTGCGATGCGAGGCATCTGGTTTGGTGGCGGCGATTTCCTCTATATGCGCCAGCCCTTTCACGACGCCGAGGGAAACCTGATTGACCATCCACTTTTAGTATGGCGACTCGAAAACATTTCCCAAAACGAGCTTCGGGTTCGTCTGAATCCTGGCGGGATACCCCGCGTCGTTCGGCGTGTTGGACCAGCTTCACGATGACGCATCTAACCCCTATGAAGGGTGTCAAGTGCGGCGGGCGAGGGTGGTGGTAGTGGGTTTAGGTCATTGGTTCAATAAATTCGGGTTGAGGGGTAGCTTCGGGGAGGCTTCCTCGCGCGGCCGCCGGAGCGCTTTGGCGCGCAGGAGGCTTCCTTTTTTGCTCGTTGGTTTTGTTTTTCCAGCGGCTCTTACTCCTATCCGTGCTTGCGACCGCAGTCGCAGCAGCAATTTGATCAATGCGATCAGGGGTGGAAGAGGAACTTGGGCGCGCATCTGTGCGGCGTTTCGCTGTGGCGAACCGAGCACGTCGGAAACATGCCGAATGGGCCAACGGTCCGTCTCCACCTGCTCATCCGAATCAAATCACGTGCACGCGTTCGCAAGAAAGCGCCGTAACGAAAACAGGCAAAACGGCAACATGGCCGGGCCTGCCGATTCGCTTGAAGCTGCTGAAGAAGCTGGGTTGCGTTATGTAAGCGACACTCAGCCCGGTTACACGCGCAAAGCGAACGGCGACGGCTTCGAATATTTCGATGCGGATAAAAAGCCAATTCGGGACGAACAACGGCTGTTGCGCATCAGCCGTCTCGCCATTCCTCCGGCATGGAGTGATGTCTGGATTTGTCCTTCACCGAATGGACACATCCAGGCTACCGGGCGCGACGCCCGTGGCCGTAAACAATATGGCTACCATGAGCGCTGGCGGGAGGTGCGCGACGAGAACAAGTACGATCGAATGATCAGTTTCGGAAAAGCGCTCCCGAAAATTGGAAAACGGGTGCAGGAAGATTTGGCTCTGCCTGGTCTGCCGCGCAATAAAGTGCTCGCAACTATCGTGCAGCTTCTCGAACGAAGCCTCATTCGCGTTGGCAATCAAGAGTACGCACGCGAAAACAAATCGTTCGGTCTCACGACCATGAAAGATCGACATGTGGACGTGAGAGGCGCGAAGCTGCATTTTCGTTTTCGCGGTAAGAGCGGGCGGCCGCATGAAATTGCCGTAACTGACCGGCGGATCGCGAAGATTGTATTGAAGCTGCAGGATTTGCCCGGTCAGGATCTCTTTCAATACATCGGTGACGAAGGCGACCTGCACAACATCACTTCCCAGGATGTAAACGAATATCTGCGCGAGATCACGGGCGAAGAATTCACGGCGAAAGATTTCCGCACCTGGGCGGGAACAGTGCTAGCCGCGATCACGCTCAGCACGGCCGGCGCGTTTGAAACAAAGAAACAGGCCAAAGCCAACATCAAAAGCGCGATCGAGACAGTCGCGAAAATTCTCGGCAATACACCGGCCATTTGCCGGAAGTGTTACATTCATCCCGCCGTGCTCGAAACT
>WNFR01012800.1_pt1 | contig 11569 bp, 10 predicted proteins | sample 5400221 | NCBI WGS metagenome assembly WNFR01 (sample SAMN13153357, study PRJNA577476) | soil metagenome | isolation source: 40 cm soil under Madrone tree | place: USA:California | collected 2016-06-14 | reverse complement strand
CGGCGATGGCTCGATCCGGCTAAGCAAGAGCTAGCACATCGACCAAATGGGCGGACAAAACGAGCCAGTTTACGTGCCTAGTCCCAGTACTCGGCTGCCGTGAACTACTGCCCACACCTGTCCTGTTTTGGCAACTTCACTGCACACTGTGCGAAGCGCAACTCATTGAAAACATAGGATGTACCTTTGGCCTCCGGCATGCACTTCTACTTGCCGAACGTCAGGAGAATGTTGTGGTCATCTATGCCTTAATCGCCGCCTTGATTCTATTGGTAGCGGTGACCTCTATTAGCTCCATCGATTTCTCGAAAACCCGCCGCCACTGATCTTCATTCCCTGGCAAGCGTCACGATTTCCCGTAGTCTGGGAGCCGACAAGAACTCTTCCCGCCAACGGCTCCGGTAAAGCATAATCACAGCCTGAATATGGAAGGAACGGCTACAAACGAAACGGTGGCGCGTCCAACGCTGTCAAGGCGCGGGCGTTTGTGGATTGGTCTCCTTTTCGTGTACACGCTGATCGCCGTGCTGATGACTGGTTACCGCTATTTGGACGATCTCACGCGGCAGATTCCCGGAACTTTTCCGAGGCGCGCTCTGGAAGAAGGGACCGGAGTGTACTCGGTTTTTCTTCTTTTGCCGTTCGTCTTTCTCTTCTCACAACGGTATCTCTTTGAGCGCAAGGGGTGGCTCCGTCTTGGTCTTTTGCATGTGGCCGGAGCCATTCTTTTCTCCGCGGCGCACACCACGATGATGGCCATCAGCCGACACTTTCTGGCGCCTTTACTAGGGATGGGGCCGTACGACTACGGCATCATGACGTACCGCTATCCCATGGAATTCTCGAATGACCTGATCGGGTTCACTGTCATCGTGGGCGCGTATTCTTTCTACCAACGCTTGCGCATCGCCCAAGCTCAGCAATTGGCCTCGGCGGAATTGCAGACCAAGCTGGTGCAAGCCCAGCTGGAAAATCTGCGCCTTCAGCTGCAGCCCCACTTCCTATTTAACACATTGAATACGATTTCTTCGGTGATGTACGAAGACGTCCGCTCCGCCGATGCAATGATCGCGCAACTCAGCGACCTGCTACGGCTCACGCTGCGGGCTTCGCGAGCGCATGAGATTCCCCTTGCCGAGGAACTGGAAATCACGCGGCTCTATCTCGACTTGATGCAAAAGCGCTTCGAAAACAAATTGCGCGTGTCCTACGAGATTGACCCGAGCTTAAATAGTTCTCTGGTACCGCAGCTCATCCTGCAGCCGCTGCTGGAAAATTCGTTGCGGCATGGAATGAAAGCGGGGAGCAGCGCGATGGATCTCACCATTGCGGCGCATCGCGAAAACGGCAGCTTGATCCTGCAGGTCTGCGACACTGGCCGCGGTCTCGGAGAAATTGTGCCTTCGGGTGTGTTCGGCCGCGGACTAGGGCTTTCGAATATCCGTGACCGGCTGGCGCACCTCTATGGCGATCGCCAACAATTCTCGATTGCCAACCGGGCCAGCGGAGGAGCGCAAGTCACGCTCCGTGTACCTCTGCACAGTTCCCCGCACCTTTCCCAAGCCTCCGAATGAGTTCGCGGTCTCCACTCCGGGTCCTCGTTGTCGACGACGAAGCGCCGGCGCGGCGGAAAATACTGCGCCTGCTGCGCGATGAGCCCGCTGTGGAGATCGCCGGAGAAGCTGACAGCGGCGAAACCGCTGTTGCGGCAATTAAGAAGCAGCGTCCCGACCTGGCTTTTCTTGATGTGCAGATGCCTGGGCTGGATGGATTCGGGGTCATTCAATCGCTCAATGCCGCGAATATTCCGTTGCCGCGTGTGGTCTTCATAACCGCCCACGACAGGTTCGCGCTCCGCGCTTTTGAGGTGCACGCTTTCGACTATTTGCTCAAGCCCGTCGTTGAAGAGCGGTTTCGCGAAGCTCTTCGCCGCGCGAGAACAGCCCACGAGCAATCGGCCGATGGCTACGCGTCCCGCCTGGGGGCGATGCTGGACCAACTGCAGCGCGAAAGGTCGCTTCCCGAGCGCCTGCTGATTCAGGAAGACTCACGGTCGATATTCGTGGCCGTGAAGGATATTTCCTGGGTGGAAGCTGACCGGAACTACGTGCTGCTGCATTGCGACAAGAAAACACACACGCTGCGCAGCACGCTGGACGCGGTGCAAAACATGCTTGATCCGAAACTGTTCGTGCGCATCAACCGGGGAACGCTGGTGAAACTGGACGCCGTTCGGGAGCTGCTGCCGTGGTTCCACGGCGAGTACAAAGTGATGCTGCACGACAATACGGAACTGCGCTGGTCGCGCCGCTACGTTTCGCAGCGGCCCGAACTCTTGAAACTTTCCTGAGAGCCACTTGCATGCCTAGGACAGCCCACTCGTCCCTTCTTTGGGCCCGTTTGTCCCGGATGTGTTGCGCGTCACAGTCCATTCAGGTATTTCTTCCCGCCATGAAAGACATGGCGCTTTTCAGTGTATTCCGCAGCTTGGTGATCAGTTCACTGTCACTAGGCCTGGTATCGCATGCTTCTGCGCAGGCCAAGCCGGAAGCCGGCTGGCCGAACTATGGCAACGATGGCGGCGGGACCCGCTATTCGCCAGCCGCGCAGATTGACCGCACCAACGTGACGCAACTTAAGGTCGCGTGGACTCATCGCACCGGCGCGCTGCCTCATGACGAAGAACTCGACAAGAAAGCCGCGTTTGAGGCCACGCCTATCCTGGTTGACGGAAAGCTCTTTCTCAGCACTCCTTACGATCATGTGATCGCTCTGAATCCCGAGACTGGCGCGAAGCTCTGGGAGTTTGATCCGAAGCTGGAGCTGCCCTACGGATCCTCGGAAGTCACCTCGCGGGGTGTTTCCGCTTGGCGCGAACCCCATGCCAAATCGGGGAAACTGTGCGCGTTGCGGATCTTTATCGGGACGCTCGACGCGCGGCTGATTGCCTTGGACGGAGCGACCGGGAAGCCGTGCGCCGATTTCGGGATGGATGGAGAAGTCGATCTCACGAACGGAGTAAAGCTGCGCGACCCCGGGGACTATCAAGTTACTTCTGCGCCGGCGATCTTCAACGATTTGGTAATCACCGGGTCCTCGCTAGGTGACAATCGCGCCGTCACCGTCGAGCGCGGCATTGTTCGCGCTTTTGATGTGCACACCGGCAAGTTGCGCTGGACTCACCGGCAAGTTGCGCTGGACTTGGGACCCCATCGCTCCATGGGCTTATCAGACTACGCCTCGAACGGGCGCGGGCAACGCATGGTCAACTATCTCGGTAGACGCCGAGCGCAATCTCATTTTTATTCCAACGGGCAGCGCCAGCCCCGATTATTACGGCGGCTTCCGCAAGGGCGACAACAAATGGGCCAACTCGGTCGTGGCTTTGCGTGCTAGCACCGGTGAATTCGTCTGGGGCTTCCAAGTCGTTCACCACGACATCTGGGATTACGACGTGGCCTCGCAACCTGCGCTTTTTGCTTGGAAAGATGGCACACCCGCGATCGCCATCACCACAAAAATGGGACGCGTGTTTGTTCTCAATCGGCTTACAGGCGCGCCGCTTCTTCCGGTTGAGGAGCGCCCCGTGCCCAAGAGCGACATTGCCGGCGAGGAGTCCTGGCCCACGCAGCCGGTTTCGACGATTTCGCTCGTTCCGGAAAAGTTATCGCCGGAAGACGCCTGGGGGAAAGACGCACAGGAGAAACAATGGTGCACGGACAAAATCAAAGCCGCGAGATTTGGAGAAATATTCACTCCGCCGAGTTTGCAGGGGACGCTGGTCTACCCGAGCAACGTCGGAGGAGTGAACTGGGGCAGCGCGGCATTCGACCCGCAGCGGCACCTGCTCTTCGTGGACACCAACCGCTTGCCGATATTCGTGAAACTGATTCCGAGGGACGAGCTGGCTGAGGCGCGCAAAAACGCCAGCGATCTGGACCGGCTGCATGGCGAATTCGCCCGGCAAACAGGCGCGCCGTTTGCGATGTTCCGCACTCCGTTGCTGGCGCCCAGCGGACTTCCCTGCAACGCACCACCATGGGGGACCGTGGCGGCAGTAGATTTGTTCGAAGGGAAAAAAGTGTGGGACGTGCCGCTAGGAACCTGGATTCCGGGCATGAATACGGGAACTATCACTCTTGGCGGGCCGATGGCAAGCGCCGGCGGCTTGGTCTTCACCGCCGCGGCCATGGATAACTATCTCCGAGCTTTCGACACCGAAACGGGAAAGGAACTCTGGAAATTCGAGCTTCCGGCTGGTGGTCAGGCTACTCCGATGACCTACTTGCTCAAAGGCAAACAGTATGTCGTGATTGCCGCTGGCGGCCATGGAAAACTTGGCACAAAGCAAGGCGACTACGTCATCGCCTTCACGCTGCCGTGAACGGCCAGAACCTGCTATTCGGTATTCCTACTCTCGCGCCGCCGCAAACACAAAAATGAATACCACTACTGATCAAGCGCAGGTATCCGCCAATCAAAAACAATCCTTCCTCACGGATGGCATGCCCATCGTGCTCTTTCTCGCGCTCGCGAACTTTCTGATGCATCTTTACTTTAACAATCGCTACGGGTACTTCCGCGATGAATTCGACTATATGGCCTGCGGAGACCACCTTGCGTGGGGTTACGTGGATCATCCTCCACTGATTCCGTTCCTCATTAAAATCTGCCGGCTCGTGCTGGGTGACTCGCTTCGTAGTATTCGCTTTGTCCCAGCGCTGGCGACTTCGGCCTCCGTGATTCTGACGGCTATGATTGCCCGAGAGCTGGGTGGCCGGCGATTCGCGCGTGTACTTTCCGCGTTGGCGTTCATTGTCGTTCCCATCTATCTTTCCGACGGCAGCCTCCTGACCACCAATTGCCTCGAACCCTTGCTCTGGATGGGCTGCGTGTATTTCGCAATCCTGGCGATCAAGCGCGAGGATCCCCGCTATTGGCTCTGGTTTGGAGTCGTTGCAGGCATTGGTCTCGAAGAGAAATATTCGATCGCTGTGCTCGGGTTTGCCATTGTGGTTGGGGTGTTATTGACCGCGCAGCGCCGCGTCTTTGCAAACAAATGGTTCTGGCTCGGCGGCGGGCTCGCATTTCTGATTTTTCTTCCGAATGTTCTCTGGAATGTTCGCCATCACTGGCCCTTCGTCAAGCTCATGCACAACATCAAGGCCGACGGCCGCGACGTCGTGCTCTCTCCGGCCGCCTATTTCGCTCAACAGGTGCTCATCGTTCATCCCATCCTGGCGCCCATTTGGATTATCGGGGTGCTCGCTTTTCTTTTCTCGGCACGGCTGAAACCTTACCGGTTCCTCGGCTGGACTTATCTTCTCGCATTCACTGTCTTCGTCATTCTGAAAGGCAAGAATTATTATCTTGGGCCAATCTACGCGGTTTACCTCGCGGCCGGCGCGGTAGTGATCGAGAGTTTCATCGCACGGTCGCGTCAAGTCTGGCTGAAGCCTGCGCTTGCGGCAGTAATTCTCGCAAGCGGAGCCTGGCTCGCTCCCGTCGTCATGCCAGTGCTGCCCGTCGACCAATTCATTTCCTTTATGGACACGCTGCCGTTCAAGGTGCCGCGCAGCGAACACTCCCACATGCGCGCCATTTTGCCGCAACACTATGCCGATCAATTTGGATGGGAAGAGATCGTCGCTAAAGTCAACGAAGCTTACCTGAAGCTTTCGCCGGCGGAACGCGCGACTTGCGCTATCTTCGCACAGGATTACGGGCAAGCTGGCGCGATCGACTTCCTCGGCCGGCGCTACGGCCTGCCTCCCTCGTTGAGCGGCCACCAGACTTACTACCTCTGGGGCCCACGAGGCTACTCGGGGAATTGCATGATCGTGCTCGATGACTCCAGGGAAAAACTGGAGAGCATGTTCGAGCACGTCGAGTACGTTGGGACGTCCGCCGACAATCAGTACGCGCTGGAGCGCGAACTGCCCGTTTACATTTGCCGCGGCGCAAAATTCGGATCCCTCGCCTCGATTTGGCCGCAATTGAAAAAGTGGCGTTAGAAATCCTTCGCGACGTTGCCCTTGCAGGCCGCTTCTCCGCCTGAAATTAATACCATTGACCTTCGTTCGCCTCGTGGTTGAGCGGGCCTTCTGATATACAATCGTGGTCGGAAAAATGTCCCAACCACGAGCTCATGGCCGCGGCCTGCGGGTCATTGCCGCCTTCAAATTACTGAAAGGGCTCGCGCTGCTGGCGCTGGGAATTGGCGCGCTCCATCTTCTCCACAAGGACGTGGAAGCCCTCGTGGAGCACTGGATCAACACTTTCCAGGTGGATCCGCATGCTCATTACATCCGCTTGCTTCTGGAGAAATTGTCGATTCTCGATGACAAGCGGCTGAAAGAACTCAGCGTAGGCACTTTTATCTATTCGGCGATTTTTCTCACCGAAGGCATTGGCCTTTCGATGGGCAAGCGCTGGGCGGAGTATCTCACGATCATCAGTACGGCTTCCCTGCTTCCGTTAGAAATCTACGAACTCGCCAAGCACGCCAGCATCGGCAAAGGGCTGGCCCTGGTGATCAATCTCGCCGTGGTTGCGTATTTGATCTTCGAACTTCGCCGCTTCCCCAAGAAGCGCACCTGACAGGAGCCCTTTCAGGAGTTTGGCTTACGGCGAGCCGCTACGGAATCGTCAGCGTATTTCCTTCACGGACGGCCGTGGCTGTCTCACTACCCTGAAAACTATAGACCACGATCAAAACCTTCTCCAAACCAGGAGCGGGATCGCCGCCCAATGCGCCGTTGAAAACCACCAAGCTCACCCTTCCTTCGTGCATGCGGCGACGCAACAACTCCGTGACGTTCACAGTGCGGCCCTGCACGCCATAGTAGGCGCCCACAATCTGCAAGGCATTCCACTCGCCGCGACCGCGGTCCCGATCACCGTCCCGATCGCGGTCCCGACCGCCACGCCGAACATCAAAGAGCCGGACGTCCAGGTAGCTGTGCTGCCTGTATTCAAATATGCGTTCCTCGCCATTTCGATTCTTGGCCCGGACATACAGCGTCTTTTCGTGCCCTTGGGCGGGATCGCCACCCAGCGGTCCATCGTTCACATAGATTTGACCGTTGTCTCCGCCCCGGGCAATCAGCTCGTTCAGAAGATTGGTTACATCGGCGCGTTGCGTCCTATATCCATATTCAGCGCGAATGATCCGCCAGCCCTCATCCTGGGCGCCAACTCGCGGGCCAAATATCGTTGCACCGATGATCAGAACGGCCAGCACGATCAAGAACTTTCCATATCGATTTGCAAAATTCATTGGATTTCCTCCGTGGCGGTGACCCGCCGACCTTTGGATCTACTTTACCGCCATGTCCTCGTGGTGAGAATCGCCAAAGCCAAAGCCGTTGTCGTGAAGGTCCACAAGAATTCCGCTCCCCTCGGGCGTTGGCGTAGAGAGGCCCGTTTTCTGGCGTGGATGGCCCTCGCCGAACTCTCGACGAACGATTTGCAAATCCGCGCCTCTTCCCTCATTATTATTTGTTTGCTCAGGGATGCAGCGCGCTTCCGCTGCGGCTGTTCGCAATTCATCTTCAATTTTTATTGCTGATCGAGTTTTTAGCGATCGTTCAAAGGAGTGGCATGGAAAAGCCATCAAAAATCGCGCCCGCCAAGGGGAAACTCGGAATTTTGCTTCCCGGCATGGGCGCTGTCAGCACCACGTTTATGGCCGGCGTCGAGCTCGTCCGCAAAGGCAAGTCGCAGCCCGTGGGCTCGCTCACGCAGATGGGCACGATTCGCCTGGGCAAGCGCACGGATGGGCGTTCGCCGCTGATCCATAAGTTTGTTCCGCTTGCCGAACTGAAGGACCTCACCTTTGGCGGCTGGGATATTTTCAAGGACAACGCTTACCAGTCTGCCGCGAATGCGGGCGTGCTGAATCCCCAGGACCTGGAGAAAGTGAAGCCGTTCCTCTCTACCATCAAGCCCATGAAAGCGGCGTTCGATCACGATTTCGTGAAACTGATCGACGGCCCGAACGTCAAGAAGGGCAAGAATAAGTACGAACTGGCTCTGCAAATCAAGGAAGACATCGCCAACTTCCGCAAGACTTCGCGTGTTTCGCGGCTGGTCACCTGCTGGTGTGGCTCGACGGAATCGTTCGTCAAGCCTGAAGAAGTCCACTCCACGCCGGAAAAGTTCGTTGAAGGGATGAAGTCCAATCACCCGTCGATCGCGCCTTCCATGCTCTATGCCTGGGCCTCGGTGACCAGCGGGGTGCCTTACGCAAACGGCTCGCCGAACCTCAGCGTGGATATTCCTGCAATTGAACGGCTCGCGCACGACCACAACGTTCCCATCTGCGGAAAAGATTTCAAGACCGGTCAGACGCTGATCAAGACTGTGCTCGCCCCGGCGTTCAAAGCGCGCATGCTCGGTCTGGATGGTTGGTTTTCCACCAACATTCTCGGCAATCGCGACGGCGAAGTTCTTGAGGACCCAGGATCATTCAAGACCAAGGAAGAATCCAAGCTCAGCGTGCTGGAATATATTCTTCAGCCGCAGTTGTATCCGAAGCTCTACGGCAAGATGTGCCACAAAGTGCGCATCAACTACTATCCGCCGCGCGGCGACAACAAAGAAGGCTGGGACAATATCGACATTTTTGGCTGGCTCGGCTATCCCATGCAGATCAAGGTGGATTTCCTCTGCCGCGATTCTATTTTGGCCGCGCCGATTGTACTCGACCTCGTGTTGTTTATGGACCTGGCGCAGCGCGCCGGAATGCGCGGCATTCAGGAGTGGCTCAGCTTTTATTTCAAGTCGCCGATGACCGCGCCCGGACTTTACCCCGAGCACGACCTCTTCATTCAGTCCATGAAACTGAAGAACACTCTTCGGTGGATGAAGGGCGAGGATCTCATCACCCACCTCGGCCAAGAGTATTACGATTAACTTGTGCTAGTCGCCGTGGGCTGCAGCGGATTTTGCTTCGACGGCGTCAAGCACGCGTGCCGAATAAATCAAAGCGGCGCCAGCGTTCATGCTCACGGCAACACCCAGGGCTTCTGAGATTTCTTCTTTGCTGGCGCCAGCTTTAAGCGCCGCGTCCGTGTGGAACACAATGCAACCGTCGCAGCGAGTGGTGACAGCGCACGCAAGAGAGATCAACTGGCGCGTCTTTTCCCCGAGCTTGGTCGTCTTCGAGTTGGCGGCACTCAATGTTTGGTATCCGCGAAGGGTATCAGGCGACAGCTTGCCTAGCTCCCCCACTCTGTTACCGATTTCCTTATGGTACTGATTCCAGTCCATGACCATAGTGATGTCTCCTGTTTTGAGAAGTTCAATTCGCGCGCGATTATACTCTCGACTCGCGCGAATGTGATATCGTTTCGAGTTCACCCGAGCCATCCGGGTTGCAAGGCGGTTGAAGCGGCGAGGCGCACCCCTTTCCTCGTGAGCCGCGAGAGCAGTCGATCTTATTCCAAGGAGCCGCAGCCATGAAGAATTCCTATAACGGCCAAACAGTGCCCTCGAATGGCCTAGCAATCGGTTACAGCGGCGGTGAGCTGCAAGTGCCAGACTCACCCATTATTCCCTTCATCGAAGGGGATGGCACGGGGCGCGACATCTGGAAAGCCTCGCGGCGCGTGTTTGACGCCGCGGTGGAGCAGGCCTATGGCGGAAAGCGGCGCGTGGCTTGGTTCGAGGTTTTCGCCGGAGAAAAAGCTTTCAAAACTTTCAATGAGTGGCTGCCCAACGAGACTGTCGACGCCATCCGTGATTTTCGCGTGGCCATTAAAGGCCCGCTCACAACGCCTGTTGGTGGCGGCATCCGCTCCTTGAACGTGGCGCTGCGACAACTCTTGGACCTTTATTCGTGCGAACGCCCGGTGCGCTACTTCAAGGGTGTTCCCTCCCCAGTGCGCGAACCGGAAAAAATGGATGTATTCATCTTTCGCGAGAACACCGAGGACGTTTACATCGGCATCGAGTGGAAATCCGGAACGCCTGAAGCGAAGAAGCTATTGGAATTCCTGAACAACGACATGCTCAAGGATGGGAAGAAGCAGATTCGCTGGGATTCCGGTGTAGGGATCAAGCCCATTTCGCCGACGGGGACGAAACGGCTGGTGCGCCGGGCCATCAAGTACGCGCTGGCCAACAAGCGCGCGAGCGTCACACTGGTGCACAAAGGCAACATCCAGAAATTTACCGAGGGCGCGTTTCGCGACTGGGGCTATGACCTCGCGCGCGAAGAGTTCCGCGCGCAGACTGTAACCGAGCGCGAAAGCTGGATCGTGGACAATCTCGACAAAAACTCCGCGCTTACCATTGAGCAGAATGCCGCGCTGATTGAGCCTGGGCTGGATCAAGCCCCCGAAGCATTCCGGAAATCCGTCCACGCCGAAGTGAAACAGACGCTTGACTCGATTTACGCAACTCACGGCAAGGGTCAGTGGAAGCAAAAGCTGATGATTAACGACCGTATCGCCGATTCCGTGTTTCAGCAGGTGCTGATGCGCGCCGATGAATACAGCGTACTGGCCACTTCCAATTTGAACGGCGACTATTTGTCGGATGCTTGCGCCGCGCAGGTCGGCGGGCTGGGCATGGCCCCGGGCTCAAATATCGGCGACGGATTCGGTGTTTTCGAGGCCACTCACGGCACCGCCCCGAAGTATGCGGACAAGGATGTGATTAATCCAAGCTCGGTGATGCTCTCGGGCGCAATGATGTTCGAGTTCCTTGGATGGAAGGAAGCGTCCACGTTGATCGAGGATGGTATCGCGCGCACCATTCAGCAGAAGCGCGTGACCTACGATCTCGAGCGGCTGATGCCGGGCGCGACGAAGCTAGGCACGTCCGCGTTCGCTTCCGCCATCATCGAGAATATGAAGGGCGCGGCCGTGGCTCGCTAGCCGAAACAAGTATTTAAGCGCCCAGACACAGAGCACGCCAAGAATTCACCAAAGAGAGTTCTGTTGGAGACGAGGGGAAGCATGAGCAGAAAAAAGGTGACAGTAGTAGGCGGTGGTTTCGTGGGTTCGACCACGGCACAGCGCATCGTGGATCTGGAACTGGCCGACGTGGTGCTCACTGATATTTTGGACGGGCCGCCGGCGGGCAAGGCGCTGGACATGGTGGAGTCCGGGCCCATCACGCGCACGGATTCGCGTGCGGCAGGCATTTCCACGGCGAACGGCGACTATTCCGGCACCGCGGGAAGCGACGTTGTCGTGATCACCGCTGGATTTCCGCGCAAGCCGGGAATGAGCCGTGACGATTTGCTAAAGGCCAACTACGACGTGGTGAAGGCCGTTGTCGAACAAATTGTTAAGCATTCTCCCAATTGCATCATCATCGTGGTCACGAACCCGCTTGACGCCATGGCTCAGGCTGCGCTGAAGGTGAGCGGCTTCCCAAAAAATCGCGTCCTCGGCATGGCCGGCGTACTGGACTCCGCGCGCATGAGCTCTTTTGTCGCGATGGAGTGCAAAGTCAGCGTGGAAAACGTGCACTCGTTCGTGCTCGGCGGCCACGGCGACGACATGGTGCCGCTGCCGCGCTATTCGACGGTGGCGGGAATTCCCCTCCCCGATCTTTT
>WNFR01006917.1_pt1 | contig 11569 bp, 6 predicted proteins | sample 5400221 | NCBI WGS metagenome assembly WNFR01 (sample SAMN13153357, study PRJNA577476) | soil metagenome | isolation source: 40 cm soil under Madrone tree | place: USA:California | collected 2016-06-14 | reverse complement strand
GCGCAATATGCACATGGCCGTGGAGACCGCCGCAACCTTGGGAATTCATGGTGCCGGGACCGGTGGAGATGACTCCCGGGCCATAGCTCGCGCCGAGAGTATCGCTGCGTTGGCACATCGAACCGACGGAGTCCTGCGAGCAGTAGAGCACGTACTCGCCCTGATTCACCGGCGTCGCCAGGTTACTAAGCGATGCCGGGTACGGTCCCGATCCGATCGTCTCGTGATCTACTCCGCCATTCGGCGGCGAAATAGCTATGGGTACCCATTGGTCGCCGTCATTAAATGGCGACGCCGTGTCGGTGTAACCGTAAACGACGTTCGCTCCGGCCGTCGAATTGGAGGCAAATGTCCTCCCTGTTTTCTGATCGGTCCAAAGAATCGGATCGAGACCGGTATTGGTGGAAGCGGCCGACTTGTCTTCCCACAACGCTTCGCAACACTCGGGCCTGGCCGGCGTCAGGAGCTCCGGCGCAGTCAGCCGCCAAATCGGTCCGTGATTCATCACGAAGATGTGGTGCGAAAACGGATTAAACCCGATATTGAACTCGCCGCTGCCCGCTTCCGCTGAAGAGCCGGCGGGCCCGAAAAAGTTTTGATACCGCGGATTTCCCGGGACGGTGGAATCGAGGCCGCCGAAGGTCAGGGGCCCACTTGAGGGTGTGGACGCAAAGCTGAGCCTAGTCTTGGTCGGCCTCGCGTTCGCCCGAGAAAGTCTCCCGCTCGATGCGGTTCCCGCAAAACTGAGCATGCTTAGGAAGACGCCGACAAGGCAAAGGCTCAGACCTAATAAGATGCGGGGATTAAAAAGGCCGGATTCGGAGATGGCATTCTTTTTCATGGATAATTTAAATGATGGGTTGCTTCAACGCTTTACGCCGGTGGCGCTTTGAAATGGAATGAAATGAGATTTTAAGACGGCGCTCGCCACTGCTGATGCGGCCTACCAGATCGCTTTATTCTCGGCGGCCGGGGCAAAGCCGGGATTGGCACAGCCAGATGGACAATTTCTTCTTCGGCGGATTCGGGATCGACCTTGAAACGCCTCTTCGGGCGCAGCCTAACGGCCGCCTGGATTCGCAACACGTCGGGCGGAGAACCGTTTATGTTTGTCCCCGGAATCATTCGATACTGATTCGGGGATGGCGTCGCCACTGGCCGGGTCCCGACTTCATTTTTTCCGCGCGAAAAAGCTCCTCCTCGCCGGTCGCGCTCGTCGCGTTGATTTGTTCAGTCGCGGATGTTACGTAGCGTCGCCCGCGCCCGCCATGAGTCAGAATTACAAGGACACACTCAATCTTCCGCGCACCGATTTTCCGATGAAAGCGGGCCTGGCCGCGCGTGAGCCGGAGCTTTTGAAAATGTGGGAGGAAACCGGCCTCTACCAACAAATCCAGAAGGCCCGCCAGGATCGAGAATTATTTGTTCTGCACGACGGCCCGCCTTTCGCCAACGGCGACGTCCACATGGGCACGGCGCTCAACAAAATTCTCAAAGACATCGTCGTGAAATCGCAAACCATGCTTGGCAAACGCGCGCCTTACGTTCCCGGCTGGGACTGCCACGGTTTGCCCATCGAGTACAAAGTGGTGAAAGAATCTCGCGATCTCTCCCCGCTCGAGGTTCGAAAAAAATCCGAAGCTTTCGCGCGAAAATACGTCGATCTTCAGCGCCAGCAATTCAAGCGCCTCGGCGTTCTCGGTGACTGGGAAAATCCGTACCTCACGCTCGATCCGAAATACGAAGCCGAAATATTGCGCGCGTTCGCCGTCTTCGTTGAAAAAGGTCTGGTTTACCAATCCAAGAAGCCGGTCTTCTGGAGCACCGGCGCGCAAACCGCGCTCGCTGAAGCTGAAGTCGAATATCAGGAACGCGACGACATCGCCGTTTACGTCAAATTCCCGATCTCGAGCGGCGAATTCAAAGACAAAGCGAGCATCGCGATCTGGACAACGACGCCGTGGACTTTGCCCGCAAATCTGGCGATCGCCGTCGACCCGAAAGAGCTTTACGTCGTCCAGGAATTCCAAAATGTGGGAGAAACGCCAGTCCGGCCCGGACCCTCAGCGCCCCGAACTGAAACGTTGCTGCTCGCCGACAAGCTTGTTTCGCAATTTTGCGCCAACACAAAGTTCGAACCGGTTGGCGAACCGCGAGCGTCTTTCCCCGGTTCGAAGATCGACAAAATCAAAGCGCGGCATCCGTTTCTCGATCGCGAAGCAATCGTGCTGACGGCCGATTTCGTCACCATGGACACCGGTACGGGCGCGGTCCACATCGCGCCCGGTCACGGCGAAGACGATTATTGGTTAGGCAAACAAAACAGTTTGCCGATCCTGTCGCCGGTCGACGATCACGGCCGTTTCACGGACGAAGCCTGCTTGCCAAACTTAATCGGCAAATATGTCTTCGACGCCAACATCGACATCGTAAATTTGCTGCGGGAGCGCAGCATGCTTTTGAGCGAGCAAAAATTTCATCACTCGTATCCGTACTGCTGGCGCTCGAAAACGCCGATCATCTTCCGCAACGTCGAGCAATTCTTTATTCGAATCGACGATCTGCGCGGCAAAGCGCTCGAGGCAATTCATAAGGAGGTGAAATGGATCCCGGCGTGGGGCGAGAATCGCATCGCCGGCACGGTTGAATCCCGTCCGGATTGGGTCATTTCGCGTCAGCGCAGTTGGGGCGTGCCGCTTCCTGTTTTTTATTCCGCTGACGGCAAAGCGATTCTCGATGCAAAATATATTCGCAAACTTGCCGATCTCGTTGCAAAGCGCGGCTCGAACGTTTGGTTCGAATTGAACGATGTCGATCTTGCGCGCGAACTTGGTTTGCCAAAAGGTACCACCCATCGCAACGACACGATCGATGTGTGGATCGACAGCGGCGTCTCGCATAAAGCGGTCCTGGCGACGCGTCCGGAGTTGCGGGACCCGGCCGACATGTATCTCGAAGCGACCGATCAACACCGCGGCTGGTTTCAATCCTCGCTCCTGACGAGCATCGCGCTGAACGACCGCGCGCCTTACAAAACCTGCGTCACGCACGGGTTCGTTGTCGATGTTGACGGCAAGAAGATTTCCAAGTCGGGGACTTACGACAAACCGATGGACGCCGGACACTTTGTAAACAAGCACGGCGCCGATCTGGTCCGGCTTTGGGCGAGCAGCATCGATTACACCGACGACGTGCCGTTCTCCGAGGAGATGTTCACGCGCCTCGGCGACACCTATCGCCGCATTCGGAACACGCTGCGCATTTTGTTAGGCAATCTTTTTGATTTTACTGTAGCCGCAGCCGATGGCCGCGGTCCGCAGCCGACGGCAGCGGCTACATCCGTTGATCGCTGGATTCTCGAGCGCCTGGCGGAGGTGACTGCTACTTGTCGATCCGCTTATGAAGCGTTCGAGTTTCACACGGTTTATCACACGCTCAATCAATTCTGCGCGGTCGATCTCAGCAGTCTCTATGTCGACATCACCAAAGATAGGATGTACTGCGACGCGCCTGATTCGCCCCGCCGTCGCGCCACGCAGGCAGCCATGCGCGAAACCTTCGACGGGCTCTGCAAATTGCTTGCGCCACTTCTCGCTTTTACGGCTGAGGAAGCGTGGCGGCATTTCGGTGAGGGCGGTTCAATTCATCTGCAGGAATTTCCGCTGCAAGATCGACCACGAGATTTTGGCGCGAGCGAGCAAATCGCGGAGCTTTTGAAGCTACGTGGCGTGATTGGCCAGGCGATCGAAAAAGCGCGTCAGGACAAATTGATCGGCAATTCGCTGGAGGCAGCGGTGGTTTTGAAATCGAACTCGGATGTGACGACGAAGATCGACAAGGAAGAGCTGGAAGAGTTTTTCATTTTGAGCGATCTCAAGATCGAGCAAGCGAAAGAGGCGAGCGCGTTGGTCGCGAAAACGCCGTATCGCAAGTGCGCGCGTTGCTGGCGGCATCGCGCGTATGTGGGCACAAGCAAAACGTATCCGGAATTATGCGACCGATGCGAAAGCGTCGTCGCGGAGTAATTCTTGTCATGTCGAGCGAAGTCGAGACATCTCTTACTGTTGGTGAACAGACCGTATCAAAGGATAAAAAGGATAAATAGTGAGAGATTCCTCGACTTTGCTGCGCTTTGTTCGGAATGACATGACGTCGACATGAAATACATTCTTTTTCTTTCCCTGCCGCTTTACGCGCTCGATCAGCTCACCAAGTATTTTGTCTTGCGCGACATTGCCCCGGACGAGCCGCGCGTGGTTGTCGCCGGTTTCTTTCATTTGGTAAATATCACCAACGACGGCGCGGCCTTCGGTTCGTTCAAAGGCAACAACGCTTTTTTCATAGGCATCTCATCATTCGCTTTGCTCTTTGCCTTGGTGCTCCTTTTGAGACGACCCGATGCAGCAGCGTCCGGTAAAACGCGCTCCGTTTGGACGCGCGATGCCTGGCGGGATGTATCACTCGCTTTGTTGCTGGCCGGCGTCCTAGGAAATTTAACCGATCGGCTTCTTTACGGCCACGTAATAGACTTTCTCCTTTTCGATCTGCACGTGCCGTTCGCCCATCCCTGGCCGGCGTTTAACGTCGCCGACTCATGCATCTGTATCGCGGTGGTCTTTTTCGTTATTCATTCGTTTCGACAGAAGGAGAGTGTCGAGGAACCGGCGAAGTAGGTAGGGGCGATTGACCTCAATCGCCCGCGCCCGCAAGATAAGTCGCGCGGTTCGGTGAACCGCCCTACCTGCTATGAGTGATGTTTCGCCGATGGAAAAGAAGGCGCGCGAAATCTGCTCGCGTTTACGCGGCCGTGGTCACGTTGCCTATTTTGCCGGCGGTTGCGTGCGCGACATGGTGCGCGGTCTTGCGCCGAAAGATTTCGATGTGGCCACGGATGCGCTGCCGGAAGTCGTGCAAAAGATTTTTCCGCACACCTACGCAGTCGGCGCAAAGTTTGGCGTCATCGTTGTGGTCGAGAATGGATTTAATTTTGAAGTAGCCACTTTCCGCTCCGATGGCGCATATCTCGATCATCGTCACCCGGTCGATATTCGATTTTCATCGCCGGAGGAAGACGCCAGGCGCCGCGACTTCACAATCAACGGGATGTTTTTTGATCCCGAAAAAAACGAAGTGATCGATTTCGTGAGCGGCCGCGCCGATCTCAAGGCAAAAATCGTCCGCGCGATCGGCGACGCCGCGCAGCGATTCTCAGAAGATCGTTTGCGAATGCTGCGCGCCGTGCGCTTCGCCACTGTGCTCGATTACAAGATCGACAATCAAACGTGGGATGCGCTGGTGGCGAATGCAGGTTCGATTAACGAGATCAGCGCCGAACGTATTCGCGAAGAACTGGTGCGGATCTTTATGTCACCGAATCGGGTGCGCGGCTGGGACCTATTGGATAAAAGTGGACTTTTACACGCGGTCCTGCCGGAACTCGACACCATGAAAGGTTGTTTGCAGCCGGAGCAGTTTCACCCCGAGGGCGACGTCTTCCAGCACACGCGTCTGATGCTGGAAATGCTGCCGGCAGACGTGTCGCTGCCGCTGGTTCTATCGGTTTTGTTTCACGATGTCGCCAAACCGGTTACGGCAACGGTCGACGAGACCGGCCGCATTCGTTTTAACGAGCACGACCGGATTGGCGCGGAAATGACGGAAGCGATCATGGAACGGTTGCGTTTTTCGCGTGCCGAGATCGACGCCACGGTCGAGATGGTACGGCAACACATGGTTTTCAAAGATGTGCCGAAAATGCGCGTGGCGAAACTAAAGCGTTTTATGGCGCGCCCGACTTTCGAGGAAGAACTCGAGCTGCACCGCGTCGATTGCGCGAGCAGTCATGGCATGATGGACAATTACGAATTTCTTTTGCGCAAGCGGGAAGAATTCGCGAACGAGCCGATCATTCCGCCGCCTCTCGTGCGCGGCGACGATCTGATCGCGCTCGGAATGAAACCTGGCCCGAAGTTCGGCGAAATTCTGGAGGCGGTTGAGACCCGTCAGCTGGAAGGCGCGCTGAAAGATCGAGAAGAAGCCCTCGACTGGGTTAAGCGCGAGTACTCGTTAGGCAAAAAAGCTTAAGAGAACATCCGGCGTTCAATGGTGATCATTGAACGCCGGATGAATAGAACCCATTTTTGTTCAGGGACCGTCCAGGATGGAAACTGTCGCCTTGTTCGTTCTGCTTAGTTTGTAACCTGTTCCCGACTGGAGCGTCATGGTCGCGGTTTCTTTCTTTTCTTTAAGACTATCTTTCACAGCGCTCAGCGTGACTGTGGCCGAGGATTGGCCTGCTGGAATCGTCATTTGTCCCGTGGTCCCGCTAAGAGTGTAATCGCTTCCGAGCGTCGCGTTTCCACTCATTGAATAACGAATGGTGATAGACTGCCAAGCCTTAGGCGAAGCCGAGATCGTGTAGGTCGCGCTATTACCTTCAACAACCTGTGTTGGAGAAGCGGACACACTAATTGTCGGCGTCGGTCCGGGTGTTGGGGTAGGCGTTGGTTGAGCTACTTGTACCAGATGCTGGTCCGTATTCGCGCTCACTTTGCCGCGTGAGTCGGTGACGACCAGCTTCACCGGATAAAGGCCCGGCTTAGGGAAGTTGTGGCTTATCGTTGGCGACGCTTGAGTAACATCGTCTCCACCATCAGCAAAGTTGAAGGTGTAGCCGGCGATAGTATCGATCGCGTCGGGATCGGACGAAGCACTTCCGTTGAAGTTGACGTTCAACGGTGCTGTGCCGGTGTCCGGAGTCGCCGCGAGACGCGCGATCGGCGCCGTGTTTGGCAAACAAAGATTGTCCGCGCGCAACGCATAGCTCGCGCCGCCGGTTACATCAGGAATAGTTTCGTTGGTACCGCCCGCTCCGGGCACTTCTGAAGGCGGCGTGAAGCGAACGCTGGCGAGAGTCACATTAATGGCTTGCCCCGCACTCAATGGACCGCAGGTTGACGAACAAATCGCGTGCGATTGAATTGCGCTCTTCGGCAGGACCAAAATAATCGTGCCGTCGGGCTGCACACTGCTGGTTGCATCAAGATTACCGACCGTAGTGAAGAAGCGGGCAGCGTTCTGCGGGACGCCGGTTGTGCCGTAGGTAAATGTCGGCTCAGCTCCGTCCGACGATACCATTGCAACAAACCAATCCTCTTGTGGCCCCAGTACTGCCGAGTCAGGCGGGCCATATCCCGGCACGTTGAAGCGCACCGACCAGCGCCAGCCCGGCGGAATCGTGGAAAGATCCGCTACTTTAATGACGAATTGAATCTTGCTGGCTGCGCCGGTTGTGTCGTTGTCCTTGGGCTCAACGATTGAAACCGAAGTGATGTCGTGCTGCGCGAGTCCGTCGCTTTCGTCGCCCGTAGGATCGACAAGTAACTCGACACCCGGAAATCCGCACGAGCCTGTTTGTTCAATGCGAGGGCCGACAGTTAGATCGACACTGTTACTGGCGGGACCGTCGCCTTGTGCGTTGTGCGCCGTGATTCTGTAGGTGTACTTCGCGATGGTCGGATCCATGCCGCGATCGGTGTAAGATGTCTTTCCACCTTGCGCCTGACCGATTAGCACTTCACTCGCTGGCGCCGCGGTGCTTCGGTAAATGTTGTAATAGGCAATATCCGAACCGCCATTGTCCGGCGTCCGCCAGCGGAGGTAAGACGCCATGTCGTCGCGTCGGCCTGAAAGACACGCAGCTTGCGGCGCGACGGGCTCGACTGGATCAAACTGCGCGAGCAATCCCTTACCACCAGACTGCCGGGCAATGGTTGCTTTCGCGCTGAACGAATTCGGTCCGCCGGATTCGCATTCATTAATGCAACCGTCGGCGTAGGCGTAAAGCACGCGGCCCTTCTCATCCATCGTGATTTCATTGAAATCGAGGAGATTGCGGAGCGGACTGTTGCCGCCCTCGTTCCAAATACCGGCCGCACGTTGAACCGGCGCATTGGGCGTCGCATTCACCGTCACCCATGTTTTGCCGCCATCGTAGGTGTGGGCAATAAATGCATACCAGGTGCCCTTAAACGTGTCTCCTTCATGGTTACCCACGGCGTTGGTTCCGATGAAGCCAACCGCTGCCCGGTCGGCATCTCCGGCTACAGCTTCAATGAATACCGCGTTGTGAAGATCGTAAGAAGTTCCGAGATCGGTGTCGTTGCTCCAAGTCGCACCTTTATCATGACTGACTGCGACATGTGCGTGACCGCCGTCAGTTTCTCCACTGATGTACGAGAAATAGAGAGTGCCATCGTTGGCGATCCCGATCGAGGGATCGAGAATACCCGGCGCCGGTTTGGCCGAGAATGGTTTTCCGGAAGCGTCTGTTCCGGCAACATGGCGCACAGTCCATGTTGTGCCCGCATTTTCCGATACAGTTATGGACTGGACGCTGTTACAACCGCGGTTCGGAACATAGACTGTTCCATCCGAAGCTACTTTGACATGGCCGTGAATTCCGCCGCAGCCATCGGCAGTTGACGTATAAATCGGCATCGCGCGGCCGAAGTTTAAGCCGCCATCATCACTGCGCGAGCAGAAGGCGGTGACACCCGCCTGAGAACAATAGTAAACGGCATCACCTTTGTTAACCGAATTACTGAGAGCAGCCAGGCTGGCGGGATAAGGACCTGCTCCGACTGTCTGGTGATCGTAGCTGCCATCGGGCGGATTGATTTGCGCTGGCGTCCATGTGGCGCCGTCGTCATCGGTGTAGGCCATGAAACTGTTGAGGCCAATTAGCACCGGTGATGCAGGCGGCACGATGCTATCCAACTGCGAAACGAACGTGCGTCCGGTCCTTTGATCGGTAAACAAAATTGGATCCAGGGACTTTGTTTTGGTGACGAGATAAGACACGTCGTCCCAATTCGCGTCGCAAGCTGGAGGTGCATTCAGATTAACCGTTTCGGGAAACGTCACGCGCAACGTCTGCAAACCGGAGAGGAACATCGCCCGATGCGAGACGCGATTGTAACCGATGGATGGCTCGCCCGAATTTTCTCCGACGCCAGCGCCGGGCGCATAGTTGTAGTAACGCGGCACTCCTGGTGCGGCCGGAGGAGGCGAAGCTAATGGTGGCGGCAGCGCTTGCGGCGGCGGAGCATCGATGATCGTTACTTCACCCGAATACTGCGTCGCGCTCGTGGCAGTAAAATACACGATGCGCACCGTAAATTGCCCGGTGCCGATATCGACCGCGGCGTCATTGGGATTAAGATTTGTCTGTTCCGGATTGTCTGAACCTGCCGATTGCGCAACCACTGGCCCAGAAAGCGGTCCCTTGTGGATATACATGTCGAAATCCGCCACGCCGGCAGGGTCTTCCCATTTGATGGCGACATGGGCTTGTTTGTTGGCCCAGTCAGCCTTGGTGCCGGACAGCGTCAGGGTGAAGGTGTCGCAATTCACACCTTCAACGCAGGTGCTTTCACTGGCCGAGGCTCCGCCCGGCGCAGTTCCGTCCCAGGTTAGCGGTGCGGAAGTCGGACCAACGGTCCCGGAATTTGGGTTGGCCGCGAAAGTGAGCATGGCCAGCAGGGCGGCGGCCGAACAAAGCGCAAATGCCGCGAATACGCGCGGATTAAAAATTCCTGATTCGGAAGCATGATTCTTTTTCATGATGAAGTTGAGAATCGAAACTCGCAAAAAAAGTGGATGCATCTGAGCGCAACTTTGTATCCTGGCCCGATGAGGCGCTGGATTGGCTGAAATGCGAATCTTCGTTAGGCTCGTAAACGGATGAGAATCTTGATGATCAGCGCCGAAGGTCCGCCGTTGCAACGTGCCGGCGCCCTCGTGGATGTGATGGACGCTTTGCCGCACGAATTGCGGGCCCGTGGCCACGAAGTGGCTGTTGCGCTGCCGTTTTATCGCGAAATTCGGGACAATCCCGGATTCAAGGAAGAAGACACCGGGGTGACGGTCGATGTACGGGTGGGCGACAAAACTTATATCGCCGAGTATCTTCGGGGCCGGAGCGCCAGCGGCGTTCAATTATTTCTCATCCGGTGCGACGAGCTCTTCGATCGCGACGGCATCTACGGCGAACACGGAATTCCGTATGAGGATAATTCCGCCCGCTTTATTTTCTTTAGCAAAGCAGCGGTGGAGCTGGCGCGGCGTTTAGTGCCGTCGCCGCAAATTCTTCACGTGCACGATTGGCCGGCCGCGCTTGTGCCAGTCTACGTTCGCGCGCATCGTTTGCCCTTCGCGACCGTCCTCACCATTCATCACCTGGCCGAGCAAGGCAGTTTCTGGGGGCTCGATTTTCGACTGACGAATTTGCACGAGCGGTTTTTCACTCTGCGCGGGATCGAATTTTTCGGGAAAATAAATTTCCTTAAGGGGGGAATTCTTTTCGCCGACAAGATCACAACCGTAAGCGAACACCACAGGCGCGAGATGCAAACGCCGGCTTACGGTTGCGGACTCGACGGCGTTCTGCGCGAAAACGCTTTTAAGCTCACTGCGATTCTGCACGGCGCAGATTACACGCGCTGGAATCCGGAGACGGACAAGCTTCTCCCAGCCGACTACAATTCGACGTCGTTTTGGGGGAAACAAGTTTGTCGTGACGCACTTTTGGGCGGATTGCAACTTGCTCCCGAGCCTCGCGGTCCTGTTTTCGGAATGGTGACTCGCGTGGTTGAAGAAAAAGGCTTTGAAATTCTCGTGCCGCTTCTCGATCGCCTGCTCTCGGACGATGTCCGTCTGATCATTCTGGGTGAAGGCGACCCCGCCTATGAAGCGGCCTTGGCTGTAGCAGCGCGCAAGTTTCCGTCGAAGTTTGCCTATCGCAAAAGCTACGACGAAAAGACCGCGCACGTAATTGAAGCGGGCATGGATATTAGTTTGATTCCTTCGCGCTTCGAGCCGGCTGGGCTGAGTGCGATGTACAGTTTGAAGTATGGCGCGCTGCCGGTCGCGCGTGTTACGGGCGGAATTCAGGAGATCATCGAAGACTACGATCCGACCAGCGACAGCGGTTACGGCTTTCTCTGTTACGAATATTCCACCGACGCTTTCTGGGACGCGATCAAACGCGCACGCGAAGTTTTTCGTGACCGAGACCTGTGGACAAAGTTAATGCAACGGGCGATGGCGCGCGATTTTTCCTGGGAGGCGGCGGCGCGACGTTACGAGGAACTTTACCTGGAACTCGCCGGCGCTGGCGAAGAGGCAGCTGCGTAATTGTTTGCCGATCTTCCGATTGGCGGATTACGGCTGTAGCGGCGGCCGTGTCGGCCGCATGGCTTCGGCTTGAGCGTTTCACGGAATTTTCCTTGCCTAACGAATAAAAAACTGGGAATGTCGAGTTATCCACTTCCCTCCAGTACCTGTGCCGTTTTTTATCCGCGGCCATCCGTGTAATCGGCGGTCAAAAGTGTTGTCCGCTCATTCCTCAAAAATGTCCGCCAACCTGCATTTCAACCGCCGCATGATCTGCTCGAGCTTGCCGAGCGTGATGCTCTGCTCGCCGCTTTCCAGCCGGTGGAGCGTCGAAGGCGGAATGCCGAGCTTCCGCGCAAACTGCGCAAATGTCTGCTCCCCGCGTTTCTTTCGC
>WNFR01024779.1_pt1 | contig 11570 bp, 9 predicted proteins | sample 5400221 | NCBI WGS metagenome assembly WNFR01 (sample SAMN13153357, study PRJNA577476) | soil metagenome | isolation source: 40 cm soil under Madrone tree | place: USA:California | collected 2016-06-14 | reverse complement strand
GAGAACTCGTCGGACACCGGGAAAAAGATATTTTCGTGAACCAGTTCATACTGGCCGTAGCCGCCGTCGCGATTAAACCCCATGTCACCCCGTTTTTGCAGGCACTGGTTGGTAAAGCCCAACCGGCATGAGCGGCACTCACCGCAATAGTCCATCAAGAATACTGCGCCTGTTGTTCCTACCGGCGTATCCGTATCCGGACCGGCAGCGACGACGGTACCTGCGGCTTCATGTCCGGGCGTGACCGATGCTCCATCAAAAAACTGCGGACGCTCGGAGCCGCAAAGAGCGTTAGCGCGTACCCGGAGCAAGAGTCGACCAGGTCCTGGTTCCGGCACTGCTTTTTCTTCGAATTTAATCTCTTTGTTCCCCACAAAATGAGGAACCCGGCAACTTGAGGGTATAGTAGTGGCCATCAGTTGTAAGGGGGGTGATGAAAAGCTTGAGACCGATCATCACGCTTTAGCCGGAACATTCCAGGTGGTTTTGCGTCTGCCGTTTTGAGAAATTTGGCCGTGACAGTCGAGCTCGGCGCATTTGCAACGTTGTCAACTTTCCCTGCATCACGCTCAGCCGTTGGTCGTGAAGAAGCAGTGGCAAGCCATACCGTCTAATCCGATGAGGTTTTTGAATCAATTCCGGGCGCCGATCAGAATATGCGCCAGGATACCGGCCTGTGTCATTGCTTCTCTCTCGGTTAGTTCGGCCACCAGCGTGCCGCCTCTCATCACATAGATGCGGTCGCTCATCCCGATCAGCTCCGGGAGCTCCGAGGAGACCATCAGCACCCCAAGCCCCTGGGCTGCAATTTCGTCGATCATCTTGTAGATTTGCGACTTAGCGCCCACGTCAATGCCGCGCGTCGGCTCATCCAGCAGAAGGAGCTGTGGCTCTGCGGCGCGCCACTTTGCGAAGACCGTCCTCTGCTGGTTCCCTCCGCTCAGGGTCCCTACCGTCTGTTCGACGGATCGAGCGACGATCCGCAGCTGCTGGACGCGTTTGCGCGCGGCTTCGCTCTCTTTGCGCTGGGAGATCATACCGAACCTGAAAAGCCGGAAAAGCGAGGCGAGAGTGACGTTCTCACGGATCGTCATCGCGATGACAAGACCCTCGGTCTTGCGGTCCTCGGAGAGGTAGGCGACAAGCCCGCTGATGCCGACGACCTCACCGCGGTGCACTGTGAGGCTCAGCGGAGGGGTCCCAGGGAGCAGCCTGAGATTCTCCACCGCGAGGAGAACGTCGTCCGTCGGTCTGTGGGAGCGAGGATACATGTCGTCGATCGACCGGCCGACCATCATCTGAATCACTTCGTCTTCGAGGAATCCCTGGCTGCAAATCGTCCCGATGGAACGGCCGTCGCGAAGGACTGAGATGCGGTCCCCGACCTGTCGCAATTCCTCGAATCGGTGTGAAATGTATACGATCCCGATACCCCGCGCTTGCAGCGTCCTCATGAGGGAAAAGAGCCGATCGATTTCGTTTTTCGAAAGGCTCGCCGTGGGCTCATCCATGATGAGGATTTTCGACTCATATGAAAGCGCTTTTGCGATCTCGACGATCTGCTGGTGCGCCGTCGTGAGCCTGCCCAGTATGACCATGGGATCGATCTCGAACCCGAGGGAGGAAAGCAGCGCCCGCGCCTGCGCGTACAGCTTCTTCTTGTCCAGGACTCCGCCGCGCGTCGGTTCACGACCGAGAAAAATGTTATGGGCAACGTCGAGGTTCGCGCAGAGGTTGAGCTCCTGGTGGATAAACGCGACTCCTCTGTCGCGGGCCTCCCGGGCGCTGGCGAAGCTCACGGCAGCGCCCTCGAGGGTGATTGTGCCCTGATCCGGAGGAATGATGCCTCCGAGGATCTTCATCAGCGTGCTTTTGCCCGCTCCGTTTTCACCCACCAGAACGTGGACTTCCCCCCTGTGCAGATCGAAGGAAACGGAGTCCAGGATTTTAACGTCTGAGTTGCGGATCGGCCTGCCGGAGCTGTCGTAGATGTACTTCGTGATCTCGTGCATCTCCAGGAGCGGTTCGTCCATCTGTCGCTCCCCCCTACGCTGCCCTGCTCCTGATCTTGTCCATCACAATGACGGTTAGAATGATGCCGCCCTGGACTGCGAGATACAGGTGATAGGAGATATTCATCAAGTTGATGCAGTTCTCGATGACCTTTATGATGAGAACCCCGAAAAGGCTCCCGATCACAGAGCCGACTCCTCCGAACAGGCTCGTCCCTCCCACGATCGCCGCGGTGATGATCTCGAAGGTGAATACTCCGCCTCCCATGTTCGGCTGGGCCGCATTCACGCGGATGGTCAGAAGAAGACCGGCGAGCGCGGCCAGGCTGCTGCAGAGGACGTAGGTCAGCACGTTGACGCGGGCAGTCGAAAGCCCGCTCAGGAAGGCGGCACGGGAATTGAATCCGAAAGCGCTCAGCGCCCGGCCAAAGACAGACCTGTGGATAAGAAACCAGCCTAGAGCGACCATCCCGACTGCGATGTATACCGATGTCGGGAGCCCCAGCAGGTCCGTTCGGCCGACCGCGAGAAGCGAAGGGGGCAGACGCGTTATGACGTTCCCGGCGCTGACGAGTTGTGATATGCCGTAGAGAATATACCCCGTCCCGAGGGTGGTGATGAACGAGGGAACCTTCATGTACTGGATGATTGCGCCGTTGACGAGGCCGACCAGGGCGCCGATGAGCACGGTGGCTGCCACCGTGAGGTCGACAGGAAGACCCCAGACCTTTGCCATGAAACCTGTTGCGGTGGAGGCCAGACCTACAACGAACCCAAGGGAGAGATCGATACCACCGATCATGAGAACCATCGTCATTCCGAGAACAGCGATGGCGGGGATCGCGGACTGCCTGACGATGACGGCGGCGTTGTCGACGGACGCGAAGTTGCGGACGAAGACGATCCCCACGAGCACCAGGAGGACCAGGATGACAGCACTCCCGTTTTTCAAAGCGTGTTGTATGATTCCTCTCATACGGGAACCGTCCGTCTGTAACGAGACAGGCCGGAGCCAAATACAACCAGGATGATGATTGTCCCGACCAGAACATTCTGGAAAAAGGGGTGAACTCCCAGGAGGTCCAGCACGTTTCGCACCGAGCCGATGATGAGAGCACCCCCGACTGCCATTGCCACGCGACCCTCACCCCCGGCAAGGCTGACCCCGCCGATCACGCACGCGGCGATCGTGTCCAAAAGATAGGGATCGCCTTGGATGGGGTGGACGGTGTCCAGTTGCGCGCTGAGCAGAATGCCTGCGATGGACGCACAAAACCCCGAAAACGCATAGACGAAAAGTTTCAGTCCGTCGACGTTGATTCCCTCCTGCCGCACGACCGTCTCATTGCCGCCGAGGGCGTAGATGCGGTTTCCTGTCGGAGTGAACTGGGTGATGAAGATCCCGATTCCCATCATCACGAGCAAGAGAAGGTCCGAGACCGGGATGCCGAGAAAAGATCCATTTCCAATGTGCACGTAAGAGGCTGGGAAACCCCCGATCGAGCGGCCGTTGTTCATGATGAGCGCCAGTCCCTGGCTGACCTGCCCGACAACTAGCGTGGTGATGAAGGGAGGCACGTCCAGCTTCGCAACCATAAGACCGTTGAACAGACCCATCCCGATCCCCGCGATGATCCCCGCGACGATCGAAATGACGATAGGAACACCCTGGAGCATGAGCAGTCCGCTAACCATGGGACAGAGGGCGATCAGCCCGGCAATTGACAGGTCGATGCCCAGGATCACGATGACCATGGTCATGCCCACCGCGCCAATGCCGATGATAGAGCTCTGGCGAACAACGTTCAGGAGGTTGGCAGGAGTGAGAAAATGCGGTACGAGGAGCCCGGCGGCCGCCAAAGCCGCTACGCCAAGGAGAGAGAAGAGGATTCGACCTACACGTTGGCCCATGCGCCAGTGTTGTTTTTACAGGCTGAGGGTCCGGCCTGCGCGGCCTCTAGTGTCACGCCGCGCAGTCCAAACCCTCGTTTGGCGATCAGAACATCTGCTTTTTCGCTTCGTCCAGGTTGTCTTTGCTGTACAGCATGGTGCCGGAGTCAATAACCTTCGGGATGCTGTTCGCCGCGGATTTGTTTTCAATCACTGACACGAGCTTCTCCACCGCGAGACTACCAATTTTCTGTGGGAACTGGGCCATAGTCCCGTAGATCTCACCGGCGGCAAGCAAGTCAACCGCCTTGTGCGAGCCGTCGACGCTGATAATGACGATGCCTTTCCTGTTCGCGTCGGAAAGTGCCTCGAGTATTCCGTCCAGCATGACGTCGGAGGCGCTGAACAGCCCTTGCACATCCTTGTTGGCCTGCAGCATGTTTTCCGTAACCTGCATGGCGACCGAGTTCGTCCAGTTGCCCGGCTGCTCTCCCGCGATCATCACGCCACTTCCCTCGAGACCCTTTTTGAATCCGTCCACGCGGTTATCCCCGGCCACACTGCCGTTCGCGCCTCGAACGACAAGCACCTTGCCTTTGTTGCCAAGGGCCTGCACCATCTGCTTACCTGCCTGCATGCCGGCGTTGAAATTGTCGGTCCCGACGAAGGTGATGTACAGGTCGTCGTGGCCCTTCGCGACCGGCGAATCCACAATCACCACGGGAATTCCTGCGTCACGCGCCTTGCCGAGAACGGGAACCACCGCATTGCCATCCATTGGGTTGAGGACGATGCCGGTTACCTTTTTTGCAATCAGGTCCTCCACCTGATTCACCTGCGTGGAAACCGCGGTCTGCTCGCCCGCGGTGACGAGCAGAAAGGTATACCCCATGGATTCGGTCTTTGCCTTCACAGCATCGGCCAGAGCTTTCTGGAAGTCGTCGTTCGTGATCGTCTTCAGGCTGAGAGCGATCGTTCCCTTGCTTCCAGAACTCTCGGCAGCAGTGGACTGTTTTACGCCCGTAAACGTTGTTCCTGCGATTAGGGCCAGCGCGAAAACGGCGGCCGGCACCTTTGAGAGGCCTCTCACCGCACACCTTTTAAAAAGAAATGTGTGAGTAAAAAAATGAACGATTGGCATTGGGGGGGTCATGTTGTGTCGCTCTTTAAGAAAAAGGCATTCTCGATCCCACGCTAACAGAATTCAATGAGTGTTTGCCGCACACGTTTTGAGATCTTTTGCCAAAGGAGAGATCAAATCGAAGACCAACGATCGCGGCCCCGTGAGGCTGCTTACGACAAGCTAATGCTCAGTGAGGGTTTCATTAAATTGAGGAAAGCGACCTTCGATGATTATCTCGGTAAATTTGAGTTTTCTTACCGCGACAGAAGCCACTATAGTGTCTGCAGATTACTGAGAATTTTATGCCGATCGGAGGCGGAGTTCGGCGAACCGTTGGCTAATCCAAGCGAAGTGAAACCGGCCCCCCAGGTTGCTCTGATTATCGACACGTCAGTCATCTACGGTCGCCGCATACTAGCAGGTGTCGCGCGGTACTTGCGGACGCACCACCGCTGGTCGGTCTTCATTGAGCAGCACGAGCTAGGCACTCCCCCTCCAGCCTGGCTAACGTCTGGCCATTGGGACGGAATTCTCAGCCGACCCACTGATCACGTCATGGCGCGTCTTTTTCGCCAGATGAAGGTGCCGGTAGTGGATCTAAACGACCTGTACGAAAATCTCGATTTGCCATGGGTCGGTTCAGACCACGCAGCCAAAAACGTGCCACGGTGGGACCAGGATATTCAGCAAATTGTAAAATGGCTGATAGCGCTTCCAAAGCCAGTGGCGGTAATGACATGTAATGACGTCCGGGGCTTGCACGTCCTCGACGCCTGCAGCCGGGCTGATTTACTCGTACCTGAAGAAGTAGCGGTCGTCGGCGTCGATGACGAGGAAATCATGTGCGAGCTTTGTAGTCCACCGCTGTCCAGCGTTGCTCCGAATCCCGAAGGTATCGGTTATGGAGCGGCAGAGGTGCTTGATGCCCTTATGGCTGGGAAGCGCCCGCGGCAATTGCGCATTTCGGTTGATCCAATCCGGGTCTTCTCTCGTCAGTCAACGGACGTGATGGCTGTCTCCGACTGGGCCGTTGCCAGCGCTGCTCGTTTTATGAGGGAACAAACCCTTCACGGTTGTCGCTTAACCGACGTGCTTCAAAAGGTTAACATGTCGCGAGCTACGCTAGAGAAGCGCTTCCGCAAGCATCTAAATCGTTCACCTAAGCAGGAAATGCGGCGTATAAAAATCGAGAGGATTAAACAACTCTTGGTGGAGACGGATTTTACGTTGGAACATATTGCGGAACTTTCTGGGTTCGCACACCCGGAATACATGAGCGTCCTTTTCAAGCGCGAAACCGGACAAGCACCCGGCAAATATCGAAACCAGTTTGGAGAGAGAATACGCGGGAGAGACTCCTGTCTTTGAAAGGATCAGCAGGTATTCGCCGGCGATGTCATCGGAAAACCAAGCGCTGCTGGATCAAGTCTCGCACGCCGATCCTTTGTGCCAGAAAAGGGGTCAGTCAAGAATGGCGCGAAGTTAAGGGGGACTTAGGAGGGTTTTGCGCGGTGGCGGCTTCGGTGTTAGTTAAAACGCGACCCCAGTTTCCCTCGATTCCAACCGGCATCATTAGGCACGGCCCCGGCCAATCTCACTAGACCTGGATACTCTTCAAAAACTCCAGGCCTTCGGTAGCGAGCTGTTCCGGTGAATCGGCTAACTTTCGCCAGATGCAGCAAAGCTTCGCAATATTCTTAAAGTTAGGATCAAACGATTCAATGGTAACGACCCCCTGATAGTTGACATCAGCCAGTGCTTGAAAAAATTCCCGCCAAGGAACTTGGCCGCGGCCGGGGATCCCTCGCTGGTTTTCGCAGGCGTGAATGTAGCCAAGCAACGGACCTGTCTCCAGGACAGCGCCAGCAAAGCTGTCTTCCTCGCGAATCATATGAAAAGCATCAAGATGCACTTTCACATTCGCCGGCGTGCCCAGGTCATGAACGAAGCGGACGGCGTCGGCAGCAATATTTAGGAAATGAGATTCAAATCGGTTCACGACTTCGAGCGCAATAGTTAGGTCAGGAGCTTGGGCTGCCGCATAGTCGGCTACTTGACGAAAGTTTTCTACACCCCATTTCCATTCCTCGTCCGTGCGCATCCGACCGGTAAGATAACCCCAACCGGCATAGTTTACCCCGCCGAAAACGGTGGCCCCAGCCTCGGCGCTAACGTCGACCAGGCGCTTGCTCAGCTCTACTCCGGCCGCACGAATGCCTGGATCCGGCGAGATAATATTGGCGTGAGCCGGCATACCGATCTCGATGATGATCTCAAGCCCGAGCTCTTCTGCGCGTTGCCGAACCCGTCCAGCCGGGAATTTATCAACCTCGAAAGGAACGATATCCACCGCTTCAAAGCCCATCGCTTTCGCTTTGTCCAAGAGCGGCAGGTCGCGGTCAGTAAAGGTTTCGCTGAACAACAGGGAGTGAATGCCAAATTTCATGATGGTAGGTAGTTCGACGCTAAAATTAAATGGAAGATAACCGTGGCCGATCAATCAACCGGAAACGGCGCCGAAGCTCAGGCCGCGGATCAAAAAACGTTGAATCGAGTAGAACAGCACGGTGAGTGGAACAATGAGAACGCTGCCGGCAGCCGACATTCTGCCCCATTCAATCCCGCGATCGGTCACAAACGAAGCGATAGCAACCGGCAAGGTTTGTGCGGTGCTGCTGGTGAATATCACGGCAAAGAGGAACTCGCTCCAACAAAGGATGAAGGCAAAAATCGCGGTCGCAATGATACCGGGAGCCGCGATCGGCACCATGATGCGGTACAGCACCCCGAATAAGCTCGAGCCATCCAAAGCGGCCGCCTCATCGAGTTCGATCGGAATATCTTCAAAGAAACTGATCAGGGTCCAAACCACATAGGGCAGGTTGAACGCGGAATAGATGATGATCAGACCAATGCGCGTATCGAGCAGCCCGATCCGTCCGAGTAGTAAGTATAAGGGAATCACCACCGCGATCGGGGGTAACATCCGATTGGACAATATCCACAGCGACAGCCCCTCCATATTTCGAGTCTTCAATCGGGCAAAGCCGTAAGCCGCGGGAACCCCGGCCACGATCGAAATGAGGGTAGATGCAGCACAGATGATCAGGCTGTTTAAGATGAACCGCATCAGATTCAGCTTTGCAAATACGTCGATGTAGTTCTGCAAAGTCGGAGTAAATCGGGAAAAGGGGTTAGGTGATTGGATGGCAGCCGGAGGTTCAATCGACGCCAACAAAAACCAGGCTATCGGAATGACGGTAAAAAGCAGGTATGCAAGCAGGACCAAATTCCCTGTCCATTTCGAGATAGTTGCTCTGCTAGTTGAATTGAACATTTTACCGGCGTCCTACCTAATCATCCCAAAAGGGATGAACCTCCAGCAAGATCCCGCGAACAAGCAGGCGCTCGTTTCCTGCTTGTTCGCGGTAGTTGCGCTCACCTCGCCGAGGCTCGGAGACCGGGCGAAGCGACCCCCTAATAATCTATTCTCCCGGGTGCGAAGCGAGATAGGCGTTGATATCGTTGACCGCAGCGTCCAAAGCTTCTTTTGGTTTCAATTCGCCCGCGATTGCCTGTCCGATGCGGACGTTGAGCAGCTCGCCAATGGCAGCCCCCTGAGAACCTGGAAAGAAGATTTCGGCGTTGCTCAGAATCTCGACAATCGTAGGAATATGAGGATTAACCGCGAGTAGCCCGGAATCCTTGGCCATAGACAAGCGAGCGGCGTGCTGCCGTCCATGGGTTTGCATCTCCGTGACAATCGGTCGGCTAGCCAGCCACATCGCGACGAATGCAGCTGCATCTTTGTGCTTGGAATAATCGGAGACTCCAAAGGCCCACCCACCCAATGCCGCCGAATGCTTCGGTTTAGTGTCAGCAGTTTGCAGCGGAAAACCAGTGGAAGCTACTTTGCCTTTAATCGGCGAGTCAGGTGCTTCAATCTCCGGCGTAATTGCCGACGCGCTAACTCCCATCGCGACCTGGCCATGCAGAACCGACTGATTCACTTCGTGCTCACCAAACGAAATGACGTCGGGCGATGAATATGCTTTGAGTTGAATCAAAAGATTGAGAGCATCGACACCGGCTTTGCTATCGAATGCCGGTTTGCGATCCTTGAAAATATCGCCGCCAGCGGAATAGACGAACGGAATCCAAGCCAAAGTCAGATTCCAGCCTCGCTGGCCAGGAAAGATGAATCCGTATTGAGCATCCTTGCCGTCCGCAGCCGGTTTAGTCAGTGCTTTGGCTGCTGCGATAAGTTCATCCCAGGTCTTTGGTGGCTGAATTCCGGCAGCCTCCAAAAGGTCGCGTCGATAAAAAAATAGACGGGTATCGGGCTGGTATGGCATCCAAGCAATCTTTTTGCCCGGGTTGAACGCCTTCCATACAAACGGAATAACGTCGTCCTGCTCGATATCAGGGTACCCTGCTTTTCCAATGTAGGCATCCAGTGGCGCGGCAAACTTGCGATATTCATAGGACCATTCGGTGGTTGTATTCAGGATATCGTACCGTTTGGCGCCGGCTCGGTCAGCGAGCTGTTTCGCGCGTACCTCTTCATACGGGACCTGGTCTACTGTCAATGTGATGCCGGTTTCACTCTTTAATCGCGGAGCCAAGGTCCCGGCGATATAGTCGCCGTCCAGGCTTCGAAAAACGAGCGCCCTCACCTCGGTTCCTTCGAAAGGCTTTTCCGCGCCAAACGCTGACCCAGGCTGTAGAGTGAGAGTGCCAAAGAAAGATGCCAGAGCGAGCCCGCTCAGTAGGGCTGCTCTCGCTTTGTTCATAACGCACATTTTCTGAACAGGCGTTCTCAAAGAAAGAAAGTCTGTGATCGGCTTAGTCTCAGATCGCGTCAACTGCACACGACTGCATGAATAGCTCATCCTGGGGGTGATCATAACTGGTGAGTGATTGCAAAACTTCGTGAAGAGTAAGGATTCGGGAACATAAGTCAAACATGAATATGTTCGTTATAAACACATTCAGATAGAAACTCGCTTATATTTTGATCGACAAATCAATGCATCTGTGGCTTCTAAACACCGGTGACTCGAGATCCAGTCACCACTCCTCCGCTTTGAACCACCTCATCCGCTCCCCTTCTTTGATCCACCTTCAGGGAAGTCAACGCACTTCCGGTGGCGACAAGGTCGCTGTGTCCTTCTGAACTCAGGTATGCCCAGAGCCACCCGTCAAACCTACAACAGTAAAGCCTATTATTTGCTGGTGCTGCCTGCCACGTTCATCCTGTTGCTGGTTAACACTTTTCCTCTGCTCTATTCCTGCTTCATCAGCTTTACCAACTACAGTCTATCGGATCCGGACACCTACGCCTTCATCGGCTTCAACAACTTCATTCAAGCCGTCAAAGACCCGATGTTTCTGAACTCGTTGTTGATGACAATCAAATTCACTTCGGGATCTGTGTTGGTTGAGTTCCTTCTCGGGCTTCTCATCGCGGTTCTACTCAACCGGCTAACCCGCCATGCGAATTTGATTCTCGGGGTCTTCTTGCTTCCGATGATGATCACCCCAATCATTGTCGGCCTGCTTTGGCGATTCATGCTGAACGATCAGACCGGGCTGGTGAATTATTTTCTGGCGAACGTCGGGGTCGGGCGGTTCCCTTTCTTGTCGAGCGCCAACACCGCTCTGTTGTCGATCATGCTGGCGGATCTTTGGCAATGGACTCCATTTGTCATCCTGCTTTTATATAGCGGCCTACAGGCCCTGCCGAAAGATCCGTACGAAGCTGCCGCGCTAGATGGAGCTTCCGGAGTTCAGAAATTTTGGCATATCACGTTACCGGCCATGCGGAACACGATACTAATCTGTGTCCTCATTCGAGGCATGGATGCGTTTCGGGAGTATGATAAAATTTATACCATGACCTACGGCGGACCCGGGAGCTCAACAGAGTCGGCCAGTTTTTACATTTATCGTCAGGGGTTCGTCTTCTTTAATACAGGGTTTTCGACAGCACTCTCTTTAATCATGCTGGCACTGACCATCATGGTCGTTCAAACCTCGGTCGTGAGACTGCGGGCATGAAAGCTAAGCTCCGAGAACGGGAAATCATGACTTTGTTGCGGGACACCGGCGAAGTCAGCGTACCCGAAATGGCGACCCGATTTAGCGTATCGGAGATGACGATTCGCCGAGATCTGGCCGAACTCGAACGCCGCGGCGTCCTCGTCCGCACTTATGGAGGAGCGCGCAGCCTTTCTCAGGATGTCGGCGACGAAAGTTACAATGATCGAGCATCGGAAGCATTATCTTTGAAAGCGGCCATTGCTAACGCGGCGAAGGCCTACGTCAAACCGGGTATTCATGTTTTCATCGATTCTGGAACGACTACCTGGGCATTAGCAAAGAGTTTGTCCCGCGACCTGGAAGCGCATATCACGACTAATGATGTCGGCATTGCCTATCACTTATTGACTTACCCCAAGATTCAGCTTTCCCTCGTCGGCGGTATCGTCCGCCAGATTCAACATTCGGTGATCGGATCAATGGCGGTCGAGATGATCAAAACG
>WNFR01006916.1_pt1 | contig 11571 bp, 8 predicted proteins | sample 5400221 | NCBI WGS metagenome assembly WNFR01 (sample SAMN13153357, study PRJNA577476) | soil metagenome | isolation source: 40 cm soil under Madrone tree | place: USA:California | collected 2016-06-14 | reverse complement strand
CCTGCTCCTTCTCGCCGTTGCTGCAGCGGGGTACTTCCTCCGCTACGTCGGGGGGGAGCTGGGCAACGCATTGCAAATCTAGTTTCTGTTCGCGGCGCTACTTGTCTTTGCATTGGCAGTGTTCTCAGGCAGCTTCAGGTCGAAGCTGAAGGTCTTTGTCAGCAAACACTTCTTCGCGTACCGCTACGACTACCGCGAGGAGTGGCTACGGTTTACGCGGACATTATCGGCAGACAGTTCGCCGCAGGGGATCCAGCAGCGCAGCATCCATGCGCTCGCCGACCTGGTCGAGAGCCCGGCTGGTGCGCTCTGGTTGGCGCACGGCGACCAGTCCTTCCGGCCGTCCGCGCGCTGGAACATGTCCGCCGTGAATGCCGTGGAACCGGTGGATGGCTCGCTGGGGAGGTTTCTGGAGCGCACCGGCTGGGTGATCGATCTCGCCGAGCATGCCTCGGCACCCGAGCGCTACCGCGACCTTTCGATTCCCGAATGGCTCGTCTCGCTTCCGGGCGCGTGGCTGGTAGTTCCGCTCCCGGCCCCCGCCGGCCTCGTGGGATTCGTCGTGCTCGTCACGGCCCGCGCCTCGATCAAGATAGATTGGGAAGTGCTCGATCTGCTGAAGACCGCTGGCCGACAGGCGGCAAGCCATCTCGCTCAGATCCAGTTGACCGAGGCGTTGCTCGAAGCGCGCAAATTCGACGCATTCAACCGCATGTCGGCATTTGTAGTCCACGACCTGAAGAACCTCGTCGCACAGCTTTCGCTAATGCTTCGGAACGCGGAGCGACACCGCAGCAACCCTGCGTTCCAACGCGACATGCTCATGACGGTGGGCAATGTCGTCGAGCGCATGAACAAGTTAATGCTGCAGCTGAGGACCGGCGCGAGGCCGGTCGAACAGCCGCGGTCGGTGGATCTCCAATCGGTCATCCGCAGCGCCTGTGCGGCCAAGTCGGACCAGAACGCGTCGATCGACATGGACCTGGCCGTGGGGATTTATGGCGTAGGTCACATGGACCGACTCGAGCATGTCATCGGGCATTTGGTGCAAAATGCACTTGATGCAACCACCGGCAGGGGGCGGGTTTCGGTGCGGTTGCGCCGCGACGACAACACCGCGGTTATCGAAGTCACGGACAGCGGCGTCGGCATGACACCCGAGTTCGTCCGGGACCGATTGTTCAAGCCTTTCCAGACGACCAAGGCGGCCGGCATGGGCGTCGGCATGTACGAGAGCGCGCAATACGTGACGGGCGTTGGCGGACAGATCCTGGTCGACAGCACTCCCGACGTGGGGACTCGGGTTCGTGTAGTGTTGCCACTTGGGCACGACACCGCCGCCCCTACAATGGAGCCTAAAGAAGCCGCATGAACGAAACGCGTACTCGCTTGCTCATCGTCGAGGACGACCTGGCGCTGCAGAAACAGATGTGCTGGGCATTCGATCAATATGAAACGATCGTTGCCGGCGATCGCGAATCTGCGATGGCGATGGTGCGTCGCCATGAACCCGCCGTCGTGACGATGGATCTCGGTCTTCCGCCGCACGCTGACGACCCGAGCGAGGGCTTGCAGCTGCTCGAGGATCTCCACGGGCTTGTACCCGATACCAAGGTGATCGTTCTTACCGGCCAGAACGACCGCGCGAACGCGCTCAAGGCCATTGCGCTGGGCGCGTACGACTTCTGCGAGAAGCCGTTCGAGCCGGTCGTCCTTACGCTGATGATCGAACGGGCATTTCGCGTCTACGCCTTGCAAGAGGAGAACCGGCGCCTGCAGGCCCTGCAGCACGCGCCGGCGATGGCGGGGATCGTCACGCGCGATCCCGGAATGCAGAAGATCTGCCGCACGGTGGAGAAGGTCGCCCCGACTTCGGCCACCTTGCTGATCCTCGGCGAGTCCGGCACAGGCAAGGAGCTGCTCGCCCGCGCGTTGCACGAACTCTCGCCGCGGCACGGCAATCGATTCGTCGCGCTCAATTGTGCGGCGATACCCGAAACGCTCCTCGAAAGCGAACTGTTCGGATACGAGAAGGGCGCTTTCACCGGGGCGGCGAAACAGACTCTTGGCAAAATCGAGACAGCGCATGGCGGAACGCTCTTCCTCGACGAGATCGGTGACTTGTCGCTCGCCCTACAAGTGAAGTTGCTGCGCTTTCTTCAGGAGCGCGTGATCGAGCGTATCGGAGGACGTCAGGAGATCCCGATCGACGTGCGCATCGTCTGCGCCACCAATCAGAATCTCAAAGACTTAACGGCGGCCGGCAAGTTTCGCGACGATTTGTACTACCGATTGGCCGAGATCGTGCTGGAGGTCCCGCCGCTGCGTGCACGCAAGGGCGACGCGGCACTGCTGGCCCATACATGCATTCACCGGTTCGGGGCCGAGCAACGGCGCGGCTCGATGACGCTGCTTCCCGATGCAGTCGCCGTGATCGAATCCTATGCCTGGCCGGGAAACGTGCGCGAGCTCGAGAACGTCATGCGGCGGGCGGTGATCATGGCCGATGGACCGAGAATCAGTGCCGCGGATATCGGCATCGCGCCGGAGTTGCAGGAGACATTGCAACTCAATTTGCGCCAGGTGCGCGACGAAGCCGAGAAGAACGCGGTGCTCCGGGTTCTCGGCAGAGTCAATGGTAATCTCACCAAGGCTGCCGATCTTCTCGGTGTTAGCCGGCCCACGCTCTACGAGCTCATTCACCGGTTCGGACTCAAATGAGGCGCACCATGGCCCCGCTGGCGTCCCGCCCGACGAAAGCGATACCCAAATGAAGCGAGTCTGGCTGAACACTCTGGTCAACGTCTGGTTCGCCGCGGGCGTCTGTGTCGTGCTGCTCGCCGCCTGCGGGCGCGATTCGCCCGAAACACTGGTCAAATCGGCGAGAGACTATCTGGCCAAGGGCGACTCCGGCGCTGCGTTGATCCAACTCAGGAATGCGCTGCAAAAAGCGCCGGATGACGCCGAAGCGCGATACCTGCTCGGTACTGCCCTGGCCGAGCGCCGCGACTCCGCGGGCGCGGTCAAAGAGCTGCGCATGGCGCTGCAGCTGGGCTATCCGGCGGACACGACACTGCCGGCACTGGCGCGCGCTCTGGTCGCTGAGGGGGACGCCAAGGAACTGGTCACCGAGTTCGACAGCACAACACTTGGCAGTTCGGACGCGCAAGCGGCGTTCAAGACGACGATCGGCAACGCCCAGCTCTCGCTCGGCAAACTCAAGGACGCAGAAGCCGCGTTCAACGCTGCACTTGCCGCCAAAGCCGATTATGCAGATGCGCTTCTGGGCATCGCGATACTGCGGGCCGGGAGCGGAGACATCGAAGGTTCCAGGAAGATCGTCGATGCGGTCCTCGCGCAGCCGCAGGCGCCACCGGAGGCGTCGCTGCTCAAGGCGCGGCTTCTCGTTGCCGAAGGCCAAACCGATTCGGCAACTGTTCTCCTGACGAAGGCGGTGGACGCGAAGCCTGATTATCTGCAGGGTCGCTATCTCCTCGCTTCACTGCTGATCGGCAAGGGCGATCTCGAACAAGCAACCAACCAGGTCGGCGCCATCCGAAAAATATCGAAGCTGGATCGTCAAGCCTACTACTTCGAGGCGCTCATTGCGTCGCGACGCGACGACCTTCCCGCCGCTCGCGAGGCGATCCAGCAGGTGCTCAAGGGGGGGATTGATTACGTGCCGGGCCTGCTTCTCGCCGGCGAGATCGAGTTTCGCGCCAAGCAATATAATCAGGCGCTGGACTATTTGCGCAGGGCAGTCAACGGAGCACCCGACTCGACCTATGCACAGCGCCTGCTCGCAGCGACTTATCTGCGCTTGGGCAGCCCGGCACACGCTCTCGAAGTGCTGCAACCGGCGCTGGGCCGCGGTACCCGCGATCCTCAGCTTATGACGGTCGCGGGAGAGGCCTATCTCGCCGTCGGTGACATTCCTAAAGCAGCCCAATACTTCGCGCAAACAACCGCGCTGGACCCGAAAAACGCCGCGGCGCGGACCCGGCTCGGCCAGGTGCGGTTCGCGGAAGGCGACAAAGAGGGTGCGATTCGCGATCTCGAGGCCGCGTCGGCCATGGATCCGAACCTATCAGCGGCTGACCTTGCCCTGATCGCCAACCTCCTTCGTCAGAAACAGTTTGACCAGGCCCTTGTCGCGGTCGGCCGCCTCGAGAAGAAACAGCCCAACAATCCGCTGGTCTACAACCTGAGGGGAATCGTCTACTTGACCAAGCGCGACGTCGGGGCGGCGCGTGAGAATTTCGAGCGCGCCCTGCAGATCCAGCCGGACTATCTCCCTGCGATCGGCAACCTTGCGCAGCTCGATTGGCTTGAGAAAAAGCCGGACCTGGCGCGCAAGCGCTACGATGCTCTGCTCGAAAAGGATCCCAAGAACGAGCAGGCATTGCTAGCGCTTACCAATCTTTTGCAATCGCTCGGCGGTGATCCCACGGAAATCGAGTCATTGCTCAAGAAGGCGGTGACGGCAAATCCACAGTCGATCAATGCGCGGGTCGCGCTCGTCGCGTTCTACGCCCGACGGGGCGATGACAAGCAAGTGCTGCTTGCGGCGCAAGAAGCGAATGCCGCCTTGCCAAACGATCCTCGAACGCTCGAGTTGCTGGGGCAGGTTCAGCAGGCGACGGGCGAAGCCACACTGGCGGTCGGCACCTTCAGCAAGCTGGTGGCAGCCCAGCCGGACGCGGTGGGACCGCTCCTGCGCCTTGCCGGGGCGCTGGTAGCGGTAAAGGACTATGACAAGGCGATAGAGAAAATGCGCGAGGCGCAAAAGATCAACCCGGAGCGCTTTGAAGTGAGCCGGCAGATCGCCATCGTTTACGCCGCGGCCGGTCGCAGCGAACAAGCTCTGCTGGAGATCAAGGCCATTCAGCGGCGACAGCCTGCCGACATGCGAGGCTACCAACTCGAAGGCGACTTTTGGGGCGGGCAGCAGAAATGGCAAGAGGCGGAAGCTGCTTTCCGCGCAGCGCAGAAGCACGCGCCCGATGATGGCATGGTGGCGGTGAAGTTATATGCCACCATGACCAACGCCGGCAAAGGCGCCGCCGCCAACGGCGCGGCGGATAAGTGGCTGCAGGACCATCCGAAAGACGTCGTGCTTCGCGCCTATCTGGGCGAACGCGCCCTGCAGAAACAGGACTACAAAGCCGCGGCTCGGTACTATCAGGCGGTAGTAGCCCAACAACCCGATAACGCGATGGTTCTTAACAACCTCGCCTGGGTAGCCGGCGAACTGGGCGACTCCAAGGCGCTGTCGTACGCCGAGAAAGCGTCGACGCTCGCTCCGACAAACCCGGCAATCCTGGACACATTGGGCATGCTTTTAGTGAAGAACGGCGACACGACTCAGGGGCTCGCAAAGCTCCAGAAAGCAGCACAGCTCGCACCGAACCAGGCTGACATTCGTCTACATCTGGCGAAAACCCTGATCAAGGCGGGCGACAAGGCGGCCGCACGCAAGGAATTGGAAGTCCTCGCACAGGCGAGCGATCAGGCGGCGGGCAAATCCGCGACGGACGCCAAAGGCAGCGGCGCGGAACAGCAATCCCTTCAAGCATCGATCGCCAAGGCGCCCCCACTAACCTGCAGCCCGGATTGCGCTGCGGAAGTTGCTGCGCTGCTGAAGACGCTGTAGCCCAATCGGTGGTCCTTCTGCCTGAAACTGCCAGGAGCGGGCGCCAGAGGGTCCGACACCCACCTAAACACGATGAAGGGAGTCGAAGTGACGGTTGTTGCCGTAGTAGGCTTGGGGTACGTAGGCTTGCCCCTGGCCGTCGAATTCGGAAAAAAATATCCGACGATCGGCTTCGACCTCTCCGAGAGGAAGATAGCGGCATACCGCGATTGCCATGACCCGACGGGGGAAGTGAGTCGCGCGGAGTTCGAGTCCTCATCGGGACTGCGAGTTACCACCGACGCGGCCGAACTCGGCAACGCCGATTTCATCGTCGTCGCAGTTCCGACCCCGGTTGACGACGCGCACCAACCCGACTTCGGGCCCTTGGTTGCGGCAAGTGAAACGGTCGGCCGGCACCTGAAGCGTGGCGCGACTATCGTCTTCGAATCGACCGTCTACCCCGGGGCGACCGAAGAAATCTGCGTGCCCGTCATCGAGCGCTGTTCCGAGATGCAGTGGAGGCGCGACTTTTTTGTCGGGTATTCGCCGGAGCGCATCAATCCGGGCGACAAGCAGCATTCGTTGGCGCAGATCATTAAGCTTGTCTCCGGCGATTCGCCCGAAACGCTCGAGAAGGTTGCCGGGATCTACGCAAGCATCATTGTCGCGGGTGTGCACCGAGCGAGCAGCATCAAGGTCGCGGAGGCAGCCAAGGTCATCGAAAACACGCAACGGGACCTTAACATCGCGTTGATCAACGAGCTTGCCCTGATCTGTCATAAGATCGGGATCGATACGACCGAGGTGCTGGAGGCAGCCGGCACGAAATGGAACTTCCTGCGCTTTCGGCCAGGACTGGTTGGTGGACATTGCATCGGTGTCGACCCGTACTATCTGACGCACAAGGCGGACTTGCTCGGCTACCACCCTCAGGTCATTCTGGCAGGGCGCCGCATCAACGACGGCATGGGGAAATATGTCGCGGATCAGACGGTGAAGCTGATGATCCAAGCCGGCTCTGCGGTAAAGGGCGCGGCGGTGAACGTGCTGGGACTGACCTTCAAGGAGAACTGCTCTGACCTGCGCAACTCGCGCGTCATCGACGTCGTCAGGGAACTTGCGTCCTTCGGGGCATCCGTGCACGTCCACGACCCGGTTGCCGATCCCGCCGACGCCCTGCGCGAGTACGGCGTGAAGCTAACGCCATGGGACGAATTGCCCCGCGCCGATGCCATTGTCTCGGCCGTGGCGCACCGCGCCTACGAGCGGTACTCGGCGGATGACTTGGTCGCCAAGCTCATGCCCAATGGGGTGTACGTTGATGTGAAGTGCCAAGCCGACGCGGTGGCGTTGCGGGCGCGTGGCATCCGGGTATGGAGGCTGTGATGACCTTCGCCACGCGCGAGCCGATGGGCATGCGGACAGCCGTTCTGCAGCTCCGCGCCAAGCCTTTGCGCTGGTTGGTGACGGGAAGCGCAGGGTTCATCGGTTCGCATCTGCTCGAAGCCCTGCTGCGCCTCGGACAGGACGTCGTCAGCATCGACAACTTCGAGACCGGACACCGCGACAACCTGGAAGAGGTGCGCCAGGCCGTCGGCGACGAGCAGTGGGAACGGCACGAGTTCCTGGAAGCTGATATCGTCGATCCCGACGCATGCCGCCGGGCCTGCCGGGCAGTTGACATCGTTCTGCACCAGGCTGCGCTCGGTTCGGTCCCGCGTTCGATCGAAGATCCACTGCGCACGCATGCTGCCAACGCAACGGGCTTTCTGAACATGCTGGTCGCAGCACGAGACGCCGGCGTCAGCCGATTTGTGTATGCGGCATCGAGCTCGACGTACGGTGACGCACCGGAGCTGCCCAAGGTCGAGGACCGGATCGGCCACCCTCTGTCTCCCTATGCCGTCACCAAATACTTGAACGAGATCTATGCCGACGTGTTCGGTCGGTGCTACGGCACGGCTTCGATCGGGCTGCGCTACTTCAACGTTTTCGGTGCACGGCAGGATCCCGAAGGCGCGTATGCCGCCGTGATCCCGCGATGGGCTGAAGCGATGCTGGCCGGCAGGCCGATCGTCATCTACGGCGACGGTGCGACGACTCGCGACTTCTGCTATGTCGCCAATGTCGTGCAGGCCAATCTACTGGCCGCGACCAGCCGCGATCCGGAGGTCTTGGGCCAGGTGTACAACATCGCGGTGGGCGGAAAGATGCCGCTCAACGCACTGTTTGCGACGCTGCGTGGCCTGGTGGTGGAGCGGCATCCGGAGCTGGTCGTCCCGGCGCCCATCTATGAGGGATTCCGGCCGGGGGACATCCGCCATTCGCAGGCCGATATCGGCAAGGCGCGCGGCCTGCTGGGTTACGATCCGACCTACGACGTGGGTTCCGGCTTGCGGGAAGCGCTGCCGTGGTACGAAGCGCGGCTGCGGCGCCCGTCCGCCGGTCGAAGAGAGGCAGTGCAGGGATGTCGATGACCTTATCTAGCAGGCTCGCCTTCGGCGTTGGTTGGCTGGCCGTGGCAGGATGGATGCTCTCGAATGGCACGCGGGCAGCCGAGGGGATGAGCGCTGGCGCGACGAGCGAAACCGCGCCGCAATTCGTCGAGCTGGCGCTCGCCTACGAACACGGTGAGGGTGTGCCAACGAACCAGCTCAAAGCCGCGGCCTTGTACTGCGAGGCGGCGCGGCGAGGCGACGCAGAGGCACAGTACAGTCTCGGTTGGATGTACGCCAACGGGCGTGGCGTGGCGCGCGACGATGTCGTGGCCGCCTCGCTGTTGGCATTGGCCGCAGAGGCAGGCCACCCGGCGGCGCTCAGGGCACTCCAGTTCGTCGGCGACGAGCGGGGCCGCCTCCCGCATTGCATGCTTCCCGACGAGCCTGTGGTCAGCGCGCAAGAGGAAGCATTCGATCCCTTCGCCGATCTGCCGCCGGACAAGCAGAAGATTGCGCAGCTGGTGACTGCGCTGGCGCCAGCCTATGCGGTCGCCCCACGGCTTGCGCTCGCCGTCATCGCCGTCGAGTCGAATTTCGACCCGAAGGCGCGCTCGCACAAAGACGCGCGTGGGCTGATGCAGCTTATTCCGGCCACGGCGACCCGGTTCAGAGTCAGAAACAGCTTCGATATCCGCGATAACCTGCACGGCGGGTTGGCGTATCTGCGCTGGTTGTTGTCGTATTACCGTGGCGAAGTCGCGCTTGCCGCCGCCGCATACAATGCTGGCGAGGGCGTTGTCGACCGCTACCACGGCATTCCGCCGTACCCGGAAACACGCAACTATGTGCAGCGGGTTCTTATTCTGTTCGGGAGTGACCGCCACCCGTACGATCCCGCGCTCGCCGCCTCGCCTGCGTTCGTCACATCAAAGTGATCTGAGGCGATGCGGTCGGTCCGACCCTCACGTTGTCCTGCGGCGAGAGGCGTGCCTCCGCGCGCCTGCTTCGCGATCCTGGCAGCGTACTGGGCGCTGTTCCCGGGTATGCCGGCGCTGGCGGACAACACGATCAGCACCATCGAGCGCGTCAAGGGTTCGGTCGTTGCAATTGGAACGTTCCAGCAGACACGGGCGCCCGCATTTCAATTCCGGGCCACCGGCTTCGCGGTGGGGGACGGCTCCCTGATCGCGACCAACGCCCACGCGTTGCCGGTTACTCTCGACAGCGAACATCGGGAAACTCTGGTGGTCTTGGTTCCCACGGCGGATCGACGGTCGCAGGTGCGGGAAGTGCGGCAACTCGCCGTCGATCTTGATGCCGATTTGGCGGTGCTCAAAATGAATGGACCGCCGCTGCGCGCGCTCAAGCTCGGCGAGCCCGACGGCGTCAGGGAAGGACAGAGTGTGCTGTTTACCGGGTTCCCGATCGGCAACGTGCTCGGCGTGTTTGCGGCGACACATCGCGGCATGGTCGCGGCGATTACGCCCATCGCGATCCCGCCGCCCATGGCAGCACAACTTGATCTGCGCGTTTTTCGTCGCCTGACGACGGGGTCGTTTCCAGTGCTTCAACTCGACGCGACAGCCTATCCGGGCAATAGTGGCAGTCCGGTCTACGATCCGGAATCGGGTGACGTGCTCGGCATCATTAATATGGTGTTCGTCAAAGGCACCAAGGAAGCGGCACTCACCCAGCCGAGCGGGATCACCTACGCGATCCCCGCCAGCCATTTGCAGGCTCTGCTGGCGAAGACCAACTGATCTGGTGCGAGTCTGGTCCTTGGGTGACGTCGTCTGGCTGAAGGCATTGCTCAAGGCGATCGTTCTGCCGCCGACGGGCCCCTTGCTGCTCGCGGCAGTGGGTCTGTTGATCATCGGGCGCGCTCCGCGCGGCGGGCGGATCGTCGCCTGGACAGGGATCCTGCTCTTGATTGCCTTGTCAACGCCGATGGTCGCCTTCGCATTGCTGACCCTCGTCGACAAATCGCCCCCACTAGATCTGCAGCGTGCCCGAGATGCGCAGGCGATTGTCATTCTGGGTGGCGGGATCCGTCGGCACGCTGCGGAGTACGCCGGTGGCGATACGCTGGGGCATTTAACCCTCGAGCGCGTGCGCTATGGCGCCCAGGTCGCGCGCCTTACCGGGTTGCCGGTGCTGGTGACGGGGGGTTCCGTGTTCGGCGGCGAGCCCGAGGCCGCCCTGATGCGCTCCGCGCTTGAGCGCGAGTTCGGTGTGCCGGTACGCTGGCTGGAGTTGCAATCGCGCAACACCCATGAAAACGCGGCGCGATCGGCGGAGGTCCTCGGCACCGCGAAGATTAGCCGGATCATTCTCGTAGCGCACAGCTTCGACATGCCGCGCGCGCGAGCCGAGTTCACCGCGCAAGGCATCGAAACGATTCCCGCGCCAACGGGGATTCCGAGCGGACAGATCGATACAGCACTCGATGTCCTACCCGGCATGGCAGCCCTGCAGGGCAGTTACTTTGCGCTCTACGAGATATTCGCGAATGTTGTTCGATGGATGGTCGCTACACTCTAGCTGCCGCTCTCGTCGCTCTCATTTCGACAGACACGACAGTCGTGGGTTGCGATCGCGCGAACGTGCGCCAGGGATCGCTCCGTGGAACTAATTGCACTGCCGTCGGCAACATCCAGCGCGTTCGCCGTCCGCATCGATCGCGCCAACGCTACATGGTGTCGCCGTGCTGAAAATGCTTCGCGCAATCGCTTTGCGATGATCGGCCAACGGTCTTTGCCACAACTTGTCGTCTACGGCAATCCAGCTCGCGGTGGCGCGACCACCGGCCGGAAGCGCAGTTATCTGCAAATTCTTGGCGTTGGGTGCTCTTTCGGCTTAGAATCAACACCCAATTCCATATTCATAAAACTTAAGTAACAACGCGGCAGCAGATTTGTAACAAGGCGACAGTAGATTTATACGAAATGATGAATTGCGGCGAATTGCGTCGATTCGTTCTCTTGCCTGATTCTCGACCGGAAAGGAATCTCAAATGCGTTCGATCATGACTCGCAAGCCGCTCGCAGGCCATGGTGCGCGTTTCGCTTTACGGGTGGCAGCCGTGCTGAGCGCTGCGGCGATCATGGGATGCACGACGAATCCCTATCCACCGGCGCCGCAGATCGCGGCGTCTCCTGACTACCTGTACAAGATCGGCCCGGGCGACAGTGTCCAGATAAATGTCTGGCGCAATCCCGAGATTTCCGCGAGCGTTCCGGTCAGACCGGACGGCAAACTAACGGCGCCCCTGATCGAGGATCTGCCCGCAATGGGGAAGGATCCAACCACACTCGCGCGGGACGTCGAAAAGGCGCTATCCAAGTACATCCGCGATCCAGTCGTTACCGTGATCGTCGGTGGTTTCGTTGGCCCCTACCCGGAGCAGATCCGGGTCCTGGGCGAGGCCGCCAAGCCGCAGGCGCTATCCTACCGCCAGGGGATGACACTGCTGGACTTGATGATCGCCGTGGGCGGCTT
>WNFR01035862.1_pt1 | contig 11572 bp, 8 predicted proteins | sample 5400221 | NCBI WGS metagenome assembly WNFR01 (sample SAMN13153357, study PRJNA577476) | soil metagenome | isolation source: 40 cm soil under Madrone tree | place: USA:California | collected 2016-06-14 | reverse complement strand
CCAAAAGGAACTTGTGGAATCTCCGGAGGTCCAAATCCATCTGAATCGCCAGCGGTTGCACATCGTATCTCGCCGGTTTGTCCTCGGCGCTCCAACTCAAGACATTTCCCCAATTTCCTCCATGGTCAAGATCCACATCGACGAAGCGTGTTTCGGTTTTGGTGATGATCGCGGGATCGAGCCAAGCCGCTGCCGCGAGCTCGTCCCAAAGATAGTTATTCTTGCGCAAGACGGTGTACTGCCCAATGTAGCGCGCCGCTGGGGTTTCGGTTCGCCGAATGCGATCGAGCAGCTCCTGGTTCATGCTGGTCTTCACCGAAATGTCTACGGGCGTGCATACGACCTTCTTCCATTTCGCGCGCAGCACAATGTGCGCAGCCTCAGGATCAAACCACAGATTGAATTCGCGCCGCGGCGTATTCACAAACTCCGGATCTTCGGTAACGGGGCTGAAACTGGCGCCCATGAAAACCAATTCCTTCACGAAAGTCGGGAATTGCGGATCGATCGCGATCGCGAGCGCCAGATTCGTCATAGGGCCGCCTTCGTAGACGGTGATCTGGTTCGGAAACTGCCGTACCATCCGAATCAAAAAATGGGCCGCATCTTCTGAAAGAGGTTTGGTCTTGGGACTTCCTTCCTTCATCTCTGGGATTTGGTCCGCTGGATGGTACACGCGAGGTGTCCAGGCGCCCATCCAGCGAACGAGGCCGTAACGTTCCTCCCACAGCTCTGTTCCGTATTTTTCCCGCAAGAGTGGTTGCTCTGCGCCGGGTACGACAGGGATGTCGGTTCGGTCGATCAGCTCGAGCATCCGCAACGTGTGTGCAACTTCCTCCCGGAGCCACATATCGCCGGTGACCACGGTGATGCCGACTACGTCGGTTTGTGGTGATTGGATCAGGAGCAATGTCGACTGCAAGTCTGTGCCTGCAGGCCCGGCCTCATCTTGGTCGATGATGATTTTCCGGCGTTCCTGGCCTGATGCGGGTCCGTTACTCAGCGCCAACACCAACAGGAACACAAAGCTGCAGCGGCACACTCTGCCCCCCGCACCTTGTTGGATGGGGCCGAAACCAGCCCCCAAATGTGAACTCACGTAGCGGCCTAAAACGTCAGCTTGAGGCCGAATTGGACGAGGCGCGGGTTGTTGACGGTCGAGTTCACCGAGCCAAAGCCGGGCGAACTGATGTCGCCTATCGGCAATCCGAACTGTGGATGGTTGAAAAGGTTGAAGAACTCCGCGCGGAAGTTCAAGCCCATTCCTTCACGGGGCAGCGCGAATTGTTTGATGACGGAAAAGTCGGTGTTCACAAAGCCCGGGCCTGTCACTGGGATGCGAGACGCGTTGCCCAGTTGGCCAGATGGCGGCGCAACAAAACACGCCGGCTTAATCCACTGATTCAGTCCATGGTTGGCCGCGTATGGGTTGCAACCAGCAACCAGATTCGGTCGGTTGAAGTTGTTCCCGTTGCCCCCGTTGTCGAAGGCGGGAAATTGTCCAGATTGGTTTGTGCTGTCGACCAGGGGCACGCCGAAGCCTGAAGTAATTTTCTCAATCACCGTCAACTGCCAATTTCCCAAAAGCGAATTGACTGCGCCATTCCAATCGTGGCCAAACTGCTTGCCCCTGCCAAACGGCAAGTCGTAGATGATGCTTCCGGTGAAATTGTGTGCGAGATGGATCTGGGAGTAAGCCCAGTCCAGGTTTTGCCAATTCGGGAGCGGGAAATAGGGCCCGCTCAGCAAAGAACCCAGACCGTCGGACAGCCCGTTGTCATAAGTATGCGAAAAGGTGTATCCAATCAGCGCGTAGAGTCCGTACTTTGGCGTCTTGGTCTCAGCTTTGATTTGCAATGAGTTGTAGGTGGTCTTGCCCAGATCGCCGAAGATCAAGATTTTGTTGCCCACTCCATACGGCGGCACGTAGGGTGCCCCATTCGGAAGGCAACCCACCGTATATCCAGAGACAGTTCCACAGGCCGACGGGCTTCCGGCATTCAGATCGTTCCCGGCCACCAGGATATGCCGGCCACGTGAACCTGCATAGCCAACGGTAAGCACGATATTCCCTGGCACCTGTCGTTCCACGTTCGCATTGAACTGCTGGACCATACCGAGATGGAAGTCCCTGGGTTGCGTAAAAAAAGTTCCGGTAAATGTGGAGGGGGTGGTTGGCGCGCTGTTAAAGATTGGAAATCCTTGGGATAGACTAGCGCCGGTGACGGCTGGGCCGCCAGGCAATGTAGCGCAGAATGAGGTCTGCGAGGGGCAACCGACTGGCTGTGTTCCAAAAGTTATTCCCGATTGTTCGGCAAAGCCAAGGGCGTCGCCCTCAGCAAAGAAGGGCGGATTCATCCAAAGCCCTTGCGCGCCCATGCTCCAGGCAGAATCGTGATAGATGGCATAGCCAGCGCGAACCGCCGTCTTGTCGCTGCCAAGAACTTTCCAGGCGAAGCCGATTCGTGGCTCAAAGGCGGTCCAATTCCTGTTGACGCCCGCCGAATTACTAACACCATTCTGACCGGCAACGAGAAGCTGGCCCGGGCCGCCAGTCTGGGGAATGTAATCTGCCATGCGGTTATCGACTTCCGTGATGGGACTGGTGAGATCCCACGCCAAGCCAAGATTTAGCGTCAAATCTCTGGTAATTCTCCAGTCATCTTGAACGAAGGGGCGGAAGATTTTCCAGCGGCGGCCGGTGACCGGACCATTGAACGTCTGATCGTGCTGAGAAACGCCTACCAAGCCGAGCAGGAGATCCGCCTCAGCATTACCCGCAACATTCGCGGGATTCGTGGCACAGCTCGGGAACGGGTTGTTGGCGCAGCTAAAGCCGCTGAAATTGCCGATGGCGGCCGGGATCCAGAATCCGTCCTGGAAGGCCTCCGCGCCTACGTTCATCTGGTTCGCGCGGATCGTTGCTCCTACCTTGATGTCGTGCTTGCCGCGAATCATGTCAAGGGAATCACTGAAAGAGAAGATGTTGGTTCCGCCCTGGAACGGCGTGTAGCCGCGATCACCGAGGGACCAAAAGGTGCTCAGGAAGAACGTCGAAACGAGACCGCAGCTATAGGCGCCCGCCGTGCAGGTTGTGCCGCCGTTGGGGCAGCCCAGGTTCGCGCCGGGGATGCCGCCTGGCACGATCTTATTGGACTCGCAACTTCCCGTGCCCTGAGACTTAATGTAGTTGAAAATCCGGTTGTAACCAAAACTCGCCTGGTTGACCGTGTTGGAGGAAAACACGTGCGTCTCAGCGATAGCCACCTGGCGGGCATGGTTGATAATTCCCTGATTGCTGCCGAATGCGTTAGCCTCGGCAAATCCGCCGGTGAAGCCCCCAGGAACGAAAGAGACGGCGTCATCGTAGCTAAACCGAGCGAACGCGGTGTCGGAGCTCGAGAAGGTGTGGTCCAAACGGGCGTCAAGCTTCGTTTCGTCGAGCTTGCGCACCGGCTCGCTAACGAAGTTGAATCCCGCGGCCAGGTTATTGGCATTTGGAGTGGGGTAGAGATTCACCAAGGCTTGCCCGATGTTGTTAATCAGCCCGGCTGGGATTTTGTTGCACGCAGTTCCGTTGGGCTGGAGTCCGTTGGAGCTTGCAGGCAGAGGGTTCCCTGCCGCATCGCAATGGAAATATATATTTGGAAAGACGGCTGGGTTCGTCGAGGCCCCGACCATGTTCGGATTGACGATAGCCAGACCGGAAATGGGATTGCCAAAGGGGTCGGCGCTGAAATCGCCGGCGCGCATCGCTTCGCTGGGGAGCAATCCGGTAAATGTGATGCCGTGGCGCTGATATTTTTGTTCGCCGTCGACGAAGAAGAAGGTTTTGTTCTTGCGAATGGGGCCGCCGATGGAACCCCCAAACTGATTGAGGTTGAACTTTTCCGGAGAGGTGGCGAAAAAGCTCTTCGCGTCCAAGGAGGTGTTCCGCAGAAACTCGAAGAGCGATCCGTGGAAGGCGTTAGAGCCGGATTTCGTGGTCACCAACACGGTTGGGCCCGCACGAGTCCCGTATTCCGCGGAATAGTTGTAGGTTAAAACTTTGAACTCCTGTACGTCATCGATTGATGAAAAAATTCCGATCCCGCCGGCGGTCAATTCATTGTTGTCCACGCCGTCGAGAAGCCAATCGGTGCTGTTAGGACGGGAGCCGCCGACGGACAGAGAAAACGACCCGCGCGCGGCCACCTCGCTGGTGGCCGAACTCGTGAAAAAGCTGTTGGGGTTTGTTTCCTGCGTGATTCCGGGTGTCAGACTCGCCAGCTGAACGAAATCGCGGCCGTTCAAAGGCAATTGTGCAACCTGCTCCGTGGTAATGACCTGCCCGAGGGAAGGGTTAGTGGTTTCCACCGCGACGGCATCTGCCGACACTTCGACTTGTGAGGAAACCGAGGAGGGAGACAGAGTGAAATTCAGTTCTCGCGCTTCGTCGACCTGCAGGCGCAAGTCTTTCATCTCCACAGCGCGAAAGCCCTGGTATTCGACACGCAACGTATAAACTCCCACCGGCAGCAAGGGAATAAGGTAATGGCCGGCGTCATCCGTTTTTGCCTCGCGAGATGCGCCGGCGGAGAGACACAAAGAGACACAAATAGAACGAGAACACACTCAATTTTTTTCATGATTCCCCCTGAACACTTTCCCCCACTTCGTTGATCGCAAAGGGTTGCGATGACTCCAGGATACGAGGAACACGGATGAGGGAGAGTGTAGGTCAAGAGCGTTCAAAACAGCAAGGGCGAGGCTTGTGGAAAGATTGGAAGCGAGGCATCGAAAATTTGCGGGTGAAGAATGCGGCGGAAGCGAGCCAGGTTGCGCGTATAGGGGCGGATATCACGGATGCGCCCGCGAAGTTTTGGCGCGAAATCGGTCGGACGATTCAGGGCTTGAGGAAACGGGCGGGGACGCGATCGTCGCGATCGAATTGCACATCATCGAAGGAAGCCGCGATTCCATACCATCCGGGCGTAGCGGCGGGTTCGCAGCGTTGCACGTGAGCTCCGGTGGCGAGGACAACGTTGCCGTGGCCCATAGGCTTGCTGACGAGAACGATTTCTACCTCGAGCGAGGCGCCGATGGCGAGCGATTTGGGACAAAGGAAGTAGACGCCGGTGGAGCTGATGTCTCGGGTAACGAGAGTGACGGGAAAACCCTCGGCGACGTCGTTGACGCTGCGCAGTCGCAGAGGAAGCTTAAGGGTGGCGCGCGGGTATTCACGGTGCTCCGGATGAACGCCGACCGCGTGAGTGGGGACGCGTGCGAAGCGGCGCGGCTGATTCTCTGTTGACAGCGGAGCCAAACGCAAATGCGGCACTAATGCAGGCTTAGACACTTGCGGAGCGGCAGCAAGCACCGGCCGAGTTTTGGCAGCGCTGTCTTCCGTCCGCGGCAACAGCGGTCTTGCACGATTCTTGGCACTCATCTCGCCCTCAGGAGATGCGGTAACTCGTGCTGCCTAGTTCTGAAAAAATGGCCCGAACTGGATTCCAATACAGGGAAGCGGTTCGCTAAAATGCCATTAAAGAGAGTGGAGGTCAACCTGTGGAAAAGCCCGGAAGTGTCTTAACCCGAAACACTTAGTTATAGTACCTGACCGCATGATTGCGCTCTGTTGATGAACATTGTTGGCGTGTGGGCAGCGAGTCCTTCATCCAATATGGCGCTGTACACGCCGCGCGTGGCCGCATACGTTAGTGGTTTTAGCGTGAGGGAAAGAATGCCCACCAGCATGCTCGAGCGCGACCCTGTGCCATTGATTCCTGTCGCTGAAGCGCCTACGCGAACGTCTACGTTGGTAATCATCGCGTTTGGGCTAGTGTATGTCGTTTGGGGATCAACCTATCTAGCGATTCGCATAGGCATCGAGTCTTTCCCGCCGTTATTGCTGGCTGGCACCCGCCATCTGCTGGCAGGTTCGATTCTGTATCCCATACTGCGCTGGAAGACGGGAGTGCGGCCGACAGCGGCGCATTGGCGTATGCCCTTCATCACGGGCTTCTTGCTGCTGTTCCTGGGAAATGGCGGTGTGTGCCTGGCCGAGCGCACGGTCCCTTCAGGAATCACAGCGTTGCTAGTGGCGACTGTTTCCTTGTGGATGGTTCTGGTGGATTGGCTGCGGCCCGGAGGCACGCGACCAGGACCGCGTGTGGTGGCCGGGCTACTGCTGGGCTTTGGCGGAATGGCTCTTTTGGTCGGTCCGAAGAACCTGGGAGGTTCCGGGCGCGTCGATCCTTTTGGCGTTGGAGTTCTGGTGATTGCCTCGCTGGCGTGGGCTAGCGGATCAGTTTATTCCAAGCATGCTGGCGGACTTTCGGGCTCACCCTTAATGGGAACGGCGATGCAGAGCCTTGCGGGCGGAGCTTGTTTGTGGATTGCGGGAATCCTGTCGGGTGAAGTTGGTGAACTCCATCTTCGGGCGATCTCGGGGCGGTCCTGGGCGGCGCTTGGATATCTGGTCCTGTTTGGCTCGATGGTGGGTTTCACATCGTACATCTACATTTTGAAAAAGAGCACGGCGACGCGCGTCGCGACCTACGCGTTTGTGAATCCGGTGGTGGCGCTTTTTCTTGGGTGGCTTCTCCTCGGGGAGTCCATCAATCTGCGCACGGTGATCGCCGCGGCCGTGATTTTGACGGCTGTTTTGCTGGTGATTACCGCGCCGCATCCGGCACCGGTGCGGACGGTTGGTCGAGTCACCGAAGCCGCGGAAGCCTGATCCCGCGCGAATAAAGTCTGTTTTTGACGAGCGTTCGCGGATAGATTGGTTTGTGCGTTGTTGCTACGTTTGGTGCATGAACATGAACCACAAAAACCAACAGATCCAGAGCAACATTCCGCCGCAGGCCGCCGCTCGCTATTGGCGCGCCACGATTACCCGCGATGCGCGCGCGGACGGCACGTTTGTGCTCGCGGTGCGTTCGACGAACATTTACTGCCGTCCGTCTTGCCCTGCGCGGCGTCCGCTGCGTCGCAACGTGGTTTTCTTTCATACAGGCGCCGAGGCTGAGAAGCAGGGATTCCGGCCCTGTCGGCGCTGCAGGCCAAATGAAGTTGCGGGGCCGGTGGCGCTGGTCGAGCGCGCGTCACGCGAATTGGCTAATTTCGCAGAAGACGAAGGCGTGCGATTTGCAACGCTGGCGGCAAGGCTAGGCACCACCCCGGGAACATTGCGGCGAGCATTCGTGCAAGTGACGGGCCTGCGTCCACGCGAACTGGCGGCGGCGGTACGGCTGGCCCGCTTCAAGAAGATGCTGCGAGAGGGTAAAGGAATCGCGGAAGCACTGTATGAGACGGGTTACGGCTCGACGAGCCGCGTTTATGAGAGCAGCAACGCGCAACTGGGCATGACTCCAGCAACGTATCGAAAAGGAGGCACGGACATGAAGATCGGATACGCCATCGCGAAATCATCGCTCGGGAAGATTCTGGTTGGGGCGACGGAGAGAGGCATTTCGGCGGTTTACCTGGGAGACGCGGACGCGAAGCTGGTGGAAGAGCTGCGCGACGAGTATCCAAAGGCAGAGATTTCCGCTGCCGGCGATTCCTTCGAACGGTGGGTGAAAGAAATTGTGCAGCGCGTGGAGGGAAATCCGCCCCGGATGGAGCTGCCGCTCGATTTGCAAGCGACGGCCTTTCAGCGGCGTGTGTGGCAGGAACTGCAGAGGATCCCGCGGGGCAGCACGCGCACTTATACGCAGGTGGCGCGGGCGCTGGGGACCCCGAAATCGGTGCGCGCCGTAGCGCGAGCTTGCGCCACGAATCCGGTTTCGATTGTGGTGCCTTGCCATCGCGTGATTCGCGAAGACGGCAGCTTGGCGGGGTATCGCTGGGGGCTTTCGCGGAAGGAGCAATTACTGGCGCAGGAGCGCGCTAACGACTAAAAAATGTGCGGAGAAAAGCAGTAGGCTTACTGTGTGCGGCGTTCTTGGGCCAGTCGGGCTTGAACTTGGAATCGGCAATCTTCAGATTTTTCATCGTGTTGGAGTACTTGAAGATGAAGTAATCGCCGGAGCCGGCCTCGAAGAATTTCTGTTGAACGGGCAGCCAAGAAGAAGAGTCAATCCACATCTGAATTTTCGTAATTTGCTTGCGAACGTCTTCGGACTTTGGGGCGAGGGCGAGTAGAAACGTTTTGCGCTGGTCAAGTTCTTCTTCGCCGGTCAGAACAATATCGTAGCTCTTCTGCATATTCTGGCTCTTCGTGCCGAAGCCGAGAAGGACGTACTGATCGACGAGAGCGCGGTTCTTGCCAAGATTGTATTCCTCGACGCGATTGATTTTGGGCGTATATACGAACAGCGAGTCGCCGGTCCGCAGGATGACGCGAGGGTCAGGCTTGGCAAACTCAATGCGCATTTTCTGATCGCGGCGCACAAAGATCTGACCGGTTTCCGTCGAAGTATCCTTTACCACATCGGTGTACTTGATGTGTTCGATGTCCGCGGTCAGGCTATGAAAATCGGCCGCGGCCTTATCCATCCTGTTCAGGACGCTTTCCGTGGTCCAGCGTGAGCCTTCCTGCGAGGCAGAAACACGCGGTTCCAAAACCCAGGCGAGCGTGCAAAGCCCCACCAGCACGACCAAAGAGAGCAAACTTTTCAAGCTAGACCCCTGCGGCGGGAACGACGCGCCGACATTTTTTAAATGGCTGTAATCGTAGCACATAGCAATGGATGCATGCGCCGAGGCGGGAGTTTTACCAACAAAGAAGCGGCAGTGCACACTAATTAACGGCGTATTTCGACTTCATAGGCAATCACGTTGCCGTTTTCGTTGCGCACCGCTTCGATTTTGGTGATGGAGAAATGGCCATCGCGCAAATCCGGGAGACCGCGCTGCAGGGCCTGATGCAGTTCGTTCTGTAATGCGGGAGTTTGCTCACGCGGCGCCAGAACGCGAGCATCCACGCGATACTCTTGTCGATGGCCATCCTCCGAAAAAAGGATGAGCTGGACCTGATCCGACGCCGCCGGCATGCCGACCTGCGGTTGGTCGCGGAACCAGCCGCGGGGCGTAAGCAAGACAAAAATGAGAATGAGAACTACCGCGACGTCGTACTGCCAGGTTCCGCGTTCGTAAGACCAGAAAAGCGTCTTGGAGAGAATCCGCTTAAGGCCGGCCATATCAGTCCGCCGGGATGCCATCGACGATCACGCCGTCGCGCATGTGCACGACGCGGTCAAAATAGGTGACCGCCTCAGGGTTGTGCGTGATCATCACGATGGTTTGTCCCAGATTTTTGTTGAGCTGACGCAGCATCTGCAGGACGATTTCGGAATTTTTGGAATCGAGGTTGCCGGTGGGCTCATCGGCAAGCAGAATTTTAGGCTCGTTGATGATAGCGCGGGCGATGGCGACGCGTTGCTGCTCGCCGCCGGAGAGCTCCGAAGGCTTGTGATGCAGGCGGCCTTCGAGGCCCAGCATCTTGGTGACGACGTCGAAGCGATGGGGATCGAAGCCGTCGCCGTGAATGAATTGGGCGATGGCGATGTTGCCTTTGGCGGTCAACGTGGGCAGCAGATTGAAGCGCTGGAAAACGAAACCGATTTTATGGCGGCGGAGCTTGGTACGCGCCGCGTCGCTGAGTTCCGTCAAATCATTTCCGTCGACGAGCACACGGCCGCGCGTGGCCTGCGCCAATCCGCCGATGACGTAGAGGAGAGAGGACTTCCCGCAGCCGGAGGGCCCCATGACCGCAACGGACTCTCCGGGCAAGACCTCAAAGTTAACGCCACGAAGGGCAGGCACTTCCACTTTGCCAGCCCGGTAAAGTTTCCACAAACCTTCAGTTTTGAGTATCGGCTCCAATATACTTTGCCCAGGAGAAATCAATGTACCGGCAGGTTGTTCTATTGTAGCCGTGATTGCCGGGTGCTGCCTAGCAGCGCTCATGGGTGAATTCTCCGCTTCTAGTCATAGGAAAGCGCCTCGACAGGATCTTTGCGGCTGGCCACCCAGGCCGGATAGCTAGCGCCAATAATGGCTCCAGCCAAAGCGATGCCCCCTGCGCGCAGCACCCATGCCGGGGTGATCAAAATGGAGAGCGTCGGAAATCCGGCAAGGAATGCCGCGCGTACTGCGTAACTTAGTCCAATGCCGGCGGCAATGCCGAACACGCAAAGCAGCGCGGATTCGGTGAGGAGTGCGCGCACGATGAAACCACGGTTCGCACCGAGCGATTTCAGCACACCGATATCGCGGGTGCGCTCGATGACGGTGGTGTACATGGTGAGGAAGATTACGAGAAGGCCGATGGCGATGGCCAGCGAGATCATGGCGTGAATGAACGTTTCGAGACCTGGGATGTTGGTGGAGGTCATGAGCGACAGAAAATCTTTCAAGGGGCGGACGGTGTAACCGGGAAGAACGGCGCGAATTCCATCCATTACTTCTTCGGTGTGCTCCGGGCGCGTGCACTTCAACAGGAAGATGGAGGCTTTGTCGTGAGCGCCGACCAGATCCTGCAGCGTGGAGATGGGCACGAACAAGCGGGCACCCTTACCGTGCTCGACGATGCCTACTACATGCCAATCGTGATTCAGAAGATTGTAGGTGTCGCCGACTTTTAGGTTTTTGGCTTTGGCGGCCCAATCGTCGACCAACAAATCATCCGGGCCTTCCATGTCGCGGCCTTTCAGAAAGACGAAGCCTCCGGACACGGCGCGAAAATTTTCGGGGTCGATGCCGTAAATCACTTCGACGCCGCCAGTGGAGTTGAATTGCAGAAGCGCGGGAGCAACCGCTTGCACGTATTTCAGCTGTGCGAGCTTGTCAGCAATCTTGATGGGCATGGGCGAGCCGCTGAAGCCCAGGAAAATAGAGGCGGCGGGGGGCTGCAGCATGATATCCGCACCGATTCCCTCGATGCGCTTGGCGGTTTCCGTGAGAAGGCCGGAAGTAAGGCCGACGATCAGCACAACCAGGGCAACTTCGACCGCTACGGCCATCACACCGACCATGCGCACAGTCTCAGTGCCTGGGGGCTGCTCTAGCTTAAAGCGGTCGAGGGGCAGCGTTTCGTTGAGCGCGAGCTTAACGATTTGTAAGTCGAGGCGGTAGTCGTCATGCGGACGCTCAATGCGGATCTGGCGCGGAAATCCACGGATGCCGCCGGCCGTCGGGGATGCCGGAGGCTCCTGTCCGTTAAGCGGCTGCCAATCCGAAAAGTGAACGTCGGAGAGCAAAATACCTTTGGGGCCGAAGGTTTGCAGCCGGGAAACCTGCAAATCGGAGCGATCGAACCAGATCTTGCGGAGGATCTCAGTGCGATAGCCTCCTCGCAATACAGTCAGGACGTAGTACCGCGCGGTCTCGTCGTTGAATTCCTCGAAAAGCACACTTTCTTCTTTGCGGACCTCCGGCCAGAGCAGCGCGTCAACGAGGTGCTGCGGACGGAGATTCTCGATAGGCTTTTCGCTGATACGCTCCACGGTTACCGAGCCGACGAGAAATTTGTTTTTCGAAGGGATAGAGACGCGAAAGACGTCGCCGTCGCTGGCCATGTCAAAAATCGTGGTGCCGACCACAGGCGCCTGGCCGATCATGCGGACCTCCGCGGGACGCTGCG
>WNFR01009044.1_pt1 | contig 11572 bp, 6 predicted proteins | sample 5400221 | NCBI WGS metagenome assembly WNFR01 (sample SAMN13153357, study PRJNA577476) | soil metagenome | isolation source: 40 cm soil under Madrone tree | place: USA:California | collected 2016-06-14 | reverse complement strand
GTCCAGTTTGCCACCGGCGAGTTGAAACGGTTAAAAGAGGCTTGCCGGTTGGCCGCCGAGCCGAAGGCGCGGGCGAGGCTGCCGTTGGCAATGTCCCGCGTTCGGTTAAACCCATAACGCACTTCCAGATTGTCCTTTGATGTGAATTTGATATCGGTGCGCGCAATGAGCCGGTAGTCGTGAATAAATGCAGACGCTGAAGTGGTGATGACTTTGTCGGACGTGAAGTCGCGTTCGCCTACCTGCACCGCGTTCCCCTGGTCGAGGTATTCCGAAGATACGAACCAGAAGGCTTTGTCTTTTTTAATCGGTCCGCCGATGGAGCCGCCGAACTGCTCGCGCGCGAAGTGCGGCGCAGGCTGGTGTCGAACGAGCGCCGGAAGAGCCTGCAGCGCCTTATGCCGGAAGTACATGAAAGCTGAACCGTGGTAGTCGTTGGTGCCCGATTTGGTAATGATGTTGATGATGCTGGAACTGGAGCGGCCCACCTCGGCGGTGAATTTGTTGGTCGCAATCTGGAACTCCTGGATGCTATCTTCAGGAAAGTTCATCAGGGTGCCGCCCACCACCTCGTCGTTGTTATCCGTGCCGTCAACGTTGATGTTGCCGCCGCGCCCGAAGGAGCCGGCCGATGACACCTCGAGGGTATTGGTTTTCGTCGGGTCAAAATTGGTCGCCGGCCGGTTGCCGGGAATCAAAAAGGCCAATTCCAGAAAGTTGCGCCCATTCAGAGGTATGTTTTCGATGGTCGAGGACTCCACAATTCCTTGAACCTCGGACTGGCTCAAATTCACCTGGGCCTCTTCGGCTTGTACTGTCACAACCTGGCCCACCTGACCAATGGCCAACTTCACATCGACGGTAGAGGCACGTCCCACCTCCAGGCGAACATTCTTGATCTCGGCCTTGGCGAACGTCGGTGTCTCGACGCGAAGCGTGTAATCGGCGGGTAGCAGATTTGTAACCGAATAAAAACCCGCCGAATCGGTAGTGGTGTCGCGCACGGCGCCTGTCGCTTGGCTGACAATGCTGACTTTCGCGTTGGCCACTGGGGCGCCTTGCGGATCCGTAACGGTGCCGTTTAGGGTTGAGGTCGGAAGTTGTGCGGAAGCTGTGATGCCGAGAACTGCTACCAAACCCAGAGTCAATACTGAACGCATGCTCTCCTCCTAGCGATCAGAACTAGAAAACCCGGGACCCAGTAACTGCAAACAAAGAGACCGAAATCGCCTCTTCGAGGCGTCGCACTGCTTTGGACTTGCGGATAATGTCCTGAACCGGCTCACATGTCAAGTCAGTGTGGTGAAATAGCCCGCCGCAGGAACCAAAATTGTCACAATTCTACGCCGCCAGGGGATCCTCGTACGACCATAAGTAACCCGCTTCGTTTGTGAAAGATGGGGCCAATAAGCATGCATATATGTAAGTACGTAAAGACCGGTACAAATGTTCCACGTGGAACATTACGCTCATGTGCAGACATCCTGGGATACTCAGACTAATAAGCGTTGGTCAGCAGCCCGGCAAGAATCACGTCACACAACAAACATGGCGACGCCCGCCGCGAACATCGCAACCGTCGTGATTGCCACAACGATCCATCCTAGGCGAGGGTTCTGCTGTCCCTGCATTAATTGTTTGTCGGCAGCGACGATCAGGATGGCGACCAGCAGGAAAGGTGCCAACAATCCATTGATGACCGCGGTCCAGTAGAGCGCCTTCACAGGGTTGATGCCGATGAAGTCCAGTCCGACACCGACGATCGTGGAAAGAAGAACGAGGCCGTAGAACCAGCGCGCCTGTTTCCATTCTTTGTTAAGTCCTTGTCGCCATCCCAATGTTTCCGCGAAGGCATATGCAGTAGATCCCGCCAGAGTTGGAATCGCAAGAAATCCGACGCCGACAATACCCACGGTAAACAACGTCGCTGCGAACTTGCCTGCAAAAGGCTGAAGCGCTTCGGCCGCCTGGCGGGTCGTCTCGATGTGCGTGATGCCGTGGCGATTGAGAGTAATCGCAGTCGTCAGGATGATAAAGAACATCACTATGTTTGAAAAAAAAGTCCCCACGCCCACATCAATATTCCGCAGCTCAAGTTCTTCGGGGGTGGCTCCTCTTCGTTGAGGAAGAGTTTTCTGACCGGCCGCCTTCTCCTCTTCTACCTCTTCACTGGTCTGCCAAAAAAATAAATACGGGCTGATCGTAGTGCCGAGGATTGCAACCACCATCGACCATTCATCTTTGCTATGCGGCAATGAAGGTACAAAGACATCGCGCAACACCCGGTTCCAATCGGCTCCCGCCACAAACGCAGTGATAGGGTATGCGAAGAGAACCAGCACCAGCCACTTGAGCACATTCGCAATCTGCTGGTAGCGCAACTGGACCGTCGCCCACGAAATCAGTACTGCGAACGCCATTACGAACAGGCGCGCATGGATCCCGGAGAGCATCGAGGCTGCATCTGCCATACCAGCCAGGTCCGCAGCGATGTTGATGGTGTTGGCTATCAGGAGGGCTACGATGAAGACGATTAACAACCACTTTGGAAATCGCTTCTTGAAATTCGCGGCCAATCCTTGTCCCGTGACCTGGCCGATTCGAGCGCACGTGATCTGAACCGCAGCCATCAAAGGCCACGTCAGGAGCGCGGTCCAGAGGAGCCGGGTTCCAAACTGCGCACCCGCAACCGAGTAGGTCGCGATGCCGGATGGATCATCGTCGGCCGCCCCGGTGATAACGCCCGGGCCAAGCGACTTCAGCAGCAACCGCATCCATCGAACTGGGGCTAATGCCGGCACGAAAGCGTAGGTCGCGAAACAACTTTCCTGGCGGCCCATTCAAACCGTCAGCCCAGTTCCTTCTCACATAAAAAAGCCCCGCGCAAGACGGGGCCTGCATGAAACAATTCGCTTTGGGAAAATTACAATAGCAATAGACTGGAGCTTCGTCACTACAGGAAACGCTGTAGGGATATTCCTGCAATCCTGCACGTGGGTGTTTCGGCCGAGGTGCAGGCCTATCGCATCGACTCTTCCACCTCTGAAATCCAATCGGGCCGCTTGAGGACTTCGCGCGGCTTGGGACCGTCGGCAGCGCCGACGATGCCATCGCGTTCCATGAGATCGATCAGGTGGGCAGCGCGCCCGTAGCCAATCCGCAGCCGACGTTGCAGCAGGGAAGTGGACGCCTTGCCGAACTCGATCACCAGGCGCACAGCATCATTAAAGAGAGGATCGTTCTCGTCCTCACCGACCTCGCCCGCGTCGTCGCCGCTAACAACCTCGCGCTCTTCTTTCGGAACCTCGAGGAAGTGCTGCTGATATTGGGCGCCGCCCTGAGCCTTCCAGAACTCGACCACCGCCGCAATTTCTTTCTCTGTAACAAACGGAGCATGCAGACGATGCACTCGAGCCGATCCGGCAGGCAGATAAAGCATGTCGCCGCGTCCCAGCAGCGACTCGGCGCCGTTCGCATCGAGAATGGTTCGCGAATCCACTTTCGTTGCGACGCGGAACGAAACGCGTGCCGGAAAGTTTGCCTTGATCAATCCGGTAATGACGTCAACTGAGGGACGCTGCGTCGCGAGCACCAGGTGAATGCCAACCGCTCGCGCCATCTGCGCCAGACGCGTGACGGACTCTTCTACATTGTTGCCGTCCAGCATCATCAGGTCCGCGAGTTCGTCGATGATGATGATGATGTAAGGAATCGGGCTTTCGTCCGACTGTTCCACGAACAAGCTTGGCGTGTCATCGAAGAGGCGATTGTACTGATCGATGTTGCGAACGCCTTTCGCAGCAAGTAGTTTCAGCCGCCGTTCCATCTCCCGTACCGCGTTGCGCAACGCATTGGCCGCCAGCTTCGGCTCGGTGATGATCGGCGTGTAAAGATGCGGAATACCTTCGTAGTTCCCAAGTTCCAGCCGCTTCGGATCGACGAGCACGAGCCGCACCTGATCGGGCGTCGCCTTGTAAAGGATCGACATGATCATTGCGTTGATACAAACGCTTTTGCCAGTTCCGGTGGAACCTGCGATCAGCAAGTGCGGCATGCCCGCAAGATCGGCGACGGCGAGACGGCCGTTGATGTCCTTGCCCATGCCAAGCGTTAGCTTCGACTTCGAGCCGACAAACTCCTGCGACTCGATGTTCTCGCGGAGCCAGATAATTTCCCGCTCGCGATTCGGTACCTGAATGCCGACCGTGCTCTTTCCGGGCATGCGCTCGATCAGGATGCTTTCCGCGCGCAGCGCTAGACAGAGATCGTCCGTCAGTCCGGTAATGCGGCTGTACTTGATCCCGGCTTCGGGCTTGAATTCGAACGTCGTGACAACCGGGCCAGGATTGATCTGCGTGACCTGTCCGTGGACGTCGAACTCGGCGTATTTTGCAGTCAGAACCTGCGCGAGGATTTTGAGTTCATCTTCATTAACTGATTGCGCCTCGTCTGGACGATGCAGCAGGCTCGAGGGTGGAAGTCTGTAGCTACCGGCAATCTTCGGAAGGGTGGTCTTCGATTTCTGCTGCGTGTCGGCGCGATCGGTGACCTCGATCGCCGATGATGAAGACGCTTCGTCTTCGACGGCAGGCGCCACGAAGGCGACGGGTTCCTCTTCTGCCATTCGCTCGATGCCTGTTCGGCGCCCTGATGCAGTGGACTCCGACCGCGCAACCGATAACTCTTGCGACGCCTCCGACCGCGCTGTCGTCGGACGAGCGGGTACAAGTTGCGTCGGAACCAGCGGTCTCTGCGCACGCCGCTTGTCTAGTTCGTGTTGCTGGCGTTTACGCCGGCGCTCGTCCTGCCAGTCGCGCCAGCGGTCTCGCAAAGCGATGACGAACGCGAACCGCGTCGGCGCCCAGACTTCGATCGCTGCGAAAGAAAAAGCGGTAGTCAGATAAAGCGCGACCGCGAGAAACGTCGTGCAGACAATGTAGGCGCCGGCGACGTTGAAGTAGTGAATCAGGGCGTCGCCGACAACACGGCCGAGCAAGCCTTCGATCGGAATGGCTCCCATCCACCGGAAATGTCCGGGGAGTATGGCAAGCAACGCCGGCACGAACATGAGCAGCCACACGCTGCCCAGCGTCTTCGCGATTGGAGTCCGCACCGCACGCGACCGAAACCAGCGCACCCCGAGCAGTCCGAAGAAGATGGGCAACAGAAACGATCCGATACCCCAGAACTGCAGGATGATGTCCGAGAGATAAGCGCCGATGATGCCGATCCAATTGCGGGCGGCGCGGGAGCCGGTCAGGACCGATGCGCTGTTGAATGATGGATCGAGCGGCGAGTAGGACGCGAGCGCGAGAAAAAGGAGGAGCGCGGAGACGCACAACAGGAATCCGACCAGCTCGTTGAGGCGCCGGTTCCGTGTGGGCTCAAAAATCGTCGAGAGAAATTTCATTGGCGTCAACAGCGTCCAGGAGTTGGATGCAGACACCCCACCCGGCGCGCCGTTTAAAGATGCCAGAGCTAGATGATTATGCCAAGAAGTTCTCGTTCGCGGCAATGTGGGAAATGGTACAGGGTGGCGACGTAGCTACTAGCCACTAGCTATTGGCTCTTAGCGAACATCACCCCACTAATCCAGCCGCCCATGCCAGCACCGCCGCCCCCACCAAAATTCGGTAGATCGCAAATGGTGTGAATCCGTGCTTGCGGACCCAGTTCATGAACCAGGCTACGGCTGCATATGCGACGACAAAGGAGACGAAGAAGCCGATTGCGAGGATGACCCACTGATGAGATGTGATCTGGGAGACGCCGATGGGATTTGCCTCTTTGCCGGAAATTGACTTGTAGAGCACGTAAAGAGTGGCCGTGGCCATCGTCGGCATGGACAGGAAGAAGGAAAACTCCAGTGCGGCGGCGCGCGACATTCCTGCTAATTGTCCGGCCGCGATCGTCGCCATGGAGCGCGAGGTGCCGGGGAAGACGGCCGAAAGGATTTGGCAGGCGCCAATCCAGATGGCTTGGCCGCCGCGAATATCATCCATCTTCCAGGTGTGGATGGGTGAACCCGGAACTCCGGAGCCGGCCTTTTCCCAGGGCGCTTTCATTGCGTCGATGACCCACATCACAATGCCGCCAATCAGCAAGCCAGCGCCGAATAGCCAGAGTTTCTCGAGGTTTTGGCCGATTACCTTGGTCAATAGGTACGATGGCAAAGCGGTGACGACGAACGCGATCATGACGAGGCTGAGTGGGTGAGTGAGGATCGTGCAGTCTTTATTTTCGCCTTCAGGGAATGTCGAAAAAAGTTTGGCAATGTGGCGGCGGAAATAAATTGGCAGAACCAGAATGGCGCCCAGCTGAATGACGATCGAGTACATCTTCCAGTAGCCGCTGGAAAGCGGGACGTTGAGTAGGGCTTCGGCGATGCGAAGATGAGCGGTGGAGCTGACGGGAAGGAATTCGGTCAGGCCTTCGATAATCCCCAAAAGCACAGAAAGCAAGTAATCGTTCAAGTATCCTCCGACCGCCCCGCAACAGTATTGCAGAAAATGGTTTCGGGTAAGTTACGAAGGTTGGTTCTTCGGCGAGGAGCCTGACCATTGGGGCTGAAGCCCCGATCAATTACAGGCGCTATGCAGCGCTGAGGCGCTACTCTACCCAAAAACTATGTGCTCCACCAAAACTGTGCATCCGCACGACGCGCAGGGCTTGCACATTCTGCAGTGACGGCTGTACCGACGGAGACGGGGCAAGCCCCGTCTCTACTCTGCGTACCTCCGGAAGAAGCTGTCCTGCTTCCACTGTGGACGGTGGTCGTCGTTGGCTATATTGATCAGCAGATTGCGGACGATTTCTTCGTATTTCGCGGCGGCGTCGAAATCAACGGGTTGGTTCAGGTCGTCGGACGGCGCGTGGTAGCGGTCAGTCAGCCAATCCTTGAAGATCTTTTGTTCGGGAGAGTCGGGTTCAGAGCCGACGCTCATGATGATCGACGGCACGCCATGGCGGATGAAGTTGTATTGGTCGCTGCGGACAAAAAGATTGCGGAGTGGTTCGGGGTCAGGCTGCACTTTTACCGCTTGCGACCGGGCGATTTCACGGGCGCGGTCGCCGAGGTCGGAGTCGTCGAGACCGAGCACGCGCAGAACTTTCAGCGGAACGATGGGCAGGAACATGTCGACGTTTAGGTCTGCGACAATCGACTTCGGCGGGACGGTCGGATGAGCCGCGAAGTATTTGGATCCCAGCAGGCCTTTCTCTTCTGCTGTAACAAATACAAACAGGATCGACCGGCGCAGCTTCTCTGGATTCTTCTTGAAGGTTGCAGCTTCGTCTATGAGCAGGGCGCTGCCGGAACCGTCATCCATCGCTCCGTTGTAAATGCTGTCGCCATTGATTGGCGCGCCGATGCCGATGTGGTCGATGTGAGCGGAAAGCACAACGTACTCATCTTTTAGTTTGGGATCACTGCCTGTCAGTTTCGCGACCAAATTGGCCGACTCAACTTTCTGGGTTTCGACTTTGGTTTTGGCTTCGAGCGAAACAGTGAGCGGAAAGTGCGGAAGAGGCTTGCGATCTTTGCCGAGTTGGGCGATTTCGGCGAAGGTGTGTCCGGAGCCGGTGAAAAATTTCTCGGCGCTGGCGGGATTCACGGTCACGGACAATTGCGCCCCGGAGGTTTCGTCGAATTCTGGATAATCGAGGTCCATAGTCGGGTGCGTTCGGTTCAATGAGATGCGCGACCATGGGATGTCCATCGACGCAGGGTTGATCATGGAAACCATGCCGACTGCGCCGGCAGCGCGCAACACCTTCCAGCGTTCGAGCAGCGTTTGGTAGTGGGCAGCCAGCGGGCCCGGAATTTCGGTTGGCGATCCGGAGAAGATCACTACCAATTTGCCTTTTACGTCGAGGCCGGCGAAATCGTCGTAGTTCTTTTCGGGAACTTTCAAGCCGTACCCAACAAAGATGAGTGGCGCCTTTACTTCGGGCGCGGGCAGGATGCGGGTGCCGATGAAGGCATCGTCGCCGAGGACGAGCGCTTCGCGCTGGCCGTCGTGGACAAGACTCAGGCTGCAAGCCTTTTCGTCGATTTGTCGCGAGACGAAGCGGACGGGTTGATAGAAGCCGTTCGTGCCCGCTGCTTCGAGGCCCGCCTTCTTGAGTTGTTCGATGGCGTATTCTTCGGCCGCGTGTTCGCCACGGCTGCCGGTGTCGCGGCCTTCCATCTTGTCGTCGGCGATGACTTTGATGTAGTCCCACCAAGTGTGCCCGTCGAAATGGGAAGGGGATTGGGCTGATGCAAGAGCGGCGAGTGCGAGGAACAGCAAGACTGGGGAAAGCTTTCTCATGGATGCCCTCTGTGAAGATTTCTAGGATAGCAGGCGGTGGCAGCGTTAAGCAGCTGGCGAAAATCGCGGCTGAAGCCGCATTCTGACTGGTCGGGTACGGCACGACTGAAGTCGTGCCCTCCCGAAAATCGCGACATTCCGACAATGGTGGTGTTCCGAAAAGAGGGTGAGGCGGCGTGGGACCCCACCCTCTTCTGCAACAGAATCACTGACAGCCGGGTAGTTCAATAGGAGAAAGCGCTGTCAGCGTGGTTTCGTCAGGGTAACTGTAAGCGCCATGGATCGCAGACGAAGGCGATTCGAATTCAAACCAAGGCAAGAGAGCTTCGTTTTGCGGATGGTAAGTTCTTCCGTTCATTTTGATTGGGAAGGTGGCGCGCGGCAGACCTTCGATGACGTCGCCAACTTCGAGATCGTCCTGGCAGTTGCCATTGGGAGCGAGCCACCAGGGCGTGACGTTATGTTTGCCATCGCTGGTGACGAAAGGATCGTTGAAAATTTCCGCGATCTCGTGGGACAGCGCGGTCACATCCGTGAATGCGCTGCCGAATAGACCGGGACTGATATACGCCGAATAGTTAACGACGTAGCGTTTTTCTTTGTTCCCGTTGTTGTTGTCGCCGGGTTCGAAGTCATAGGTGTGAAATCCGAGAACGCAGCAGTTGTTGGGGTTGCCGAAATAGAGATACGTATTCGGGAACAGGAACGTGGAAATGTCCTGGGTGGTGATGTCGCCGGCGTTCTCGGCGGCGCCAATTGGAGTAGTGGTGTCGGCCGGATCTGTCGGGAACAAGAGGTTGAAGAACTCGTTGACATCGATCAGGACAAAGCGGCAGCATTTGCCATTGCTCTTGAGCGAATAGAAATAGAAGTCGGAGGGAACCTTCATGGTGCGCTCTTGCTTCAGGCTGGCGTAGAGCATGGTGTGCCAGTCGGGAGCCATCCTGTTGTAGAATTCCGCGCGCTGGACGGCATCGGTTATCTGCGTGGGTGTTGGGCTGCTGCTGAACGTCGAGTTCTGGAACAACGGCGACTGAAGAGCGGGCAGGATAAACGGTGTCGGATCGTAGTGCAGGAATACGCTGCCGTCGGGATTGAGCAGGTCCAGGGAAACCGGAACGACCGGAGCGTTGATGGTGGTTGTTCCTCCGCGCTCAGGCTTGTTTCCTACCATGTTATAGAGCCAGGTTTTTTTCAGTTTGCCGTTGGGATCGAATCCTACCGCGTGATAGGAGCCATTCCAGTTGGTGAGCGAGTCGATGCCGGGAATGCCGTGAGCGTAACCTCCGATCGGAGCGTGTCCGCGTGGCGCGGGGGCCAGATAGCGAGGATGCGCGTGCTGAAGAAGATGGTCGGCTGGAAGCTGGCGGGGATTTTGAGCGAGCGCGAATGCCGCTCCAAAAAAGGCTACCGAAGCCACAAGCAGGGAGCGAGCGAACCGTGGTGCCATACAAAAACCTCCTCCCCTTTGAAAAGGGGACTGATTTGAGGGCTAACAACCTACACCAACAAGGTGAGGGTTGTAAATCGGTTTCCCAGGAATAAAAAATTATGGCTGCTCCTCCGATACCAAGCGCGCTCGACGCCAGCACCCAGACTTTTCCAATTCTCAGCGAAGCGCACATCAAGCGGCTCCTTCCGTACGGCAGAGTGCGGCAGGTCCGGCCCGGCGACATCCTGTTTGACCTTGGCGATACCAACGTGTCGTTTTTTGTAGTGCTGTCGGGGAGCCTGGAGATTGTGCAGCCGACGCTGAAGGGCGAACGTCTGATTGTTACGCATAATGTCCACGGCCACTTTACCGGCGAACTCACACTGATCTCGGGGCGACGCACTCTGGTCCAGGGACGCGTTAAAGATGCAGGCGAGTTTCTGGAGATCAGCTCCGAGGAATTGCGCTCGGTGATTGCAAAGGACGCCGAGTTGAGCGAGATTCTGATGCGGGCGTTTATTCTGCGGCGTCTGGCGCTCATCAATGCGGGGTATGGGAATTTGATTCTGATGGGCTCGCGGCACTCGGCGCAGACATTGCGGCTGCGCGAGTTTCTGACTCGCAATGGGCAACCATACACGTATGTTGATCTGGATACGGATCAAATGTCGCAGGAGCTGCTCGATCGATTTCACATCAAAGTGGACGAGATTCCGGTGGTGATTTGTGCCAGCCGGTCGGTCATGCGGAATCCGTCGGTTCAGCAATTGGCCGACTGTCTGGGATTTAATGCGACGGTCGATGAATCCCAGGTTCACGACGTCGTGGTCATCGGAGCTGGACCGTCAGGTCTGGCGGCGGCTGTTTATGCTGCTTCGGAAGGTCTGGACGTAATGGTGGTCGAGACGGCCGCACCGGGCGGGCAGGCCGCAGCAAGCTCGAAAATTGAAAATTATCTGGGATTCCCGACTGGCGTTTCAGGACAGGAACTGGCGAATCGGGCAACCACGCAAGCCTTGAAGTTCGGGGCGAAGATGATGATCGCGCACAGTGTCGCCAGTCTCGACTGCAAGCGCAAACCGTACAAGGTTGTGCTGGACGATGGCACTGCGCTCGCGACCAAGAGCATCGTGATTTCCAGCGGAGCGCAGTACAACAAGCCCAAGATCGCCCATCTGCCGAAGTTTGAGGGGCAGGGGGTTTACTACGGGGCGACTTTTATGGAGTCGCAGTTGTGTGGCGGCGAAGACGTGATTGTGGTGGGAGGAGGGAACTCGGCTGGCCAGGCGGCCGTGTACATGTCGCAGTCGGCGCGGAAGGTTTACATGTTAGTGCGCGCGGGAGAATTGTCGAGCACGATGTCGCGCTATCTGATTCAGAGGATCGAAGAGAATCCCGCAATTGAACTTCACTACAGAACCGAGATTGTCGGGATGGATGGAGACACGCATCTGGAAGGCGTGACTTGGAAGGACAACAGTACGGGAAAAACTTCGAGTCATCCGTTCCGGCATGTGTTTGTGATGACGGGAGCGTCTCCGCGGACGGATTGGTTGGCGGGATGCCTGGCGTTGGACGCGAAGGGATTCATTTTGACGGGACGGGATTTCGGCGATGGCGCCGCACAAAAGCCAGTTTGGCCGCTGGCGCGTCCTCCATTCATGTTGGAAACGAGCTTGCCGGGAGTTTTTGCGGTGGGCGATGTGCGTGCGGGTAACGTGAAAAGAGTGGCGTCGGCGGTGGGAGAAGGCGCGATTTCGATTCACATGGTGCATCAGGTGCTAGCGGAGGGGTAACGGCATCTTTCCAACGATCGGCAAAGTTTTGT
>WNFR01006915.1_pt1 | contig 11573 bp, 7 predicted proteins | sample 5400221 | NCBI WGS metagenome assembly WNFR01 (sample SAMN13153357, study PRJNA577476) | soil metagenome | isolation source: 40 cm soil under Madrone tree | place: USA:California | collected 2016-06-14 | reverse complement strand
AGTCTCTTCACGGAAAATATCCCGATCTTCCCGACGACCTTGTCAAGTCTTTCGAGGTCGATCTGATAGCCCTAAAAAAGGCGGATCGGACAGAGTGGCTGGAGGTGATCGGGGCTTATTCGCCATTTCATGAAAGTTTTGGATACTACGCAGATCCGGTCGACAACAAGACTGCGACACTTCCTAAAGGCTGGAAAGGGCGGCTGGTGAATCTGCCCGCGGGAGATACCGAGGGCGTTCGAGGGTTGTGCTTGGACCCGCACGACCTCGCGATTGCCAAATACGTCGCGCGTCGGGAAAAGGATCTGGTCTTCACGCGCGAACTTGCTCAACGCGGAATCGTTTCCCAGGAACGATTACTATCCTTGCTCGATCAAACCCCCGTTGACGAAGAGACGCGCCATCGAATTCGCACCTACATCGCCAATGACTTCAGCGCGCCACGGTCGAGAACGGAATGATGGCGAAAGACGTCGATAAAGGCGCTGATGACGATTTAGCGCAGTTGTCTTGCCTGAACACCCATCGAAGATGGACCACGGTTCCAGTGGCGGTCGACGCTCTCGAACGAAACGACGATTGACGGTGATTACCACGTAGGTATCATGCTTCGTATACTCAGGCGCGCCTGACGGCGTTTGCCCCACCTTGGCACCCGAAGTTCGAGTGCCTTGAACCGGTTTAAGTCGTTGTTTTTGAAAGGCTCTGCGGACCTGACCGCTGGGCGGGCTTTAGCATGGGCACAGGATATGGCGGAGCAGGACATCACAGCACTTGAGACCAGCCGGGGCGGCGGGGACCCGCGCAGCGGGGATTGGGGTCTTTACCGGCCGGCTTATGAGAGGGATTCCTGCGGCTTCGGCTTGATCGCGAGTCTCGATGATCAGGCCAGCCACTGGGTATTGCAGACGGCCATCAGCTCGCTCAATCGCCTGACGCATCGCGGCGCGATTGCCGCGGACGGCAAGACCGGGGATGGCTGCGGTCTTCTGATCAAGCAGCCGACCGCCTTCCTGCGGGCGGCGGCGGCCGAAGCGGGGTTCAAACTGGCACCGCTGTTTGCCGCCGGTCTGGTGTTCCTCAACCGAAACCCCGAACTGGCGGCTCAGGCGCGAAGGATGCTCACCGAGCAACTGCAACTCGAGAAGCTGCAGGTCGCCGGCTTCCGTGTCCTGCCGGTGGACCCGGAGGCCTGCGGGTCGGAGGCGCTCAAGACCTTGCCGACCATCGAGCAGGTGTTCGTCAATGCGGGCGGCGACCTCGATGAGGCCACCTTCAACCGCAAGCTGTTCGTGGCGCGCCGCCGCACCGAGAAGAAACTGGAAGCGGGCGACCCGATCTTCTACATCCCGTCCTTGTCGGCCAGCACCATCGTCTACAAGGGCATGGTGATGCCGGAGTTCCTGGCTCAGTTCTATCCCGACCTCAAGGATCCGCGGATGGAGGCGTCGGTGGTGGTTTTCCATCAGCGCTTTTCCACCAACACCCTGCCGCAGTGGCGCCTCGCCCATCCCTATCGCTACCTCGCCCACAACGGCGAGATCAACACGGTGCAAGGCAACCGGAGCTGGGCGGTGGCGCGCGGTCCCTTGTTCCGCTCGCCGGTGCTGCCGGATCTGTCCGACATCCAGCCGGTGGTGTCATTGAAGGGCTCGGATTCGCAATCGCTCGACAACATGCTCGAACTCCTGCTCATGGGCGGTCTCGATCCCATGCACGCGATGCGCGTGCTGGTACCGCCGGCCTGGCAATCGGTGGACATGATCGACCCGGACCTCAAGGCGTTCTACGAGTACTACTCCGCGCACATGGAACCCTGGGACGGTCCGGCCGGCATCGTGCTCACCGACGGCCGCTACGCCTGCTGCACCTTGGACCGCAACGGGCTGCGCCCCGCCCGGTGGGTGATCACCAAGAATCGGCACATCACCATCGCCTCGGAAGCGGGTGTCTGGGATTACAGCCCCGAGGATGTGGTCAAGAAGGGCAAGTTGGGGCCGGGCGAGATGCTGGCGCTGGATTTGCAGACGGCGGAGCTCATGGACACCAAGCGGGTCGATGATCTCTTGAAGAGCCGCCATCCCTACAAGGCATGGCTCAAGAAGGGCGTGCGGTATCTGCAGACCGATCTCATCGATCCCAGGCTGGCGGCGGAACCCTTCGATCGCGACACGCTGGCCGTGTTCCAGAAGATGTACAACGTGTCGGCCGAGGAACGCGATGAGATCATCCGCGTCCTTGCCGAAGATGAGAGTGAAGCGGTCGGCTCGATGGGTGACGACACACCGATGCCGGTGCTGTCGAGGAAAGTACGCTCTCTCTACGACTATTTCAGGCAACAGTTCGCGCAGGTCACGAATCCGCCGATCGACAGCCTGCGCGAGAGCATCGTGATGTCGCTGCAGACGCAGATCGGCCCCGAGTGCAATATCTTCGTCCCGGCGCAGCATCATGCCGAGCAGATCTTGCTCTCGTCGCCCGTGCTCTCGCAGCGCAAATTGCGTCAGATCGTGGCGTTGGCGGATTCCGGCGTGCCGAACGAGCTCATCGACCTGCAGTACGACGAGCACCTGGATCTCAAGACGGCGCTGTCCCGGGTTTGCGACAAGGCGGAAGCGGCGGTGCGCAACGGCAAGATCGTGCTGCTGCTGTCCGACCGGTACCTGGTCAAGGGCAAGGTGCCCGTGCACGCGCTGCTCGCCACCGGCGCCGTGCATCACCGCCTGGTGAGGACGGGGCTGCGCTGCAAGTGCAACATTCTGGTGGAGACCGGCACCGCGCGCGACGCGCATCATTTTGCCTGCTTGATCGGCTATGGCGCCACGGCGGTCTATCCGTATCTTGCGTACCAGACCTTGTTCGATCTCATGCGCAAGGGTGCGTTGAAGATGGAAGCGGCCATGCGCCAGGAACTCGGCCGCAGCTACCGGCGCGGCATCCGCAAGGGATTGTTCAAGATCATGTCCAAGATGGGCATTTCCACCATTGCGAGCTACCGCAGCGCGCAGCTCTTCGAAATCGTCGGCCTGAACGACGAAGTCGTGAGCATGTGTTTCGAGGGTTCCGACAGCCGTATTCAAGGCGCGGACTTCGCCGATCTCAAAGCCGATGCCGATCATCTGGCGAGGCGCGCGTGGGACAAGGCCGAGAATGTCGAGCAGGGCGGCCTGCTCAAGTACATGCACAACGGCGAATACCACATGTACAACCCGGATGTCATTGCGACGCTGCAGTCGGCGGTGATGGTGGGCGATTACCGGCAGTACCTCGAGTTCGCAGCGCTGGTCAACGGACGGCCGGTGTCCTGCATCCGCGATCTCTTGCAATTGAATCCTGGCGCCGCCGCCATCCCGATCGAGGAGGTCGAACCGATCTCCGCCATTTTCGCGCGCTTCGACAGCGCGGGAATGTCGCTGGGCGCGCTGTCCCCCGAGGCGCACGAGGCGCTCGCGATCGCCATGAACCGCCTCGGCGCGCGCTCGAACTCGGGCGAGGGCGGCGAGGATCCCTTGCGCTACCGCACGGAAAAGAATTCCAAGATCAAGCAGGTGGCCTCGGGCCGCTTCGGCGTGACGCCGGAGTACTTGGTCAATGCCGAGGTGCTGCAGATCAAGATGGCGCAGGGGGCGAAGCCGGGCGAAGGCGGCCAGCTTCCCGGGCACAAGGTGAACGACATGATCGCGCGCCTGCGGTTCGCGCGCCCCGGCGTCGGTTTGATCTCGCCGCCCCCGCATCACGATATCTATTCCATCGAGGATCTGGCGCAGCTGATCTTCGATCTGAAACAGGTCAACCCCACCGCCTTGGTGTCGGTGAAGCTGGTGGCGGAGCCCGGGGTGGGCACGGTGGCGGCGGGGGTCGCGAAGGCCTATGCGGATCTGATCACCATCAGCGGCTACGACGGCGGCACCGGCGCGAGTCCTCTGTCGTCGATCAAGTATGCGGGGACGCCGTGGGAGCTGGGGCTGGCCGAGACGCATCAGACCCTGCGCGCCAATGAGCTGCGGCACCGGGTCCGCTTGCAGACCGACGGCGGCCTCAAGACCGGGCTCGATGTGATCAAGGCGGCGCTCATCGGGGCCGAGAGCTTCGGCTTCGGCACCGCGCCCATGGTGGCGCTGGGCTGCAAGTACCTGCGTATCTGCCATCTCAACAACTGCGCGACGGGCGTGGCCACCCAGCACAATGTGCTGCGGACCAAGTACTTCATCGGGCTGCCCGACATGGTGATCAACTATTTCAAGTTCGTGGCGCAGGAATGCCGGGAAATCATGGCGTCCATGGGCGTGCGCAGCCTGGCGGAATTGATCGGACACACGGAACTCTTGAAGATACTGCCGGGCGAGACCTCGAGGCAGCGCAAGCTCGATCTGGCGCCGGTGCTGGCCAATTCCGCGCTGGTGTCGAGCAAGCCCCAGTATTGCATCGACCCTCACAACGAACCCTTCGACAAGGGCGTGCTCGGCGAGAAGATGCTCGCCGACATGCGCGATGCCATTGCCGACAAGTCCGGCGGCAAGTTCGCGTACGCCGTGAGCAATTTCCACCGCTCCATCGGCGCGCGCGTCTCCGGGGAGATCGCCAGGCGCTGGGGGAATACCGGCATGAGCGCGGCGCCGCTCATCGTCACCTTGAAGGGCTCCGCCGGACAGAGCTTCGGCGTGTGGAATGCGGGCGGGCTGCATCTGCATCTCGAGGGCGAGGCGAACGACTACGTGGGCAAGGGCATGGCGGCGGGAAAGATCGTCCTGAAGCCGAGCGCGCAATCTACTTTTATTGCGCGCGACACCATCATCATGGGCAATACCTGTCTCTATGGCGCCACCGGCGGCGAGCTCTATGCCGCGGGCACGGCCGGCGAGCGTTTCGCCGTGCGCAATTCGGGGGCTCTCGCGGTGGTGGAAGGCGCCGGCGATCATTGCTGCGAGTACATGACGGGCGGCGTGGTGTGCGTGCTCGGACGCACCGGCGTGAACTTCGGCGCCGGATTCACGGGCGGCTTCGCCTATGTGCTCGACATGGAGCGCGATTTCGTCGACCGCTACAATCATGAATTGATCGACATTCACCGCGTGTCGCCCGAAGGCATGGGAATCCACGTGCAGCATCTGCGCGGCCTGATCGAGCAGCATGTCGATGCCACGGACAGCGTGTGGGGCGTGCAGCTGCTGAACGACTTCCGCAGCTACATCGGCAAGTTCTGGGTGGTTAAACCCAAGGCGGCGGCCATCGATTCTCTGCTGGAAAATCTGCGCCGCGCGGCTTGAGCCCGCGCCCGCAAGTCAACCGGAACCATTCATGAGCGGTGACGTATTTCGTGTGCGGAGGCAGGATTGGGTAGGCTTTTCCCGGACCGCCGTAAACCCATTGCGCTGCGCAGTCCCTGCTCCGCGCAAGCCCTGGGTGGCCATCCATGGCCACCCGTGCGACGCATGCGTCGCACCCCTGGGGGCTGCGGGAAAAACTTCCTGTTTTTCACGCTCCGGGAAAAGCCTACCCAACCCTGCCTCCTTTGAACTTTCAGTCGTTTACGACTTGATCGCCGTGAGAGCGTGCCTCTCTGGTTCGAGTCCGCTTGGATACTCATGACCACTAATCATCTGCAATTTCTGGACATTCCGCGCAAGGACCCCGACAAGCTCGCCGTCGAAGTGCGCACCACGGAATTCCGCGAGATTTATTCGCAGTACAGCGCCGAGGCCGCGGCACAGCAGGCCGGACGCTGCATTTCGTGCGGCAACCCCTTCTGCGAGTGGAAGTGCCCGGTGCACAATTACATTCCGAACTGGCTCGCGCTGGTGAACGACGGCAAGCTGTTCGAGGCGGCGGAGCTCTCGCATCAGACGAATTCCCTGCCGGAGATGTGCGGCCGTATCTGTCCGCAGGACAGGCTGTGCGAGGGCGCGTGCACGCTGAATGACGGCATCGGGGCGGTGAGCATCGGCGCCATCGAGAAATACATCACGGACGAGGCATTCAAGCAGGGCTGGAAGCCCGACATGTCCAATGTGGTGCGCACGGGAAAACGCGTCGCGGTCGTGGGCGCGGGTCCCGCGGGGCTCGCGTGCGCCGACGTCCTGGTGCGCAACGGCGTCACGCCGGTGGTGTTCGACCGGTACTCGAAGATCGGGGGCCTCCTGACCTTCGGCATCCCGCCGTTCAAGCTGGAGAAAGACGTCGTCGAGAAGCGCCGCGAGATCATGGAATACATGGGCGTCGAATTCCGCCTGAACGTCGACGTGGGCCGCGACGTTTCCTTCGAGGCGCTGACGCGGGAATTCGACGCCGTGTTTCTCGGCATGGGGACCTACACCTATGTCAAGGGCGGATTCGCCGGAGAGGACCTGCCCGGAGTGCATGAGGCGCTGCCCTATCTCATTTCCAACATCAACCGGGAACTCGACATCGACAACGGGCCGGCCGGCTTCGTCGACATGCGGGGCAAGCGCGTGGTGGTGCTCGGCGGCGGCGACACCGGAATGGATTGCAATCGAACCGCGGTGCGCCAGGGGGCGAGCAGCGTCACCTGCACGTATCGGCGCGACGAGGACAACATGCCGGGATCGCGGCGCGACTACAAGAACAGCAAGGAAGAGGGCGTCACCTTCTTGTTCAACAAGCAGCCGATCGAGATCGTCGGCACCGACCGCGTGCAGGGCGTGAAACTGGTCGAGACTCGCTTGGGACCGCCGGGGCCGCGCGGACGCCGCGTCCCGGAAGTGGTTCCCGGGACCGAAGAGACGATAGAGGCCGATGCCGTGATCATCGCGTTCGGATTCCTGCCGAGTCCTCCCGATTGGTTCGCGCAACAGCAGATCGCGCTGCACGCCAATGGCCGGGTGCGCGTGTCCGGCGCGCCGACAGCGCCCTTCCAAACGACCAACCCCAAGGTGTTCGCGGGCGGGGACATGGTGCGCGGCTCGGATCTGGTGGTGACCGCGGTGTTCGAGGGGCGCGAGGCCGCGCAGGGGATCGTGCGATACCTGGGGCTGCGGGCGAGCCCTGCGCACTAGATACTGCTCGCCTGCGGCTTCTTGCTGCGCAGCACAGCTCAAGTTGGGCTAGTTTCCAGGACGTTGGGGCCGAGTTCTGTACACAGCATCAAATCGGCTATGGCACGCGACCCAGTCGGCTGTCACATCGCAAAGCGAGCGGATGACGGTCAAGATCAATGAGTGCTCTCGCTGCAGCGGGCGTTGCAGGATTGATTCGTGGTGTGCAATGCGGTTGCGCAAGAACCGAAGCTCATCTAAGGCTTTGTGAGCATCTTTGCGCAGAAGTGGCGCGGGTATGTTAATGAACAGGGGCCGCAGATGGGACCGCCACAAATTATTCTCGTATTTTCGGCCGAGTAGTCCGACCCAAAATCCGAAATTCAGCTCAGCAACCATGCGCGCGTCTTCGAGGGGCTTGTTTTGAGACCGAAGCGTGTTTTTTGCATCGTCGATCTGCCGCTGCTGGGCGAATTGGATCCCGACCTTCGGATTGTCGTACCAGTGCACGCCGAACGTGGCCATGAGACGTTCGTGAATCTTATTGCGCAGCGTGATTTCGAGCCCCTGCAGTGGCCCATACAGGGATTCGCTGAGCGCCGTGTTCCACATGTACAGACGCAGAGCGTGTTCAGTGTCGCCGCTGGCGATCGTCATGTAACGCTGCAGGCGCGCCATTGATACACCGCGTGCGAGAACGTTCAGATTGTGACCGTCGTATGGAAACTGAGGTTGCAATTGAACGGCGAATCCCTATGATCGGTTCCATAAACCCCGGTAGCGCCTCTGCTTGCATGCGCCCGGGGTAGTTAATCTGTATCAACCTGATTCGTTGCGTATAGCTGCGGCCTTTCATGGAGTCGGTGGGCGCGGGCGCGCGATCTCTATCTAATCACCCGACAATCCGTCGTGAATATTTTCACGGCAAATGATGCCGTTGCTCAAAGGGACTATTTCTCTCGATCAATCAGTAATGCGTAGACAGCGCCGATATCCGCGGATGCGGTGACCGCGGTAATCGAGGGTGCGAGGCGGCGCAGGGAATCATGCGGTACTGGGGTTGCGGGCAAGCCCCGCGCACTAGGGCTGGTAAGGTAGAAACGCTACGTGAAGCGATCCAGCGCGGGCATGCCGCCGATCCATTCGAACAGGGTGTGTGTGGTCACTAAACGCACCTCGAGGTAACTGCGTGAGGATCAGAACACAACTTGATATCGCGGGATTGCGAAATCAAGTCTGCGTACTCTTAAATACCACGTTGGAACCCGAAATCAGTCGAAAATAGCGCCTGTATTGCGCTTGACCGCTTCGTTTAGGTGTTCCCAAGAGGGCTGCATATCGAGGTCCGAAAACGGCGAGTATTCACCGCGCGTTTTGGCTATTCTGCAGCCATGGAACTCGACTCCGATGCTTGTTTTCGTGCGGTGCGTGCCCGCGACCGGCGCTTCGACGGGCGGTTTTTCGTGGCCATCACGTCCACCCGCATTTATTGCCGCCCCATTTGTCCGGCGCGGCCCGCAAAACGCGGCAATATGCGCTTCTATGCCAGCGCCGCGGCGGCCGAAGGGGCGGGATTCAGGCCATGCCTGCGCTGCCGGCCGGAGCGTGCGCCGGGCCTCGCGCCGGTCGATGCGGTGAGCCGGCTGGTGGGCGCCGCCATCGCCGGCATCGAAGAGCACGCGCTGTCCAGCGCCAAGGTGAGCGATCTGGCGGCGTCGATCGGGGTCAGCGACCGCCACCTGCGGCGGATCACCGAGTCCGAGCTCGGGGTGTCGCCGATCGAGCTGGCGCAGACGCAGCGGCTGCTGCTGGCGAAGCGCTTGCTCGGCGAAACCCGGTTGAGCCTCACGGAGATTGCCTTTGCCAGCGGCTTCGGCAGCGTGCGGCGTTTCAATGCCTTGTTCAAATCGCGCTATGGCTCGAGTCCGCGGGCGGTGCGCGGCACTGCAAATGCTCCGGAGGGGTTGCATTGCCAATTGGAATTCCGGCCGCCGTTCGCGTGGTGCCGATTGCTCGATTATCTGCGCCTGCGCGCCATCCCGGGCGTCGAGATGGCGGACGCGACGCATTATCGGCGCACGGTGTCGATCGGCGACCGCCACGGCTGGATCGCGGTTTCGCCGGGCAAGAAGCCGAACGCGCTCAACGTGGAAGTGTCGCCGTCGCTGGCGCCGGTCATCGGCGCGGTCATCGTCCGCGTGAAGCGCTTGTTCGATCTGGGGGCGGTGCCCGATGCGGTGAGCGCTCTCTTGTCCCAGGATCCTCTGCTCGCGCAGGTGGTGCGCCGGATTCCGGGCTTGCGCGTCGCGGGCGCTTTCGATGGATTCGAGCTGGCGGTGCGCGCAATCTTGGGTCAGCAGGTGTCGGTGAAAGGGGCGACGACGCTGGCGGGACGATGGGCGCAGGCTTTCGGCGCTCCGATCGCCACGCCCTACCCCGAGCTCAATCGTCTGACCCCGAGCGCGCAGCGCATGGTTTCGGTTACGGCCGACGAGATCGCCGCGCTCGGCATCGTGGGCGCACGGGCGCGCTGCCTGTGCGCGCTTGCGTCCGCCGTGCTAGACAAAAGAGTGATGCTCACGTTTGCGCCGAATGTCGAGGAGCAGATCGAGGCATTGATGACCCTGCCGGGCATCGGCCCGTGGACCGCGCAATACATCGCCATGCGGGCGCTGCATTGGCCGGACGCCTTTCCCGGCGGCGATCTGATGCTCATGAGAGCGGCGAACGCCACTCAGAAGCAATTACAGAAGCTCGCCGAGGGCTGGCGGCCGTGGCGGGCTTACGCCACACATTATCTATGGCAGTCACTAGGAGCGGACCCATGAACGCTTACAGCTATCTGGAAAGTCCGATCGGCCGTTTGCTGCTCACTTCCGACGGAACCGCCCTGACCGGCCTCTACATGGAGCCCAGCCGCAAGGCGCAATGCGTCGACGGCTGGCTGGAAGATGCCACGGTGGCACCCTTGTCGGCGGCGACACGGCAGTTGACCGAGTACTTCGAGGGCACTCGGCGCGAGTTCGATCTGCCGCTGCGTTTCCACGGCACCACGTTTCAGACGCGCGTGTGGCGCGAGCTGACTGAAATTCCCTACGGAGAGACCTGGAGCTACGGGCAGCTGGCCAGGCGCATCGACAAGCCCAGCGCGTCGCGCGCCGTGGGGCTTGCCAATGGGCGCAATCCCATCTCCATTCTAGTGCCGTGTCACCGGGTGATCGGCGCTGATGGTTCCTTGACGGGATACGGCGGTGGGCTGGAGCGCAAGCAATGGCTGCTGGCGCACGAGGGTCTGCACTAAGTCGGCGTAGGGCCGACTTGAACGCCCCGAATGTCGGAAGTAACCCTGAAATAACATAAATTGGCATCAGCTAGGACTTCTAAAGTCCTTTCTGATATACTTCGACGCCATGGCGAAGCGGTCTCGTCCAGAGGATGAACTCGACCCGGCGAAATCAGTCCGCGATGAGTTTTATCCGAAGGGACGAAAACGCGGCATGACCGTTCGAATACAGGCTGACTACTCGCGCAGCGGGCGGCTATTGAGGTATTCCATGGCATTGATCGACACCAGAAGTACCTCTGTCGATAACGGTCGGCTTTTGGGTTACGACCACGCGCATGGATATCACCATCGCCATCTTCTGGGACAAGTGGAGCCCGTGGAGTTTCAATCTTATGAAAGCACCGAGAAACGTTTCGAAGCCGAAGTCCGGAAATACCTCGAAACAGGCGAACTCTAGCCGAATACGCAAGATCCGAATTGGCGTTGAGTCAATGGATCATTTCTTTTCCCGCATGCGGGTCAACGCTCGTGAGCTCGACCGTGGCGAAAGGCTCGAGCCGGGATTGATCCTGACTTTCGAAGATCCAGCGGACTTTCTGGAAGTGATTACCCCTGCGCGTGTCCGGCTTTTGCAGAAAATCGACCGGAAAGCCGTGACGCTGTTCGCACTCGCCGCCGCTCTTTCCCGCGATCCTTCGGCGGTGAGAAGGGATGTGGCACTGCTGGAAAGCAAGCAACTCGTCAAGACTCGCAGGGTGCCTAACCCAGGACACGGGATGCATACCGTCGTCGAGAGGGCTGCTGGATCGATCGAGCTGGCTGCAACGGTTTGAGACTCGCTAAGTCTCGACGATTTCGCTAGATCAAGGGCAGGGTGATGGTGAATATCGCGCCGCCGCCGTCCGCGCGATTGGCGGCAACGGCTGTTCCCCCGTGAAACTCCGCGACCAGACGTACGATGTACAGCCCTAAGCCGAAGTGAGGCTTGTCGTCGCGGCCTTGGCGCTGCTCGAACAGCGATTCGAACAAGCGTCCATGGAGCGCCTGCGGAATCGGCGGACCGTCGTTCTGCACGTGCAGCAGATAGTTGCCCAGGGCTCGTTCCATGCGCACGGTGATCGTGCCGGCGGAAGGACAGAAATCGACGGCGTTTTCGATGAGCTTGTCGAGCAGCTGTACGAGCAGGTCGGGCGCGCCCCGAATGAAACAGGAATCCGGGGGCGTCTCGAGCGCGATATGCGCCTGTGGAAATCCGTCGCGATAGGCGGCGATCGCCGAGGAGAGGAGCTCGCGCA
>WNFR01019102.1_pt1 | contig 11574 bp, 7 predicted proteins | sample 5400221 | NCBI WGS metagenome assembly WNFR01 (sample SAMN13153357, study PRJNA577476) | soil metagenome | isolation source: 40 cm soil under Madrone tree | place: USA:California | collected 2016-06-14 | reverse complement strand
GCTCGGCGAAGCTTATCTGGTCGGGGCGTTTGGACTTCGCGGCACCAGTGTGGCCGCGGGGCTGGCGAGTTGCGTGGCCGCAGCAATGGCTCTGGTGGTGACGAGAGCTGACCGCGACGTCGCCGCGTTAACTTCACAGACAACTTTTCCGCTGCGGTTCACAGCAAGCTATCGGCTTCCGTGGCGTTTGCTTTTGGTGAGTTTTGGAACAGGCTGTATCCTTCTTTGTTTGGAGGTAGTCTGGTTCCGCTTTCTGCGGTTGTATGTCGCTTCGTCCTCGACGGCTTTCGCGGTCATGCTCGCGGTTGTGCTGATGGGGATCGGGTCAGGCAGCCTAGTCTCGGGTGCCATTTACCCCAAGGCTACACAGCGAAATCAGTTGCTAGCTATTCTGTTGTTGTTAGCGGCGATTGTCGTTCTGGTGTCGTACCTGCTTTTTCCGGGCGAAGCAGTAAGAGCGCCGACAGGCCCTTTTAACATCGGTTCCTGGCCGCAGATCGCGCTGCTCTGCGTTGCCCTGATGTTCCCGGCCGCGCTTTTATCGGGGATTTTGTTTCCGGCAATTGTCGCACGGGTGCAATCCAGTGTTGGGGACCGAATGAACAGCACTGGAATTACAACTCTGTTTAACACCGCTGGAGCAGCAACCGGCCCGCTGCTGGCGAGTTTCGTGGTGTTGCCGGGCATCGGTTTTCAATGGGGCCTATTGATCTGTGCCGCCGGTTACGCTTTTCTTGCTGTGCTCGCGAGCGAGCGCTCGGATTTGTCGGCAAGGCGGCTGCCCGGCCTGACAATGGTCGCGCTCACTGCGGCGCTCATTTTGATCTTCGTAACGTTTCCGTATCAACGCGCGGAAAGACATTTCCATCATGCGGCGGTGCCGTATGAGGTGGACTCAGAGGGGAGTTTTCGTACGCAGGTAATCAAAAGATTGGAAGGCGGCGCGGATACTTGGCAGTTGCTGCGACAGGACCTTTTCGGCGAACCATACCGGTACAGACTTTTGAGCGATGCGATCTCGATGTCCGGCACGAGTGTGACCAGTCAGCGCTACATGAGGTTGTTTGCATATTTGCCGCTGGCGTTTCGTCCAGAGTCAGCGGATGTACTGCTTCTCTGCTATGGATGCGGCGTCACCGCGGACGCGTTTCTTCACGGGCCGCAGGTCAAGCGGATGGATGTGGTGGATATTTCGAAGGAGGTCTTCGCGCTTGCTGATTTTTATTCCGGCATCAACTACTCCAATCCGTTGCGCGACCCTCGTGTGCACACGATCGTTCAAGACGGTCGTTTTTTCCTCCAGGCAAGCCCCCGGCAATATGATATTATCTCTGGAGAACCTCCGCCACCCAGAGTAGCTGGCTCGGTCAATCTTTACACCCAGGAGTTTTTCTCCCTCACGAACAGCCGGCTCAAGCCAGGCGGCATCGCCACATTTTGGCTGCCGATGAATGAACTCACCGTAGCCGATGCTAAGGCAATTCTGCGCGCGTTCCGCAATGCATTTCCAAGCTCATCGGTCTGGGCCAGCGCCGACGAAGAATGGATCATGATGGGCATCAAAGGCGCGCCAGACAGGACCAGCGAGGCGAAAATTCGACGCTTATGGCGCGACACCAACACCAGCATGGACCTCGCACGAATCGGAGTCGAAGCTCCCGAGCAATTCGCTGCTCTATTCCTAATGGATGGCGATGAAATTTACCGAACCACGGAAGGCACAAAGCCGCTAACCGATTCTTATCCAAAGCGTCTTAGTGACATCACGGCCGAGGACAAGTCCGTCCGTGAGTTCACGGGGGCATACGTGCAAGCGTCTGCGGCTGCCCAGCGTTTTCGTTCATGGCCGCTGATTCAGCAAATTTGGCCTGACGTATTGGAGAAATCCATCGAGCCATTTTTCGTGATTCGCGAAATGCGTTATCGAGTGAGCAATGGCGAATTCAATTGGCTGGCCGAGCTCGACCTCAATTTGCGTGGCTCGCGCCTGAAAGAGCCCATCTTGGAAGCGTTGGGTACGAGTTTGCTTCGTGTCGCGCTCGCGGAAAAAGCCGCCCATGGTTTATCGTCGCCGTCGCTCGAACTACTGCCGGACCTAATTGCTGCCGCACTGGCTCAGCGGGATTTTCACACTGCGATTCAATTGCTTGAAGAGAAACGCGCGGGAGGCGTCGCTACCCGCAACGACTTCTGCCTACTGACTTATCTTTATTGCCTGAGTGGAAATGTGGACAAGGCCGAATCGATCGCGCCTGAGACGGTAGAACCCAATGGGCCGTTCGTGCAGTGGTTGTGGGGCAAATTGCAGGCCGAATATGGTTTTCGGCCACCTAGTGGAAGTTAAGCACTCAAGTCTGTTAGCGCCGTTCTCATCACTTAAGCCGGGTGCAACGCATTCCAGTTCGTTGCCTGGTGAATTGTTCACGACAACTGTATCCGTTGTCGCTGAGGTGGCTCTACCAAACTGCCTCACCGGCATTTCGTTGAAGATCGACAACTTGTTTGCGCACCTCTTCGCGACCGTTTTAATTCCACCGCAATTGTGCGCCTCAAAACTTTAAAGCTTGCCATCTGCAGCGCTCTCATCACGCTTACGTGGGCGGTGTTTGGCCAAACGCTCGGCCACGAGTTTATCAATTACGACGATCCGCTTTACGTCACGGAGAACATTCACGTGCGCGCCGGTTTAAATTGGCATGGCGTGATCTGGGCGTTCACTCATGTGCATTCTCAAAACTGGCACCCGCTCACGACGATCTCGCACATGCTCGACTGCCAGCTTTTCGGATTAAAGGCCGGCGGGCATCATTTTGTAAATGTTCTGTTGCACAGCGCGAGCGCGGTTTTGCTTTTTCTCGCACTCGCTCAAATGAGTCCGAGCCGGACTGGCATCTGGCCGAGCGCTTTTGCGGCCGCGCTGTTCGCGATTCATCCGCTGCGAGTCGAGTCGGTGGCGTGGATTGCGGAGCGCAAAGATGTGCTCAGCGGATTTTTTTTTATGCTCACGCTGCTCGCTTATTTCCGTTGGACGCAAAAGCAAACGCTCGGCCGCTACGTGACGATGTCGATCGTGTTCGCGCTCGGCTTGATGTCGAAACCGATGCTCGTGACGCTGCCGATTATTCTTTTGTTGCTCGATTACTGGCCGCTCAACCGATTTCAACCATCGGCAACGGCAAAACTCATCGTCGAAAAACTTCCGCTATTCGCACTGTCACTCGGGTCGTGCGTGGCGACCCTTTGGGCGCAGAACTTTGCCCTCGGATCCACCGAATTTCTGCCGCTCAAGTGGCGGATCGCAAATGCGATCGTGAGCTATTTTGATTACATCCGACAAATGTTTTGGCCGGTCGATCTCATTCCGTTTTACATTCACCCGGAAGACCGGTTGGAACTTTGGCGGCTGATCGTTGCGGCGATCGTTCTGATCGGGATCACGGCGATTGCGTTCGTTAGGCGGCGCAAAAATCCATACCTCCTCGTCGGCTGGCTTTGGTATCTGGTGATGCTGATTCCGGTAATTGGAATCATCCAAGTTGGCCTGCAAGGGCGCGCCGACCGCTACACGTATCTGCCGCAAATCGGATTGCTGATTGCGCTGGTATGGTTGATTTGCGATCTGACGAAATCGCGGCGACTGCAAGCGGCTCTTTTGAGCGGCGCGGCGGCAATTGTTGTTGCCGCATTGTCGATCCTTTCCTGGAAACAGACTACGCATTGGCGCAATACCGAAACGGTGTGGAGCCACACGATCGCGGTCGAGCCCGATAGCGATGTTGCTCAGGTGGGTTTGGCCGGGATTTTGTTTGTGCGCGGAGAGATCGACGAAGCAGTCGACCATTATCAGCGCGCGCTACGGCTTCGCGACGGCAACGTGGCCGCGCATTATGGACTGGGAATGGCGCTCGAGCAGAAACACAAAACCGATGAAGCGATTTTTCATCTTCAAAAAGCATTGAGCATCCAGCCCGATTACATCGCCGCCAGCAACGATCTCGGTGTCATGTTCGCGAGCAAAGGCGAAATCGCGAATGCGATCGCCGCTTGGCGGCACACCTTGTCATTCGATGCTGATGATCCAATCGCCGCAAATGGCCTCGCGTGGGTTCTTGCCACTGCAGCCGACGCCGATTTGCGTGACGGCAACAAGGCGCTTGCCTTGGCCCAGCGCGCGATCCAATCCGGTGGAGAGACTCCATTTACGCTGCGGACGCTAGCCGCAGCGCAGGCCGAGAACAATCAATTTGCGAACGCCGTCGCGACAGCTGAGCGGGGCGAGAATTTGGCGAAGCAGCAAGGAAATGTCGCCATGGCCGAGAGTTTGCGACATTGCGCGGATTTATTTCGCCGGGGAGAAAGGGTGCACACCACCCAGGTCTCACATTAGATTTGGGTGGAACGCGTTCTTCGAACGTTCTGTTAGAAACAGCTTCGCCGTCCGAATTGGCGTCGTGTCGAAGAGCTAGATCCACCGGAGAGGGGGAGCAAAATTTTGCACAAGTGGAGTTGGTCTGCCCGATCAAATTGATGAGGCTAATCACGCGGGAATTCCGGCAAAGAATGTGAGTAAACTGGAAATTTTCAACTGATCATCGACACTATTTCGTTGATCGGCCATCATGAAATCCTCGCGCAAATTGCAAAAGCTGTTCAGCTCAATCGCGCTGGTGAGCGCGTGGGAACACGGCAGAAGGTTGCTCCATCCGGTGGATAGCCGGCGCATTTTCGCGAGCCTCGACACTTTGGATTTTAGCGGCGTACGCGCACGCGACGGATATCGACCAAACCCGCGAAGGATCCGGAAGTTTATTGAGATCGTGCAGGATTTGTGGCTCGACCGTAGTCCGCCATTGCAAATTCTCGATCTTGGCTGCGGCTCAGGTCATTTCATTTATATTTGCAGATTGTTTGGCCACGACGGGATGGGGCTGGACACGGACGTCGAGCCTCTCTATCGAGAGACCCTCCCCATCTTAAATGTGCCGCGGGTGGTTTCCCGTATTGAGGCACAGGTCCCGCTCCCGGATCTCGACCGAAAATTCGATTTGGTCGCGGCAACACGCGTTTGCTTTCACTTCAAAGGATGGCCGCAACATTTGCCCGGAGACGAATGGCGCGAAGCTGACTGGGGATTTTTTGTCAACGATGTTCGCACCCGATTCTTGAATCCGAATGGCCGCCTATTTCTTCAATTTAATCCGCGTCGTGACGATTCGCCGTTTTTCACACCGGCGCTGCGCGACTGTTTTCTTAATCTTGGTGGGCGAATTGTTCGTTCCAAGGCGCTCTTTGCTGCGAACCCGGCTGAGGTTCCGCAGTTCAAACAAAAGACTTCGCGCAATTCTTCGCGGGGCTGTTGATTTCAAAATTCTGCGCGGCGAGCCGGCACGCAGGTTTCGCATTGAATTTGGAATGCGAGGATGTGGAACTGTTGATGACCTCAGAGCCAAGCGCGCTGTCATCCTGAACCAAGTGAAGGATCTCACACAAGTCCGTTAATCGCGCTGTGTCCTTTGTCTGTTCCGTACTCCGGTTGCGAGATCCCTCGCTTCGCTCGGAATCACCGTAACAAAAGCGGTTAGCGATTTCGGCCGCCCAGTCCCCATCGCGCTGTCGCGGATGTGGGGGCCAGGAAAGTCCCAAATTCCCCTCCCAAAAAAATTTTAATTTTTTTCTAGGCAGCGGAAGCGAAATCCGATAGAACGCCCCAAAACGGGGAGCGGGCTCGACAACTGGCTCGGTCTGCCCGTTCAAAAAAATTTCAAGAAACTGAAAAAAAACCTTGTCAGCTTGACGAATTTTCAATAATCCCTAGCGCAAACCTAACCAAACCCATGGAGAAACCAATGACTAGAAACGTGCAAAAAACGTTGGGAATTCGCGTCGCTCTTGTAGCCGCCGTGGCATTTCCATTAATCATCGCGATGAGCGCGCGCGCTCAAGCGCCAGCACCGCCACCGCCTCCGCCTACGACCGGAACCAATATCGCTCCTGCCGGCGGGGCAGCCGCAACTGAGGCCACGGCCGAACGCGTCATCGTTACCGGTTCGAACATTCCGACCGCGGAAGAAGTCGGTCCGAACCCAGTCGATACGTATCGCCGCGACGACATCACCCGTTTGGGCGTGCGCACTCCCACCGACCTTGTCCAAAGAATTCCCTCGGTGACCGGTTCGAACATTGGTGAGAACGTCACCAACGGCGGCGCCGGTGGCGCAACCCAAGTCAGCATACGCGGCATCGACCCGAAAGAAACGCTGCTTCTCCAGGATGGCCGCCGCCTCGTGCCCATTGCCGGCGTCGCCGGCGGCGGCTTCGTCGATTTCGGCCAGTTTCCGTTGGGGTTAATCGATCATATCGATATTCTGAAGGACGGCGCTTCTCCGATTTATGGTACCGATGCCGTGGCCGGCGTGATAAACGTTTTCCTGATTCACCGGTTCCGTGGGGTGGAGGTTTACGCCAGCTATGGCAACTCGATCGCAGCAGTAATTTTCCCGGCAGAATCGGCGCCGCGCCTAGGAACCTCTTCTTTTTCAAAGGGGTTTTTCCGCCTTCTTTTGGCACGTCTCCGCATCTGCTGACGCCAACTCCGCACTCTTCGGCCAACCAGTTCGACAATCCTCAGTACGTTGGACCCGTTGGATTCAACGACTTCTCGGTGATCCCGCGCGAGCGCCAGTTCTTTAACTTCGGCGATTTCGCCAACGGCGTGGCTGCTACCGACCGTGAGTATTTGTACGGTTCGATGGACCGCGATATCTGCGATAAATACCTGACCGTGTTTGCCGATTTCAAAATGTTCCGCAGCTACTTTGATGGTCAGTTGGCGGCCTCGCCGTTTACGCCTGACCTTTGGGTAGATTCGGCCCACCCGACTAGTATCAGTATCAACAGCATTAGTGTGCCGACCCAAAATGCGTTTAACCCGTTCACAGTAGCAAACTATACTTCAATTGGTGGGTTCAATCCCGGCATCACGGGTACTGAGGCAAGCGCCGCGCCCGCGGGTACCGAGTTCACTACCGGTGTGAAGTTTCGCGGGTTCCACGACATTGGACGGCGTGACGATAAAGTTACAACCTACAACTACGAGTTCACCGGAGGTTTAAAAGGCAATCTCGGCGAGTTTGCTAATGCTTGGGACAAACTGAAGACATGGGAATGGGAGTTCGGTGTCCGCTGGAACGAGATCGATTCGGGGGAGATCTTCGGACTGGTGCCTAACCTTTACAATTTGCGCATCGCCTTACTTGATACCAACCCGGCGACTGCATTCAATGCGTTTGGTGTGGGGCAGAATACGGCGGCCGCGAGGCATTTCGTGTACACCACTGTCCAGGATGATTTGTTGGACACGCTTATGACGGAAGACCTCACCCTGCGAGGCGATCTTTTCGATCTCCCAGGCGGCGCGGTTCGCTTCGCCATCGGCGGTGTGCATGAGTCCGACCACATTAACTTTCAGCCCGACGGGTTAATACAACAGGGCCAGGCCTTGGGCTTCGTGACCACAGAAGTGGGTAAAGGGAGCCGCGATGTCTGGTCTGCTTTCTGGGAGACGCGCGTTCCCATAACGGGTCCGACCTGGAACTTCCCCGGCGCGCATAGCTTCGAGTTGGGTTACTCCGAGCGTTTCGAGGAATACAGCGATTTCCACAAACCGGTGGAACGGCCGAAGTTTGACGTCCGTTGGCAGCCGATCGACGAGGCACTGACGCTGCGGGCGGCATATATGGAGGCGTTTCATGCGCCCGGCGTGGCCGAGCTCTTTGGCGCGATCACTCAAAGCTTTCCGGCAACTAACGATCCGGCTAGCTTGGCGATCGGTGAAAACCAGGTCTCGGAACTCATCAGGCCCAATCCGAACTTAAAGCCTGAAATTGCGTATGAGTACACCTACGGCGGGGTGCTTACGCCGGGTAAATGGTGGGCCCCGTTGCAGGGTTTCACCTTCAGCGCAGACTTCGTCCACATTGATCTCCGTGAGTTTGCTGCGGCTTTTGATTCGAACCAGATCATAGCGCTGGCGAACCAAGGTGTACCGGGATTTCTCTTTACCACCGCGCCCGGACCGATCAACACCCCCTGGATCGAGCGAGACGGTGGGGGCAATACACCGGCGACCCGTCAAGCAATTCTGCTGGTAAACAATCCGCTATCAAATCTAGGCAGGTTTATTATCTCCACTTGGGATTTCGAAGCTGTTGATATCTTGGATACGACTAGATTCGGCCATGGCGATTGGGGAACGTTCACCACCACGTTCAACGAAACGTATCTCGCGGACGTTGATATACAGTTGCTTCCTGGTGGCAAGAGGCGCACCATCGTCGGCCAGTTCGGCGGGGGCTTCCAGGGGTCAGGTGGCTTTGCCAGCTTCCCGCATCACAAGTTTTATGCCAGTGAGTTTTGGGACGGCCCGTCTGGAAGCTGGATGCAGGGATTCGACGTCGGTGTAATTTTCCACTACGTTGGAGATTACTGGGATTCTGAAGCAGATACTCTCCTCGGCTCGGATGGGCGCGAAGGGTTCATCATCCACAACGGTACCCTCGCAGATGCGGATCGCAAAGTACGCGAGTGGACCACGGTGGACCTTATCTTCAATTACACCTTCAATCTGCCTCCACCCGTTGCCCAGAGCGAAGTGGCCGGTTATGCCAAGGATGGTGGCAAGAACGTGAAGATGAAGGACGGAAAAGAGAAGAACGTGATGCCAGTCTCCACGGCGGAATACAACCCGTGCGGCTGGAGAGCCTGGTTCAACAACATGACGCTTACGCTGGGGGTGGATAACGTGGCCGACTTGGAGCCGCCCTTCGTCGCAGGGTCCCTCGAAGGTGGTGACGTCCCGGGCTACGACGCATCGCAAGCCAATATGAAAGGCCGGTTCTGGTTCGCCGCGATCAAGAAGAGATTCTAGCGGTCCTTCTCAAAATAGCTAAGGATTCAGCGGCCGGGTTCCAAGAGGGGACCCGGCCGTTTCCTTTTTGTTTACGGCGCGAGGCCTCTGATGTTGGTCACCCCGGATCCGGCGGCTGCGGGATGAGGGATTTTACATTGCTTCCCGAACCAACAAGGCCAGGTGCGCGATCTACTGTCGGTAAGGTAAATTTGCCTCGTAGAATTTCAGCTCTCTTGAAAGCGCCCGCATTAACGTGTCGTTTTTATCGTCCAAGGCTATTTGCCATGCCATGCCGGCAGTTTCAATTGCTACCCGAAACTGCCCCGTCTCGGCATATGCTGCCGCGAGCGACCTGAGCGCAAGGGGATTGTTTCCGCCCGAGCCCTCATTTGCACGCCCGGCAAGCACGAGCGCTTTCTTGCCATCGCGTAGCGCTGAATTAGAGCAAGTGGCAAGCACCCAGGCTAGATCGATCTGTGCAACGGTATCGTCGGGAGCCAGCTCCAGGCTTTTTTCGTACTGCGCGATCGCGTCTGCGGGCCGGCCCTTTTGCAGCAAAAGGTTTCCAAGATTCGTGCGAGCGTTAACATGGTCGGGGGAAACCGTTAGCACTTCCTCATACCGAGCAATAGCATCGTCAATTCGGCCTTGCTGCAAAAGAGCGCTCCCTAATTCATAGCGTGCGTCTATCAGATCGGGCTGGATAGTGAGGGCTCTCTGGTAATGAGAGATGGCATTCTCGAAGTCTCCGCTCTTAGCCAGCGCCTTTGCCAGGTTGTAGTGAATGTTGGCATCATTCTCCTTGCTGTGTAGGGCAGACTCATAATGGTCGATTGCCTCGCGAAAAAGTCCCTCTGCCACGAGCGCGTTTCCCAGCTCGTTGTCCACGCCCGGCTCGTCAGGCCGCAGCTTCAATGCTTCTCGGTATTCATAAACGGCTCCATCAATTTCGCCCTTAGTTTGCAGAGCGCGGCCAAGCTGATAATGGGCCTCTGCGGATCTCGAGTTTAGCTGCAACGCTCGCCGATACTCTGCGATGGCGTCGTCAAGCTTGCCAATTTTCACAAGAGCACGGGCCAAATTGTAATATCCAAGTTCTGGCTTGGCGACTCGGCCGGCTATGGCTTGCTGGTAATGGGCAATCGCTTCGTTAGCGCGCCCTGTCTCGACGAGCAGAGCGCCCAGGTTAGTATGCGCAAGTGAGCAGGTTGGATTTTCTGCGATAGTCGCTCTCCAAAGTGTTTCTTCGTCGCGATAGATGTGCGCCTGCCGCCAGGTCAAGGTTGCCAGCGCCGCTACTAATGAGGAGAAAACCATCGCCCGACTCGGGGGGCGCAACTTCACCCAATCGGCGGCTAGGCTCAGCCCCGCGGCCGTTGTGGTGATGATCCCGATACAGGCCAGGTATTGAAAGTGGTCCGCTACGAACGAGTAAACAAATGGGTAGACATTCAAAAACCCAAGCGCTGGAAACAGCAAAATGACAAAGAGGAGAAAGCCAGCCAGAAGCCCGCGCCACTTCATTCGAAAAAAAATTAGCGCTGCAAAGAATAACAGCGCGCCGATTGGAAACAGATACTGCCACCAAACCTGTGCACTTACATCCCAGCGGGGATATACGAACGTCAGCTTTGTCGGCCAAAAAAGTTTGCAAAGGTAAAACCAGAAGGCTCGCCCTGCGACAAGCACTCGGTCGGCGATGGAAAACCGGAATGCCATCCCTTCCGCGCCAACGAAATGTTGCTCAACCCAGGCCGTGAAAAGGCCAGCGCTACCCCCGATGGCAAAAAATGGAACCAGAGGTAAAACGTCCTCTTTCAGCCGAAGTTGTCCTCGCTTCCACCATAAGACGACAAGAATTGCGGCGGGAAGTACGGCAACGACGCTTTTCGAAGCTAGCCCAAGCAGGAAAAGCCCAAGCGCAACAAAGTAGGTTAGCCAGTTTCTTGTGTGATGAAACTTCAAAAACAGAAGAGCGGAGGAGAGAACGCATACTCCCGACAACGTATTTTTGAGCTCCGACATCCAAGCCACTGATTCCACTTGCACAGGATGCAAAGCAAAGAGCGCTCCCGCGAACTCTGCCCCAGGTATTTTTAGGTAGACAAGAACCTTGACGAGCAAAAGAGCCGCTGTGGTGTGGAGAAGAACGTTTATGAGGTGGTAATACAGCGTCGTGTCTCCCCAAATTCGGTGCTCGATCCAAAAGACCGTATGCACCAAAGGATAGTATTGGTGCGTGAGTCCGACGTTCGTCCAGATGTCCTTGAGTCCATTCCACGATTGCAGCTCTGGCCTCGTCAAATGCTCGTTGTCATCCCAAACTGGTCTCCCATTCAACGCGGGTGAGTAGGCGAGCAGGGTGATGATTAAAATAACCAGCGGTAGAACCCAGTCTGCCGGCGGAAGTAGCCGTTCTTTTGACAGTTTGCTCTTGATCTTCATCGCCTCCACTCCGGACCACCCCGGGGCCAATGGTCATGGTCGTAATACTCCATCGCTTTGTCCGGCATCTACAAATCTTTTTGGCAGTCTCGATTGGCTCAAATAATATCGTAGCAATGATCCTTAGTGTTGCGAGGCGGCGCGTCCAGATCTCTTTGTTGGCGCTATTTCTCGGCCTGGCGACTGTTATGACTTACCGGCTGGTCTGGCATGGCGGCTTC
>WNFR01013991.1_pt1 | contig 11574 bp, 10 predicted proteins | sample 5400221 | NCBI WGS metagenome assembly WNFR01 (sample SAMN13153357, study PRJNA577476) | soil metagenome | isolation source: 40 cm soil under Madrone tree | place: USA:California | collected 2016-06-14 | reverse complement strand
CGCCCGCGCCCATCGGATCGTAGCGGCGGTTGAGGCGGGTGACGCCCTCTCTCGCGGCCTCGAGAAGCGCCGCATCGCCTTCGACGCTCTCGGTGCTGGCGTCGGTCCAGTCCGAGAGCAGGGCGAAATGAAATTCGCCGCCGGGATTGGAAAGATAGTGAACCTCCAGACGGTCGATCTGCTCTTCGAGCGCAGCCGGTGTCGTGAACAAAGTGGGGACGGCAATCATTGTGCGAAGAGACGGCGGCACGCCTGCGCGCAGCTCCAGGCCGGGCAGCAGCACGGCTCCCACGCGGCCGGTGAGGCCACGATTGACCAGCGACATGGCCGCGTCGATCGCCGGCAGCAGGCCGACCAGCATCAAGAACACGAGCCAGTGTCCGCCTATTCCAGTTTCCGCCAAGGCAAATAACGCCAGGCTGAGAACGATCCCGGAAACCAAGGCGACGCTGGCGATGTAACCGGCGATTCCCATCTTGAGGTAAAGCCGGCCCAGCGAACCGCTGCTCGGGCGAAATCCCACCACCTTTTCGAAAGCTTCGCGACCGCCGGCGATCAGGTGATATCCAGGATCTCGCTCGCGGTCGCCCAACGCGTCCGGCGCGGGTCCTGCCGCGCCGGTGGCCGGGCGCCCCATCCGCATGGCGCTCCGCGCGATGTCGGACTCGGACAGGGCCGTACCGCGGGCGATTTCCTCGATCGCTGTGCGGTAGAGATTGCGCGTGGCAAAATCCATCTCGGCGAAGTCGCTGCCGGCCCGCAGGATCTCGTCGACCTGACTCATCCTCTCGACCTGCTCGGACCAATCGACGTCGGAGATCAGCCGCATGCTGGTGATGATGTTGCGCACCGTCACATTGGTGGCGCCCTGTCGTTGATGCTCGTCGCGAACGATCTCGTCGGCAGTCGTGCCCAGCGCCGCCAGGCGCTGCTCGAGCCATCCCAGCGCCGGCGTGACCTTGGGATCCTGATCGCGCAGCCGTTGGACGAGTTGGACGGCGAAGCCGTCGGGCATGGCGGCGTGCTCGTAACGCGCCAGCGCCGTCGGATCGGTGACGTGGCCGTTCACGCCCAGCAGCTTGTCGGCCACGATATCGGCCTCCTCGCGCGCCGCGCGGCGGCTGACGATGCGTTTCGCCGAACGCCGGAGATTCTCCACCAGCACGATGCGCAGCGTGATGGCCACGGCCCATAGCTCGCCGATGGTCAGCGGCTGCACGTACTGGTAGGCGCGCACGAAGCGACAGAGAATATCGGCATCGAAGCGGCTGTCGGTATGCGCCACGAAAGCCCAGGCGAGGCCGAAGACCCGCGGATATCCAACGAACGGGCCTTCGCTCAGCTTCGGCAATTGCCGATAGAAGCTCGGCGGCAGGTCGGCGCGTACTTCACGCACCTGCTCCTCGACGAGATGATAATTGTCGAGCAGCCATTCCGCAGCAGGCGTGATGGCCCGACTTTCGCCCACGGCCTGGGCGATCGAGCGATATGCCTCCAGCAACACGCGCTCATTGTCCTCGAGCCGGTCGGAAAGCGACCTGCCGCCACTTCCGCGCGCCGTGATCGGTTGATGCGCAGCGAGACTCTCGGCGTGCTGTTCCAGCCGCTCGACGCTGAAAAGTTCCTGTCGAATGGGATCTTCATCGTCCCAAAGCGAGATGGGGCCGGCGCGCCCGAATGCACGTAACAAGAACGATTTCAAATTTTTGGCCTTCCCGGCTGAAAACGCTTGAAAGCCTGTGTAGCTGCCTAGTGCCGCGCCGCTTGCCCTCCATCGAGGGTCATCACGACGCCGCTGATGTACGACGCGCGATCCGATGCCAGGAACACCGCGAGGTCGGCCACCTCGTCGGGCTCGGCCGCCCGGCCGAACGGCATGTGCTTGGTGAGCTCGGCCCAGCGCTCGGGATCGCCGAATTGCTGCTGCGCCTGGCCGCGCAGCAAGGTGAGCATGCGGTCGGTGCGCGTCGCCGGCGGATTGATCGCCACGACGCGCACGCCATGGTCGACGCTGCGCGAGCCGACGGCGCGGGTGAAAGCCATCAGACCGGCATTGCCCATGGTGCCGGCGACATAATCGTAGTTAAAGCTCTCGCCCGCCAGGCCGATGATGTTGACGACCGCGCCTTTTTTGCGCGCGTACATCTTCTCCAGCATGGCGCGCGTGGTGTTGATGTAGCCGAACACTTTCAGCTCCCATGCCTCGCGCCATTTGGGCTCGGTGAGCGAGAGAATGTCGCCGCGGGGAATGGCGCCGGCATTGTTCACCAGGATATCGGCCTGGCCGACGGCGTCCACCAGGCTGCGTGCCGCGTCGCCTTTGCTGAGATCGGCGACATGGTATTCGACCGGCACATTGTGGCGGGCGCGGATTTTCTCGCGCGCTGCCTCCAGCAAATCCCTGGAGCGCGAGGCGATGTGCACGGCGCACCCTTCGGCGGCGAAAGCCATGGCGCAGGCAAAACCGATGCCCTTCGAGCCGCCGGTGATGAGGACGGTGCGGCCAGCGAGTTTGAGATCCATGGTCGATGTCTCCGTTCTAGAGGCGATAGAGGCTGTCGATGGCCGCGCGGCCGTCTTCGGTCTTCACCCGGCCATCCTTCACCATCTGGATGAGATGGGCGAGCATCGAGCGTCCCGCGGCCGTGTGCAGATGGAGCGGCACGTCGGCGTAGTTCGTGGCCACCATCTGCGGGATGGTCTGCGGACCGTCCTTCAGGCGCGCGATGATCTGCGCCTCACGCCCCTGGCGATGCTCGATATAGGCCTGCACGAAAGGGTTGGGATCGCGGATCTCAGCGCCATGCGTCGGGATATAGAGCGTCTCGTCGCGCGGCAGAAGCTTGCGCAGGGAGGCGAAGTAGTCGGCCATGTTGCCGTCGGGCGGCGAGATCACCGCCGTCGACCAGCCCATCACATGATCGCCGGACAGCAGCGCCTTGTCCTCGCGCACGGCGAAGCAGAGATGATTGGAGATGTGCCCCGGCGTATGGATCGCCTCGACGTTCCAGCCCTGTCCTTCGACAACATCGCCATCCTTGAGCCGGATGTCGGGCGCGAAGTCGAGATCCCCCGCCTCCTCGGCATGCTCGCCGGCGGGCGGCTTGGGATGCGGGCCGTAGCTATAGACCTTGGCGCCGGTCGCCTTCGCCATGGCGGGCGTTGCCGGCACATGATCGATATGGGTGTGGGTGACGAATATATGCGTCACCGTTTCACCGCGGACGGCGCGCAGCACGGCGTCGATATGATCTTGCTGGTCGGGGCCCGGGTCAACGATCGCCACGTTGCCGTGGCCGATAATATAGGTGCCGGTTCCCTTGAAGGTGAAGGGACTGGGATTGTGGGCGACGACGCGGCGGATCAGTGGCGTCACTTCCATCGCCGTGCCGTAATCGAACTTGAATTCCTTGATGAACGGAATGCCGGGCATGGAAAGGTCCTTTGAAACTCTGGCCCCGAGCGCAGTGAGGGACCTTTGGCAGGGCTATGGCGGCGTGAGCTTGTACATGGCGTTGCGCATGTCGGAGCTGACATAGACGTTGCCAGTCTTGCCGACCGCCACGCCGGTGGGTATCAGCGCCGGCGGGCCGCCGGGATACGCCGGCAGGCCGATATCGAGGTTGGAGGCGATCACCGTCTTGTCGCCGGTCGCCGGATCGATCGCCACGACGCGCTTCTGGCCGACTTCAGCGACAAAGAGCTTGCCGTCGGGACCGACATCGATGCCTTCGGGCCCGGCCAGGCCGTCGGCCACCACCTTGCGGGCACCGCTCACCAGGTCGATCTGCGTCACCGCGCCGGCGGCTGTCTCGGTGATGTAGACGAGATTGCCCGGACCCTGCGCCATCGCCGCCGGCGCGCGCAGCTCCTTGGCGACAATGCTGCGCTGCTTGCCGTCGGCGCTCACTTTCACAAGGTTGCCGGTACCGAGTTCGGCGACATAGATCGTGCCGTCGGCCGTCTCGATGGCGTCGATCGGCGCGGAGAACTGATCGAAAGTCGCCACCAGCTTGCCGGTCTTGCGATCAACCTTCTCCACGGTACCGCTGAACCAGCTGCTCAGTATCACGTTCCTGGGGCCGATCGAGATGCCGATCGGATAGGAATGGGTGTCGCCATGCACCCGCAATACGTCGGTGACGGCCCCGCTTTGGCCATCCACCGTGCGATAGCTGAACACGTCGGCGACATGCAGAGTGTCCTTGCCCCCATCGGAGACCACGGCGACATCGCCGGGAACGGCGAGCTTGCCGGCGACCACGGTCTTCCACGAGCCGGTCACCTTGTCGACCAGGTAGATGCCGTTGTCGGTCATGCTGGTGACGAACAGCCGGCCACGCGAATCGAAGGCGAGATTGTCGAGGCCGGGCTTCATCGAGGCCACAAGCTTCTTGGCCCTGCTGGTCAGGCTGACGCTCCATACGCTGCCCGTGCCGGCGTCGACGACATAGAGATTGTCGCGACCTTGCGGGTCGATATTGACGGCCGCCGGCAACGTGAAGCCATCGGCCACCACCTCGAGGGCGCCGGTGTCGACATTGATCTTGACCGCCTGACCCTTGAACCAGAGCGGGCCGTAGAGAAAGCCATCGTCGCGATTGATCTCGAAGCCGTTCAACCCGCCCAGCTTCTCGGCGATCCGGCGCAGCTCGCTCTTCTGGAACGGCTTGAAATCCGGCTTATCGACATTCTTCATGTCGATCTCGTAAAGCGCGTCGCCCAGAAAGACTTCGGAGACGAACAGCCGTCCGTCCTTGCTGAAGGCCAGCGAATTAGGGCCGCTCAGGCCACCGGCGACCTCGACCGTCTTGTTGCCGCGGCGAATATAGACCTTGCCCAGCAAAAACGCGGTCCAGGCCATGGTGCCGTCGTCGGCGAAGGCGATGTCGTCGGCCATGCCGGTCGGCGGATCGATCAGGCGATCGACCTCGCCGCTGTCGATCTGCACGCGATAGAGTGTCTGGCCGACCACGCTGCCGGCGAAGAGCTGGTCGTCCTTGTTGAAGGCGATGCCATGCACGCCATGGAACCACGAGCCGGGCACGAGGATCTGCTGGCGGTATTCCTTTGGCGGTGCAGGCGCAGGCGCAGCATCGGCCGCGGACGCGGGCCCCGCGGCGGGTGGCGGCGCAGCCGGGGGCGCCTGTTGGGCGAGAGCACCGCCCGCGACCGTCAGCGCAACGGCCGCTGACGTCAAAATCCGGCCCAGATCCATTCGTTTCCTCCGACGCCTTCCCCGCTGCCTTGACTTTAGACTGCTGCAAACGCCGTGTCATGCCGACGCGAGGCGAGACTGGTCCCCATCGCAGGCATGCGGCCGGTATTTGCCCTGCTCCTGCTTCTTGTCCTCTCGGTGCCTGTTGGTGTCGCCTCAAACGCCGTGAGCTACAGGCCTACGCCACGGGCCACAACGTGGCGGCATTCCTCGTAGGTCACATCTTGAATTGACGCGGGCGGCGGGCGGACCGAATAAACATGGGCCGAATAAACAACGCATGGTGCGATTCTGCATTTCGCAGGGGGAAAACATGGCTGGTCCACTTACAGGATACACGATCGTCGAATTGGCGGGCATCGGCCCGGGACCGATGTGTTCGATGATGCTGGGCGACATGGGCGCCGAAGTGATCCGCGTCGACCGCACCGGGGCGCATGTCATGGACCGTCTAGCCGAACCGAAATTCGCCGTCCACAACCGGAGCCGCCGCTCGGTATCCGTCGATCTGCAGAAGAAGGAAGGCATCGAGGTCGTGCTGCGGCTGATCGCCAAGGCCGATGGCATGACCGAACCTTTCCGGCCGGGCGTCGCCGAGCGGCTGGGCATCGGTCCCGATGTCTGCCTCAAGCACAATCCCAAGCTGGTCTATGGCCGCATGACCGGCTGGGGCCAGGAAGGGCCGCTCGCCAAGGCGGCGGGCCACGACATCAATTACATCGCCCTCACCGGCGCGCTGCACGCCATCGGCGGCAAGGACAAGCCATTCCCGCCGCTTAATCTGGTCGGCGACTTCGGCGGCGGCGGCATGCTGCTGGCCTTCGGCATGGTGTGCGGCCTGCTCGAGGCGCAGAAATCCGGCAAGGGCCAGGTGGTCGACGCCGCCATGGTCGACGGCGCCGCTCTGTTGCTCGGTGGCCTCTACGGCATGGTCGGCGCCGGACTGTGGAACGACAAGGAGCGCGGAGCCAACATGCTCGATGGCGGCGCGCATTTTTACGGCACCTATGTGACCAAGGACGACAAGTTCGTCTCGATCGGCTCGATCGAACCGCAATTCTACGCCCAGCTGCTCGAGAAGACCGGCCTGCACAACGAGACCCTGCCCAAGCAGATGGACCGCGCGGCGTGGGGCACGCTGAAGACGAAGCTCGAAGGTATCTTCAAGACCAAGACACGCGACGAATGGTGCGCGATCATGGAGGGCACCGACATCTGCTTCGCGCCGGTGCTGACCATGAGCGAGGCGCCGCACCATCCGCACGCCAAGGCACGCGGCGCCTATGTCGATGTCGCGGGCTTTGCCCAGCCGTCGGCAGCGCCGCGCTTCTCGCGCACAAAGGAAGCCGTGCAGGGCCCCGCCGCCAAACGCGGTGAGCACACCGATGTCGTGCTGCGCGAAAAGGGCTTCTCCGAAAAGGAGATCGGCGAACTCAAGGCGGCCGGGATCGTGGGACCGCAGTGAGGGCACGACTGTCGCATATGGACTCGGTCAGAGTCGGTTTCCTCCCCCGCAGGGGAGGGAATCTTGAGCAACCAAAGCCATATGCGAAAGCCCTGTCGGCCGGGGGATCCGCCGCATGATCCGCGCCTTCGAACTGGCGCTCCGTCAATTGGGCGATCCGCGGCTGCGCAGCATCATCTGGCAGTCGCTTGCCTTGTCGATCGTCCTGCAGGCGCTCCTCGGCGTGCTCGCCTGGTGGGCGCTGCAATCGCTGGCGACATTCGAATGGAACTGGCTGAACGTTGCCATCAAGTGGCTCGGCGGCGGCGCGGTGGCAGTGCTGGCGCTGATGTTCTTTCCGGCGAGCTTCGGCATCGTGATCTCGATCTTCCTCGAGAAGATCGCCGACATCGTCGAGGCCGAATACTATCCGCAGCTCGGCAAGGCGCCGGGCATCTCGGTCGCAGCCGGCCTGTGGTCCGGCTTGGTGTTCCTGGTGGCGCTGGTCGTACTCAACCTGCTCATGCTACCGCTCTACTTGGCGGCCCTCTTCATTGCCGGGTTGGGCGCCGTGCTCTTCTATGGCGTCAACGGTTGGCTGACCGGGCGCCTCTACTACGAACAGGTGGCGCTGCGACGGCTCAAGCTCCGCGAGGTGACTGCCTGGCGCAAGGCCAATCCCGGGGTGCTGTGGCTGATGGGTGTCGTGCTGGTCTTTCTCGGCACGATCCCGATCCTCAACCTGATCGTGCCGGTTCTCGGGGTGGTGGCGATGGTGCATGTGGCACAAACGCTCAAACCGCCGTTGGCGCCCGGCCGGCCCTTTAATCCCCCTGCCGCACCACGGTAAGCTCCGCCCATGAAGCCTTTCCAGACCACAGCCCTTCTCGTCCTTCTTTCGGCAGGCGCCTGCACTCAAAGCGGCCCGGGTTATTCGCTGAGCGGGGGCGAAACCGGCGTGTTCACGTCGCGCAACGCCGGCGCCCCGCTTTCGCTCGACCGTATCAAAGGCATGAGCGAGCAGCAGGTCATCACGACTTTCGGCGCGCCGGCGCTCGATCGCAAGGACGGGCCGGTGCGGGCGCTGCGCTACAATTCCGACGGCTGCACCTTGTTCGTCTACCTCGACGGCTCGCCCTGGAAAGCCCAATTCGCCGACGCCTACGACACGCGGCTTCGCCCGCTGACGTCGGTCGATCAATGCGCCGGCTCGGTGGCCGCGCAGAAGGGGCGCGTCGCTTAGCGGCGCCTCACAGGCGTTCCATCGAGTAGCCTTGGCCCTCTTTCAAACAGACCTGCAGAGCGTTGATGTCCATCGCCCTTGCCTGACCATTGAGGAGGCGAGCTGGCCGCGTCGGCCCTAGGAGAAGATACGGACACTTCCGCGTGCTGTCGTATTGCCGGTAGAAGCGCGGAGCACCCAGGCTGGGAACCGTCTAGGCGTGATACGCCCTCGGATAGATCGATACGTCGATGGGCGGAGGATGTCCCGCCGCCTTGGCGTAGATGAGATACGCCTCCGCCTTTGCGATCGGCAGGTTGTCGTCCTTTTCGCCCAACAGCAGCAGGATCGATGCGCCGGTATAGGCGCCCTGCTCGGCTACGGCGCCATAAACGCCCGCCGGGTAGTAGGCGACGTGGGCGGCAAACCGTGTTTGGTCCGGCACAAGCGCGGCGCGCAGTCGCTCGAAGGCGGCCAGATGCGCGACCTCACCGCCGAAGGAGAATCCAACGATGGCGATTCGGCTGGCGTCGATCCTGGGGTCACTCGCCAGTAGCCGCAGCGCCGCGTAGGCCTCGGCCACGGCAGATCCCCACGGCGGCCCGCCGCTCGAACCGACGCTCGAGGTTTGGCGCATGCTCCGTGCGGCGGGGCTGTCATTGGTCAGGGTGACGAAGCCGGCTTTGCGAAACTCGACGGCGTGCCAGCCTTCGTTTGCCTCCAGATAGCCGGCGATCGTATGGACGACCACGACAGCGGGATAGCGGTCTCGCGCCTGGTCGGGAAAGGCGAGCGTGGCAGCGATGGTGACCGTGGCAGTCGCCGCCTCGCGGGAGAAAATCTGGCGAAAATCGGCGTAGCTGCCGGATTTAAACGTCACTGTCTCAGCGTTGGCTTGCACCGCCACTGTTCCGACCACAAGGGCCGCTACCGTCATGAAAAGGCGCAAGCGCATCTCAGTGACAACCAAGACAGGTGAGAGGCTTGCGCGCCGCCGGGTCGACGCGGCGGAGCGCAGCATTTTGGGCATAGGGCGTGCCCGGCAGCTCACTGGTCATACGGTCGAGATAGGCATTCGCCTTGGCGACGTCGCCAAGCTGCAGCCAGCCATCGGCCAGAGCGCCCAGCAATTCGCCGCGATTATGCTCGTCGAGCTTGCTCCAACTCGACCGCCAAAGTCTCGGCTATAAGCTTCATTGCCCGGTCGAAGGCGGCACCGTCGCCGTCCATGCCGGCGAACATGTCTTCGCGGACCTTGAAGTCGAAGCGTTGCCGGGCGAGCGCCGCAAGGCTGAGCGAGATGGCCAGCAGGAGGGCAGCGGTCCAGCGCATGGCTCAGTTCGCCACAACGGCCGGGCGGCGGGCGCGCAGCAGCAGGTTCGCCAGCCAGCCGATGCCGATCCCCGCGACCATGCCGCCGACGCCGCCCGACAGACCGATCCACAGCGGTTCGACGCGCAGGGCCGGCAGGACGCCGAACAGGACGCCGAGCGTGTAGCGGACGGCGAAGATCGAAATGCCGAAGACCAGCACGAACCAGCCGCCGTCGATCTCCAGCCGGCCGTCGCCGCGCGCCCACACCGAACGGCGGCTGCCGATCGCATAACCCAGCGGCAGACAGGCCAGCAGAGCCACGGCCCAGGCGGCGACCGCGAGCCCGGGCGAGGCCGACTGCACCACGCCGGCCAGCGAGGTGCCGAGGCCAACCAGCGGCAGGATGGCCAGTCGCCACAGCGGCACCGTGCGTGGCCGCAACCCCTGCCAGCCGAGCCAGAGCACGAAAGCCATCAGCGGCCACACCCAGAGTGGGGTATTGGCGACGATCTGGAAAAACGACGGCATGGCGAGATCCTCAGCGGCTGCGACCTTCGCAAGATCGGGGGCGACAAGCCCGCGATCCATCGTCCTTGCGTGGAATCGCTGGCGTTTTTCGCGATCTGCCGGCAATCATCGTTCACGATGCGCGAATCGCCCTATTTCAAGTCAATCCCCTATGGTCTGCCCTGGATGCTCGGGCTGGTCATCGTCATGGCCGTGACCGGACCCTTCGGCAGCTACTGGTCGATGGGGTTCACGACCCGGTTTCTTTATTTCGCCAGCACCGGCGGGTTGATGTGGCTTCAGGTGATCACGTGCGCCGCCCTGCTGGGCCGTGCCGAAGCGATCGACCGTTGGCCGATCGTGGCGCGCATGGCCCTGGCTGGTCTGCTGGCGTCGGTGCCGGGCACGTTGGAAATCGTGGTCGTGCACAGTTGGCTGGTGCGACCGATCCCGTTTTCCGCCGCCCCCGCGATCTTCCCCGAAGTGGCGTTCCTGACCGCGGTCATCTCGGTCGTGGTCGGGCTTTTCGTCGAACAGCGCCTGCACGCGGTGGCCGATGCCGAGCGGGCACGCGTCGCCGCCGCGCCCGAGTCCGGCCCGCCGGCCGGCGGCGCGCCCGATTTTTTCCGTCGCGTGCCGCCGGCGCTGGGGCGCGATCTGCTGGCGCTGGAGATGGAAGACCACTACCTGCGCATCCACACGGCGCTGGGCAGCGATCTCATCCTGCTGCGCCTGCGCGACGCGCTGGCCGAGCTCGGGCCCACGCGCGGCCGGCAGGTCCGGAGAAGGAGAAGAGGACCGCCTCGCTGTTGGCGTGGTGCACGACCTTGGCCCAGCTCGGCACGACGAAATGATCGCGCTTCTTCCAGCGCACCACGGTATCGCCGATGCGGGTCTCGCCCGCGCCTTCGACCACCGAGAACACCGTGCCGTCGGTCGAGCGGTAGGGCTGTGTCGTAAAGCCCTTGGGCAGGAACTGCATGAAGGTGCCCATGGTGGCGATCGGCGCGCCGCCGTTCGCCGGATTGACGTAGCGCAATTTGTAGCCGTGGCAGGCGTCGGGCGGCCCGGCCTTGACCAGCCCGGCCAGCGCCTCGCGCGTGCGCGAATAAGGATAATTGAAGATCGGCGAGGCGCGGCGCGTAGGCTTCCAGTCGACCGGCAGCAAGCCACTGGCATATTTGGCATCCGACGTGCCGAGGGGTGCGGTGACCGCCTGCTCGTCCTCGGCGCCATTCTCGGCGAAGCCCGCGTTGAACATCGACAGCAGCGGGATGTCGAGCCCGTCGAGCCAGACCATGGGCTGGCTCGAATCGTTGCCGTGGTCGTGCCAGGTCCAGGATGGCGTGATGACGAAATCGCCCTCGCGCATGATCGTGCGCTCGCCGTCGACTGCGGTGTAGGCGCCGTCGCCCTCGACGATGAAGCGCAGCGCCGACTGGGTGTGGCGGTGGCTGGGCGCGATCTCGCCCGGCAGGATGAGCTGCAACCCGGCATAGAGCGTGGGCGTGATGCAGGCGGTCCCGCGCAGCGCCGGATTCTCGAGGATCAGCACGCGCCGCACGGCTTCCCGGGCGGTGATCAGCCCGCCCGATTCCATCAGGAACGGCCGTACCTGGTCGTAGTCCCAGTGCGCGGCGCCATATTTCGGCTGCGGCACCGGCGGCACGAGCTGGTGCAGCGACTCCCATAGCGGCGCCATCGAGAGCGCGCCGATGCGTTCGTAGAAATCGCGGCGGGCGTTGTTGCCGATCATGCTATTAGGCCGCTTGATGCAGCGGCGGCTGTTGGCGCTGAGCCGCGCGGGTCCGGCAGGCGGCGGCAAAGGCGGCAAAGAGTATCATGGAAGTCGGTCGCTCCAGTGCCTTG
>WNFR01011550.1_pt1 | contig 11574 bp, 6 predicted proteins | sample 5400221 | NCBI WGS metagenome assembly WNFR01 (sample SAMN13153357, study PRJNA577476) | soil metagenome | isolation source: 40 cm soil under Madrone tree | place: USA:California | collected 2016-06-14 | reverse complement strand
CCATAACCCCCGCGTAGGACCGTCTTGTTGCTCAGGCGGTAGGCAAGTCCGAAACGCGGCGCAAAGTTGTTCTTATCTGCTGGGTAGGGAGGGTTGTGGGTGCCGGGAGTCAGACCGGGCATGACCAGCCGGTACCCCGGATAGGTCAGGTCCATCACGCCCCAATAATTGTCGACGCTGAATGCCGGAACGCCGACATCGTAGCGAAGGCCGAGGTTCAAGCTCAACTTGGGAGTAACGTTCCAGGCGTCGTTGACAAACGCGGAATACTCGGGCATCCGGAACCACAGGCTGCCATCTCCTCCGGTGAGCGGAGTACGCTGGTTCATATTGGCAACCGCGCCGGTAACAAATTCAGCTAGCGTGTTCCATCCGGAACCGTCGGCGGCAAACGGACCCAAACCTGTGTAGTTGGTAGTTTCTCCGCAGCCGCTGCAATAACCGCCGATATTCATTGAGCGGATCACGTCATTGTCGCGCTCATCACGCCTCTGCCAGTAGAAGCCAAACTTCAGGGTGTGCTTGCCGATCGTTTTGGCCGCGTTATCGGACAACTGGTAAATCGGTACAAATTGATACCAATATTCGGTCGCACCGAGGCTCAGATTGGAGAACAGAGGATCGGCAAAATTCACCGAGAAGGTACCGTCGTTCTTAATCCCGAGGAGGCTCAGGTCGTAGGGAGTAAATCCCGCGCCACCGGTAGAAGTGTTCTGGAATAGCTGGGGAAGCCAGGTCGTTTCCATGAACTTGTTGATCTGACCCGCTTGGTTGCTGGCATTCTTGGCGCGGGTCCAGCTGAAATTGAGTTCATTGCTGAACCTAGCGCCGAAAGCGTGGACCCAGTGGACCTGATACATATTGGTCGTGTGGACGGGACCGTTGCCCAGAGCTAACTCGGGAATCAGGCCGCCTGCGTGAAGTTTCGAGCCGTAATCGTGCGAATAACGGAAGTAGAGACTGTCGCGTCTTGAAATGTTGTAATCCGCGCGAGCCGAATAGTTATTATTGTCGATCCCATCAGATGTAGGTCCCGCCCAATTGTTGAAATCGGTCGAGACCGGAGAAGTGAAATTCGGAAGGGGAAAATGCGAGAGGTACGCTAGCGCAATAGGATCGGGATTGGTAATGACGTTGTTCGCAAAGGGCTGTCGGGTTGAAGTACTCGTGTTGTAAGTGGATGGATCATAGATGACATAGTGACAGTTGGCGGGCGCGTTTGATGAACCGTCGCATTGCGCGGGATTCACAGGGAAGCGGGTGAGCCATTCGCTGAAATCCCCCTTTCGTTCGAGAGCCGTCGGAACGTAGGCATGCATCGTTCCGTTGGATCGGTTGCGAAACCACTCCGCGGAAGCGAAGAAAAATAACTTGTTTTTTCCATTAAATACCCCAGGAATGTAGACGGGTCCGCCCACGGTGAACCCATATTGGTTCTGGTGGTATGGCGTCCTAGGCACGCCATATGCGATCGAATATGGGTCATTGGCGTTTATGCCAGCATTCTGGAAGAAGTCATACGCCGATCCGTGGAAATTGTTAGTGCCGGACTTGGTGGTGAGACTAATCTGGCCCACATCGCGGCCGTATTCCGCCGAATAGTTGATCACTTCGGCTTTGATTTCCTGTACCGCATCGACGTTCACGTTGGTTACCGGGCCTTCCACCCAGTTGTCGTTGTTGTTCAGTCCGTCGATGTAATAACCAACTCCGTATTCCGTGCCCCCCACATTCAATTGCTTGGCGCCGTTGCTGGTGGCGGAAGCCAAGCCCCAGTTGATGCGGGTCTGGTCACTGGTGCCGGAGTTGAACCCCGGCACGATTTGGGCATAGTTGAGCCAATTTCGACCCTCAATAGGGAGATCTCGCACGAACTTGTTCTCGATCACCTCGGATACGTTAGCGTCATCAGTTTTGACGAGAGCGGCAGCAGCCGTCACCTCCACAACCTGCTCGCTCTGGCCGATCTTCATGGCGACATTCACACGCCGAGTCGTGCCGTTTTCCACAGGCACGGCAGTGGAGGTCGTTTTGGCGAATCCGTCTTTGATGATCTCGACGCTGTAATGACCAGCGATAAGGTTGGGGAACTGGTAGTCCCCACTACCGTTGGTTGCGGTCGTCCATTGAACCCCAGTGTCCAGGTTGCGCAGGGTAACTTTTGCGCCCGGGATAACGGCTCCTTGCGAATCGGTTACCGTACCCACAACGTTGCTGGTTATGACTACTTGGGCCAGCAACGCGGTTCCGACTAGGACGCAGAAAGCTAACAGAAGCACACCATGGTTGCGACGCATGAGATCCTCCTCCACGCCCATGCCGTGCCCAAACGGAAAAGTCGCCGCCGAGCTATGGCAAGAAAGGCATTTGTTGTTTGAATCGTTTCAAAATACCGACGGCACACTCTAATCTCCTGCAAAATCGTTTGTCAAGCAGAATAAAGCGAATATCGCCACGGAATGGGAAAAGCCGGCGCTTGGGATCTTAGCGAATCTCGACAGCTTCTTCGTGCGGCTTCGGTCTGGTAAGAGAATGTGCAGTGGAAACAGATGCGACCGAATGGCGGATCTTCAATTCACTCGGTAGCACTATCTTCTTCGGGGGAGGGGACTGCTTGCCGCTATTAATTCGCTCCAGCAAAAGGTGGGCCGCAGTGGTGCCAAGTTGATACCCGGGCTGATGTACCGACGTCAGTGCCGGGGCAGTAAACTCAGCGAAATCGAGGTCATCAAATCCGACGATGGATAGATCGTCGGGACAGTGCAGACCCATCTCACGTGCAGCCAGGAGCACGCCCAGCGCCATCAGGTCATTGCAGGCAAAAATCGCAGTCGGTCGCGGCAACATGCGCAGTAGCCGAGTGGCAGACTCGTATCCGCTCTGCCGATCAAATCGAGCTTCCTGGATGTATTCCGGTTCGATGTGAACTTTAGCTTCGGCAAGGGCGCGCTTGAAACCCGTCAATCTCTCTATCGCGTTGGTGAGACGCAAGGGTCCGGTGATCACCGCGAGCTGACGGTGACCCATGCGCAAAAGATGTCGGGTAGCACTCCGTGCGCCAGCTTCATTACCCACTACAACCGCGTCTCCCTTCCATCCTGCAGGCTGACGGTCGATACAGATAACTGGAGGCCATGAAGCCGCCGACGATTTCAGCTGCGTTGCCATCCCGCTGTCTGTCGCCGGAATGACAAGCCACCCAGCCGGTCGGTACGACCGCATTTCATTGAGATAGAAGCTCTCTTTTTGAGCATCATTATCAGTATTGCAGAGGACCAAGCGCAGGGAGTGCTTATAAGCGACGTCTTCCGCCCCGCGCACCACCGCGGGGAAGAATGGATTAGTTATGTCGGGAATAATCATGACCACGATATTGGTCTGGTTTCGTCGAAGACCTCTTGCCAACTGGCTGGGTTGATATCCAAGACTGTGAATCGCGTGCAGTACCCGCTGTCGCAGCTTCTCCCGAACATTGGCCGTGTCATTGATAACGTGCGATACGGTGCCGATGGACACCTTCGCCCGTTCAGCAATTTGCCGCATTGTTACTGGACGATTCATCGGGGCACTATGCTTAGGTTAGCAGATGCGCCCGCCGGAGCCGTAGGCGCCCGCCCGCTCTACTCCGCATCTTGAACGCAGCGAAAACCCAGACCTCCTGAACGGTCCTTGCTTGGCGCCATCATTAAAAGTTTTCCATGCTCGTCGAGCTTATATGCTTGTGGAAAATACCATATGGATCCCTGCGGCTGGTAATAACTGCCCCCCCGCAAGATGCCTCCTCGCGTGTGCTCATCCTGAAATTCTTCGGTCCACTGCCACACGTTTCCTACCAGGTCCATCACCGCGAACGGGCTTGCACCCCGAGGGTGCGCGTCGACCGCGTCCGGTCCCCGCATGGTCCGCCCTTTGTCCGCGACGGGAACCGCGTCGGCATTCCATGTGTTTCCCCAGGGATACACGCGTCCATCCGTACCTTGTGCCGCATACTGCCATTCCCATTCATGCGGCAGACGTTTTCCCGCCCACGCAGCATAGGTTCGAGCATCTTCAAGGGACACCCACGTCACCGGCTTGTTGTCCCAGCCCGCCGGATACGTGCCATTCTTCCAATCCCGGAGAAAGTTCAGATCATCCTGCGAATGATAATGAGTGGCATCGAGAAACTTCTTGAACTGGGTGTTGGTCACCGGATACTTATCGATCCAAAACGATTTCACGTGCATCGGATGATCGTGAAAGCGTCGCGGGGAATCCTCCCATGGATACTGCACGTCGACCCCCACGTCATTAAAACCTTCGATCTCGATTCCGGACACACGAAAATCGACCTCGGCTTCGGGGATCTTCACCATATCCGCAGGCGATCCCGAGGGCGGCTTAGTTGAGGCGATGGGCACGATCTGCTGAGGTATCACTTTCCACTCATGGGAGAAAGTAGAAAGCGGAGTCGAGCTCAAATCCTTCATCTTCGACATCAGTTTCTGAATGGCGGGATCAGGGCCGGCAGGAGAAGCCAGAATTGCGCCATAACCGTGCGCCTCCATGCGGAAGCTCAGCACATTTCGGCCAGCCTGATTTTTCGCGGGCGTGAGTTCCACACCGTGATAAAGGTCGAAATAGCGGACGCCCTCTTCCGGCGCCAGTTCGATCTGCATACCGTCGACGTCATAATCGTTCCGATTCACAATCGTCCAGACGGTTTGTTGGCTTAATGGCCAGCGACTGGCGAAGACGCCATAACGCAACGTCGGCACCATCGGTTCCCAATCGGTGCTTACTAGGAACGGTGCGACTGCGCGTTCGATGGTTGCGACACGGCGTGTGGCTTCAGCATCGCGCGACGTGATCCCGTTCCAGATACCCCAGATATTCTCCCAGCTTTCCCAACCCACGCCGTTGAAAAAGGCGAACTGCAGATTGTCGGTCTTGTCGCGCTTCCAGCGGTCGGAAATGTTCACCATGTGGCGCGGTTCCAGCCATTTGTATCTGTCAATCATAGGCACAAACGGATACTGATATTGGCCCCAGGTCATGACATTCCAGGCGAGTGCCTCGTCGGACGGGCCGCCCTCTGGCTCAAAGACAAGAGGATGACCCACCTTGTCGGCAGCCATGGAAAAAGCGAGCGGCACACCGTCTTGTGTGTCGCCGTTAATTCCGTCTGCTCCGATTTCTGCCGTCAAGCTGGCAATAGCATCCGGCCACGGCATTCCCGGATCCCTCGTGCCTTGATCCCACATCATCATTGGAAACAGTACGCGTACTCCGCGGCGGTGGAAGTCCGAAATCATCTGTCGCACGCCCGGAATGCCACCTGGCATCGAACGGATCATGTCGTGCGAGTTGCGGTCGTCGATGCCCATGTTCGGGTATGTGGGCCAGATGAGGACAGCGTCGATTCCGCCGTATCTTTTTTCGAGATCAGCGAGATAACGATCGACCGTGTAGCGGTGAGCGACCGGATCGTAGAAATAGCGGTCCTCCACCATCATCTGCGGTTGGAAAAAGCTGGATTGCGTCCACTTGAACTCCGAAGTGTCGTAGCGCGACCCGTTGTAGCCGATGCGAATCTTGCGTTCATCGCGCCAGTGGCGAATGTCCGCCAGCCAGGAGTCATGCTCGTTCTGAGTGCAAGGTGCGGATCCTCCCTCCCACGCTCCTTTCAGGTTGAGGCAGCCGGGGGTGGGAATCTGCTGACGATCGGGACGAAAGCGGGAGTCTTGTGCTGAAAGGGTAGAGGCGACAGACAGGAGAGTTAATGTGACAAAAATCGCAGAGACAAGTTTCATGAAGTGCACTCCGGTTCGAAAGCAGTCTTACTGGCTGGCTATATTAAAACGTTTCAAAATGTCTGTCCATCGCCAATTTTATTCGTTAGGATTATGCTCCAATGCGCCGTTGTTCAAGAAGGAACGACCGGCACGGGAGCAAAACTAGCGAAAGATCTTCGAACGAGGAGAGGGTAATATGACCAATTTCCAGGGGTTGTTCCTAGTAGTGTCGATTCTTACCGGTTCAGCGTAGAAGACACTGTTGAGATTGTTTCAGTCGATTCTAAGAGCTGGAAAGAAGATCATTCGCTGGAAGCTGGCAGGATGCGAGGAATTTTTGGCACGGGAATTGACGAGAAGAAACAACGCCTGTTTAGCACTTGCGGAAAAACAAGATGAGTGAAGACAAGCCGTGAATGAAAGCCAGGACACTGGATCGAAGATCCAGTGAGGTCGCTTAGCCTGCGGCCTGAGTATCTGCACTGCTCGTTCTCGGGCGCACGCGAAGAGCACATGCAGCTTGTGCGACTTCGCGTGCACAGCCCGAAATGTTCGTCGACGAGGGGTGAAGTGCTTATTCACCTCCACGGAAGAAGACGTAGTCGGCCGTGTATGGCACGAGCTGAGTCTGACCCACAGAGCAGGTGGTAGTTGGGGCAGATCCGCCTCTAGTGTTTAAGCGTTGGACGAAAGTGGTTTTGGCCAGGATTCGACCGCCCGTTGGCCCCTCCTGGTTCCCGATTGACTGTAACAGGAGGCAAGGGATCGCGCCCGCATTCGGGCAACTCGCGTCTGAACCGGCAACGATATTCCCCGTCGCTTTGGCCCACACTTTGCTGGTATCAAAAGAACTCTGCCAGGTCGCGTTGCCTGAGAGGGGCACCGGTAATGTGGCATTCTCGTTAGGGTTTGCATTGATGCTTGTGAAGTGGGTAATGAGCTGCACTAGATGTCCGAAGAAATTCGCAAAGAGCGTGGCTTCGGGACGCGCGGGGTTAATGGTCCAGGAAGTCCCACCTGTACTCGTGGGCAGGCATGTATAGCCTTGAGTACCAAGAGCGTGTCCGACCAAAAATGCAGCGTTTCCTGCCGGAGGTGTGATCGCGGTAGGAGTGGTTGGAGGATTGACGTTTTGCGCCGCCGTATACGTCACTGTGCCGAACACACATGCGAGCGCGAGCGCGCCTGCCAATAGGCCCCGAACTCGTGCAGTATTTCTTGCTTGCTGATTGAGATTGTTCCTCATTTATTTATTCTCCATTTCTCTATGTTCTTTCAAATTTGCGACCTGTTGAGGTGGTTGTGCCACACAACTAGCTCGAAGGCTGTTTGCCGCATAACTTGCATACGGATCAAAGGAGCCCTATCTGACAAGTTGTTAGGTGTCTGTTGTTACACGCTGCTTCTTTCGGTCCTGATAACCCGAACACACGACTTCTATCGGCGCAGTGCGGGAATGTCATTCCGGACCTTAACCAACGCGTGTATGTAAGATTCGATTCAGCTAAGAAGATTTTGACTGGTCGAAGTTGTCAGAAGCGTGTCAAATGAATTGCCATGCACCAACTACATCGCAGCGAAGCAACGGGATTGCGGAAGTCGTCGGCCGGCGTTGGCTGTCGATGCAGTTGGAAGCAGGCGACGCGCGTCATAGACGGGGTTTCGGCAGCTCGCGATCCACAGTAGTACGGGCTAGGTGTCGTCATTGTGATCTCAAATGCGAACCCTTAGCACAACGGCTTATAAAGAAGATGATCCTGCAGTTGATAACGTCTGTTTGGCTAATCCCAAACGATATCGCGGTATTGTTCTTCAGCAAGTGAATCCCTACCAAAACGCATCGATGGTTTTGGCCTCACGTTCGATCCAGATCAGAAAATAATTTCAGTCCTGCCTCTTGAAGTACTTGCTCAGTTCTCCGCGAAGCTGCATCCGCGCTCGAGAGAGCCGGGTTTTAACGGCCGTCGCGTTTAGGTTCAGAATTCCTGATGCTTCAATAATTGAGTGCCCCTCTATGTCTCGCAGTACGAACACCGCTCTCAAATTCGGCCTCAGCTTACGCAGGCATTTAATCAGGATCTCCCGAAATTCGACTGTGCTGTAAAGCGCCTCTGGGTTCGGTGCCCAATCGGCTACATCGATGGGAGGCCGACTACGCCACGCAGGCGCTCCTCCGCTGTCTTCGGCATAGGGATCACTGTTCAACGATTGCTCCCGCACCGCTCGTTTCTTCCGCATCTTCATGAATGACTCGTTCAAGGTAATGCGAATCAGCCAGGTTGAGAACTTCGCATTCCCCTGGAAACGGCTCAAATTTTGATAAGCCTTGAAGAACGCAGTCTGTACGACCTCCTCCGCGTCTTCAATATTCTGGGTCACATTCTGAGCGATCCGAAGCAGCTTGCGATCGTACCTTCTTACAAGTTCCTCAAAAGCAGAAATGTCTCCGCTCTTGGTTGCGTGAACCAGTACAAGGTCTTGGTCGAAAGTGCACCCTATCGTGAGTTCCAGAGTTTCAGTCGTTGTCAGTTCCACAGACACCTCGCAACCTTCTTGTCGAACATCAGCTTGCTTCAGGGAAGGAATTTGTAACCAATCCCATGCACAGTTCGGAAATGAACGGGATGCACTGGATCCAACTCAAGTTTCTGCCGCAGTTTAAGAACGTGGTTGTCAACCGTGCGGGTGCAAGGATAATTGTTATAACCCCACACTTGATTCAGGAGCTCGTCTCGCGAGACTGCTCGCCTGGGATTTAAGACAAGAAATCTGAGCACATCTGGGTCAAGCGCTCGTGCCTGGGCGAGGAGTCGCTACTGGATAGTGGAATTGTCCACTCAAACAGTGGCGCTCCCGACGCAAGTTCCGCGATTGGAATTGTGTTTACCGCGTCTTCGAGAACGACTGAGGTTGTAATCGCCATGGGACCTGCTTCCTCCCGACTTCCGCAATCAATTAAAAAGTCTTGAGCATTTGTTAAGGCTGATTTCGTGGTGTCCGGTAAGCTCTGTCGCGTGGCCCTGGCGACCAGCGTCGCTTGCGGCATGCCAAAACGGCTATGGTCAACTTACGCATCATGACCTTTCCCCCGTGCTAGTGCGTCCGGCTGGATGTTCTGATTTACGCGGAAGAAGTTGTTTGGATCGTACACCGCCTTTATCTGCGCCAGCCTCTGGTAGTTATTTCCGTACGTAGCACGAATGCGGTCTTCGCCTTCACCTTCCATCATGAAGTTCACGTACCCGCCACCGGCTCCGTATGGATGCAGCGCCTCCCAGTAGTTTTTGGCCCAAGCGGTAATGCGATCTCTATTGGCAGGATCTGGGTCCACCCCGACTATCACCTCGCTCCATGTGGCGTCGCGATAACCCCAGGGGGTTTCATCTTTTCCCGCTTTGTGTGCGGCCCCGTTGATTGGGTACAGATGCATCGTGGAATGCAGGGTGGGTAGTTCCGCAGCATGTTTTATGTGGAGAGTGATAGCCTCGTCAGCCAGTTCTTTCACGAAGTCAGCCTTCCAGTACCACTGCAGACCGGGCGTATAAAGGCCATCGAACATGCCTTGCAACATAGGAAAAGGCATGGGAGCGAAAAATTCGAAGGCCGGACGCCGGAAGCTCCGCAGCGGACTCAGAATCTCATTCGCCTGTTCCAGCGGTCCGTTGTAGCACCAGACCACGCCGCACATCTTCTTAAAGTGCAAGGCTTCCGGGAACGGTGGCCCGGGAGGGACAGTAAGAAATGCAAAGAAGCCGTTGATCTCTTCCGGGGCGTGGGCGATGAACTCGCGATACCACTTCATGATATCCGCCGCCTGATCCAGGCCCCACAACATCGGGCCGGCACAAACCGTTTGAACTGGATGTGCCTGGAACAGAAACGAAGCCACTACGCCGAAGTTCCCGCCCCCTCCGCGGATGGCCCAGAATAGATCACTATTCTCGTCGGCGCTCGCGACCACGAATCTTCCATCGGCTAGAACGACGTCGGCCGCCAACAGATTGTCGATGGTCAGGCCGTACTTTCGTGTCAGGTGCCCCATGCCGCCGCCGAGGGTCAAGCCCCCAACGCCAGTCGTGGAGATGATTCCAGATGGCACAGCGAGCCCAAATGCATGGGTTGCGTGGTCAACATCTCCCCAGGTGCAACCGCCGCCCACGCGCACGGTCCTTGCCGCTGGATCGACATGGGCGTACTTGATGAGAGAGAGATCGATGACCAGGCCATCGTCGCAGACTCCCAACCCCCCCGCGTTATGGCCTCCGCCCCGAATCGAAACCCGCAGATCATGTTGTCGGCCAAAATGAACGGCGGTAATCACGTCGGCCACATCTGCGCACTTAGCGATCAAACGCGGTTTGCGACTGATCATGGCGTTGTAGACTTTCCGCTCTTCCTCGTAGCGCCCGTCGGTGGGCTCGATCAGATCACCCCGGAGCTGAGCTTTGAATCCACTGATATCTTCCTGTTGCATCGCTTCCTCCGTACCCGGACAATTAGCGCGGGTTCATTAGGTACTCTGCTATAGGAGGCGTTCCGAAATCGTTCTAGGGACAGTAGGACAACCGTTCGGCGGATTTTAGTGATGGTCATTTCGAGGAGACGGTAGCTCGTCCAGGCGAGCGGCGGCCCGAAGCTCAAACAGACGAGCACCGGTCTGCCGCGCCGATTCAGTGGCACGGCGGTAGCTGACCTGAGATAGGAAATCGTCCCCGCCGTGCCGAAGCACGTCACCCTGGATCCGGTGCAGTTCGGGCGCAGCCCACGTTTCACTGTTTTTGGTAAGGAACGCAAATCCGCTGGCGACATTCGCAAGTGCTTCGCCCATGTGACCGGCTAAGTCACACGCCTCCGCCAACAAACCATAGTAGAAAGGCAGGCGAAGTTCCGCCCCTGTGGCCTTCAACGCATCGAGCCCGTGGCGGAGTTGCAGTAAACCGGCGGTCGTTTCTCCTTCCACGGCGGTCGCCCAGCCCGCTAATATCTCCGCCCAGGCCGAATAATATACGAACCCATGCTTCTGGCAGATCGCGGCGGCCTCCCCGGCGCGAGTCAGCACGAGTTTGCTCTCCTGGCGGAAAACGTGCAGCATCGCCGCATAATCCAGTGCGATTCCGAGAGTGAAAGGATGCGACACCTCGCGGGCCAGAGCGATGGATTCATCGCTCTTCGCCACAGCTTGCTCGTCATGACCGAATTGCCAGAGGAGATGCGACAAATAGGCTCGGCAGAAGACGCTAACATCAGGGCCTGCGAAGAGCGCCAAAGCAGGATGGGAAGGGCTGTAATAGGACATTACCGCCTGCTCGATTTGCTCACACGACGCGGCGAGTTGTCCCAAATGAAAGAGGCTGGTTCCCAGCAGAAAGCGACCGGCCATCTCCAGAGCTGAAACGCCCTCACTGCGGCCATCATCGACACAAGACTGTGCCAGTCTCCTCGATTCTTCCAGATCCCCGCGCACAATATGGAAAAGCCAGGCTCCACTTCGCAGGGAGAATAAGTGCCTTCGGTCGCCTGAGCGCTTCGACAGCAGCAGCCCGCGCTGGTACGTTTCGCCCACTTCCGGCGTGCTGTAGCCGTGCGTAGTAACGAGCGATGGGCCAAGCGTTACGAGAAGATCGAGTTCCTCCTTGTCGCGTTTTGCGGTTTCCGGAAAATCGTGGCAAAGCCGGAGCGCGCGACGGATCGAATCTGCCGCTTCCGCGTCCGCGAATCGTTGCTTCGCAACTGAAGCAGCGGCCCCATAATAGCGAATCGCTTGTTCCGGCATGCCGGCCGCGTCGTAGTGCGCGGCTAG
>WNFR01011957.1_pt1 | contig 11575 bp, 11 predicted proteins | sample 5400221 | NCBI WGS metagenome assembly WNFR01 (sample SAMN13153357, study PRJNA577476) | soil metagenome | isolation source: 40 cm soil under Madrone tree | place: USA:California | collected 2016-06-14 | reverse complement strand
ACCACGAGCTTCGCGGCGGGGTGGGCAGCTTTGAGAGCGCGCGCGTCGGACTCGCTGATCTGAATGTCGTGTCCGCCCTGAATTATCAACACTGGAACTTTGACTTTCGCGATCTCCGCGGCCGGGTCGTACTTCACCCAGCTTTGCATGAAGCGGCGATTTGTCGGCAGCAACAAGGGTCTGAGGCCCGGGTGCACATCTCCCGGATCCTCCCCGCGCAGGTAGCGGGCGGACGCCGAGTCCCATTTCGTGATCTCGGCGGGTGGCAGCTGTTTGGAGATCTGCTCTCGTAACACCGGCATGATCGGCCTGCCCGCTCCAGACATCATCACTATTCCAGCAGCTGGCGCGCCGCGATTCACCGCCTGCAGAACCAGCTCGGCACCCTCGCTATGTCCGATCAGAATGACTTTCGAGAATCTCCGATCGGCGAGGAGCATCCTGGCGCCGGCAATCGCATCAGCGATGAAATCGTCGATGGTGATCGAAGGCAGATCGACTTTCTGAAGATTGTCGCCGAGCACTCGCTTGTCGTAGCGCACGGATGCGATCCCCGCATTGGAGAGCTGCCAGGCGAGGATGGCGTAGAGATTGGAATTGTTCTGCGCCCGCAACGCGCCCGCGGAATTGCCATTCCGGTCCGTTGGTCCTGAGCCCGCCACGATGAGCGCGACTGGAATCTGGCGCTTGGACTTCGCGGGGAGTGTGAGCGTGCCCGGTAGCGCCATCGTTCCGCTTTGAATCGTGAACGGCGTTTCGATGGCCGTTTTTGGGGGAACGGTGTCGATGGCCGTCGCCGATGCTACCTGAGGCGGCGGACTGGGTTTACCCGGGGTTTGACCGGCAGCCAGCGCTAGCGGAATCGAACTGAGCGAAAGAGCCGCGAGCCGTGAGAGCGAAAAGATGAGGGACTTCATTGGTTTGAGGCGAGTGAGTATCAACTGACGGCGCTCGCGGTGGATTGCTCACGTTTCCATTCTAGATACGAATAGATCAGCACAGCCGCTGTGGCGAGAAGTATCGAGGTGACGAGGACGACGTGCACCCACTGGGCCCAGAACAAAGCAGCAATGGCAATGAGAAACCCGGCAGCAACGAACAGGCGGCCACCGAAGCGGTGAGTTTTTTCCCAGACGCGGTCGCTCGATAACGTCCACGGCGTCCGGATTCCCACGAACCAGTTGGGACGGCAGCGCGGAAGCAGATTCCCGATCACGATGAGCAGAACTCCAATGCCGAAGGGAGCTATCCGCTGTATCTGAACGGGATAGCCAAGACCCGCGCGCAGAAGCACGATGTGCATCCCCAGCAGGAAGAGCATCAGCGAATCGAAAATGGCTTCGAACGCACCGCCGAACTTGGCGTAGTTGGCTCCTCGCGGATCGATTGCGGGCAGGACACGTACGAACCCCCACACGAAGAGCAGGATCACGGGGGTTATCAACGCGCCAAACGCCCGGCTGCTCCAGCCATCTGGTTGTCCGTCCATGTTCCAGTGTGTTGGTATCGTCTCCGGAAGCCTTGGATAGACGATCGCCGAAGCGGCGAACGCAGCGATGACAATGAGCAATGGGATCCATTTACGCATTTGATCTCCCCGGGCGAAGCCACTTGATGAGATTTTCGACCACTTCCTGAAATACCGTCGTGTTCAGCTCGTACACGATGTGCTGCCCGTTCCGCTCAGCGAGAATCAGCTCCGCGTCCTTGAGCACGCTCAAGTGCCGGGAGATAGTCGCCCAGCTGGTGCTGAACTTGTCCGCGATCTCCCCGGACGTTCGGGGTCCCGAGCGCAAAAGCTCCAGGATTTCCCGCCGGGTGGGATCAGATAGGGCGCGAAAAACGTCGTTCATAGATAGTAAGTTAATTAGCCAATCATCTAATTATAGTACGAGCCTGTTGTCCAACAAGTTTCATTAGGGATCAAAGGAGCTTCGCGGCTTCGGTGGCGAAGTAGGTGACGATGAAATCCGCGCCGGCCCGACGTATCCCCAGCAGCGACTCCATCATGACCCGATCCTTCTCGATCCAGCCGCGATCGGCCGCAGCGCAGATCATCGCGTACTCACCACTCACCTGATAGGCGGCGACAGGGTAACCCGTTTGCGACTTGACTCGAGAGACAATATCGAGATATGGTCCGGCCGGCTTCACCATCACCGCGTCTGCGCCCTCCTCGATGTCGGCGAGTACCTCGCGCATTGCTTCCTGTGCGTTGCCTGGATCCATCTGATAGCCGCGGCGGTCGCCAGACTGCGGCGCTGACTCTGCGGCTTCGCGAAAGGGACCGTAATACGCCGAGGCATACTTCGCGGCATAGCTGAGGATCGAGACATCCGAGAAGCCGGCATCGTCCAGCGAGGATCGGATCGCTTGCACTCTGCCATCCATCATGTCGCTCGGTGCGACGATGTCCGCCCCGGCGCGAGCGTGCGAGAGCGCGGCGCGTGACAGCAGCTTCAGCGTCGCGTCGTTGTCGACTTCGCCGTTCTTCAGGACCCCGCAATGGCCATGATCGGTGTACTCGCACATGCAGACGTCGGTAATCACGACCAGCTCCGGAATCTCTTTCTTGAGCGCGCTCACTGCCAGCTGTACCGCGCCCTTTTCATCCCACGCCGACGAGCCGGTCGCGTCTTTCGTTTCCGGCAGGCCAAAGAGAATGATTCCACCGACTTTCGCCTTCGCCGCCGCCTCGGCGTCACGCAGCATCTCATCGACCGATGTCTGATTTACGCCCGGCATCGAGCCGACGGGGCGCCGAAGTTTTTTTCCGTCGCGCACGAAGACAGGGAGGACCAACTGCGACGATGACAGGTATGTCTCACGGACGAGGTTCCGTAGCACGGCGGTCCGGCGCAAGCGGCGCGGACGATACTGCGGGAAGCTGGACACTCTTACTCTGGTTGCGGAGCGGGAAGTTTGGATAGCTGACGAAGCTCCACGAGGAGACTGCTGCCTCCACGGGACCGGATTTCGGCGGCGAGCGCCTCGCCGGTTGATTCCGGTGAGCGCAGGTCGAGCACGCGGGAGCCACGCACGATGTGACGGCCACTCAGATCCGCCAGCATACCATATAATGTAGGCGTCCCGCCGACGTCGCTCACCAGCGCGCCGATCGGAACCTGGCATCCGCCGTCGAGTGCGGCCAGGAAAGCGCGCTCGGCGCGCGTCGCGGTCGACGTCGGCCCGTGATCGAGCGGCTGCAGGAGATCCCTCATTCTTGCGTCGTCGCTCCTGATCTGAATCGCGATTGCGCCTTGACCAGCGGCCGGCAGCCACACGGGCGGCTCCAGGAACATGGTGATGCGCCGCTCGACCTCGAGGCGGATCAACCCGGCCGCGGCGAGAATTGCGGCATGGACGGTTCCGTTCTCGACCTTACCGAGCCGCGTCGGAACGTTCCCTCGCAGCTCGGCGACCTCCAGGTCGGGTCTGCGCGCCAGCAGCTGCGAGCGGCGGCGAAGACTGGATGTCCCCACGCGCGATCCCGCCGGCAAGTCATCCAGATTCTCCGCTCCCGTCTGCCGGTTGACGACGAGCACGTCGCGCGGGTCTTCCCGCTCCAGTTGCGCGACGACCGCGAGACCATCGGGAGATTCAGTCGGCAGGTCTTTCAGGGAGTGAACCGCGCAGTCAATCTTGTTCTTCGTGAGTGCGACCTCGAGCTCGCGTGTGAATAAACCCTTCGCGCCGATCTCCGTGAGAGGTTTGTCCAGCTTCTTGTCGCCCGTGGTCTTGAAGGTGACGAGCTCTGACGTGATCCCACGGGCGAGCAGCGCGCTCTCGACAAGCCGTGCCTGCCGGAGCGCAAGCTCGGAAGCGCGCGTCCCGATTCTCACCACGTCGGGATCGATTACCGGCTTAGAAGGCATTGAGGACCTCGGACACGAGACCGTCGAGCGTCGCTTCCTTCGCTTCCACCTTCACTTCGATTCCAGCGTCGCGTAGCGCCTCGGATGTCCGCGCTCCGATGGACGCGGCCGGAACCCGTAGTGCCAGATCTTCCCCGACGGCGTCGATGTATCCTCTCACCGCCGAGCCTGAGGTGAAGGTGACGAGATCCACCCTTCCGGCTTCGATGGCTCGCGCGAGCTTTTCCGCACCCTCGCCATCCACGATCGAATGGTAGGCCTCGATCAACCTGACATGGGCGCCGATTTCCTTCAGACCCTGCTGCAATACATCGCGCGCTCCTTCCGCGGTCACGTATAGCACCTTCTTCCCCGCGACATCATCGCGCGCGCGCATCGCCTCCAGCAGTCCCTCGGCGACGAAGCGATTGGGGATCACATCGACCGTTATCCCATGCTCGAGTAATGCACCTGCCGTTGCGGGGCCAACGGCGGCAACGTTCAATCCAGCCAGCGCCCGCGCGTCCTTGCCTTCACCGAGGAGCTGCTCCCAGAAAATCGTGATCGCGTTCTGGCTGGTGAAGATCAGCCAGTCGTAGAGCGACAATTGGCCGATCTCCGCGCGCAACGGGGCGAGATCCAGCCGCGCGATCTGCGTCGCGGGCATCTCGATCACGTCGGCGCCCAACTCACTGAGCTTCTCGGTCAGAGCCGGAGCCTGCTGCGATGCACGTGTTACGACGATTCGCTTTCCGAACAGTGGGCGCCGCTCAAACCAATTCAACTCGTCACGCAGCACGACCGACCACCCGATTACCGTGATCACAGGCGCGGTGATGTCTTGTTCGATTGCCTTCGCGGCCAGAGTTTCGAGCGTTGCCACCACGGTGCGCTGTTTGGGATGCGTTCCCCATTGAATCGCGGCGGCCGGGATGTCGGCGGGCATTCCGCCCTCGATCAGGGTATCGGCGATGTTGGCGAGAGTCTTGACTCCCATATACAGAACTATCGTCCCGCCCGACTTCGCGAGCGCGGTCCAGTTGGTCTGGGTGCTCGGCTTGGCTGGATCTTCGTGGCCGGTCACAAAAGTTACGGATGTCGCCAGAGTGCGGTGCGTCACTGGAATGCCCGCGTACGCAGGCGCGGCGATCCCGGCCGTTATTCCCGGAACGACCTCGAACGGAACCGAGGCGTCGTTCATCGCCTGCGCCTCTTCACTGCCGCGGCCGAATACGAAGGGATCACCGCCCTTGAGGCGCACGACACGCTTTCCTTCGCGCGCGAGCCTCACGAGCAGAGCGTTGATCTCTTCCTGCGTCACCGAGTCCTTCGCGCCGCCGCGCTTGCCGACGTAATAGAGCTCGGGCCTTCCAGTCGTTCTAGCGCCCGGAGGGAGCAGCGCGGAATTGGCGAGCGCGTCGTACACGACGGCATCAGCCGAGTCGATAAGCTGCTTCCCTCTCACGGTGATGAGACCAGGATCACCGGGACCAGCCCCGACAAGGAAGATTTTTCCTTCTGCCACCGCTACCCCGTTCCCGTTTCCGCAATCAGGCCGGCGCGCTTTGCCCAGGCCTCGTACTCCACGGGAGAAATCTCGGACGGCTTGATCTCGCTTCGTCCGCCCCAGAACACGTTGGTGTAGGAAGCCGGAATGCCGGCCTCCTCGAGATGCTTGTCGATCGCCGCCTTGTGCTCCAGCACCAGCAGTTTGTCGGCACCGTGCGCGACCGCCATGATGTTCACGTTCGCGAACTCCGGTCCGCCTTCGCGCCAGTACGCGTGCGTCAGGATGTGATGACGGCCGATCTCACGTCCGGCCTCGATCTCCCTGCCGGCGGGAACCCGCCAGTGAAAGAGTGCGTTGTACCGCGTCACCCGCTCTCCACCGGCAGACGGTTTCACGTGCTCCAGGAAAGTCGAGAATCGCCCGATCACCTCGCGCGCATTCAACGAGCCGGCGATGCGAATGAATTCGTCCACCGTCAGGCCCGCCTCGTCGGCGCGTTGACGCCATGGATTCGGCGTGATCTCGTCGATTGCGAATTCGCGCTTGAGCGCAGTGAGCACGCGCCACTCGAGCGGGGTGAGCTCGACGACGTTGGTGTCGAGGACGCGTCCGGGCTCGTCGCTTCGCGAGCCTGGCTCCATGCCGCGACGACGCACGTGCCCGACGCCCAGCGCAAAAAGCCGTTTCGCGGGCATCATGCGGAAAGCATCCGCGCCGACCTTCCCGGCCAGAAACTCGCAGTGACGCTGCATAGAGAATCCCTGCGGCACTTTGAGCGTCGTCCACAATCTGTAGCCAGAGCCCGGTGTCTCAGCGTCGGTCGATCGAATCACGACGTGACCCGAAAACGGATCTTCCTTCACCATGTAGTTGAAGGCGGAGTCGAGCTTGTCGGGAGCTACGCGCCACGCGACCAATGCGCCGGGCGCGAGATTCGTCGCCATCAGAGTCTGCCTGATGCGCCTGATCACCCCAGCGGAAAGCATTGCGCGCAGTCGCTCGATTACAACGTCCTCCGGTAGCTTCGCCGCGGTTGCGATCGCAGCGAACGGCTCGTCGACGAAGCCCGCGATGCGATCCTCCGATATCGCGAGGATGCGCGCGTTGACCGCATCGGAAATCTCCGTCGGAATCGAGGGTGACGCGAACAGATTGACCGCCATTATTTCGCTCGCACGCGCTTGCGACGCAGATAGAGGCTCAGCCCGTAAGCCGCGTAGATACCGAGCGCAATCGTATAGGCGAGGTGATAGTACGCGGACGTGTCAGGCATTGTGTTCCCTTCTTGCGGCAGCCGCATCACGCTCGCCAGCGTAGCGGTAGCGGGAACGGACGAATGCGAAATAGAGAAGCGTGAACGACACCAGCGAGAGCAGGAGAGTCGTCAGCATCTCGATTGGAAGTGAGGGCGCGCTCGGCTTTCCCACGATCGGCATCGGGTGCATCGTGGCGAACAGGTAAACGCTCAGGTGGATGAATGGGATCAGGAGCGCTCCAAGGATGCCGAGTACCGCCGAATACCGCGCGCGAAGCGTGGGTGACTCCACTGCGCCGCGTAGTACGATGTACGAGACGTAGATGAACCAGAGAAACAGTGTCGAGACGAGGCGCACATCCCACCACGCCCAGTACGTCCCCCAGATTGGTTTCGCCCACAGCGGACCGGTGATCAGCACCACGGTCGTGAAGACTACTCCGACTTCCGCCGAGCTCTCGGCGAAGCGGTCGAGGCGCGGGTCACGGATCCACAGATAGACGCCGCTGGCGACCGCGACGAGAAAGAAGGCGAGAAACGCGACCCACGCAGACGGAACGTGAATGTAGAAAATCTTTTGTGCCGCTCCCTGCTTCGCCTCGAGCGGGGTGAAGAACGCCGCTCTGATGACTGTGCCAAGCACCGCCGCGCCGGCGACGGTGGGAAGCCAGGAGATCCTCATGTCGATGTCTGGTGCATTTTGATGAATTTAAGCGGCGCTTTGGCGCCACGCTGATAACTGCCACTGAACCGGTGCCATCTGGAACTGGAACTGAACGGGTGCCAGACGTCAGTAGCGTAGTTCCGAGTGTTTAGTTCACGACGCCCAGACTTACCTCGGTGGCACAGGGCCCAGGCAGTTGCTTGTGCTTTGAATCAGCGGTAGAAAAGTCAGGGCTAGTGAGCTATCAACTGGCATCTCTGCCACTGACGTCTGGCACCCGTTCAGTTGCAGTTGTTCTCTAGTCCTCGACGGTAAAGGGATAAGCCAGAGTGCACGCGGCCACGAAAACAATGTCAAACGCGAGCAGCAGCTTGAGCCACGCTCCGATCTCGACGACCGGCCGCCCGCTCAACAGCTTTGCCGTCGCCTGCGCCGCTGCGATCACGATCGGCACGAAGAACGGCAGCGCGAGCATCGGGAGCAACAGCTCCGCCAGGCGGGTGTTGACAGCCATCGCGCTGAACAGTGTTCCAACTGCAACGAGCCCAATGGCAGCGAGAATCGCGATCGCCATTAGCGGACCCGCAACCTCCGCGATCCGGAGATTGTAGAAAAGCGCCAGCGCGGGGATCGCAATCGACTGAACCGCGGCGACAAAGATCAGATTCGCAATCGCTTTCCCCAGAAAGATCGCTTCCCTGCTCACCGGAGAGGCCAGCAATCCGTCGATGGCGTGATCGGCCGTTTCGACACCGAACGAGCGATGGAGTCCCAGCAGTCCCGAGAAAGTGAAGATGACCCACAACACCCCGGGTGCGAGGTCCGTGGCGGTCACAGCCGTTGGATCCCAGGCGTAATAAAATATGACTAGACCGAGAAGCGAAAAGACGACCGCCGAGAAGAACGCCGAGCGCGTTCGGAACTCGATCGAGAGATCCTTGCGGGCGATGAGCCACGCACTGAATAGAATGTCAGCCACTTGCCACCAGCGATTCCCGGTAGGTGGTTGCATAGGAGCTGGCATCGAGCCTGTGCGCGGCATCGTAACGCACGAACTTTCCGCGCTGCATCACGGCCGCGTGCGTGGCGAGCGAAAGTCCCTCGGCGAGATTGTGCGTCACGATGATTATCGCGGTGCCGGCCGAGCGCAGCTCCTGGAGGAGGACGGTGAGGGCACGCGCGCCACTTTCGTCGAGGCCGCTGTACGGCTCGTCGGCCAGCACGAGCTGGGGCGCATGCACCATCGCCGCGGCTCAGGGAACGGATTGGAGCGTCCGCGCGCTCCAGCATCGACATCCGCCGCAGCGAGTCTTCGACGCGCCCGCGCGGCTCGCGAATTCCATACAGACGGGCGGAAAATGTGACGTTCTCCCGCGGCGAAAGCGCTTCGTAAAGCATGGTGTGGTGAGAGATGAGTCCGACCCGCGAGCGTGCCAGCGGTCCGCCCGGGAGTTGGACACCCGCGACGCGCGCGCTCCCGGACGTCGGCTTGAGCAGACCGGCGAGAACGCGGAGGAGGGTTGTCTTGCCCGCACCGTTTGGCCCGAAGAGAGCCAGGCATTCGCCCGCGGCAAGTGAAAACGTGACTCCGGCCACCGCTCGTGTGGATCCGAAGTCGCGCGCGAGCTCCGTCACCTCGACGATTGGGCGGGACGATCCACCGGTAGGGATTGCAGAGGACATCGCCTAGAACTTGCCACTCTGGCGAGAGCGACGCAAAAGGCTGTATCCTTGCGACTCCGCCAATGAGGCGACGACCAACCATTTCGCGCCAATGACTGACATCGACGTTCTGTTAACGGAAACACGGAAGTTTGACGCTCCGACGGAGTTCAGGCGCACGGCCAACGTCTCGTCGCCCGACATTTACGAGAAGGCCGAACAGGATCCGGAAAAGTTCTGGGCTGAACAGGCGCGTGAGCTGGAATGGATCAAGCCGTGGACCAAGGTTCTCGATTGGAAGCCTCCTCACGCGGAATGGTTTATCGGCGGGAAGCTCAACATCGCAGTGAACTGCGTGGACCGGCACGTGCGCGGACCGCGGAGAAATAAAGCGGCGCTCATCTGGGAGGGAGAGCCGGGTGACACGCGGACGCTAACGTATTGGGACCTTTTCCGCGAGGTATCGAAGTTCGGCAACGTCCTCAGAAAGCTGGGAGTCCGAAAAGGCGATCGCGTGGCAATCTACCTGCCGCTCATTCCCGAGGCGGCGATTTCTATGCTCGCGTGCGCGCGCATCGGCGCGATCCACTCCGTTGTATTCGGCGGGTTTTCGCCGGAGTCTCTAAGCGACCGGATCAACGATGCCAAGGCGAAAGTGCTGATCACGGCGGACGGCGGTTATCGGCGCGGTCAGGTAATTCCCTTGAAGCGCAATTCGGACAAGGCCCTGGAGACGACTCCGTCGATCGAGCACGTGGTGGTGGTGCAGCGGCGGCCGGGTGGAGCGGGAGATGAGCCATTCGCAAGCATGATGGAAGGTCGCGATCAATGGTGGCATCGTCTCATGCGGGACGCGCCGCTCAATTGCGAGCCGGAAACGATGGATGCGGAGGACGTGCTGTACATCCTTTACACGTCGGGAACCACCGGCAAGCCAAAGGGAATCGTGCACACTACCGGAGGCTATCTCACGGGCGTTGCGACGACTACCAGAATGGTATTCGACCTTAAAGACGATGACGTGTTCTGGTGTACCGCCGACATCGGCTGGGTGACAGGGCACTCCTACCTCGTCTACGGTCCGCTGGCGAATGGTGCCACGTGCGTGATGTACGAGGGCGCGCCCGACTGGCCTGAACGAGATCGGTTCTGGGACATTTGCGAGCGACGTGGCGTCACGATCCTCTACACGGCGCCGACGGCGATTCGCGCGTTCATGAAGTGGGGCGACGAGTATCCCGCGAAGCACGACCTCTCACGCCTCCGCCTCCTCGGCTCTGTCGGCGAGCCGATCAATCCAGAGGCATGGATGTGGTACCGCGAGCACATCGGCGGCAATCGATGTCCGATCGTCGACACGTGGTGGCAGACTGAGACCGGCGCAATCGTGATCTCTCCGTTGCCGGGAATCACATCGACGAAGCCGGGGAGCGCGACAAAAGCGCTTCCTGGTTACAGCGCGGATCTTCTCGATTCCACCGGCGAGCGTATCGAGGTTGGTGGTGGGCTGCTGTCTCTCACGAAGCCGTGGCCGGCAATGCTGCGCACCATCTGGGGCGATGACGACCGCTACGTGCAGACCTACTTCTCGAAGTGGCCTGGCCGTCCGGATCTTTATTTCCCTGGTGACGGAGCGAAGCGTGACAGCGATGGGTACTTCTGGATTCTGGGGCGCGTCGACGATGTGCTGAACGTGGCGGGGCATCGCATCGGCACGATGGAAGTCGAGTCGGCGCTCGTCGAGCATCCGGCGGTAGCGGAAGCAGCCGTAGTCGGGAAGGCGCACGAGCTGAAGGGCCAGGCAATCGCGGCGTTCGTCACGCTTCGAGACAAGAGCAAAGCAAGCCCGGCATTGCGTGACGAGCTGAGAGAATTCGTCGCCAAAAAAATCGGCGCACTGGCGCGTCCGGACGACATTTTGTTCTCCGCCGATCTTCCAAAAACACGGTCGGGAAAAATCATGCGTCGATTGCTCCGCGACATCGCGGAAGGCCGCGCGCTGGGCGACACGACCACACTCGCAGATCCGAATGTCGTCGCCAGTCTCAAGGATCAGTACGAAGACAAGGAGGGGTGATTCCTTATCAGCTAATCAGAAGCTGCCGGCTCGGTGCGATCATCATCGCCATCAAGGAGTTAGCAGCCGCACCCGAATAAACCCCGACGCAATTTCGAAACGGTGCGGATGTAGAAAACCTTTCACTGACTGGTCAAGCATAGCAGCTCGTTGAGGCCTCGTAGATGGCCTCGAGCCGTTCGCAGAAACCACAATGCGATCGTGCACAGTGCGAATGAAAAAGTCAACGGATTTGACTCTGAAATAAGGGTGAAAACCCGGTTACAGGGACAGTCCGTTTTCGTCTTATAGGTACAGCGCACCACAGCAAAAAGCAGGTTACCAACCGCTTGACCAACCGCTTGATAGGACCGGTTTTGAGCCCCTGGCTCGTCATCGGCACCATCAAATTTCTTGGAGAGAATTGAAAATGAAAGCGACCCGTTCCCTATTGGCCGCGATGGTGCTTGGAACAGCCATCGGCGCAAGCCAGGCTAACGCACAGTGCAGCGGCAACGCCGGCACGTGTAACACCACGAACACAGCGTCAGTCACCGTTGGCGCGCTGGTCAAG
>WNFR01006914.1_pt1 | contig 11575 bp, 7 predicted proteins | sample 5400221 | NCBI WGS metagenome assembly WNFR01 (sample SAMN13153357, study PRJNA577476) | soil metagenome | isolation source: 40 cm soil under Madrone tree | place: USA:California | collected 2016-06-14 | reverse complement strand
CCATAGTTCGGTTTCGGGCGGGAGAATGTCGCGCGTGCCTTTGATCGCCTGCAATTTGCGGCGCTCTTCTTTTTTTGCTGTGGCGTCGCTCACTGAACTGGTTCCTCGCGGTAGATGTTTTTGTATTCGACGTAGCGCTTGGCGTAGGCGTCTATGGCGGCTTGATCGGCGGCGGTCAGGGGGCGCTTTACTTTGCCGGGGTGGCCTACTACCAGGCTGCCGGGGGGGATTTCGGTGCGCTCCAGGATTAGGGTGCCTGCGGCTACTATGCTGCCTGCGCCGATTTTTACTCCGTTGAGGATTACGGTGCCCATACCGACGAGGCAGCGGGATTCGATGTTGCAGCCGTGCAGGGTTACGCTGTGGCCGATGGTTACGTCGTCGCCGAGTAGGAGCGGATGTTCATCGCGCATTACGTGGAGGACGCAGCCGTCCTGGATGTTGGTGCGGGCACCGATGCGGATGTAGTGTACGTCGCCGCGGACGACCGTGCAGGGCCAGACGCTGGAGTCGGCGCCGATGACTACGTCGCCGATGATTACGGCGGCCGGGTCAATGTAGGCGGAGGCGGCGATTTCCGGGCGCTTGCCGCGGTAGGGGCGGATGTCTGGTTGTCGAGTCAATGTGGTGCCGCCTGCTGGGGCGGAGATTGGGCTTGGTTAACCGTAACACCCTCCCCCTCCCCGTTTTTGCGTAAGTGATGATTCTAAACGACTTTAAGTCTCTTTAGAATGAACACTTGTAGAAGTGCGCATTCTAAAGGACTTACAGCAGACTGTTAAGCTCCCTGTTTTCCCAACCCAAGAAAAAGCCGCAGGGCTCCGCAGACTCCGCCCTGCGCTACAGGTATTGCTTGTCAAAAAGAAAATGCGGCAACTTGGTTGCCGCACGCTGTGGCTTCACCTGAATGTGCCCGAACGCATTATAGCAAAATTCGGTTTGCGCTGAAAGGAAAAGCAAAAACACAACGCCTCCGTCGCCCTTGGGCCCGAAGGTTGAGTATGCCACGCCTGAGTGATACGTTGGCAGACATGAACGTTCACGGACGCCCTCATGATGGGCCTCATGACGAGCCGGACCCTGAGTTGATCGCTGATATCACGCCAGACGTGATGAGATGCCTGGCTGTGTGGAAGTTTTTTGAGGAGCTGGACGACCGCCTTTGCCCTGCAGACCAATCGGCGGCTCGCGAGGAGTGTGGCGGGACATTTGCAATCTCAGAGGCAATTCTGCGTGCTTTGGGGCGCGATGCCGAGGAGTTCAGCGATATTTTCGACGTGTTAAGAGCGCAAGGAGGATTTTGCGACTGCGAGATCCTCTACAACGTGTCACAGGAAAATCGGTTGAAGGCGGAGTATTGGCGCGCGCAGGCCGCGAAGCTGGAATCGCCAGACACACAATCCGAGTAGGACCACAGTTTTGAGACAATTGACCGGCGCACAGGCAAGAGTGCCTGTGCTATTTAGTCGATTTGGACGCTCGGGCCGGAAGGAGTGCCTGCTAGTTGGTCCAAGCGGGTAGTCACGGCTCGGGCTAGATCGTACATGCTTTTTGCGCCGAGGGCGTTTTCGCCGAGTAGCGCCACCGGCTTGCCGGTGTCGCCGCCGATGCGGATGCGGGGATCGATTTCGATTTCGCCGAGGACGGGCACGCCGTAGGCTTGGGCGGTCTTTGCGCCTTCGCCGTGGCCGAAGATGTCGATGGGCTTGGCGCAGTGCGGGCAGGAGAAGGTACTCATGTTCTCGACTACGCCAAGGACTTCTACGTTGACCTGACGAAACATTTCGATGGCTTTGCGGACGTCGGCGAGGGCTACGGTGGAGGGCGTGGTGACTACGACGGCGCCGGTGACCGCTACCGTTTGGATCAGTGTGAGCTGCACGTCGCCGGTGCCGGGCGGGAGATCGATGACGAGATGATCGAGCTCGCCCCACTGTGCGCTGCGCAGAAATTGCGTAATGACGCTGTGCAGCATGGGACCGCGCCAAATCATGGGCTTGTCGCCGGGATTGAGCAGGCCCATGGAGAGCATTTTCAGGCCAGCGACTTCGATGGGGATGATGCGCTTGTCCATGGTGGCGAGCGGCTCTTGCGTGGTGCCGAGCATGATGGGGACGTTGGGGCCGTAGACGTCGGCGTCGAGCAGGCCGACTTTGTGGCCCAGCTTGGAGAGGGCGAGCGCGAGATTGACGGCGACGGTGGTTTTGCCGACACCGCCTTTGCCGCTGGCGATCGCGACGAGATTTTTTACGCCAGGGATGGGTTGGCGTTCGGGCATTTGTTGTGGTTGTGGTGCGCCTGGTGGCATTTTGCGGTTTCCTATCTGGTTTATCGAGACATGCTTGGTACTTGAGCGTTTATCAAATGGGACGAGCTTGCCAAGACGCCGTGGAAAAGCCGCAGGGCTACGAAGACCTGCCTGCGCAGGCAGGCTCCGCCCTGCGCTACAGGTAGCGGCGCACAGACTGAAGTCTGTGCCACTGGGATTATGCGGTGACGCCGTGGCATTTTTTGTATTTTTTGCCGGAGCCGCAGGGACAGAGATCGTTGCGGCCTACTTTTGCGCCGGCGCGGACGGGCTTGGGCGCTTCGGCTTGTGCAGGGCCGGTCTGATACTGCAGATCTTTTTGTTGGCGCTGCTGCTTGCGCTCGAGCTGACGCGCTACTTCGGGAAGACGATGCGGCTCGCCCTCGCTTGCACGTGCGGCGGCGCTGGCAACGGCGGCTTGCGCCCCTCCAGAACGTGACACTGGGCCTCGCGGCGTCTGAGGACGCGTATCCATTTCGTCGGGCGGTCTTTCCGCTTGCTGAATCTGGATGTGGAAGAGATAGCGAACGGTCTCGTTGTCGATGCGCGCCATCATGTCTTCGAAGAGCACGAAGGCTTCTTTCTTGAATTCGACAAGCGGATCTTTTTGGCCGTAACCGCGCAGGCCGATGCCTTCCTTGAGGTGGTCGAGCGAGAGCAGGTGATCTTTCCACTGCGAATCGACGACGTCGAGAATGATGCGGCGCTCGAGCCAGCGCATCAGCTCGGAGCTGAACTGCTTTTCTTTTTCTTCGTAACGCTTGGTGACGGCTTCTACCGCTGCTTCGGAAAGCTGGTCGTGACTTAGCGTGGCGGGATCTGCGCCCGCGGCTTTGCCATCGATGCCGAACTGACTGTTCATCTCCGCGAGAAATTGCGCGGCGTTCCACTGATCGGGATGCTGCTCGCGCGGGCAGAACGTGACGACGAGTTCGCGCGCGACATCTTCGGCGATTTCGAGCACGTAATCGCGCTGATCTTTTCCCTCAAGCGCGGAGCGACGGATGCCGTAAATCGTCTCGCGCTGCTTGTTCATAACATCGTCGTACTCGAGCAAATGTTTGCGGGCGTCGAAGTTTTGCGCTTCGACGGATTTTTGCGCGTTCTCGATGCGGCGGGAGATAAGCTTGGACTCGATGGGAACGCCTTCGGTCATGCCGAGGCGATACATCAGGGCTTTGACGCGCTCGCCACCGAAGATGCGCATCAGGTCGTCTTCGAGGGAGAGGAAAAAGCGAGAGGAGCCGGGGTCGCCCTGGCGGCCGGCGCGTCCGCGCAACTGATTGTCGATGCGGCGAGCTTCGTGGCGCTCGGTGCCGAGAATGTGCAGGCCACCGAGCTCGACGACTTCGTCATGTTCCGATTTGCACTGGTTGGCGAATTGATCGTAAATCGGTTTCCACTGGTCGGCGGGAACCTGGAAAATTTTGCCTTCGTTCTGGAAGAGAACCATGGGCGCGGCTTGCGCGCCGTCGCCGCTGGCGCCATCCGAGCCGATCACCGCGGGAGCGGCGGCGTAGGGCATGGCCAGCTTGTTCTTCAAAAAATATTCGCGGGTGAGAAACTCCGGGTTGCCGCCGAGCAGAATGTCTGTGCCGCGGCCGGCCATGTTGGTGGCGACGGTGACCGCGCCTTTGCGGCCGGCCTGCGCGACGATGCGCGATTCACGCTCGTGCTGTTTGGCGTTGAGGACCTGGTGCGGGACTCCGGCTTTTTTCAGGATGTCCGCAATCGTTTCGGATTTTTCGATGGAGATCGTGCCCACCAGCACCGGCTGGCCGCGCTCGTGATAATGGCGAATGCCGTTGGCCAGCGAATTGTCTTCCTGCAGAATGCCGTTCACGACAGCTTCAAATTTCTCTTTCTCGGTTCGGTAGACGACGTCCGGATATTCCCTGCGGATCAGTGTGCGATTGGTGGGAATCATCACGACGTCGAGGTTGTAAATTTTGCCGAATTCGGCCGCTTCGGTTTCCGCCGTACCGGTCATGCCGGAAAGCTTTTTGTACATGCGGAAATAGTTCTGGAAGGTGATGGTGGCGAGGGTCTGATTTTCGCGCTCGATCTTGACGCCTTCCTTGGCTTCCACAGCCTGATGCAAGCCGTCGGACCAGCGGCGGCCGGGCATCTGGCGGCCGGTAAATTCGTCGACGATGACGATTTCGCCGTCTTTGTTGACGTAGTCTACGTCGATCTTGTAGAGCGTGTGCGCGCGCAGGGCCTGGTAGACGTGGTGCATCGCATCGATGTTCGCGGGGTCGGACATGTTGGTCAGGCCGAGGAGACGCTCGCACTTGTTGAAGCCTTCTTCGGTCAGCGTGGCCTGACGATGCTTTTCGTCGATCGTGTAATCGATGTCCTGAATCAGCTTGGGGATGATTTTGTCGATCTTGAAATACTTGTCCGTGGACTCTTCGGAGGGGCCGGAAATGATGAGCGGGGTGCGCGCTTCGTCGATCAAGATGGAGTCGACTTCGTCCACGATGGCGAAGTGGTGGCCGCGCTGGACGCAGTGCGCGAGGTCGTACTTCATATTGTCGCGGAGATAATCGAAACCGAACTCGTTGTTGGTGCCGTAGGTAATGTCGGCGCCGTAGGCGGCGCGACGCTGCTCGTCGTCGAGGTCGTGGACGATCACGCCGACGGAGAGGCCCAACGCGCGATAGAGCGGGCTCATCCACTCCGCGTCGCGGCGAGCGAGGTAGTCGTTGACGGTGACGATGTGCACACCGCGCCCGGCTAGCGCATTGAGGGCTGCGGGCAAAGTGGCGACTAGCGTCTTGCCTTCACCGGTCTTCATTTCGGCGATCTTGCCGTCGTGAAGAACCATGCCGCCGATGAGCTGCACATCGAAATGGCGCATGTTGAGAAAGCGGCGGCCTGCTTCGCGGACCATGGCGAACGCCGGGACGATGGCAGATTCGAGAGCTTTGCGCATGGACTCGCGAAAGGTGGGCTCGGTAGGATCGAGATCCTTGAGCTGGGCCTGAATGGGCTCTTTGAGAGCTTGGAAGCGCGCCTTCAGCTCGTCATCGCTGAGGGACTTGACCTGGGCTTCGTGCTCGTTGATAGCCAGGACGAGCGGCTGCAATTTTTTTACGTCGCGCTCGTGTTTGGTGCCGATAAATCGCGCGACGACCCTGTCGATAATCTGTGCTGGATCCATGAATGGCTTCGTTTTCCGCCGTGTTCGACCGTGCCGGATGCCCGCATGAGGACGGACTAAGACACCAGAGTAAACACTTTATTCTAACTGTTTAGATGCGTGAGCGCCAAACTAGTGCCAAGACGCTGGGGAAAAACCGTAGGGCTCCGCAGACTCCGCCCTGCGCTGCAGGTGTCGGTAACACGTCGGCTGAATTTAGGAGCTATCTGGCGGCTATTTCCGAGGCCACTATGGACTTAGTCGTTTCTTCTACGGCGCTGGGCGTCAGATTGTCGGCTAGCAAACGGCGGAGCTTGCCGCGTTCTTCGAGGTTCATGTCCACGATTTCGAAGGACATGCCCTGGCCGCGATAATCGCGCAGCAAAGCGGTGGCCTGGAGATTTCGCAAACCGATATTCATTTTCAACTGCACTGGAGTGCCGGGCGGAAGGTGGCGATCGATGGTGGCGACTCCACCGGCCAGGCTGGCGGTGCGGATTTCCATGCGGCAGTTCTGACTTAGATTGACGCTGAAGGCAATCACCGGTTTTTGCAGGCGGACGCGAGTGTGCCGGCGCTGGCGCACAAACTTGCAGTTGACGGCCATTTCGAGCGGAGCCAGCGTGAGGTCCGCCTTGGTCAAGCCGCTCTTCGGCAGAAATTCCCGCGCCCACGCTAGATCGAGCTTCTCGAGAGCCTGCAAAGCAGCGATGCGTAACTCCTGCGGATGGGCCCAACCAAAGACCTTCTTGGACTCAACGATGCGTTTCAGCGCGGCAATGGATTCGGGCGCATGGATGCGGCCCAATGCTTCCGCGGCCCTTACGCGCAAAAAAGGTCCAGATCCCGCGGGTAGATCGCCGTCGATGATATTGGTGAGGCGGCCAAGGGCTTCGCGGTCGGCAGCGATGCCGATTTCGTCGATGACCAGCGGCATAACGAGGGGGTCCACGTGATCGAGCAGGTTCAAGAGAATGCGGCAGCGCCCGGGTGCGCCGCTGGCAGAAAGCTGGCGCACGACGCGGTCCTGGGAAATGCGCGGAAATGTCTTGATGCGGCCGGGAAGAAAAACTTCGACCGCTTGCGGATCGAGCCTGCTCAAGAGCCCGACCATCTCCGCTGCTTCCGGCACAGGCCCGCCGCGCACCACGCTGCGCAGATATTGCAGGCTTTCTTCGCCCAAATCGGTCGCCAGGTCAGCAATGTGCTCGGCATCCTCGCGCAGACTGCAGCGATTAAATCGGCTGGCAAGCTGCTCCATGGTGCTTTGCGGAAGGAGCTTCAATACGTTGGTGAGTCCGGCGGAGGTTTGCCGCGCGCGTAATGCCTCGTCCACGAATTCAGGAATGCGCTCTTCAATTCCCATTTTGCCGCGCAACGTTTGGGCAAAACCGGGGCGCTGCGACTCGACACCGGCGACCAAATCGAGGGCTTGCTCCATGGCCGCAAAACAGCGATTCGTGGCCGCCTGCCGGCTCAAACGCACGAACGCGGCGCTAACGAGGGCTTGCAACTCGGCGTCTTGCTCCACGCTCAAACGCAAGCCGAGGTGCCGCATGGCTTCGCCGAGCAGCTTAGGATCGATTTTCGCGTAAAGCTCGGCAAGCTGCGAAATTCCGACGGCGGCTTTCTTGCGTCCATCGACATCTTCGCTTTCGGCGCATGCCGCGTAATTCCGCAGGATGCTGACGGCCTCGCCGATGTCTCCCTTCTTGATTAAGTCGTTGATGTAGGATTGAACGTTCTTTGGAGGAATGCACCAGGCTTCCTGGGAGAGAAGAACAGCTCGCTTGCCGCTATCGGGAACCGCGGCCCAAAACTGACGATCCAAAATTTCGCGATGAGATTCGATGAGCAGGCCGGCGTCGCTCATTTTGTCTTCGTGCGCGCCGAGTATTTTGCGCAAATTGTCGATTTCGCCGTTCATACGGTCGAGCATTTGCCGCACGGCGTTGACTTTCACTTCGCCGCGTTCAAAACGCTCGAGCGCGAAGCGAATGGCGAGATGTTCGGCGAGCTGGATCAGGACAGATTGATCGGGTTTGTGATTGGGCGCCTTTGCAGCGAGTTCGGCAAGGGCTTGCTTCAGGATATCCTGCGCGCGAACGGGCAATTGCGACAATTCCTGGGAGACAGCGGGATTTCCGGGAACTCCCGCGCTCGCTGCGCCGACCTGTCCGAAACTCGTCAACGCGGTCAGGATGCGGTACATCTCCGCTTCGCTGGGGTCGAGGGAGCCGCCCGGCCCTGGACCCGTCGAGACGTTAACCTGCGACGATAAGCCATTCGAGACGCCGCCGGCGACATCCTTTCCGGCGGGAGCGCCGCCCTTCGCTGAGCCGCCCGATGCTCCGCCATCCGCAGGGCCGCCGGTGGAGCCGATCGCGGAGCCCGGCGCGCTAGCGCCTTTCGAGCCTTGCGCCGCGGCAATCATTTCCAATAATTTCTGAGGGTCGTTCATCCAGTTATTGAACTGGTCAGAATCGCCGTTGAGCGTGACTGCCGCCAACTGCGCGGCCATGCCTGCTTCTTTCATGCGCGAGTCAGTGGCCACGAAACAAATTTCGTTGATGCGAATTCCGCGCACGCCGGCCATGGCTTCTTTCAGTTGCAGGGCAAGCTCCGCGGGCTTCGATTTGCCGGTCGGGAAGGCGCGAACGAATCGATTCAGTTCGTCCTGCGTGATCGAGGGAAAGAACTGCACGCTGCCCACACCCGCGGCGGAAAGCAACTCGGCAAATTGTTTTTCCGCCGGCGCGCCCTCAAGGGGCACGCCATCGAGCAATAACTGCGAACCGGCGGCGGCGAGGAGCAGGCCAGCGTTGGTTGTGTCCGGGATGGCGGAGCGCAGTTCCGTGCAAGCGCTGTCAAATTGCTCGATCGTACGAACGTGATCAAAGCCGTACAAACGGGCAAATTTCAGGAGAATGTTCAGGCTTCTGACGAAGGCCCGCGCTGCCGTCGTTTTTGGGTCGGCGACTTTCAACTCGGTGACACGCGTCCCAATGGGACTACCTCACTAGTACCGTAGCTTCATAGAGGTAGGGCGGCAATGGTACAGAGGTTCCATGTGCTCCTCTGGCCACATGCCGAAGGACCGGAGCGAAAACCTGTCCCAATGTACGGTGCAGGGCGTTAGAAGGATACGTACACAAAGCGATTATCGAGTCAGGCATGGTTTGAGGGCCGCGAAGCAGCCCTGGCCAGAAGGGACGGCGCCCCGACCGGTAGAGCGCTTAGTTTTTGGAGAAGGCCATTCGGCCGCGCCGGCGTGTGCGGTTCGTGGCCTGTGCGGCCAGAGGCAACCCGCCAAGTTCCATCAGTAATTTTCGCAGACGGTAGCGGTCTTCCAGATCCATTTCCACAAACTCGAACGCCATGGCTTGTGGCCGGGCGCCTCGCACGATCGCCTGCGCCTTGATGTGGCGCACGCCGACCGCGATCTTCAACGTGAGCAACGAACCGGGAGCGAGATGACGCTCTCCGGCGCCGACGCCGCCGCCAAGATTCAACTCCGGTATCGAGAGGCGGAAATTCTCGCGCATGTTCAGCGTCGTCGCCACGAGGTTGCGTCCCAGCTTGAGACGCGCATAGCGGCGCTGGCGAATCACGGACACATTCGGGTCCGGATCGGTGGGTTCCAGCACCAAATCCTTGCGGTCGAACCCGCAGGGAGCGAGCTTGTCCAGGCCAGTGTTCGCGTCGATGCGCATAAGCGCTTGCGCGGATGCCACGCGCAATTCCTCTGGATATTGCCAGCGCCAGAGTTGGCGCGCGTCCATGATGCGTATCAGCAGCGTTGTGGCGGCCGTGCCGCGCAAGCGTCCCAACGCTTCGATGGCCTTTACCCGCGTAAATCCCGGCGTTGTTTCATTCTCTGCCAGCTCAAGAATTTTGGGGATGCATTCCGGCCGCCCGCTCATTCCCATTTCGTCGATGGCCAGCGGGCGAATCAAGACGTCAAGCGACTCGTAGAGCGCGACGAGCAGCTCTGCCCGGCGCTGCGGTGGCGCAGAGGATAGCTGGCGCACAGTACGATCATGCGACGTGCGCGGCCATTGTGAAAGACGAACGGGCAGAATCTTACTGGCCATCTCGGGCGCAAGCAGCGTCAAGAGACCGACAGTTTCCGCCGCTTCGGAGGCGGGCGCGGTCTGCAGCGTCTCCACCAGACGTTGCGTGGCGTCGTCGCCGAGTCCGCGCACAATCTGGCTAAGCAGCTCGCAATCATCGCGAAACCCGCAATGCCCAAACCGGCTGGTGACATAGTGCAGCGTCGCCTTGGGCATCAGCGACAAAATATCGATCATGCCGTCCGCGATTTGGCCGCTGCGCAAAGCTTCTTCCACGAACTCCGGCATACGCTCCTCGGCACCGATGCGGGGCCGCAGACTCTGAGTCGAGCCGGGACGCTGTGCCTCCACATTGTCCAGCGATGCAAGCGCTTGCTGCATTGCCGGATAGCAACGCTTGCCGGCCGCCTCCTGGCTCAGCCGCACGAACGCCGCGCTCACCAGTGTCTGGAGCTCCGGCTCACGCTCTACCGCTAACTGATTTCCCAAACGACGAATCGCGTCCATGAGCGCGCTGCCATCTCCGCTGCCATAGAGTTCCGCCAGGTCGGAAAGGCCGATCGCCGTGGTGCGGCGTGCCTCCGGATTGTCCAGCGAGATACAAGCCGCATACTTCATCAAAATCTCATTTACGGTTTTCAGCTCGCCGCGCCGCAGCATGTCTTCCAGGTAACCGCGGACGTTGCGCGGCGGCACGCACCACGACTCATCGGAAGTCAGCACTTCCTTCTTGTTTTCATCGGGCACTTGCGCCCAGAACTCCTGATCCAACAGTTCTGTATAGGACTGCACTTGCAATCCCGCGTTGGCCATCATGTCTTCTTGCGAGGCAAGGATTTTGCGCAGCCCTTCGATTTCCGCATTCATGCGGTCGAGAAGCTGCTTTACCGCGTTCACACGCAATTCGCCGCGTTCATAACTGTCCAGCGCGAAGCGAATCGCCACGTGTTCGGCCAGCTTCAGCAGCATGGGCTTGTCGGGTTTCTCGTTAGGAGCCTGCGCGGCAAGTCCGGCGAGCGCTTGCTGCAGCGTGTATTGCGCGCGAACGGGCAGCGCGCTCAATCGCGATTGAAATGTGGGCACTTCCATGCGCGCTTCGGGGTCCTTGCGCGACTTACCCAATTGCGCGAAGAGTCCAAGCATCGCGCGCACATCTTCTTCCGCCACGGAATATCCGCCGGCTTCGCCTGCGCCACCGCCTACCGCTCCGCCGCGCGGTAGCAAAGCGGATGCCGTCAGCCATTTGCCCGGGTTGCCGCCGGATCCGGGAGCGCCTCCAACTGCGCCACCGCCACTTCCGGTGCCACCTACACCACCGGTGCCGCCACCCGCCGCGCCCGTTCCCGTGCCGCCTCCTCCAGGGCCGCTTCCGCCACCTCCGAAGCCGCCAGCGCCGCCGCTACCCCCTCCGGGTCCACCCGCGCCGCCTGGGCCACCACCAAAACCTCCACCGGCTCCTGTGCTTGCGCCAGCGCCGCTACCGCCTCCCTGCCTCGGCGTACCCCACAAATTTCCTGCATCAGCTCCGCCTCCAGAGCCGCCTGCGCCGCCACTCCCTCCGCCTGGACCGCCCGAGCCTGTGCCTCCTCCGCCGGTTCCAGTTCCTCCACCTCCGGGGACGCCGCCGCCCAAACCGAATCCTGGGCCGGAACCGCCGCCGCCACCGCCACTCGCATTGCGGCTGCTTTCCGCGGCGAGGATCATTTGCAACATCTTATTGGGATCTTCAAAGAAGTCGCGGTACTTGTCTCCGTGCGCGCCGAGCGCTTTCGCCGTGAGCTGCGCAGCCACCTTGATCCCAGCCACGGAAGAATCTTCCGCGACGTAGCGAATCTCGTTTACCTTGATGCTGGTTTCGCCCGCGAGCGCGGACTTCAACTGCTCGGCCAATGACGTAGGCTTGGAATTGCCGCTGGGGAACGCGCGCACAAAGCGCGCAAGTTGCGGCTGAGTCAAAGTTGGCGCGAAATGGATACTGGCGATGCCCGAAGAAATCAGCAGTTGCGCGAAGCTGCGCTCGCCGGCCGCCGATCCTAACGGGACTCCGTC
>WNFR01006913.1_pt1 | contig 11575 bp, 10 predicted proteins | sample 5400221 | NCBI WGS metagenome assembly WNFR01 (sample SAMN13153357, study PRJNA577476) | soil metagenome | isolation source: 40 cm soil under Madrone tree | place: USA:California | collected 2016-06-14 | reverse complement strand
CCCCGCTCTCGCCCGCCGCCGCGCGACCGCCGCCGCCGAGGTTGGCTTGATTGCCTTCCCCACTTTCCTTTATAGATCGCGTGGATGTTGACTGGGTCATGGCGGCCGGCGCTGGTCGCGCTGAACCTGCTGCTGTTGGCGGGTGTCGCTTGGTTCGCGGCGCGGATCACGACGGGCGCCATCGCGGCTCGCCTCGAGCACCCGACACAGGAGCTGGCACCGCGGACGGCATCGGCACCGGTCGCGTCCGCCGTGCAGCCGGAATCGGCGTACGCAGTCATCTACGAGCGCGACGCATTCAATGCGGTGAAGGGCGCGCCGGCCGAGCGCGGCATCGGCGATGTCAAGCGCACCGACCTGAACGTCAAGCTCTGGGGCACGGCGATCGCCCGGGACCCATCGCAATCGTACGCGATCATCGAGGACCTCGCGGCGCGCCGGCAGTCGCTCTATCGCGTCGGCGACTCGATTCTCGACGCCGCCACGTTGAAGCACGTCGAGTGGGATCGGGTGATCCTCGACCGCAACGGCGACGAGGAGGTCCTCGAGCTCGCCTCGGCGCGCGGACCGGCGACGAGCGCTGCGGGCACGACGGCGGGCGGCAGCGCGGCGGTCGCCGGTGAGCGCATCCGGAAGACGGCCGACGACAAGTTCGTCATCGATCGGCGCGAGGTCGAGAAGACCGTCGCCAACTTGAACGAGGTGTTCACGCAAGCGCGTGCGGTGCCCTACTTCGAGGACGGCAAGACCGTCGGGTTCCGCGTCTTCGCGATCAAGCCGGGCTCGGTGTTCGAGAAGATCGGGCTGCAGAACGGCGACATCATCAACCGGGTCAACGGGGTCGAGCTCACGGATCCGACCAAGGCGATCACCCTCTTCACCGAGCTGCAGAACGAGGGGCACATCGCGGTCGATCTGCAACGCAACAAGGCCGCAAAGAGCTTTTCATATGATATTCGCTGAACGGGTGGAGGACGGGATGGTGGTGTGTGCGTCGGACACGAGTACTTGACCGCGCGCTGATCGCGCTCACGATCGCGGCCGCGCTCGGCGGCGCTGGCGTCGCGCCGCGCCTCCTCGGGGCGGCACCGGCACGTGCCCAGGCGCAGCCGCCCCCGCGTCCGCAGGCGAGCGCCTCACCGGCCGCGGCGCAAGGCCCGCGCGTCGTCGAGGCTGACGGCGAGCGCGCGATCACGATGGACTTCCAGGACGTCGACCTCGGCGTCCTCGTCAAGTTCATGGGCGAGATCACCGGCAAGAACTTCGTCATGGACGAGCGCGTGCAAGGCAAGATCACCGTCGTGTCGCCGACGAAGATCACGCCCGAGGAGGCCTACCAGGTCTTCCAGGCGGTGCTGCAGGTGAAGGGCTTCACGACGGTCCCGAGCGGCGCCGTCGTCCGCATCATTCCGACGAAGGACGCGAAAGAGACGAGCCTCCGCACGTTCACCGACGGCACCGCGAGGGTGCCGACGGAAGAGTACGTCACCCGTCTCATCCCGCTCACCCAAGTCGACGCCGCCGACATCGGCAACGTCCTCCAGCCGCTGGTCTCGAAGGACGGCCTCATAACCGCGTACCCGCAGACGAACTCGCTGATCATCATCGACTCCGCGGCGAACGTCGAGCGGCTGTCGCGCATGATCACCGAGCTCGACGTCGCGAGCTCACGCCGGCACACCGAGCTCGTCACGCTGAAGCACGCGGCGGCGGGTGAGCTCGCCGACACCATCCAGCAGGTGCTCGAGGAAAAGCCCGCCGCGCCCGGGCAGCCGCCGGCCCAGGGCCAGCGACCGCTCGCCTCGGGGCAGATCCGCGCCTTCAAGATCACGCCTGACGACCGCACGAACACGCTCATCGTGAACGCCGCCCCGGATCAGATGCGACAGATCAAGACGCTCATCGAGCGCCTCGACGTACCGCTGCCGCCGGGCTCGGGGAAGATCAACGTCTACTACCTGAAGTACGCCAATGCCGAAGATCTGCTGCCGGTCTTGCTCGACGTGATCGGCGCCACCGGCGGCGGCGCGCGCACGGCGCGCACGCCGCAGCAGCCGGCGCAGGCGGCGCAGCAGGGACGCAATCGGCCGCGGTCGACGGGGAGCATGCTGCGACGGTCGTCGGCCGAGCGCACGCGGCGACAGCCGAACCAGCCGGGCGGGCAAGCAGCCAGCCAGGCCGGCCAGCAGCCGGCGATCGAGTTCGCCGGCGACGTCCGCGTGACCGCCGATCCCGCGACCAACTCATTGATCATCACCGCAGTCCCCGAGGATTACGCGATCCTCCTCACTGTCATCGAGAAGCTCGACATCCGCCGCCGCCAAGTCTACGTCGAGGCGATCATCCTCGAGGTCACGCTCGACCGGCTGCGTCAGCTCGGCATCGAGGTGCAGGGCGGCATCGGCTTGCCGAACGGCACCGGCCTCTCGCGCGTCAACCTCGGTAACTTGAACACGGCGCTCACCAACCCGGGCACGCTCTCGGGGCTCATCCTCGCGGCGGTGTCCGAGCGCACGGTCACGCTGCCCGACGGCACGACGGTACCGGCGCAGGCGGCGCTCCTCACCGCGCTGCAGACCGAGAGCGACGTGAACGTCCTCTCCGCGCCGAACCTCCTCACCACCGACAACGAGGAGGCGGAGATCGTCGTGGGCCAGAACGTGCCGTTCGTCGCCAGCCGTTCGACCAACGAGACCAATCTCGCCAACACCTTCGCCACCATCGAGCGCGAGGACGTCGGCATCACGCTGCGCTTGACACCGCAGATCTCCGAGGGCGCGATCGTCCGCATGAATCTCTTCGAGGAGGTCTCGGCGCTCGTCGCGAACTCGCTCCTCAACGCCAACGACGTCGGCCCGACGACGACGGTGCGCAGCGCCAGCACGACGATCACCGTGAAGGACGGGCAGACGGTCGTGATCGGCGGCCTCATCTCCGACTCGATCACCGCCGACTCGAACAAGGTGCCGTTCATCGGCGACGTGCCGGTGATCGGGAACCTGTTCAAGAAGACCGATCACCACAAGACGAAGACCAACCTGCTCATCTTTCTCACCCCGCACATCATCAAGAACGAGGTGGACGCGGCGCAGGTCTCGACCACGGAGCGCGACCACTTCCGCGCGATGATGGATCGCTCCGGCACGCCGCGGCGCGTTCCCGATCCCCTCGACAAGCCGTCGTTCGAGCTGCGCGACGGCGCCGTCGACGGCGCGCCGTCTCCGGAGCCGGAGCCCGCCGACGACCGCCGAGACGCGGCGAGGGCGCCCGCCGGTGACGCCGGTCCCGCGTTCACCCAGCTGACGGTCGGCGACGTGCAGGTCGATCGCAGCAAACAGGGCGCCGTGGTCCGGATCGCGATCGGCGGCACGCCGACGCACGTCGAGCACTTCGCGTTGACCGATCCCGGCCGCTACGTCGTCGACGTCTACGGCACGAGCGCCCCCCGCGATCCGATCGAGAGCGTCGCGGTCACCGATCCGCTGGTGCGGCGGGTGCGGGTCGCGCACCACCGCGGCCGCATGCGTCTCGTCCTCGACCTCACGACGGCGCAGCCGCCAGCCTATGTGCTCGAGCAGCGGGATGGTACGATCACGCTCGAGCTCGGAGCGGCCCGCCCGCGGAAAGCGAGCGCGCATGCCCGGCGCTGAGGTCGGATGGCCACGCCCGCGAAACGTTTCGAAGATCTCTTGATCGCGCGCACCGGCGTGTCGTCGGAGCTGGTCGCGCGCGCGCGCGAGCGCCAGCGCGACGGCAAGTCGCTGCCGGATGCCCTCCGCGAGCTCGGGGCGCTCGACGGTCCGGCCTGGGCGCGCGCGCTCGCCGGCGCCTACGATTTGCCGTTCGTCGCCGACCTCGTCGCCGCCGATGTCGACATCGAGCTCCTCGACCGGCTGCCGATGCAATACGCGCGCCGCAACGCCGTCCTCCCGCTCCACTGCGACGACGACGAGCTGGTCGTGGCGATCGCCGATCCGCGCGCGCTCGCCCCGCTGGACGACTTGCGCGTGCTCTACGGCCGGCCCGTCCGCGCCGTGGTCGTGCCGTCCGACGTACTCACCGACGCGATCAACCGCACCTACGACCGCGCCTCGGGATCCGCGGCGGAGCTCATGGACGATCTCGACGAGGAGCGTCTCGATCTCATCGCGACCGAGCTCGAGGAGCCGCGCGACCTCCTCGAGGCAGGCGACGAGGCGCCGATCATCCGGCTCGTCAACTCCCTCCTCTTCCAAGCGGTGAAGGATCGCGCCAGCGACATCCACATCGAGCCCTTCGAGCGGACGCTCACCGTCCGCTTTCGCATCGACGGCATCCTCTACGACGTCATCTCGCCGCACAAACGTTTCCAGGCCCTCATCATCTCGCGCGTGAAGATCATGGCCGGTCTCAACATCGCCGAGAAGCGTTTGCCGCAAGACGGACGTTTGCGGACGAAGGTCGCCGGCCGCGACATCGACGTCCGCGTGTCGGTCATCCCGACCGCCTACGGCGAGCGCGTCGTGCTGCGCCTTCTCGATCGCTCGTCGACCGTGCTCGGTCTGGAAGAGCTCGGCTTGAACGGCCGCAACCTGTCGCTCGTCGGCCGGCTCGTACACCAGAGCCACGGGATCATCCTCGTCACCGGCCCGACCGGCAGCGGCAAGACGACGACGCTCTACGCCGCGCTCTCCACGATCAATTCCAGCGAGCGCAACATCATCACCATCGAGGACCCGATCGAGTACCAGCTCGACGGCGTCGGCCAGATGCAGGTGAACCCGAAGATCGACCTCACGTTCGCCAACGGCTTGCGCTCGATCCTGCGCCAGGATCCGGACGTCATCATGGTTGGCGAGATCCGCGACGGCTTGACCGCCGAGATCGCGATTCAAGCCGCCCTCACGGGACACCTCGTCTTCTCGACCCTGCACACGAACGACTCGGCGAGCGCGGTCACCCGTCTCGTCGAAATGGGCACCGAGCCGTTCCTCGTCTCGTCGTCGGTGATCGCGGTGATGGCGCAGCGCCTCGTCCGTCGCGTCTGCGACGCGTGCCGGCGGACCGTCCATCCCGACCAGGCGACCCTGGCGGAGATCGGCCTGCTGCCGAGCGCAATCGCCAACCGGACGATCTACGCCGGCGGCGCCGGCTGCGACGCCTGCAAGCAGACCGGCTACCGCGGTCGGACCGGCATCCACGAGCTGCTCGTCATCGACGACGACGTGCGGACGCTGATCATGAAGAGCGCCGACGCCGCGGCGATCCGCCGCGCGGCGACGCTCGGCGGCATGCTGACGCTGCGACAGGACGGCGCCACCAAGGTGCTCGCCGGCGAAACGACGATCGAAGAGGTCCTCCGCGTCACGCAAGACGACCTCGCGTGAGGCGGCCGCGTAGCTGAGTCGTGCCCGTCTACGCCTACAAGGGGCTGAGCAGCGAAGGACGGGCGGTTGCCGGCGTCATCGACGCCGAGAGCCCGCGCAGCGCCCGCGTGAAGCTGCGCCGGACCGGCGTCTTTCCGACCGACGTCGCCGAGGATCGCGCCCCCGCCGGGCGGCGCGCGACGACCTACGCCCTGCCGGCGTTCGCCGAGCGCGTCCCGACGCAGGAGCTCGCCGCGGTGACGCGCCAGCTGGCGACGCTCGCCGCCGCCGGCTTGCCGCTCGTCGAGGCGCTCGCCGCGCTCGCCGAGCAGACCGAGCGCGAGCACCTGCGGCGCGCGATCGTGCAGATCCGTGAGCGCGTCACCGAAGGCCGGTCGCTCGCCGACGCGCTCGCCGAGCACCCGCGGCTGTTCTCGCAGCTCTACGTGAACATGGTGCGGGCCGGCGAGGCGAGTGGCGCGCTCGACGTCGTCCTCGAGCGTCTGGCCGCGTACACGGAGAACCAAGCGCGCCTGCTCGGGAAGGTGCGCGCCGCCCTCACCTACCCCGCGGTGATGCTCGTCCTCGGCAGCGCGATCCTCTTCTTTCTCGTCTCGTACGTCGTCCCGAAGGTGACGCGCATCTTCCAGGAGACGCAGCAGCAGCTGCCGCGGCTGACGCTCGTCTTGATCGCGCTCTCGGGATTCGCGGCGCGCTGGTGGTGGTTGCTGCTTCTCCTCGTCGGCGCCGCCGTGCTCGGCCTCCGCGCCTACGGGCGCACCAGCACCGGACGCGAGCGCTTCGACCGCTGGGTCTTGCGGGTGCCGTACTTCGGCACGCTCGTGCAGAAGCTCGCGCTGGCGCGCTTCGCGCGCACGCTCTCGACCTTGCTCGCGAGCGGCATCGGCCTGCTCCCGGCGCTCGACATCGTCCGCAACATCGTCGGCAATACGATCATCGCGCGCGCGATCGAGAACGCGCGCGACGCCATCCGCGAGGGGCAGAGCATCGCCCCGCCGCTGCGCGAGAGCGGCGTCTTCCCGCCGCTCGTCGTCCACATGGTCGCCGTCGGCGAGCGCAGCGGCCAATTGGAGGACATGCTCGGCAAGGCGGCCGACGCCTACGACAACGAGGTCGAGAACGCGGTTGGATCGTTGACGACGATCCTCGAGCCGCTGATGATCGTCTTCATGGGGGTCGTCGTGCTGTTCATCGTCCTCGCGATCCTCCTGCCGATCTTCGAATTGAACCGGGTCATACGGTAGGGCGCGGCCGGTCGGCGGCGGGCGAGAATGGGCTGCGCGGGGCCGGGCACGCGCGACCCCGCAGCGGCGCACTCGCGACCGGATTGCGCGCCCGATGGCGTCCTCGCATTCGCGGCCGGCCGGCGCACGCTTAGCCATAAGAAACGTCCCCACGCAGCCCGTTCTCGCCCGCCGCCGACACGGCCGAGTCGTTGCCGTGTGGGCGGTTCGATTCGGAGGTGCCATGTCGCGTCGCGAGCGCTGCGCGCCGCGACGGGTCGCGCGCGGAATTGCGAGTGTCTGCGGCATCGCGTAAGACGATCGCGCTCCGCGCGTCGATCGACGACTCGCGTGGAGGGCGGAGGCATCAACGAATGGCGAAGACGAAGAGTTCCAAAGCGAAGACGAAGAGCTCGAAGGCGAAGAAGGCCGTGAAAAAGCCGGCGGCGCGGGTGAGCGCGAAGACGACCGGTGGGGCGACGAGCGCACCGAAGCGGGCGGTCGCCAAGGCTGCGCCGGCACCGTCGGCAGCGCGGGACAAGTACAGTCAGAGCGGCGCGCCGTGGTGGAAGGCGCACTTGTAGTCGACGATCTGATCGTAGGCGCCGGCTCGCGGGGTCGCTGACGCGTCGGTGACGGCGACGATTCCACGAGCGAATACGCATCTCACGTGGCTCGTCATGGGGGAGCGGGTCGCGGCGTGGGTCCGCGACGGCAGCTGAGAACCGGCCCCTGCCCGGCTCGACCGTCGTCGGCAGCATCACCACAGCCGTCGGCAGCATCGCGACGGCGTCGCCGGCACCATAATTGAGGCGCGGCGACAGAGTTGGTATCGTCGCCCATGATCATGCGTCGGCGCGGAAGCGCGGGGTTCACGCTCATCGAGATCATGGTCGTGGTGTTCATCCTCGGCCTCCTGGTGACGCTCGTCGCGCCGCGGATCGTGGGACGCACCGACGAGGCGCGCCGGACCAAAGCCGCGGCCGACATCAAGGGCATCGAGGAAGCGCTGCATCTGTACAAGCTCGACAACGGCATCTATCCGACGACAGACCAAGGGCTGCAGGCGCTGGTCACGAAGCCGGAGACCGGCAACGTCCCGCGGCGCTGGAATCCGGACGGCTATCTCGAGACCGTGCCCGTCGATCCCTGGGGAAACCCGTACGCGTTCTTGAGCGACGGCAACACCTACAACCTCAAGTCGTACGGGGCGGACGGCGCGGAGGGCGGCGAGGGGAAGTATGCGGACATCGACTCGCATACGCCGCTCTGAGATTCGCGACCGCGCCGAGCCCGCCGCCGCACCCGCCCGTCACCGCGCCGAGCGATCCGTCTCCGGCTTCACGCTTCTCGAGCTCGCGATCGTCCTCCTCATCGTCGCGATCGCGGCGAGCTTCGTGATCCCACGGCTGCGGAACGCCGACAGTGCCGCGCTCACGAGCGGCGCCGCGCGCCTGGCGACCACCGCCCGCTATCTCTACGAGGAGGCGGCGTTCCGTCACCGGCCGATGCGCTTGAACCTCGATCTCGACAAGCGCGCGTACTGGGTGACGGTGCTGAACGACGATCCCGACGATCCCCAGTTCGTCGGCGACGACTCGCCGCTCGCGCGTCCGACTATGCTCCCCGCGTCAGTGGCGTTCGTCGACGTCGTGCTGCCGGCGCTCGGCATCGTCCGCGAGGGACAGGTATTCGCGCAGTTCTTTCCCGAGGGCTACGCCGACCCGCTCGTCGTCCACCTGACGAACGTCCGCCACGAGTTCGCGACGCTCGCGCTCGAGCCGCTGACGGGGCGGACGCGCGTCGCCGACACGTACGTCGACTTCGACCCGCGTCGCGTCGCGGACGCGCGCGACGCCGCCCACGACGACCGCGGCGGCACGCAAGGACGGAGCTCGCTCCTGCGACGCAGCGGCGATCGCACCGACGGCGGCGCACCGTGACGCGCGCTGCGACACGGCGCGACGGCTTCACGCTGCTCGAGGTGCTGGTCGCCGTCGCCGTGCTGGGACTGGCCCTCGTGAGCTTGCTCGGTCTGCACGTCCGCAACCTCGCGCTCCTCGAGCGCGACCAGCGCATCACCGACGCGACGCTCCTTGCGCGCGCCCTCATGACCGACGCCGAGGTCGAGCCGTTTCCCGACATCGGCCTCACCGACGGCGATTTCGAGGATCGCTATCCGGGGCTGTACCCGGGCCTGCGCTGGGAGCGCGAGGTGACCGCGCCGCTGCCCGTGCCCGATATTCGCGAGGTGCGCGTCCGCGTCTTCGCCGGCGACGAGGAGTCCGGCGACGACGTGACCCTGACGTACTACTTGAGGCGGCGGCCGTGAGGTTGCCGCCGATCGCCGTGTACCGCCGCCCCGCGCCACGCAAGCGCGGGCGCCGCCGCGGCGGATTCACGCTCCTGGAAGTGATGATGGCGCTCACGATCTTCGGCATCGTCGCGCTCACGGTGTACGGCACCTTCGCGCGCACGCTGCGCTCGAAGCAGCTCGCGGAGGAGCACGCGGAGCTCACCCAGGAAGGCCGCAGCGCGGTCGCGCGCATCGCCGACGAGCTCGCGTCGGCCTATTACCCCGACGGCGCCAACGACATCCGCATCTTCCGCAGCCTGCGCGGCGGGACCGACGCGCTGCCGCTCGACTCGATCAGCTTCAGCGCGCTGTCGTCGCGCCCGGCGGGCGTCTACGGGCACGACAGCGATCAGCGCGTGATCAGCTATTTTTTCCCCGAGCTGCGCTCCGGACGCGGCGCCCGCAGCGACCGGCCGAGCTTCGAGCGCGACGGCCGCGCCACGGCCGCGGGCGACGTCGGCCGCCCCCTCCGCGACGACGGGCGCGGTGCAGCGGGGAACGTCACCGACGACGCGGAGGATTTCTTCGCCGCCTTCGGTCCGCGTCACGCCCCCGTCCTCGGCGTCCACCTGGAGCGGCTGCTACGGCGCGAGGCGCTCATGTCGTCGCGTGAGGCGCTCGACGCCGCCACGCCGACGGCGTTTCTCGACGACGTCGCGAGCCTCGCGTTCCGCTTCCACAACGGCGTCGAGTGGCTCGACACCTGGGACTCCGAAGACCGCGCCAACTACCGTCCGTTGCCGCGCGCGGCCGAGATCGACCTCGGCCTCTACGACGCGGCGGGCGAGATCCACCACTTCGTCACCGCGGTCGACCTCGCGCTCGCCGATCCGCGCTCGGGGCCGCGATCCTCCCCGTCCGGCGCGAGTCAGAAGTCGCCGACGCCGCCGAGAAAGACGCCATGAACACGCGACGACGCGGCGACGACGAGCACGGCATCGCGCTCCTCATCGTACTGCTCACGATCACGCTCTTGACGGTCATCGTGGTCGAGTTCACGCAGTCGGCGGAGGTCGAGATGCACTTCGCGATCAGCCATCGGAACGCGCTGCAGGCGTTCTATCTGGCGCGCTCGGCCGTGAACGTCGCCGAGGCGTTGCTCGTCGCCGACGCGCAGCTCAATCATACCGACAGCGACGACGACCTCTGGGCACGCCCGTGGCCGCCGCTGCCGGTCGGCGACGGTACGGCGGCATTCCGCGTACAAGACGAGGGACGCCGGCTGAACATCAACAGCATGGTGGTAAACGGCGACTATAACCGGCAGCGCAAGATCTTCGCCCGGCTCTTCCGCATCCTCGGCATCGATGACCGGGTGCGCGCCGCGATCATCGATTGGATCGACGACGACCTCGATCCGCAGACGGATCCGCCGGGCGCGGAGCAACCGTTCTATCTCGGCTTGACGCCCCCGGTCTTCGTGCGGAACGCGCCGATGCTGACGATGCGCGAGCTCCTTCAGGTCCGCGGCATGACGCCGACGCTCCTCGCGCGGCTCGAGGAGTTCGTGACGGTGCTGCCGCGCGACGTCTTCAAGGTCAACGTGAACACCGCGCCCGCCGAGGTGCTGTACGCGCTCTCCGACGGTCTCACCGCCGATCCCGGCGTCGTCGATCGCCTGATCGCGGCGCGGCGCGCGGCGGCGATCACCACCATCAGCGAGCTGGGCGACGTCACCGGCTTTCTCCAAGCGCTCGCCGACAAGGGCACGGGCAACGACAACAAGGACCTCCTCGACGTGAAGAGCGCGTACTTCCGCATCGACGCCGCGGGCGAGGTGAACGACGTCATCCGCGGGATCACGACGACCGTGGGGCGCGACGTGGGTGTCGTCGGCCTCAAGCACCGCGTGCAACGGATCACCTGGGCGCCGAGCACCGCGAACCTCAGCTTGACTTCCCGGCCCCCTTCCGATTTCCTCCAAACGCTGCCGCCACTCGGCGGCCAAACGTAATGCCCAATCGCACCCTTGCGCTGGACGTCAGCGGCACCACGGTGCGCGCGGTGCTCGTCGAGCGGACGCTCCGCTCGCAGCGCATCCTCGGCTTCTACGCCGTCCCGCGCGGCGACGATCTCACGGCTGATCTTCGAACGCTCGTCGCCACGCACGAGCTGCGCTGGGACGAGGTCGTGTCCGCGCTCCCCGGCGACGTCGTGACGCACCGGATCTTGACGTTGCCGTTCCACGACCGAAAGCGCCTCGATCAGACCGTCCCGTTCGAGCTCGAGACGCAGCTGCCGTTCGAGCTCGACGACGCGATCGTCGATTACCAGGTGCTCGGACGCGAGGGTGACGCCGCGATCGTGCTCGCGGCGTTCGCGCCGAAAGCGGCGGTCCGCGAGCATCTCGCGGCGCTGGCCGCGGCGGGCATGGATCCGCGCGCCGTCGATCTCGCGCCGCTCGCCGCGGTGAACGTCTTGCGCCTCGCCGACGGCGCGCGCAGCGGCCACGCGGCGCTGGTCGCGCTCGACCACGACCGGGCGACGATCGCGGTGCTCGCCGACGGGCGGCTCTGCGGCTTGCGCGCGCTGTCACGCGGCGCCGGCACGAACGGCGACCTGGAGCTCGTGACCCGCGACGTGCGCTGGTCGCTGCTCGCGCTCACCGGCGACGCGCTCGACGCGCTCGC
>WNFR01007943.1_pt1 | contig 11576 bp, 12 predicted proteins | sample 5400221 | NCBI WGS metagenome assembly WNFR01 (sample SAMN13153357, study PRJNA577476) | soil metagenome | isolation source: 40 cm soil under Madrone tree | place: USA:California | collected 2016-06-14 | reverse complement strand
CAAGATCTGGTATCGAGGTTCGGACTGGCTGGAACCGGTACCCGGCCCAGCCCGCTTACTCCATTCGATCGTCCCTGGCGGCTTTGAGGTCACGTCGTAGACCACGCGGTTGATGCCGCGCACCTCATTGATGATGCGGATGGCCACCTGGCCGAGGAACTCGTGGGGAAAGGGTAGTAGTCGGCGGTCATGCCGTCGGTCGAGGTGACGGCGCGCAGCGCGCAGACCTGGTCATAAGCGCGCCCGTCGCCCATGACGCCCACGGTCTTCACCGGCAGCAGCACGGCGAAGGCCTGCCAGATCGCATCGTAAAGCCCGGCGCGGTCGACCTCCTCGAGATAGATGGCATCGGCCTTGCGCAAGGCCGCAAAACGAACCCCGGATGGCCTCATACTGGCCACCGCCGATGCACTGCGCGCAGTCAAACCCCAGCACTGCGCCAACTACTTCACCGCTTACGGATACGTGAGCGGATTCCGCACTAGCGGGCCGTTCAGCGTTTCAGGATATGCCGCAAGCGCTCGGCGATATGCAGCACTTCCGGGTCCTCCAACACGTCCATGACCACCGCCAGGCGATCACCTTCGACGACGGCCAGGATGCTGGGATCGCCCGCGGCCAGCGCGTCGGCGGCCTCGCTTGCCGACAATCCGGCTACAGCCTTATCAAATTTGACCACCAGGCAATTGACCGGCGAGGGCACCAGCCGTTCGTCCATGGTGAAGCACATGGGCAACAAGTTGAGGCCGGGAATCCCCCTCAGCTTGGCCTGCAGCATGTCGACCTGGCGCAGGTAGTTGGCAAAGCGGGCCGCATGATCGGCGTTCAGCCATTCCTCCAGCGCGGTCACGACGGCGACGATGGTCTGGCGATCCATCTTCAACGGCCGGCCGAATTTCAAATATTTGCCCGATTCGTAACGGGTGAAATGGACATTGGCGACGGCGGGGATCAGGTCCTTGCGGCCGAGCAGGAACCCGCCGGCGTTGGGCCCGCCGAAATATTTCGCGCTGATGGCGACCAGATCGCCACCCCGGCGCAGATACCCCGCCATGAGGTCGGTCGGATAGTTCATATAGGCGGCATCGACGAAGACCGGAACGCCGCGCTTATGGGCGATGGCCGCAACCTGTTCCAGGCCGATGGTGCCCGGCTTGCCGTCGAGATGGGCGGGATGGATCACCATGGCAGTGCGCTCGCCGAGTGCCTGTTCGAACTGGTCGGGGCGCGTGCCGTTGGCAGTGCCGACTTCGATGAGCCTGGCGCCGGTGAGGCTGACCTGGCGATCGTATTTGTAGCGATGGCCCGCCTGAATCAAGACCTCGGACTTCATGCCGCTGGTATCGGGCAACTGCTCCGACTTCGTCCCATCGATGCCGGCCATGCAGGCGGCCGTGCCCAGCATGATGGCGGCGGCGGCACCCGGTGTGACGCGGGCGCCCTCGGCGCCCAGCAATTGGGCGATATGGCGGCCGGAAAAATCCAGCAGATCGGTCAAGCGTACGAAATTGCGGTTCGCCTCCTCCATGGCCGCCCAGACGCCCGGCGAAAGCCGCGAGCCGCCGAGGTCGGTATAGATGCCGCAGGCGTTGATCACGGGTTTGACGCCGAGCCGGCGGAGCGGGGCGTTGTCGGCCGTCTTCGGCAGATGGCTGGCGGTCATGGGCAGGTCTTCCTGGGTTGAAGGGGAGGGCCGTTCGCGGCGCTACGTTGCATCGGGCAGGCCGATCCATAGGATGGGAAAATGTCGATATGAACTTCGGCATCGCGATATCGAAACAAGCATTCACAAGCTGCCATATTCATTCCCTATCAGCCTGGGGAATATCGGCCGGAGATGGCGGCCCGGCTTGAGTTTGCACGAGGGACAAGGGCGATGACAGGTGGTGTATTCGCCGCGATGTTGACGCCGCTGAAGGCAGGCGGCGCGATCGACGAGGCCGGGCTCTGCCGCTTGGCATTCTGGCTGCTTGGCCAAGGCTGTGATGGCGTCGTTCTGTTCGGCACCACGGGTGAATTCCCCTCCTTCAGTCTGGAGGAGCGCAACGCCGCTCTCGATCGGCTGATCGAGGGCGGAGTGCCGGCGGCGAAGCTCATTGTCGGGACCGGCTGTCCGGCGGTCCGGGATACCATCGCCGCCAGCCGCTATGCCGCCTTGCACGGCTGCGCCGGCGTCCTGGTGGTGCCGCCCTATTATTTCAAGGAGGTGCTGGAGGAGGGGCTGTTCGCCGCATTCGCCCAGACCATCGAAGGGGTTGGCGGCGATATACCGATCTTCCTCTATCATTTTCCCGCCATGTCGGCGGTGCCCATCGGGCTCGAGGTCATTGGCCGCCTTCATCGCGCCTATCCCGGCGCCATCGCCGGGATCAAGGACAGTTCGGGCAGCCTCGACAATATGCGGGCGATGATCCAGCATTTTCCCCAGCTTGCCGTCTTCACCGGGGACGACGATCTGCTGCTGCCCTTGCTGCGTTCGGGCGGCGCCGGCTCGATCACGGCCGGGGCGAATATCGCGCCGCACCTGTTGGCCCATATCTACGCCAATTGGCGCCGGCCGGACGAAGCCGTCGAGCGCTATCACGCCATGCTGGAGAATCTTTGGACCGGCATGTTGTTGAAGCATCCGGTGACCGAGGCGCTGAAGGAGATCCTGGCCGCGGAATCGGACAATGAAGCGTGGTTGCATATGCGCGCGCCGTTATGCCGCCTGTCGCCGGTCAAGCGACAGGCGCTGCTGGCAAGATATCGCGAAATCGGCTTCACGCTCATTACCTCCCAGCGGGAATTGCTGGACCGGCCCGCGCGGCGGCCCTGATCCGCCGCGCTAGGCCCCCCACGCGCTGCAACCACCGTAAAAGGAGAACGCGATATGCCGATCGCCAGGCCCAGGAAGGAAGTCATCGGTGGCGCCAATACGGAGGGATTGCCCTTCTCGGAGGCCATCAGGCTGGGCAATCTGGTCTTCGTCTCCGGCACCGTTGGTTTCGATGGCGCGGGCCGCATCGTCCCGGGCGGCGTGGGACCGCAGACGCGGCAGACCTTTGCCAATGTGGAAAAGGTGCTGAAGCAAGCCGGCTGCACCCTGGCCGACATCGTCAAGGTGAGTGTCGTTCTGGCCGATCCGGACGATTTCGATGGCTATAACGCCGTCTATAAGACGATCTTTCGCGACGCCCCGCCGGCGCGGGTGACCATCGCCGGACGCCTTACCATTGACGCCCGGCTCGAGGTCGATGTGATCGCCGGCGTCGGGGCCGGCGCCTTCCCGCCAAAGGCCGCCCGGCATAAGCCGGGTTCCGGGAAAATGGCCGGACCAGCCAAGAAGGGGTCCCACAAGCGCCGCCGCTGAGACTCGCTGCAGCCGCCTCGGCTAGAGTGCTGCTGCATGATCGGCCGGTTGAGCGATATCGACTTTCGTCTGCTGCGGGTCTTCGTGGCGGTGGTGGAATCGGGCAGTTTCTCCATCGCGGCCACTCGCCTCAATGTTTCGGAATCGACGGTCAGTTCCCACATGTCGGATCTGGAGCGCCGCTTGGGCATGCGCCTATGCGAGCGAGGCCGGGCCGGATTCAGGCTCACCGACAATGGCGAAGACGTCTATCGTGCGACCGCCGCATTGCTGGAAGAGGCAGCGCGCTTTCGCGACCGGCTCTCGATACTGCGTTCGGCGTTGGGCGGCACGCTCAAGCTCGGGCTGCCCGATTCGATCGTGACCCATGGCAGTTCGGGGCTGGTGGAATGTTTGAAAAGCTATACAGCGCGGGCGCCGGAAGTATCCCTGGAACTGTCGATCCTGACGCCGCGCGAACTTGAACGCGGCGTGCTGGAAGGTTCGCTTCATGTGGCGCTGGGCGCCGAGCATCGGCGCGTCAGCGGGCTGAAGTATCAGTCGCTGTTCACCGAGCAGAACTATCTCTATTGCGGGCGCGATCATCCCTTCCATGGCCTGGCCGACAAGGCCATCGGGGGCGAGATGCTCGACAAGGCGAGACGTATTTCACGCGGATATCTGGAGCGGTTCGACGAGAAGTTCTTTTCCAGTCCGGTGCACCGCGCCACGGTCCACCATATCGAATCCGCCGCGCTTTTGATTTTGACCGGCCAATTCATCGGCTTTCTCCCCGATCACTATGCCAGGGCCTGGGAAGCCGATGGCCGCATGCGGGCGATCAAGAAGGACAAGATCGTCATTCACTCGCCCATCAGCATCCTCACCCGCCGCAACGCCGCGGCCGATCTGCGCGTCGCCGCCTTCATCCAGGACATGCGCAAGGCGGCCGCCACTGCATAGCGGGCCGCCAGCCGGATCAGGGCAACGCGCGAAGATGGCGCACCGGCCGTCCGGGCGCCACGGCCTGGGCCGCATGCATGATGGTATTGGCGTCGATGCCGTAATGACGCTGGAGATCGGCGAGACTCCCGGTCTGCCCGAAATGCTCGACGCCCAGGGTCTTCGTGCGGTGGCCATAGACGCCGCCGAGCCAGGCCAGCGTGGCGGGATGTCCATCGAGGACGCTGACGATGCCGCATTCGCGCGAGAGAGCGGCCAGCAGCCGCTCGATATGGCTCATGGCATTCACTTGCCCGCGCTGGCGCGCGCGCTCGGCGGCGGTCCAACCGGCATTCAGCCGGTCGGCCGAGGTGATGGCCAACAGGCCGACGTCGCGCCGGTCCTCGCCCATGAGTCCCACGGCCTCGATCGCCTCCGGCGCCACGCTGCCCATATAGGCGACGACCACTTGGCAATTGGGCCCTGGCCGTCGCACCCAATAGGCGCCGTTGACAATATCTGTGGCGAGATCGGGGGTCATTGCGCGGCTCGGCTGTTCGATCGGCCGCGTCGAGAGCCTGAGATAGACCGAGCCGCCGGTCTGATCGCGCAGCCAGGTTTTTTCGTCCGGATCGCCTTCGCCGTCGCGCTGCATATAGTCGAAGGCCCAGGCCATGATGACGGCAAGCTCGTCGACATAGGCAGGCTCGAAGGCGGCGAGCCCATCCTGGGCGATGCCGATGAGGGGCGTGCCGATGGATTGATGGGCGCCGCCCTCCGGCGCCAAGGTGATGCCCGAGGGTGTCGCCACCACCATGAAGCGGGCATCCTGATAACAGGCGTAGTTCAGGGCATCCAGCCCGCGCTGGATGAACGGGTCATATAGCGTACCGATGGGCAACAGCCGCTCGCCGTTGATGGAATGGGAAAGTCCCAGCGCCGAAAGCAGGATGAAGAGGTTCATTTCGGCGATGCCGAGTTCGATATGCTGGCCCTTGGGGGAAAATTCCCAGGCGAAGGTGGAAGCGATCTTCTCCTTCTTGAAGGTGTCGGCGAGCGACTCCCGCGCATAGAGCCCGCGGCGGTTGACCCAGGCGCCGAGATTGGTGGAGACGGTCACGTCTGGGGCCGTCGTCACCACCCGATCGGCGAGCGGGTGGCCCGAGCGCGCGAGTTCGTTCAGGATTTGCCCGAAGCCCTGCTGGGTCGCCATGGTCGCCGTGGCCGTAAAGGCAAGGTTTCCCGGCACGGCGATCTTGGGCGCGGATAGACGCCTGCGTCCCTTCTGCGCAAACGCGACCTTGGCCAGGAAGGCCTCGAGATCCTCGGGCGCCTTCGACAGGCCTTCGAACTTGTCCCACTCGTGGCCGGGGCGCACGCCTGTGGTGGCGCGCCAGATTTCCATCTGCTCCAGGGTCATCAGCCCGGCATGATTGTCCTTATGGCCCTGGAAGGGCAGGCCGGCACCTTTGATGGTGTAGGCGATGAAGCAGACCGGCCGGTCGTGGTCGATGGATTCGAAGGCCTTCAGCAGGTTGGGAATGTCGTGGCCGGCCAGATTGGTCATCAGCTGCGCCAAGGCCTCGTCGCTGCGGGCCTCGATGAGGCGCGTGACGGGGCCCTGGTCGCCGATCTCGTCGTTCAGGCGCTTGCGCCAGGCGGCTCCGCCTTGATAGGCCAGCGCGGAGAAGAGCTGATTGGGACAGGCGTCGATCCAGGCCCGCAGTCTGTCGCCGCCTGGTTCGGCGAACGCGGCTTCCAGCAGCGAGCCATATTTCAGGATCACGACATCCCAGCCGAAACCCCGGAACAGTTCCTCGAATCGCGCCCAAAGACCCTCGCGGATGACCGCATCCAGGCTCTGGCGGTTGTAGTCGATGATCCACCAGGTGTTGCGCACCCCGTGCTTCCAGCCTTCGAGCAGGGCCTCGAAGATATTGCCTTCGTCCATCTCGGCATCGCCGACCAGCGCGATCATCCGCCCCTCGGGCCAATTCTTGGCCCAGCCCCTGGCCTTCACGTAATCCTGCACGAGCGATGAGAACAGTGTCTGGGCGACGCCCAGGCCGACGGAGCCGGTGGAGAAATCCACGTCGTCCACGTCCTTGGTGCGCGAGGGATAGCTTTGCGCCCCCTTGTAGCCGCGGAACGCTTCCAGCTTCTCGCGCGTCTGATTGCCCAGCAGGTATTGGATCGCGTGATAGGCGGGGCTGGCATGAGGTTTCACCGCCACCCGGTCTTGCGGGCGCAGCACCGCCAGATAGAGCGTGGTCATGATGGTGGCGAGCGAGGCGCAAGAGGCCTGATGGCCGCCAACCTTAAGGCCATCGGTATTTTCGCGCAGATGGTTGGCGTTGTGGATCATCCATGACGACAGCCACAGGATCTTCTTCTGCAATTCCGCCAGATAGGCAACGCGAGGGTCGCTCATTCTTCGTCTCCGCTCTAAGCTGGCCGAACCGCGGCTATCGCTTGACCGGATAGGGTGTCCCATCCCGGTGGCTGTACCCCGGCACGCCCGGCTCGGCGACCATGTCGACGTCCGGATAAACGCAGCGGTCTTGTGGATCGGAATTGCCGATCTCGAGCACCTTTGCCGGCCGGCCCGATTTGTTGACCAGATGGTGGCCATCGGGGTCGCCGCGCCTGAAGGCGGCGCAGTCGCCGGCACGCAACACCTCATCGCCGGTGTCGGTGACCAGCGTCAACTCGCCCTCCAGCACCCAGACGAATTCGTCCTCGTGGCTGTGCCAGTGACGCTGGCTGGACCAGGCGCCGGGCCCGATGAGGGTCAAGTTTACTCCGAACAGGGTCAGGCCCGCGTGGCGCGCCAGCCGCTGGGAGGATTGATCGTTGCAGGGCTGGTCCAGGGGCTGCGGATAGTTGCTGCCGGTCTGGGCAGGCACGGCGGTAAGGTCGATCTTCTTCTTCATGCAGGCCACCATAAAGGATTGGGCAGAACAGTCCCAGTCCGCACCGCCAAATAGACAATGCGGGGGTCGCTCATAAAGAACTCCGTTCCAATGGGTTTTCAAGCCAGCGGCGCGAGTGTCCATCGTGAAGCGTCCTGACATTCGGGCGTTACCCAGATGCCGGTAGACTCGAGACGATCGCCACGATCGCCGCCAGGGCCGTACAGACGCCGATAGCCTGGGGCAGCGAGATACGCTCGCCCAGAACATAGCGAGCCAACAGGATCGTGGTGGCCGGATAGAGCGATGCGATGGTCGACACCACGCTGAGCGCCCCGCCATGGGTGGCAAGAAGATAGAAAGCGTTTCCCGCGCCGTCCAGGGCTCCGGCGAGCACAATGAAGATCACCGGACCCAGCGCGGGCTTGACCACCGGCCGGGTGCGATGGCGTAAGCCTGCCAGCGTTGCGATCGCCGTCATCGCCACCGTGCGGGCGACAACCAGCGGCCATAGCCCGCTCTCCGGCGAGCAATGCTTTATGAGGACGTAGAAGATGGCGATGCAGGCTCCCGCCCCCAGGGCATAGGCGAAACCGCGTAGGGCGCCGGGCAGGATGCCGGTGGCGGGCTTGAAGATCTCGGTAATCCTGGCGCCGCCGCCCAGCAGGAAGACAGCGCATCCCCCGACGGCAAATCCCGTCAATGTCAGCCATCCCGGCGCTTCGCCCAGGATGAGCAGGCCATAGGCGACGGGAAGTAAAATGGAGACGAGTGCCGTGACAGGCGCCACGATGCTCATGGGGCCGATCGCCAGACTCTTGTAGAGCATGGGTATGGCAATTGCCGTCGACAGCCCGGCCACGGCGCCCAGCGCCAGATCCTGGCTCATGAATTGGAAGGGGTTCAGCAGATATGCCGCAAGCAGCAATGCTCCCAATGCGGCGATCTGGTTAACCAGGATGACGAACAGCAGATCGGCGCGGCGGGTCGCGACGCCGCCAAAGAAATCGCCGGCGCCGTAACAGATCGAGGCCAGAATGGCGAACAGGGCGGAGGTCATCGGGATATCGCGGTGGGTTGAGGAAAGAATTTCGACGCGAGCGACGCTGCCGATCGCATCATATGGTATCAGAAACAGTACCGTGATAGTAATATAAGAATCCAATTGCGAGTCACTGAGCTCAATCCGTCGGTCCCATGGACGATATAGCCGCCATCAACAGCCGAGTTGCCCGCAATCTCCGGCTGGTCCGCAGCGCCCGCGACCTCACGCTCGACCAACTGGCCAAGAAATCCGGCGTCAGCAAGGGGATGTTGGTGCAAATCGAACAGGGCCGCACCAACCCCAGCGTGGCGACCCTTTGCCGCATCGCCAACGCACTGGGGGTTACGGTCTCTCGCTTCGTCGAGACAGCCCCGGAGCCCGCGGCGCGCCTGATCCCGGCCTCTCAGGCGGTCGAACTGTGGCAGGGCCCCCGGGGCAGCAGCGGCAAGCTGCTGGTGGGCTTCGACAGCCCGTCTCTGATGGAAGTCTGGGATTGGGATCTGGTGCCGGGGGAATGGTACGACGGCCTTGCCCATCCCAAGGGGACGCGCGAAGTCCTGTATATCCAGAAAGGCGAATTGACGCTGTTGACCGAGGGCGACCGGCATAAAGCCAAAACCTCGGACATTCTCATGTTCCAGGCCGACCGGCCCCACCGCTATGCCAATGAAGGCGCGGCGCGGCTGCGCTTTCTGATGGTGGTGACGGAGCCGTCGCCGGCAGCCGGCATGGGCAGCCGGCTGCGCCGGGCGGCGCCTGCCGTTCGATGAATCCTCGTCGGCGACATTCGCCTCGTCCGCTGTTTCATCCCGACATTCTGGCGCGATTTCCGACTGCGCGGACCGCCGTCGTTTATGGCTTCGGCCTGAGCAGCGGCCCGGGCGAGGAGGCCAGAGGGGCGCTGGTGCAGATTGCCCGTTGCGAGCCAGGTCGCAACCCACTAGCATTCTTCATACTATGAGTACTATGAGTGCCATGCCTTCGAGGGGGGGAGACTACGTGAACAAGATCGAAAATCCGGTTATCGCCGACGCCGAACAGGCAGCCGTCCAAAAACGTCGCGAGGCGTTGAAGCGGATTGGACGCTACGCCGCCGTGAGCGCACCTGCGGTGACATTGCTTCTGGCGGCGCTTGGTAAACCGAATAAGGCCATCGCCGTGACGGCGACTTGACGAATTTCACGGCCGCGAGACGAGACAGATCGCATCAGCGATAATCAGGAAGGCAGCGCGTCCAGGGCCGTAGCCGACATCGTGGCGCCGGCGACCATCCTTTTGCCGTTGCGGCCGATTCCTGAGGGGCCTGCAGCATAGTGAACATCCTTGCCGGCGAATTCCGCTAGGCTGAAGGTTTGCGCGGGCATTGACCGTCGAGGGGTGCTAGAAGGCCGCCTTGAACTGTGATAGTAACCTCGCCGGATAATGTTTCGCGCCGATGGCGGTAGCGGGCGCGGAGGTTTCCCTTGTGCGACGCCGCCTCCAGGCAGGTGGCGCGTCACACAAAACTGGCCATGAGACCCGGGGCCGGTTGATGTCGCTGATGGTCGAATCTGCCTATCCCAGAAGGACAACTTATATTTTGGCTCAGCTCGCGGCCCGGGATCGACGGCATCCCAATCCGGACAGCCCTCCGCACAGCGAGGGAACCGATCGTAAGCTTTACGCACGATTGAAGGAATTTCGCGCCAACCCCTGGCGCAGCCTAGGCCAATTGCTGGTGACCGGTGCGGGCTTCGCCACGCTCTGGCTCGGCATGTGGTATTCGCTCGATCATGGCTATTGGCTCACCCTGCTGCTGGCGATTCCCGCCGGTGGATTTCTGGTGCGGCTCTTCGCCATTCAGCATGATTGCGGCCATGGCTCGCTGTTCAAGGCGCGCTGGATCAACGATGCGATCGGACGCGCCATCGGGGTGATCACCCTGACACCCTACGATTATTGGCGCCGGGCTCATGCCTCGCACCACGCCACATCGGGCAATCTCGACCGCCGTGGGATCGGCGACATCGAGACCCTGACGGTGCGCGAGTACAACGCCCTCTCGCCACGGCGAAAGCTGGCCTATCGCTTTTATCGCCACCCCCTCGTGCTCTTCGGCGTCGGGCCGATCTATCTTTTCGTCCTCAAGCATCGCCTGCCGTTGGATCTACCTTGGTTGCACCGGGGCTGGCTCAGCGTGCTGGGCACGAATGTCGCCATCGCCTGTCTGTTGACGGCCATGGCCCTGATCGTGGGCCCGATGGATTTTCTCAAGATTCAGCTGCCGCTGGTTCTCCTGGGATCCTCGGCCGGGGTATGGCTGTTCTTCGTCCAGCACCAGTATGAAGCGGCATATTGGCGGCGCGGCCGCATTACAGCCTACCCAAATTCCTGCAGTGGATGACGGCCAGCATCGGCCTTCACCATGTCCACCATCTGAGCAGCCGAATCCCCAATTATCGCCTGCAGGAATGCCTGGATCGAACGCCGGAATTGCGCGTGGCGCCACGGCTCACCCTGGTCCAGAGCCTGGCTTGCGCGACCTTGGCGCTGTGGGACGAACAGGCGGGCAAAATGATCCGCTTCCGCGACCTGAAGAAGAGTCGATCGAGCGCGTCGGCCTAGGACCGGACCGCCCCAATTCAAATCGTCCCGTAATTCAGCCTCTGTAGCGGCCGCGTTCAAGCGTGATCGAAGGTATCCTTCGGCGCGCCGGGCGCTTCCTGGAGGGCGAGCAGGCGCGGCGCCAATCCAACGAATAGCTCCAGAATAGGCCCGGGCGGAACCTCGCCCGGCTTGGGCTTCTTGCGAACCGCGCCGGCCAGCCGATAGCGTTCGAACCCGATATCGGCGATCAATTGCCCCACGTACCAATTCCACTGAATCCGGCCTGCGTCGGCGCTGGCAAAGCGGGAGCGCTCCTCACGCACGGCCTTTTCGGCTTCGCCAAGGCGCAATTCGAGATCGCCCGTCGCGCTGCCGATTTGGCGCAGGCGCTCGAGGAGCTGGTCGTTGCGCGACATCGGGCGCCGGGGGGCTTCTTTCGGTTGGGTTGCCATGGGATTTACGCGACCCTATTAGCCGGCTGGATATCGCCGATAGTCGATGCGCCTCGTTTGCTGGGCTTCCAGCCCCGCGCCAGCTTGGTCGTGCGGGCGAGCTCGGCCTTTGTCAAATTTGCCGCGGCGCGGGCATAGCCGGATTGGGCATTCAGGCGATGAATGCCATTCGACCCATCGGTGGCCAACAGGAACCAGAAACAGGCCTTGGCGTCGTCACCGGTTGCTTTCGCCCCGCCCGCGTAAACCTCGGCCAATTTCGTCTGCGCCCGCGCCATGCCCTGCTCGGCCGCCATCTGCAGCCATTT
>WNFR01013566.1_pt1 | contig 11579 bp, 9 predicted proteins | sample 5400221 | NCBI WGS metagenome assembly WNFR01 (sample SAMN13153357, study PRJNA577476) | soil metagenome | isolation source: 40 cm soil under Madrone tree | place: USA:California | collected 2016-06-14 | reverse complement strand
TCGCCAGCCCGCGGAAGGCGACGACGGATCTGATTGGCGAATTGCCGGCCGAATTTGCCCGCCCACGGCCGCACGGTTTTGGGGCTGAGGATGATGCCGCGGGCAGCGAGCAACTCCTCCACCATGCGGAGACCAAGCGGGAAGCGGAAATAAAGCCATCGGGCAGGGCTGCTGATGATCGCGGCCGGAAACCGATAGCCGGTATAGCGGGGGCGAGCGAGCGTCGTCATCCCACGCGACTACCCATCCTGGTGTGCCAACCCAAGCCGGTGCCACAAGTTGACGATGCCTTCGCGAGCCCCAGTCGCATCCATTGAGCGGCACCCTGTGGCGAGACAATTTGGTGGTCGCTTCCGAACAGGTGTTCCCGGGGATAACGCAGCCGAGATAGTGCAGTCCGACGGTGCGGCGATACGCGCCCGTATCGCCGGGCGCGATCCGGGCACCAATATTGTCGCCCTGCAACTCGAGTCGCCGATCGAGTCCGATCGTCGCGGGCCGGCCGATCCGGCGCTCGGGGCGCTAGTACTGACCCTTGCTGCTGGATGCCCGGGGTGCACCGCTGGTGCGTCTCGGCATCGTGCGCTCGCTCGGGCCGGCCTGGCATAGCCGCGCCGCAGGGCGCATCGACCGGAGGATTGCACTTGATCTCCATCTCTCCATCCGTGAGGAAGGGGGTCCCGTCGCCGACGCTGCCGGTGCTCTCCTCGGCATGTCGACCGCCGGCCCGTACGGCCGCACGCTGGTGATCCCGGCTTCGACTATCGATCGCATCCTCCCGCCGCTTCTCCAGACGGGGCGGATTGCACGCGGCTGGCTCGGGGCCGCACTTTATCCGGTAGCGTTGTCCAATGCCGTCTCCCAGCAAATCGGGCAGGATCGCGGGCTGATGGTCCTGCGGGTAGCCGAAGGGGGCCCGGCTGCTGTTGCCGGGGTAATCGCCGGCGACATCTTGGTCGCCATCGGGGGAACAGTGGTGGGCCGACCGAGCCAAATCGCGCGATCATTCGGACCGGAGAGCATCGGCCAACAGCTCGAACTGAGCCTCCTGCGCGCCGGTACCCGGCTCACGCTCAACGCGACGATCGCCGCCCGTCCATCGCGATGAGCGTTGTGGGCAAACCGGCGCGGGAGAGGCCGGCGCTGCGCCTCGCTTTGGTGGCGGCCGACCCGATCCGGCATCAGAGCTTAATCGCCATTATCCGCGGCGGCGGCCACGCCGTCGTCGACCATCACGGGGAGGCGGATGTCGTCCTCGTAGATGGCGATAACATCGACCAATATGGGCCGCCAGCCGTCACCCTGGGTGGAGGCGGATTCCGGCCAGGCGGGGGCACTACCCACCGACGCCACGGCGGTTCAAATTGATGCCGCGTTGCTTGCCGCGGCGGCCGGTTTGATCGTGCGTGTGCCGGGTCTGCCCTCTCCGTCGTTCGAAGCGTTGGAGGACGGCGAAGCCCCGTTGCTGACGCCCTGCGAAACCGAGGTGTTGGCCGCAATCGCCGATGGGCTCAGCAACAAGGCCGCGGCGCGCCGGCTCGGCATCTCCCAGCACACCGTCAAATTCCACGTCGAGTCGCTGTTTCGCAAGCTTGGTGCCGTGACCCGCGCCGACGCCGTGCGCAAGGGGCTGCGGCAACGATTGTTTGAAATCTGAGCCGGAATCCTCAGCAGCGGGCAGGAGGGCGGCTCTCGATCAGCGGCAGCCACGAATAAATGCGAGGGTTGATGGCGTACTGGTAGAGAGGGCTGCCACCCAGCTCTCCTGGCGCTCATTGCGAAGCGCCCGAGCCTCGTCCTCATGGCGAGCGAAGGCAACCCGGCGATATCAACACAATCTTGGAGAGCGGCTGGCCGCGACTGCCTACCGTAATACGGGCTGATATGGGTGGGCACGCCACGTGTGTCAGTGCCTGCTAGAGAAAAGGATCGGCCGGCCTAACATCCGCATGAGGGCTGCAATCGGCGGTGCCCCGAAGCCTGATCGCGGTGCCGATCACCGAAAGTTGATTGCCGTCGGACTACCCCGAGAAGATTATTGCGGCCAAATAATTTGAAAGCTTGTTCGCGAGATCATGATCCGTACCGGATTCGGACCTTCGGTCGATGCCGTCAACTGCCGGGTAGGCTGCGGGCACGGAGATAGCTCCATGCGTACGAAGCTGCTCCCGGTGATGGCCAGTGCCCTCACTATTGCGTTACTCGTATCTCCGGCGGGGGTTCGCGCGCAACCAGACCGCGCAACGCCATCTGCGGCCGACGGATTGGTTCCCGCAGCCGAGGCTCCTGTGCCGGCGCAGGTAACGGAAACAACAGCACCCGCGCCTGCCGCGGTAACCCCGGTACCAGCCCCTAGAGCGGAAGCACCGGCGCCCAAACACGAAGCCGAAACTTTGCCGCTTTTCAAAGCCGAGCAGCTGGAACAGCTGCTCGCACCGATCGCGCTCTATCCGGATACACTGCTCGCACAAATCCTGATCGCCGCGACCTATCCTCTTGAAGTCGTCAAAGCGGATCGCTGGCTGCAAGATCCCAGTCATTTAAACCTCCAGGGAGACCAATTGGCCGGTGCGATCGAGGCCGAGGCGTGGGATCCCAGCGTGAAGTCGCTGGTGCCGTTTCCACGGATTTTGCGGCTGATGGACGAAAAGCTCGAGTGGACAGAACAGCTGGGCAATGCCGTCCTGGCGCAGCAAGCAGACGTCATGGATTCGATCCAACGTCTTCGTCATGAAGCCGAAGCTGCAGGGACGCTCTGGTCAAACCCTCAGCAGAGGGTGACGACCGAACGCCAAGGCATCGTCATCGAGCCGGCCAATCCTGAGTTCATCTATCCGCCCGTCTACAGACCGGCTGGCGCCTACGGCCCATGGCCATATCCGGACTACCCACCCCTCGATATTTCCCCAGCCGAACCTGAGTTCGGTCTCCCGCTGCCTTTCGGCATCGGTTTCGGTGTGGGGTTTGCCGTCGTCCGACCGCTATGGCGCTGGTGCGCCTTTGATTGGGGCCTGCGTCGGATTCAACTCGACGTCGACAAGTTTAATGCCCTCGATCGCCACAGGCCCGGAATAGAGACGAGCACCTGGCAGCACGACCCGTTCCACCGGCTCGGTGTGCCCTCTCGCGATTTCACCTCGCGCCCGCGCTTACAGGTGTTCCACGGGTCCGCCATCTCAGCGGCAACGATTCCCCGAGTGAACATGCCCAGCGCTGCAGCGTCTGTACCGACGGCTATGCAGCGGTCGGCGGCGTCCGCACTCGCACCGGTCGGGCGAGCGCCGACGGCCGTGCTGCGCTCGCCACCGTCATCATTCGCACCTGTTGAACGAGGGCTGCAGGATCGCAATGAGTCGCGCCCCGGCCTCGCCAGCCGCCACCTGATGATGCCGCCAATGATGCCCCGCCACCTCTCTCCGTCAATAATGCCGAGAACCGTCGCACGCCCGACCGCGTCGGCTACGGGCGGCGCTGTTCTCTTCGGGGGCGCACCCCATCGATGACCGTCGGGGATTTCACCGACGCCAGCGTCTCATCGCGAGGGGCGGAACGTCAGAGAATGCCAACCGGTCGAGACGAAGTTCTTCAGCGGCCTCGGCCGGCTCCCGCTTGATACCGCGGTTGACCACGCGGCGGTCGAGGCGCGCCCGTACGTCCGGCTCGACGTCATGGCCTCGAACCCCTCGGTCCCCCGGTGAGAGGACAACGCTTTTCGAGACTACCCCACCTCCCAAGTTCCGGTTCCACGTTACGGAGAGGGACCGACGGTTCGAACCCTCCTTCCTCCACCAACGAGTCTGCCGGGAGGGACGCGTGGCACCGTCTCCCCGCAGCGCCAATTTGAGTCGGCCCACACGCCTTCGTATTTCTGCGAGACGTCCCGGTTTCGTGTAGTCGGTCAACAGCGACACAGCGACGAGGCCGATCACCCCGCAGCCGAGGATATAGAGGGCCAATCGGCAGGCTCGCGGCTTGCACCGGCGGAGATCCGAAGAGGGGATAGACATAGGTGCCGAGCGTCGCCGGCCATTGCGCCGCGTGCTCGGTTCGCGCCAACCTGCCTTGTGCGAGGCGATGTAGCGCTCGGCGCAAGCAGCGAACGTCATCGCCTTGGCCGCGTCGAGCTTCGCCTGGATACGCTTGCCCCGACGGACGTCGATCGGATCGAGGTCGTCGAGACGTGCCTTGCGGCATTCGAGCGCTTTCTGCCGCGCCTCGGCGAGGCTCACGGTATAGGTGGCACCGAGCCCCATCTCCCGGAGCTTGCCGGCTTCCTTGAAGCAGAATACCCAGCTCTTCGCTTCGCTGGCGCTAACCTGCAAAAAGAGCCCGCCGCCGTCGCCGTAGTAGCCGCGCCGCTTTGCCTGCGTCACGGCGAACGCCGTCAGCTTTCCGATCGCCCGCGCCATCGTTCTCGAAACCCATTCGTTTACCCATCCTCGTAGGGCGGATAGGGGTGAGCGGTGGCGAACGTGTCAAGATCAGAGACCCAGGAAAACCGTCGCATTACGAACAATCATGAACGGCGGCGAATGGGTTAGTGGCGGAGAGGGAGGATTCGAACCCTCGGTCCCGTAGAACGGACGCGCTTTCGATGACGCCTTTTTCGCCTCTGCGGCACTTCCATTCCGCCAGAGACCGACTCCTTTAGCCGATGGATACCCAGCCCGACCGGCCCGCCGCTTTCAATGAACCACTCACCTATAATCGCAATCCGACTCTACTAACCTCGACGCAGTGGTGCGAGTGGATGCACTCGCTGTCTTGCCTAATTACCTCGGTACCTGGCGCCGGTCTCGTACTCGAATTTCCGGTTCTACTGCTCGTTGTTGACAGGCCGCATGTTATTGCTGACTGTTAACGGAATAGACCAAATCACGCGGGAACTGAGCCGGTAGGGGAGTTTTGCAATGGCTCGGCTCGATGGCAGGGTCGCGCTGATCACTGGCGCCGGGACGGGCATCGGCCGCGCCACAGCGCGCGCGATGGCAGCGGAAGGCGCAAAGGTCGTCGTCGCCGAAATCAACGCTGAGGCGGGCGAGCAAACCGCGCAAATCGTGGCCCAGGCCGGCGGGGATTGCATCGCGGTCGCGACGGACGTGACCGAGGAAGACAGTGTCAGGGCGGCGATCGACGCTGCCGTGCGGCATTACGGGGGATTGCACATCCTGCACAATAACGCCGGAGGATCGACCCCGGTGGACAGCACGGTGGTCGAGGTGCCGATCGAGGAATTCTGGCGTGCCATCCGCCTCGATCTGTTTGGCACGTTTCTCGGCTGCCGCTTCGGCATACCGGCAATTATCGCGTCGGGCGGCGGATCGGTGATCAACATGGCATCGAACGTGGCGCTGAGGGGCATTGCCGGCCGGGATTGCTACACCGCCGCGAAGGGCGGTGTAGCCGCGATCACCCGTTCGATGGCGGTTGAATTCGCGCCCCAGAGAGTGCGAGTCAACGCGATTGCCCCGTCCGCGACAATGACCGACCGGGTGCGCGGCCGGCTCGAAGCGGGCAATCCGCGGGTGACAAAGCTCGCGGCGGCGCATCTGGTGGGGCTGATCGAGCCCGAGGACATCGCCAACATGGCGGTGTTCCTGGCTTCGGAGGAATCGCGGATGGTCACCGGGCATGTGTATCCGGTGGACAGCGGGGTGACGATTTCGTGAATGGCCGAGCGTTGCGGTCGAATACGACCCCAACCCCGAACCGAGGAAAGCCCATGCCGGATAACCTGCCCGCAACATCCGCGCCGGCCCGCACCCTGGGCGAGTTCGCCTGCGGGCTCACCTTCGAGCACATCCCGGCCGCCGTCCTGGAGCGGGCCAAGCTCCTGATTCTCGATGCGCTTGGCTGCGGCATTGCCTCGAACGCCTACGGCTTCTCGGACGCCGCCCTGGCCGGCGCCACCGCGCTCGGCGGGGTCGGCCGGTGCAGCGTCATCGGCCGCGCCAACCGCCTGCCGGTCCGCGACGCCGCGCTCGTCAATGGCATGTTGATCCACGGCCTGGATTTCGACGATACCCATCTGGCCAGCATTATCCACGCCACAGCCGCCTGCCTGCCCACCGCGCTCACCTTCGGCGAGGAGCTGAATGTCGACGGCCGTGTCTTATTGGTGGCCTACGCCGCGGGGATGGAAACCGCAATCCGTGTCGGCGCAGCGGCCAAAGGCGGCTTCCACCACACCGGCTTTCATGCCACCGGGGTCGTTGCCCATTTCAGCGCTAGCGTCGTCGCCGCGCGCCTGCTTAATCTCCCGTCCGAGGCCATCGTCGCCGCCCAAGGCATCGCCGCCAGCACCGCTTCCGGAGTCCAGGTCTTCCTGGAAGAAGGCGCCTGGACCAAGCGCATGCACCCCGGCTGGGCCGCCGTTGCCGGCATCACCGCCGCCCGCCTGGCCCAGCACGGTTTCAAGGCTCCCACACGCTCCTATGAGGGCAAGTTCGGCTTCTTCGACACCCACCTCCAGCACGCGCCGGCGCCCATCGACCTGCCGGCCGAACTCGCCACACTGGGGTCCGTCTGGGAGCTCGCCGAGACCGCCGTCAAACCCTACCCGGTCTGCCACTTCATCCACGGCTGCGCCGATGCGGCTATCGACCTGCACCAGCAGATCGACTCCGCCGACATCGTCCGCGCCGAGGCCCTTCTGCCACGCGACACAATGCCCATCGTCGCCGAACCACACGACGCCAAAATCCGCCCCGCCAACGAATACGAGGCCAAGTTCAGCGCCCAGTTCGTCGTCGCCACCTGCCTGCTGAAGGGCGCATTCGGCCTCGCGGACCTGATGCCCGCGGCGCTGAAGGATCCGGCCGTCCTCGACCTCGCCGCCCGCGTCACCTGCACGATTGATCCGGACTCCGCCTTCCCTACCTTCTTCTCGGGCGGCGTCCGCCTCCAACTCCGCGACGGCCGCACCCTGTTCCGTCATGTCCGCGTCAACAGCGGCGCCGGCGAGCGCGCTCTCGACACCGACGGCATGTCCCGCAAGTTCCTGGCCTCCGCCGCCCTTGTTATTTCCCGCGATAAGGCCGAACGAATCCGCGACGCGGTCCTGACCCTGGAAAACCACACTGCCGTGCACCTTGCGTCCCTGCTGCGCACTGAAGCCCCATCCCCCGGTTCGGAGAAGCACTCATGAGCCAATATGACGTCATCGTCGTCGGCGCCGGCAACGCCGCCCTGGCTGCCGCGGTCTCCGCCAGGGAGAACGGGGCCGAATGCGTCGTGGTGCTCGAAAAAGCCCCCCGCGAGATGCGCGGCGGCAACACGCACTGGAGTGGCGGCGTGCTGCGCTTCGCCTTCGACGACCCGCGCGAGATCGGCCCTCTCCTGCCCGGCGTCGAAGACGAGATGGAAGACTTTTACGACGGCATACAGCCCTACACCTTCGACGACTTCCACGGAGACCTGATGCGGGTCACGTCCGGCCAGACCGACCCGGTGCTGTCCCGCATCCTGGTGCAGAACTCCAAAGACACCGTGTTCTGGATGAACCGCGTCGGCAACATCCGCATGGAGCCGGCCACCAGCCTCACCGGCGTGCGCAAGGGCAACAAGATCATCTGGGCGCGCGGCCTCGTTGTGCGCGCCGCGCACGAAGGCGTTGGCCTCTCGCGGGGCTGGTTCGCGACCGCCGAGAAGATGGGTATCGAGATTCGTTACGGTGCCGCCGTCACCGCCATCCTGCAGGATGACCGTGGCCACGCGAGCGGCGTGCGCGTGCGTGACGACGGCGGCGTCGCGGACGTCCACGGCCGAGCCGTTATCCTCGGCTGCGGCGGCTTCGAGGCCAACGTGCAGATGCGCACCCAGCACATCGGTCCGCTGGTCGGCGGCGCCAAGGTTGGGGCCAATGGAGCGGCTGCCACGCCACCCCCATCTCCGCCGATTGGGGCAACTTCGCTCCGCGCGAACTCACCGACCGAAGCAACCGGCTCAGCTACCTCTACGGCGTCATGATCAACCGCCGGGGCCACCGCTTCGTCGACGAAGGGGAGGACGGCGCCATGTTCACCTACGCCAAGTACGGCCGCGCTATCCTCGCCGAACCCGGCGCCAAGGCCTACCAGATCTTCGACTCCCAGGTCGTCCACCTGCTCGAGCCGCGCTACGCCACCAGCGAGCCGATCACGGCCGACACGCTGGAGGACCTCGTCGCCCAGCTCGACATCGACGACAAGGCGCAGGCGATCCGCACGCTGCACGAGTACAACGCAGCCGCGAAGCACGCCGAAGACGGCTTCGACCCCACCAAGAAGGACGGGCTCGCCACCAGCGGCCTTGCCCTTGAGAAGACCAACTGGGCGACCAAGCTCGAAAAGCCGCCCTACTACGCCTACTCCGCCACCGGCGGCATCACCTTCACCTTCGGCGGCCTGCGTGTGGACGAGAACGCCCAGGTTATCGGCACCGATTGGCGGCCGATCACCGGCCTCTTCGCCTGCGGGGAGATGATCGGCGGCCTATTCTACGACAACTATCCGGCCGGCACCGGCCTCGTTTCGGGAGCCACCTTCGGCCGCATCGCCGGCCACGCCGCGGCGAAGCTCGAGTCGAACAGCCGCGCAATAGCGGGAGCGGTGGCATGAGCCAGACCGTCATTCAGCGCCTGGCAGAGCGCATCCGTTCATTTGGCGATAAGAACGTTACCAAACAGGCGATCGAGCTCTCCAGGACGGCGATCATCGACACGATCGGCGTAACCCTTGCGGGCTCGGTGGAACCCTGCGCCACCAACCTGCTCCGCACCCTCGGCATCGCCGAGGCGCCTGGGCTGTGCACCCTGTTCGGCACGAACCGCAAGACCTCGGCGCTCGATGCCACCTTCTTCAACGGCACGGCGTCGCACGCGCTGGACTACGACGATTTCAGCCAACCGATGGGCGGCCACCAGTCCGCCCCCCTCGTCGCGCCCCTTCTGGCGGTCGCCGAGGAGCGCCGTCTCTCCGGCGCGCAACTCGTCCAGTCCTACGTGCTCGGCATCGAGACGGAGATCCGCCTGGCCCGCGCCGTCAACTTTCACCACTACGACAAGGGTTGGCACCCCACCGCGACGATGGGCGTCTTCGGCGCCGCCGCCGCCGTCGGTCACCTGATCGGCCTCGACGAGGAACGACTTTCCGTTGCCCTTGCTATCGCGGCCTCCTTCGCCTCTGGCGTGAAGGCCAATTTTGGCACCATGGTCAAACCCCTCCATGTCGGCCAGTCCGCCCGCAACGGCCTGCTCGCCGCCCTGCTCGCCGAAGCCGGCTACGACGCCAACCCGGCCGTGCTCGAGCACAAGCAAGGGTTCTTCAACGCCTTCAACGGCCCCGGCAACTATGACGCCGACAAGATCTTCGACCATTGGGCCGACCCGCTCGAGGTCACCGGCAAGACCATGGGCCTCAAGCAGTTTCCCTGCTGCGGCAGCACCCACCCGGCTATCGCCATGATGCTCGCGCTCCGCCAGCAGGAAGGCATCCGCGCCGACGACGCGGCGAAGATCGAGATCATGCCGCACAGCCGCCGCCTGCCGCACACCGACAATCCCAGCCCGCAGACGCCGCTCCAGGCCAAGTTCAGCGTGCAATACGCGGTCGCCCGCGCCCTGCTCGACGGCGCGGTGCGTATTGCCGATTTCGAGGGTGACGCGCATTTCGACCCGCGCATCCAGGCGCTGTTGGCCAGGACCACCGCCTTCCCGCATCCGGACATGGCCGACGATGCCGACGCGCAGTTTAGCGCCGAGGTCCGCGTGACCCTGAACGACGGCCGCGTCCTCTCGCGCCGCGTCGACGACATGGCCGGCCGCGGCGGCGACCACCCGATGTCGGGCGAAGAGCTGTGGGAGAAATTCGACGACTGCGCCCGCCGCGCCCTGCCCAAGCAGGACATCATGCCGCTGTTCGAACGCCTCGAGACGCTGGAGAAGGTCGCCGACATCCGTGACGTCACCCGCCTGTTGGTGAAGCGGCCCCTGCCCGGTACGATGACACAAGCCGCGAAGCCGTCGGCTGCGCCCGCCAAAGGGAATACGCTGCTGGAAACGAGCTGGGTTCCTTAAGCCGAGCGGGTCTGGGGCTTGATCAGGTCGGGACGGCGGCGCTGCTCCGGCACCGTCCGCACCTGCGCGATCATGGGATAGCCGGGCACGGCGGCGAAGAAGCGCTTGAGGTCGACGCCACCGAAGCGCTGCGCGAAGGCGAGGCGTTGTCGGGCGTCGACAGGTGGTCGCGGAAGATCCGGCCGGGTCGTGCTCGAAGGCCCGCACCGAGCACTAGCAAGTCGACCACGGCGACCATTCGCCCTTGGCCGACTGTTATCGCAGCGAGCCTTGTTGCGGTAATCGGTATTGGGTTTTTCGGTCTGATGGGCATGGCCTCCGGCTTCCCCGCCGGCTGTTCGGCCCTCGCGTGCTTCGCGCGTCGCGAGAAACGAGATCGTCGCACCCATCAGGCTGGTCGCTTGGTCCGGCGACCCGATTTGCTCATGGCGCGGGCCCCGCCATCTGGCTAGCCCGCGCTATTGTCAATCAGATCGCGCAGTCAGGCCAACATCGCTTTCAACCGGCGGCGCTTAGCGAAGGAGCGCTCGCTGGGATCGAGGCACGCAAACCCGCGATCCCCTCGAACGGCACCCCTCAATGTTCGAAAACACTCGTCCCGGAACTCAAGCAGGCGGGCTCTCTGAGCGTTGATGTGGCAGAGGAGAGGTGCCGCGGCGGTTAAACGGAACGGTCTCGAAAGCTCGATTTCTCCCGAGGGACCGAGGGTTCGAATCCTGCTTCCTCCAGCGGGAGTCTCGTGTGAACCTGACTTTAAGGCGCTGCGAAACACAAGCACCGCTAAGCGGCTATCCGCCAAACTGTGCTAGCATTTCGGTCCCTTGACCCCTTCCGCGCGCTCCGCGAACCTGATCGCAGGCGACGGGACGAAGAACGGCCTTCCCGCTCCGAACAAAAAAATCCGGTTTCCTCCAGCGGCGAGTCACCCTTTGCTAACCTGTAGACAGCGTCCACATGGTGTGGCGTTGGGGTCAGGAGCCGCTTGGGGAGTCGCCTACTCGGGGCGGTCCCTGAGACGAATATCGGCCATCGGGCCGTAGAGGCAATCGACTTGAGTGTTGGACATCGCGAGCGCTTCGTTGGCGTGTTGAGACAAGCTCAGATGAGGCGCCTGCCGTAATCCCTTATCCGGTCGAGCCAACCCTGCGAATAGAAAAAACCGCCGGGGCGACCCGGCGGTTTTCTAGGCGACGCCGCAGCCGTATTAGGCCCGATGGTGCCAATGGTTGTGGGCTCCAACCAGCTGGTTGGCCATTTGCTGCTGCTCGGGCGATAGACTGGCATAGAGCAGCTTGAACGCAGCAACGAGACGGGCGTCGTTGTCGACGCGCACCTTAGCGAACTGCTCGCGCGACTCGAGGCGCTGGACCGCGTTCATGTTACTGCGATTTTGCCGCGAGGTAGTGATCGTCTGGTCGAGCGTCTTAGGGCTTGTCAGGAAATAAACGCGCAATCTGGGGAATAAGCCTTCGGCGAGATAGTGTAGTTCCACTCGCCGTGGAATTCGGCGCGTTTGATATTGATC
>WNFR01006912.1_pt1 | contig 11580 bp, 12 predicted proteins | sample 5400221 | NCBI WGS metagenome assembly WNFR01 (sample SAMN13153357, study PRJNA577476) | soil metagenome | isolation source: 40 cm soil under Madrone tree | place: USA:California | collected 2016-06-14 | reverse complement strand
GCCCAGCGGTCACCAAACGATCGAAGCAACTCCGCACTTCGAAGATGCTTCGGCAACTCCGAAGCCTCGGCTATCGGATCGAACCACCGAATCCTCAACCCAGCCAAGCACAAGTGCAGTGATTTTTCGACCCTGTTGAAAACAAAGGGACTTTAAGTAAGCCGATTCGTTTATCCGCCTATATATGCTCCCCGGCGTGCAGCACTGCGGTGGTGGCCCTGGCCCGGATTTCTCCGACGCGCTCGACCGTGTCGGGCCGGCGGTCCACGGCACCGATTACAACATCGTCGAAAACCTCGAAACGTGGGTCGAATTGGGAAAAACTCGTTCGTCAGTTGTCGCCACGCGATACATTGACAGTCACCAGGCTGGCTACTACGCACTCGACCTGCTTGCCCCTACCCTCAATCCGCCCAATACAAAGGCTGCGAGGACGGAGCTGTTTGGAGAGTGAGTGCGGAAGACCCGAAAAGAAAAAGAAAGCTTTCCCTTCCCTGCAAGGGCTTGAAGAAAAGGAACCGATCTGAAGATCGGCCACTACAGCAAAAAGGGCCGCCTCGGAAGCGGCCCCTACAACAGCATGAGCAAAGAAGAACCGGAGGAGTCAGGAGTGGGCTGGGGATTGGAGCCAGCGAAGGACGCGGTGGAAGGGCGAAGTGCCGGTGGTGATGCGCATGGGAGATTTGAGCCAGCCAAAGAAGCCAGAGTCAGAAGAAGCGTGATACGTCGGATCGTCTTCGCGAGTGACGAATTGGGTGGCCGGCTGCGGTTGCGATTGCGATTGCGATTGCGAGGGAGTTGGAGGCAGCCAATAGGTGCTTGCTTCAGAAGTGGCGCGCGCGAGGGGAGACGGTTCGGGATGACGATCAGGACTGGCGCCGGTGACGGAGAGTTTGAGAAGGGCGCCGACCTGTTCCTGCGAGGCGCGCAGAGTTTTGAGAATCCTTTTGGCGAACCAGATCGCAGCGAAGAGAAATGCGAATTGAACGAAGAAGCTACCGAGCTGGTACCAATTGTTTTGCATCCAATCGCCGAAGTCGCTCATGGGCGTACCTCTTCCTGAGTAGGGACTGGGATGAGGTTAATTTACAAGGTGGCGGGAGCGGCGGGAACTGGCTTGAAGGACAAGAAAGGGACGACTGTACGGGAGGGGTAGCGGAGATGGCGCGCCTCAAGCCTTAACTTCGCTCGCCGAGTAAAGAACCGATCTGAAGATCGGCTACGGCGCAACGGCCCGCGACAGGGGCAAGAAAAAGAAAAGGCCCACTCTTGGGATGCCAAGAGTGGGCCTGCGAGAAATGAGAGACGGCTAGAGATTCCAGAAGGAGGCGTCGGGAGTATCGAAAGCGAGGCCGACGTCCCACGCTTCGTGATCACGCCAGACGACCTGTGCTTCGGCGGCGCGACCCGTTTTGGGATGGATGAGTTTTACGCGCTGGCGAAGCGGGAGTGGAGCGCCGACGATGGCCATGCAGCCGGAGTGGCTGACGTCCACGGTGACGCCGTTGGCACGCTGGCGTTCTGCGCCTTCCTCCCATTCGACCTGAAAACGCACCTGCGAAATGATGCGCTTGTGAGTTCGCATTCTGGCCCAGCGGTCTTCCATATCTTTTTTGATAGGACCTGCAATTATTGTTGTTGTTGCCATGGACTACCTCGCTGCGCTAGTAGAGGTGTACCGGGGAGGGGCAAGGCCTAAAGTAAACCCGCACGGGGGGAGCGGTCAATAGTACTCGCACAAAAAGATATCAGCCCAGAGGACTGTAAAAAATACCCAAAGAGAGGGAGCAGGTTAGCGATTGCCTTTGATCAACAGGCAGCCGCCGATGAGAGACAGGACACCCATCAGAACGGCGGCGCCCATTGCGGCGAAGAGTGCGGCGCCGTGCATGCCGTCGTGGCCATTGTGTGAGTAGAAGTGGTGAACACCGTGACCAAGGTGCAGCGTGGTGATGATGACGGCAATGCCGCAAATAATGCTAAGGGCTCGCATAGGGTTGCTCCTTTGCGGAAGGTTTATACACGATTCGGTGGGGCGGCGGTAGCGGAGCTTTTCTTGCACGCCCTGTACGAGCGGACAGGATACTCGAACGCGACAGAAGCGTGGCGGTACTCTTGTGGGGCAGCGTTTGCGCCGTCGAAAATCAAGTCACTATGAGAACCACAAAACTCCCAGGCCTAATCGCATTATTGCTGGCGGGCACGTGCTGCGGCACGGTTGCCGCCCAGGACAGAGTGTTTAGCTGGCTGCCGGCGAACCAAGAAAACGTGCGGCTCGATCCGGCAAACTACCACACGGCGCGAACGTACCACCCGAGCTCGCCCGGCGCGACGAATCACGTGGACATCAAGGCGCAGCAGCCCGTGACGATTTTCATGGCGACAGAAGCGGATTGGAATGCAGTGCTGCAGAATCCGCTGAACTTTGGCCAGTTGAGGCGGTACTGCGTGCAGGAACACGTTGTGAATATAACGTACGTGTGCGAAATGCCGCTGGAGCCGATGACGCTGGTGATTCTGGACGACCGCAGAGGCAGTTCCGGTTCCGGCCAGTTGGCGTTCGCGGGAGTTGGCGCAGTGCTGGAACAGGGCACGACGGAGGCTGAGCGCAGAATAGCCGGTGGGATTGCGGCGGTACTGGCTGCGAAAGCGGCAACGCCGCGGCATTTCGTCGCGCCCAATGACGTACACATCCAATACTACCGCTGGGATTGCGTGGAATATTGCGTCCAGCCGGAGATCGCCTGGACGCGACAAGTGAACGAAAAATACAAGCTGAGCTCGTTCTTGAAAGTTTATGGTGGGTTTGCAGCGGACCACGACCAAGAAGAAGTAAGCATCAAGATCAAGGCGCCTATACCGATGCTAGTGGCGATGGTACCGTCGTCGGTTGCGAATCAATTGCACGCGAGGCCGGAAATGCTGGAGCCTGCGCTCGAGAAAGCTGCATGCCAGCAGCGCGGGGTGCAAACGATGGAGTTTCAGTGCAAGTTTGACGTGACCGACGGTCCGCAATCGCTCATCGTGGTACCGGAACAAACAGAACACGTTCCGGGTAAGAAGGCGGAGATTGCAATGTTCGCGGCGAAATGCGTCGCAAATTGCAACTTGCTTCAGAGCCAGAATTAGCCAAACAAGTTCCCTTTAGGGCCGAAAACCGCGTCGGCGCATTCTATTGGTGCGGCCAGAGCCAAGCGAAAGTGCCGGCAGTGATCAGGCCATAGATAATTCCGTCGAAAGCTTCGAGCAGAACCATCTTCCAGGGAAAACCTTTCCAGATACCGTTGCTGAGGCCGCCGATGCCGTAAGCAAGAAATGCGGCTATACCGACAACGGCGAAAACGTGCCGATAGGCCGCGCCGGGCAGAGCGGCGTGCGCCGCGGCGTAGGCGACGAAGATTCCCACGATGATGCAGTAGAGAAACCAGAGGATGAGAAACTTGGGAAGAAAGACGGGGCCGTTGGGGTAGATGGTTATGAAACCGACGGGACCTTCGATTTGTTTTGCTTTCACTGCTTCGGAGTTCATGTCTTTGTGCGTGCAGTAAGGAAAATTGTAAAGGCCGGGCGTGACGCCGGCGGCGCGCAGTGCGGCGCGGACTTTGTCCTCGTCGGAGAGCTGGCGATAGCTGCTGCGATGATAAGGCAAGACCATGTGAATGATGGAGCTGGCGATAAAGACGAAAACCGCGGATAGCAGAATGGGCAGCCATAAAACGGTGAGAAAATACAAAGACATTGCAACCTCCAACGTTAGGCGAGAGGCTATCGCGGGAAAGGGAGAATGGTCAAGGCTTTAGGTTCTTCAACTGCGTGCCAGGGGTTCAGCGATCGTCTTGCTTTGCAACGCGGACAACGTTGATGGATTCGAGCATACGGACCCAACGAGCGGGGCGTTTTTCGCGAGGGGCGACAATCTTGAAAGGACCTTCTTTTTCGGGAAGAGGTGCACCATCCAGGGTGTCCGCGACGATGATGTCGCTATCGAGAATTCCCGAATCGAGTTCGGCAAGCGAGAAAAGAACGTGGTAGCCGTCGGCGGCCTCGGCGACAACGTAGGTGGCCATGGCTGCGCCGCGAAGATGCTCGTCGTTGGGAACGCCAGCTTTGCGCAAGATTTCTTCGAGTAGAACGCCCTCGTAATTTTCTTTCTTCTGCGAATGTGGGTTCACGCCCGAAAGAGCTTTGCGAGGCATTTTCTTAAGGTCTGCAACGGTGAGTGTAAGCGGAGTTTGAACATCGCCACCGATGTAGAGTTGCGCTTGGGTGGGAGGCGAGGCGGGCGTCTGCGCTCGCACGACTCCAACGTCGAGCGAAAAAAGCGAAAGAAGGATCAAAACTATTTTCTTCATGACGGGTTGATATAAAGATTTCTTGTGCTCAGGTTAGTGTATGGTTCACCCGACACTTTTTCAGCGAAAAAATCCTAGCACTATTTCGCTTTTCCCTTGCAGCCTTCTTTGCACGAGAGTAGCGTGCAGCAATCGGCAGTCCCGCCGATGGCAGTTCGTTCTTAAACCACGATTCGGACGGACTTTTCCGCAGGGTCTTCTGTCTGAATTCGGCCCAGGAGGATCCCATGCGTCGTCGCCTTTTTCTCTCCTCTGTTTTGGTTTTACTCCTCGCAACATCAAACGCTCGCGCGCAGGACATACTCGTTCCCGCGGGCACGCTCTTGAAGTGCACAATGAACGAGCCGAATTTTTCCTCCGCTACTGTGCAGGTCGGCGATCCTGTCTTGTGCCATCTCAGCTCGGTGCAGGAGTTTGGACGCAACGCGTTTCCGCGCGGCGCTTATATGAGCGGCCATCTGGAAGCAGCGAAGGATCCAGGACACTTTTGGGGCAAGGGCTACCTGAATGTTGTGTTCGACCGGATCGGGACGCCGAACTCGGACGTCACGGTTAATACCAAGGTGGTTGCGGCGAAGGGTTATAAGGTCGACAAAGAAGGGGATATCAAAGGGAAAGGACACGCGAAGCGCGACGTAATTGAGTGGATGATTCCGCCGCTGTGGCCATGGAAGGTGTTGATGCTGCCGGCACGCGGGCCGCGGCCGACATTGAAGGGCGAAGAGACGCTCACGATGCGATTGATGGAGGACGTGACGATTCCTCGCGTTGGCGCCTCATACAATTCACGCGACAATTTGCGCGATTGGAGAGCTCCGGCGACGTCGTATCGCCCGGCGGTCTATTACAATGATTCGCGCGAGGCACATTCGCCGCCTGCGGCAAGTGCAGCGATGCGAAATGTGATCTCCGTGGATTCCGGGATTCCACAGAAGACGGCGCTGAATGGGGCGCCGCAACCTGTTGAAACCAATATTCGGCAGATAACAGAGCAGGCCTCTGAGGCGCGCGTGCCAGTGGTACAAGCGCAACAGACGCGGACGCCAACTTCGTCGCTGACGCTGATTGCGTTGCGCAACGAAACGATCTGGGCGGTCTCGAGCTATTGGCTTGACGGCGATCGGCTTGGCTACGTTTTGCCGAGCGGCACGCGTGAGTCGTGCGATCTGAATGCCGTCGACCTTGCGCGAACGACGCAACTGAACGCGGAGCGCGGCATTACCGTCACTTTCCGCGCCACGCCGCCAGCTGAGCCGTCGCTCTCCAGCGCGCTGAATTAGCCAAGAAAATCAAAGGCAAAGATGACCGGTCTGACTTTTTTCAGACCGGTCTTTTGCTATTCATTCCCTTCCACAGAGCGGCTTACCAATTCGACGAATTCCTTGGGTTTCTCCAAATACATTAGATGGCCAGTACCGCTCACCACCACGCGGCGAGCCCGCGGAATCCCCGCCTCAATTGCACCCGCGTGCGCGTGCACATCCGGGATATCCCTGTCGCCCACGAGCAGCAACGCCGGCACTTTAATTTCGTGCAAGCGCGGCAGTGCGGGCTTCGGCGTAATCTCAAAAGAAGCGTGAGTCAGATCCTGTGGACTCGCAGCGAGCAACGCGGCCATGTGCTTTTTGGCAGCGTCGTTGCCCGGCGCAATCAGGTATTTGTCGTTTGTCGCTGCGGCGATTGCTCCTTGCACGTCTCCCTTTTCCAGCGGTTTGCCCAGAACTTCGCCTCGGTCGAGAAAGTGTTTTGAATAAGGCATTCCGCCCACGACGGCGCCGACCAGCACGAGCTCTTGCGTCATTTCCGGATGTTCCAACGCAAAATTGACGGAGATTTCCCCGCCGTGCGAGCTACCGACGATCACCGCTCGCGTCACTTTCAAATGCCGGAGCAGCGCCGCGAGATCATCGGTTTCAAAGTACCCTTCCGTGGATGCAGGTGACCTTCCGTAACCCCGGCGGTCATAGCGGATCACATGAAACTTTTGCACAGCTCCGGCCACACGTCGTCCCATGCCGCCGAATGCAGAACTCCGTCGTGCAGGAACACAACGGTCTGCGGAGAATTTCCGCATTCCTCGTAATAAATTTTCGCTCCGGAAATGTTAAGGAAAGCGCCTGGCCCTGTATCGGCGCTTTTCACGCCCTGCGCTATGAGCGCGCAATTAAGGCACAAGTTGAGAAGGACCGCCGCGGCCAGGAGAATTTTGAGCCTTCGCATGGGCACCTCCGCAGAGTGTTTCGGTTGCGCATTGTCGTTGATTTCTGGGTTCGTGCTTTGTTGGACGGCAAGAAACACCGAAGGTTAAACGAAAAAAGGCCGGTCTGAAAATCAAGCTGACGTTTTTGGACGTCGCCCTTTGAAAGCTGGTGAGCACCAGAGCATCCTGGCAGGGGACGAGGCGGTTAGGGCTGATTTGCGTATAGAGTTTTGCCGCCGCTCTCCGAAATGAGATGCAGGTGAGCGGGGTCGACCAGTGAACGCAAGCGGCCGATACCATCCCCATCGGAAAGCACATAGCAACGGGCAGGACCAAACCATTTCGAAAGGAACTGGTCATCGTTGATAAACACATCCGGACTGCCAGGAGCATTGGATCCGTACACCAGATTATTGACGCGGCCGTTCCAAAGGAGCGCGGAGCGATTGGTGTAGAAAAAAACGGAGGAAAAGGCGTAATACTGGCCGGTCAAGATCAATTGGCCGTCGGGAGAGCGCAACAACGCCTCCGCGAGAGGCCGCGAGGAGAGATAGGGATCGAAGACGACGAGCGCCTTGCGCGCTGCGTGAAAAAACAGAACCATCGCCAAGGCGAGCGTGAGATAAAAGCGACGAGAGCGGATAGTCCAAGCGGCAATGGCCGCGCCGAGAAAGGCGATGCCCGCGAGGAAGAGCGGCATTTTGAGATAGGCAAACGATTGCAGGGTGAGATCACCCATGTGACCGAGGGAAAGGGTGTAGGCTTCCGGATGTTGCTGTAGAGCGCGAGAGATATCTCCGGGTGCGGGCGTGTGGCGCACATAAAGGAGTAAACCGGCGACTACGATCGCACAGGCAGCGAAGGCAAAACCCAAGATTCGTGTTCCAACGCGTGTCCAGACACTTTCCGTGATCATGGCGCTGCCCAAAAGCAGAGCCAGGGCCGGATAGAGAGGCATTGAATAATATTCCTGTGTGGTGGAAAAGGTAAAAAAGAGCAAGACAAATGCGGCCCAGCAGAGGGCCAGGAGTCTCGTACGTGAAGCGCGATCTGCGGTGCTATAGTCCATCTTGACGGCGGCAGGAAAATAGACGCTCCAGGGAAAGAGCCACAGGAGATGAAGAAGCCAGAAGGCAGCCCGCGGAACGGTATTGTAGTCGCGCGGATAACGAAGATTGAGGAAGCGGAGTACGTGTTCGTTGATGAAATAGAACCAGAAAAAGCCGTGATATTCGCCCGGACCACTGTGCATGGTGAAATCGAAATAAGGCGGCATGCGACGCATGGCGAGAATGTGCCAGGGAGCGGCAATCGCGACAACGATCAGCGCGCCCGTGAAAACGTGCAGGCGGCTCCAGACATGACGAGAAAAGAGCTGGTGCGTGGCGATGAGAAAGAAAAATATGGCGCCGGCGGGGATGACAACGGCAATGAGGCCTTTCAGCAATAAGCCGATACCCAGGGAAACCGCCAGGAGAATCGCCCAGCGGCGCGGATATTCTTCAGTGATATCAACGACCCGCTGAAAGGACCAGAGAGCGCAGCAGACGGTTGCCGTCATCATCACGTCCGGAATCTGAATTCTGGTGAACAGAAATAATCCGATACAGGTGACGACGACGAGGCCGGAATAGAATCCAGCACGTTGACCGAAGGCCCAACGGGCGTAATGCAAGGTGAGAAGAGCGAGAAGGATAGCCGCTAGGGCAACGGGGATTCGGGCAGCCCAATCGTGAACGCCAAAGATCTTCAGACTGCCAGCGATGAACCAGTAGACCAAAGGCGATTTTTCAATGTACGGAACGCCATCGAGATGTGCAATAACCCAATCGCCGGATTGCAGCATGTTGCGGGCGATTTGTGCCTGGACGGCATCGACGTCGTCCATCAGGGCAGGCGGAGAGATGATGCAGCCAAGGAAAATCGCTGCGCCGATTAGCAGCAAGATTAAGCTGGATTCGAAGCGAGAGATAGCGCCAGTGCCTCCTCGCGCGATGGTTCGGTTGGAGCAATATTCCAGCGTTTCATCCACAGGAATAGTACAAGCAATCCCCAAAGGTGATATCCGAGGTTTGCTCGCCTCTGCAAGTGGTCGTGGACGAGTTGCTGGATTGCGCCAGGGCGGAAAAGGCCAGTTTGCTCTGACGCTTCCTCGCTCAGAGTTTGTTCCAAAAGAGGACGCAGAGGGCCCCGGAACCAGTCGTGTGTGGGAATATCCAGGCCAGTCTTGCGGCGCGTGAGAATGGAGCCCGGAATCTTATCCCGCATCAGGTGCTTCAGAACGACTTTCTGCTTTCTGCCATCGATTTTCAGTTCATCAGGCAAGGAAGCGGCAAATTCCAGAATTTGATGATCGAGATAGGGCGGCCTGACTTCCATGGAGTGCGCCATGCTCATGCGGTCCACTTTTTGCAGCAAATCGTCGGCCAGGTAATAGCGCTGATCGAAGGCGAGGAACCGGGAGAGATAGCCATGATACCTTTCGCACGGAAGCTCTTTCGTGAACAGCTCCTTAATCGAGCGGCCCTCTCCAGAGGTAAGCAGCTCGTTTTGTTGGAGCCGGGAAAATGCCCCGTTCCAATAGGCATGTGCTTCGTCGGCATGGAGGAGCGAACCCTCGAGGAAACGCTTAACCTTGTATTCGAAGCTGATTTTCTCGTTGGAAACAGGCCAGAATCTGAGCAGCTTCAAGAGCGACCTGCGAAGCACACTGGGAATGCGGCGAGCGCTCTGCGCGAGCAAGTCCGCCCGATAGGTGATGTACCCGCCAAAGAGTTCGTCCGAGCCCTCACCGCTGAGTGCGACGGTCGCGCTTTGCCCACTCAGTTGTGAAAGAAACCAGACAGGCACGGCACCTGCGTCGGCGAATGGCTCGTCCGAGTAATACACGATGTTGTGAATCGCGCTCTCAAGATCGAGGGACGGATTCAAATCGAGTTCCGCGTGCTCCGTTCCATAGAGTTTGGCAATTTGCCTGGCCTGGGCTCCCTCATCAAAGGAACGGCCGGCAAATGTAATTGAATAAGTCTTGAGCGAAGTGGAACAGACTTGGCTGGCGTAATGGAGAATCGCGGAAGAATCGACGCCGCCGCTCAGCCAGATGCCCACGGGAACGTCCGAAAGAAGATGCTCGCGGACGGAATCCTTCATGAGCTGATCGAGTGCTTCGGCCGCGGAGTCGAGAGTCCAGCGAGGATCCTTTTCGTGCCGTAGCTTCCAGTAAACTTCCGAACGGATCTTTCCATTCCGCCATTCCAGCCAGGTTGCGGGAGGCAGCTTTTCGATTCCCTTTACGAGAGTTCTTGGGCCAGGAACGTAATTCATGGCGAGGTAGTGCCCAAGCGCAATGAGATCCAGATCCCTGGCAATCTCTTCATGGCAGAAGAGGGATTTAATCTCCGATGCGAAGTAGATTTGCTGGCCGGTGTGAGAGAAATAGAGCGGCTTTATACCGACGCGATCCCGCGCCAGCACCAAGCGCTTTTCCCGTTCACTCCAAACCGCGAGTGCAAACATCCCGCGGAATTTGTGGAAGCAGTTTGTGTCCCACTCCATAAATGAGTGAAGGACGACTTCGGTATCACACTGAGTGACAAATCTATGGCCAAGCGACTCCAGCTCTTGTCGAAGTTCGAGGTGATTGTAGATTTCCCCGTTGAATACAAGGATGGTGTTTCGATCTTCAGAAAAGAACGGCTGGTCGCCGCCGTGAAGATCGATGATTTTCAGACGCACGGCACCTAAGGCGACCGAGTCGCTGTGGTAGGTGTCACTTTGATCTGGCCCGCGATGGCGTAGCACATCGGTAGCTACACCAATACGCTCGGGCACGCTAACGCCAGTGCGATGCGTGAAGCCGGCTATTCCACACAAGTTTTGCTGAACCCGCTCTCCTGAAGACTCCTGCAAATCTTCAACGCGTTCAGATTCTCGCTTGCCTACTAAGAATGACTGACAACTCTTTGGGTTGCTTAACCCGAGAATTGGCAGTCCGAGGATGTGCGCCAACGATACAACAATGCAGGATAAACACCAGATAAATCCGGCGGGGAAAATGGGGGGAAGGTCAGGGACGGGCGGTAGTTCGTCCGAATGGAACTACTCGTTATAGCTTGCCCTCAGCGTAGTCCGACCCCGCGCCACAGTTATTCTTGATCTTGTTTCATTCGGACGGAAAGATTGCGCAAGGTCAAAAGGAAAAGGCCGGTCTGAGTCTTCAGACCGGCCTTTGTAATTTAATCCCGGCGACGACCTACGCTCCCACACAGTTACCCGTGCAGTACCATCGGCCCGGCGAGGCTTAACTTCCGTGTTCGGGATGGGAACGGGTGTGACCCTCGCGGTATGATCACCGGAAACTTTTTGAAGTTTTCAGTCGTCAGTTCTCAGTTTTGATTAAAACCAAGAACAGGAACTGAAACTTCGAAATCGTTTCAATAAATTTGACAGCGCCGCCGAAAAATGCGGCGCCACTAACAACAGAATTTGGCTGGCATACAAGTTCGAGCTTTTTCAGTCCAGGGTTTGTAAGTACAAACCCTGACCCGAGCCGAACGTACTGTGAATGTCCTTAATTAGAACAAGGACTACTTCAAGCTCTCTCATGACGGCATGAGAAAGTTTTATGATTAAGCCGAACGAGCGATTAGTACTGGTCAGCTCCACGCATTGCTGCGCTTCCACCTCCAGCCTATCAAAGTCGTAGTCTTCGACTGCTCTTCATAGGCATTGATTGCCTTGGGAAACCTTATCTTAGGGCGAGCTTCTTGCTTAGATGCATTCAGCAATTATCTCTACCAGACTTCGCTACCGAGCGGTGCCCCTGGCGGGACAGCTCGTACACAAGGGGTCTGTTCATCCCGGTCCTCTCGTACTAGGGACAACTCCCTGCAAGTTTCCTGCGCCCACACCAGATAGGGACCGAACTGTCTCGCGACGTTCTGAACCCAGCTCACGTACCGCTTTAATAGGCGAACAGCCTAACCCTTGGGACCTTCTACAGCCCCAGGATGCGATGAGCCGACATCG
>WNFR01007400.1_pt1 | contig 11582 bp, 8 predicted proteins | sample 5400221 | NCBI WGS metagenome assembly WNFR01 (sample SAMN13153357, study PRJNA577476) | soil metagenome | isolation source: 40 cm soil under Madrone tree | place: USA:California | collected 2016-06-14 | reverse complement strand
GGTACGATGTCGAGGCGCGTTCTCACGAAGCGAGAGAGTGCGGCACGCTTAAGATCGGTCCGCTTACCACCCGATAGCTGCCGGATGGCAAGAACTTCGGCTGGTCCGAGTCGGGCCAAAACCGGACGGTCAGTCGATGTTGACGAGTTCTGATTTGGTAGTGGCCCGCCAAAAAACTGAGCGAGTTTGCCGCCAACCCCGAGCGATCCCAGATCGATCCGGGCGAAACCGATCCAATCGCTGAGCGCCGCTATTTCAGCCTTTGCTTCGTTGTCGTTGTCGAAATCGAACAACACGCGCCGTCCGCCGTCGGACCGCCGGCCAAGACCTCTGCGCGAAGGGGATCGCAGGCCGATTTCGAGCGGATCCTCGGACCCGTGGCAGCGAGGACATCCAGGGACGGGCGGTTAACGGCCCCGCATAGCAAGATCACCCCCCGACGAAGCGCAAAGCTTCGCCTGTGGCCTGCGTCGCTGGGGACCGCGGGGCGTCCCGCCTGCGCCTCTAAAAGGTGGCCGGCGAGACGCCTCGGTCCCGGGAAGTCCCAGGAAATCCAGGAAGGACCGCCCTGTCATACTGCGCGTTGGGCGAGGTCGGCTTGCGTCGCCAGCGCGTTCAGCTCCGCGAAGAACGCGCTCGATTGGCCGGTGAAAAGTCCACTCGCCGTAAGAAAGCGCACTGCCCCCATCGCGGCCCCTTGCGTCTCGGTCGGCCGAACGATCGAGCAGACCGGGAAGCTGCGGCTCAGGAAGACGGTCGGTTCGGGCATGATCAGGTTGGCTTGGAGGTCTTCGTTCCCTGCGAATGGCGGCTTTGAGAGGTCCGGAAACACGAGCCCGTTGGTGGGATCGGTCACCGCAGGCGCGTTGCCCGCCTTGTCGTGCCAGACCTGGAAGTGCAGGGCCTCCGTTGGACCGATGCTGAGCAGGATGCGTAACACTTCAACGCTGGAGACCCGCTGGGCGAGCGCGGGATAGAGGCTGGTGCCGCCTTGCTCGATGGTGCCGAAATGAAATGCGGCCGTGTTGGCAATCGCTTGGAGATGCGTGCGCGGCGTCAGATCGGCATCGGACCTCGGAATCGCCGGAAACTTGCCCTGGATCAATCCCGGAATGGCGGGCGGAAACGTATCTCCGAAATCGGGATTCTTGGTGCGGCTGCGGTAACGTGTCCACCAACTCGTGTCGACCGTGAGCTGCATGAGGTTGGTGAGGCGCTTGACGTTCTGCGCGCCGGTCGAGGTGCTGCCCTGCAGGGTGCGGAATCGATCAAGGTTGGCGGGCTCGGCGCCCTTCGACACCAGGTATGCATTGATGAAGTTGAAGTGGGTGAATTCGTCCTCAGTGTTGTCATGGATATATTGCGGCATATCGGCATCAAGCTTCGAAAGCGCCTGGGTGTAGGGTTTGTTTCCGCTCCCTCCCGGAACCTCCTGGTCCTGAATTCCTCCGAGCTCGTTGTATTGTTGCCACAGATCGGTTTCGAGGATTTCAAGTGCGGAAAGAAAGCGGAGAATACTCGCGTCTCCCGACGTAAGCCCGCTAGCCGCGAACGCCGCCGACGGCAAGCGTTCGGCGATCAGTGCGGTCCCAATCACTCCCGGAGCTGCCAGTCCGGTGCGCAGGAATGAGCGTCGTGTGGAAGAAGATCCAAGGGTCCTGACTTTCTGTAGCATGATCTTGTCCTCCTGACACTGTTGTGGTCTGCCCCTTCGAGTTGGTTGCCGAAGGGCGGCCATGAGTTACGCCGCCGGAGTGTCGCCGGCGCGGCTATTCGTTGCGTCAACTGAGTGGGCTCTAGCCGACACTGGGAAACTCATGCGTCACCGCACCGGTTTCCTTGGAAATTCGTCCTCGAATTATTGTGGCGACCGAACGCTGCCCTTAGTGCGCTCAAAATTACGGACAAAATACGGCAGGGTCCGGCCAAAGCGCATTTGGCAATCAAACCAGAATGCGCAAATTGATAATAAGCCAGGTTTTTAACGCGTAAGTCAGTTGCTCCGTTGCCGCTCGCCAATGGCCGTCGGGGTGACTGATGCGACGGCAAAGACTAGGACAAGACACTGGTCAGAATTGCAACAAAATTTGTGCTAGCAAATGTTGCGGTGCATTATGTGAGCGGTTTCTCGAAAAAATCGGGAATATATACGCGTGCGAGTCGTTAATATATTATAGTTGGGGTGGGTAAGTGTGGCGTCGATCCGGTTTTTTTCACTCGAAACCGCATCGGCATTTGACGCTCCAGCTATCGAGGGGTCTCCCGGCTGGCGGTTCTCACACAACGACAAATTCTGAACTGCCGACGCTCGCTCTGACCGGCCCGGGCTGCCCAGAAGTCGCCTTGTGAGAACGTGGGGGGACGGTACAATGGCTATTGCGATCCAGGCGATCAGTTCGCATCCACTTCTTACCCGCGCGGTGGAGGAAATACTCGCTGACATGAAGGAATACGCGGTCTTGCCTTCGGCTTCAAGTGAGGCGGAGGCAACAAGCCAAACCGATTTTCCGAGGCTTTTCCTTTTGGACGCGTGTTCCTTGCACACGGACCTAGGGCCGCTCGCGGAGCGCTGCCGTTCCCGTTTGCCCGGCAGCAAATTTCTTGCGCTTGTTCCACCAGCAGACAGCAATTATGCGGACGAAATTCGACTTTTCTATTGGGGTATAGATGGGTTTGTAAAATTGTCTGAAACGTGGCGGACGGAATTGCCTCAGGCGATCCGCAGCATCCTGAACGGACAGTACTGGTTGCCTTCCGAAGTCTTAACGGCATTTGTCAGGCGCGCACAGGTCCTACCTGGCCATTCGCTGACGCCTCGCGAGGGGCAAGTCCTTCGACTCCTCATGCGGCGCATGACAAACAAGGAGATTTCCAAAGCGCTCGACATTTCGGTGCGAACCGTCAAGTTCCACGTGTCACATATCCTCGCCAAATTAAGCCTTGAAGACCGGCGCGGCTTGTTACCTGAAACATCAGCCCGGTTTCAGTTGGACGGCTGCGACGGGACAATCGGTTTCTCCGATTTGCCCAACGGCACGTCCTCATCGAGCAACTCGCGGACCAGATTGCGAAGATAATTCTCATCCGTCAAATTCGCTTCGCCGCTCGGACGACTCTGGGCTCGGATCACGCCGGCCCTGTCAATCACGACCAGTTGGGGAACCTGAAAACGCACCACGGGCGAGCGGCCGAGATAGCGGTCCACTTGATCCGAAGTGGTGTAGCCGACGGGGTAATTGAGCTTGAGAAGCTGCGCCAAGTCACGTACCACCGGCTCGGTGACGCCATCGTCGAAGACGATCCCGATCGGCCGAAAACCGCGATCGGCCATCTCGCGGTGCAGTTTATTGATTGTCTGCGCCACGCGCAGGCAGCTTGGGCACCGGTAGAGCAAGAACTCGATCACCACCACTTGACCTTTGAAGCTGGAGAGCGGCGTCGTCTTGCCCGATGGGTCAACGATGGTGAATTCGGGGGAATCACGCAGGATGGGCGGTGCAGCAACGGCGGGAAAGCCCAGCGCCAGAAGAGTGACCAAGCTCGCGATATATCGCATGCGCATGAATTGATCTCCTCCGGTTAGCGCGAATTCAGGCCTGTTTCCACCGGTCAGCGATTCGCGTCACTTCGGCTTCGGCGGCTTGCACCGCATCTTCCGGGCTGGATCGGCCCGTCAGCACGCTGATGAACATCCGCGGGATGACGAAGCTGTTGAACACCTCCATTCCGACCGGATTTGCGTAGCCGGGAAAGCCGAGATTCCGCGTCCAGAAGAGAGCGTCCTTCAGCTCCTTGTACTTGTAGGGAGGGTCCGCCCGAGGGTCATCCTCGAGCCGGACGACGAGGTTGGGAACCGTCTTCTGGTAAATTGGAAAGTTGCAGCCGGCAGACTTTTCGTAGGCGGCCTTCGAGTTGTCGATCAGGTCGGCCAGGAACTGCTTGGCCCCATCCCGGTTTTGGGCAAAGCTCCAGACCACCGAACAATTGGTGACGTGGGGAAACGCGAAGACGCCCGCATGCCCGAGCAGCGGCGGGCTGAGCCTGATCTTGCTAGCCACTTCGGGGGCATCCTTCTCCGCCGTGCGTAACAGACTGATCGCATTGATGGTGGAGGAGGTCTTGCGCGCGAGCATGGCCCGAACATTGCCAGATGGGCCCCAGGTGAGCTGATCGGGCGTGCCGGCATCCTCGTAGAGAGCCTTGACGTACTTCAACGCCTCGACCGTGAGAGCAGTCTTGCCGATCGTGACATTGCCGGCGGCATCGACAACATGGCTGCGGAACGCATAGAGCAGGGTATGCAGCGTAATGTTGCTCTCCAGGCTCGGCGCCAGCGCAAGCCCGCAAGGGACGCCGAACGCCTCCCGGATCTGCCGCCCGCCGCTGCGCAGGCTTCCGTAGTGGACGGGACCAAGCGGCATCCCAATCTCACCCCATTGGTCCTCGAAATAGTGCACGGGCGCAGGGATCCAGGAATCCATGAAGGCGAAATATCTCTTCGCCGCGGGATCGAAGGTCGATCTGTGTGCGAGGCGATCGAGGTTGCCGAACTTGAAGGCCACCGTCTGATAGATCTCCGCATGGTCGATCGCGTGCTTCTGAAATTCGGCGGGCGGCCAGGGAAACATGAACATGTCATGGCCGCTGCCCGCCACGACTTCGGTGGCGGCGGCTGCGTGGATGCGTTCCACCGCGATGTGGTCCACCACGACTTTGGTGTCGTGTTGCCGGCCCCATTCCTCGGCAAGCACGCTCGTGAACCACTCATCATACTCGGGCAGGAAATGCGCCCATTTGGCGATCTTCAGCGTCTGTTGGTTGGCCAGCGTCCGATCCGGGATAGCCACGAACGGGCCAACTGCCGCAGTGGCCGCGGCCAGCCTGACGACATCGCGCCGGGAAGGCTTTATTGCTCGAACCTTGGGCATTCTGACAACCTCCCCTCCCCTGGACTTGATCCGGGGATTGTCGCGGGTATCCACGTCTTTCTTGCGGCATCGTGGCATCGTAGGGCGGATTAGCCACCGGGCCCGGCCGGAGCTTGCCATCGGGCCGGCCAGAGGCCGGACCCGGTGGGCCCGCCCGATGATAGACTCCGCGTAACCCGCCACCGCGGCGCGGGGTGGCGAATTGCGCTGCGCTAATCCGCCCTACGGGCTATGGCGCAGCAACCAAGACGTGGATGGCCGGGACAAGCCCGGCCATGACTCTGGAGAAATGGTTTCAACACGAGCGGAATCCGCCACAGACACGGTTGCAGCCGGGCTCACGCCCGGCCGCAACAGACCTCGGTCTTCAGAGCCCAGTGTTGTCAGGCGAGCATGTTCCGTTAGGCGCAGGGAAGTTCCCCTTCGTCTGGAGGCACCTGAAGTTGGCGTTGAACGCCGGATCGAGCGGGGTGAAGTCCGGTTTCTTAACCTGATCCAGGAACGCGTCCGGGGCGATCGCTCCGTTGCGTGGATCCAGGATGGCCGGGCAGATGATCCAGATGGCTCCTCCATCGGCACCATTGACAGCCTGTTGCCCTTCGGCGCCGCACCCGTTGGCTTCGAGGTCGATGTTCAGCTCATCGGCCGTCTTGATGATAGGCGTTCCGTCCAGGCTAAATCCATTCTTGGCCCCCAGCCTCGCAAGTATGGGCCCGCATTTGTTGCCGGGATGGGCGGGATCGACCGTGAACCAGAAGTAGGTGACGATCCACATCCCCAGGATGTCGTCGCAGAAATACCCGAACGGGCTGTTATGTGCCTTCGGTCCAGGGCCAAGGGGATTATTGCCGTCGCTGCCGTCGATGGCGTTGCGATTGGTGGCGAATCTCCAATCCTGCCGGAGCTGTGGTGTGGCGACGCTGGTCACCGGAAAACACGGCGTTTTGCCGGTACCCATGGTTCCGCAAGGCGTGAGCGCAAACTGCCCGTTGGGCAGCCTCTGCCTGAGCGCGGCGTAGGCCTCGAAGTTGCTGACGATGTCCACCATCTGGATGTTGCGCTTGTTGGCGACGCCAGTGAAGAAATTCTGGTTCGTCAGGAAGGCGATGATGGAGATGAAGTCTGTCGGCGCTCCCGTGCCATCATCGACATAGCCGCCGGTGGTGGCCAAGATGCGTATGTTCGTACGAGTGGGATCGTTGGTGCTGCAAGTCGGGTCGCTTACCCAGTTGGCTTGGCTGCCGCTCGCGGGAGGACCAAACTGGCGGAAAATCCCGAAGCGCTGGCCCGCTGCCGAGTCCAACTGCGTGACGTTGATGCCGTTCGCGGTATAGAAGGCATCATTGAAATCGCAAGGCGGATGGTTGTAGTTGTGGTCGATAGGCGCGCTTGTCGTGCCGGTCGTCGTGGTTTGCGCTAAGGCCCCGGAGGAGGGCATAAGCAGCAGTGCGAGCGCCGAGAGGAAGAAAAGGGAGTACTTTCGTATCTTCATTGGTTGGTCCTCCTGTATCCGAAAACGTCTGCGGCAGCCATGCCGCACTGTAGAATGACGAGCTCTCGACCACCCGCGTCTCACGGCGGCTGCACGCGATTTGTGTCAGGCCGAAGCGCCCACGAGATGGATTCGGCGATGAACGACGGCTTGGCCATCCCGGGGCAGGCCGCCCACAGCATCAGAGGCTCGTTGCCATAGCGAACGTTGCCGATATGCTGGGTCGTGTCCTTGTCGAGCAGCGGGTTCGGATTGGTGAAGCCGATCGCACGCCGAAGCTTTTCCAGGTCGTCTGGCTGACCGGTCAAGAAAGTCCAGCCCGGACCGGCACCAAAGTTGTCCCGGTAGTTCTGGATCGCCAATACGTCGTCGGCTTCCGGCCTGAGGGTGAACGAATACATGAAGATGTCCCGGCCCACCTGGTCACCCAGCAGTTTCTGGACTTCCACCAGATTGGCCGTCACCGCCGGGCAGACATCGCCGCAGAGCGCGTAAAAGAAGTTCAACGTAACGACCTTGTCTTTGACAAGATCGTCGTAGAAACGCACTTTCTTCCCCTCGTGGGTGACGAGAGGAACATTGGGCAAATTCCGTTGCTGGATACGGCTGCGCGCCGATGCCGGCGTTTCGGGGACAAATTTCCCTGCAGCGCCTTCACCTGCCGCGGCGACGGCTGCGCGTGGGACGCTTGTGGCAACCGCCGCCGTCGCGGCCATGTTCAGAAAATTTCGTCTTGCGAAATTTCGACTTCCCAGGCGATTCATGGCTGAGCACCTCCTTGCCGAGCTCCTCGTGACCGCGCCCGCCGGTTGAATCGAGGGGCGCTGTTTCGATTCGACATTACGGTGTCAGCACCATGTCTCCCTGTGGCAGGACGTGCCAAAGCGCCATCATGGCGTGGTCTTCGTGCACCACGTTGTGGCAGTGAATCGGATATTTCCCGGTCCAGTCGCGGAATTTGAAGAAGAGCCTCACCCGCTCGTTGGGATGCAATTGAGTCACGTCCTTGCGCGATTGCTCGACCGGCGTCGGCGGTTGTCGGTTGCGCGATATGATCTGGTGCTCTTCGAGGTGGATGTGGATCGGGTGAGTCCAATCTCCGCTGAGATTCATCAGGATCCACTCCTCCACGCTGTTTTGCTGCACCGTGAACCTGAACGTGTTGCAGTCCATGAACTGGCCGTTGATGGACCACTGTCCGTTCAAGCGGTCGAACTTGAAGGTCCGGATGGCCGTGGGCACAAAGTCGGTGCTGGGGAGCTGGTAAAACTTCTGCTGCGACGGCGGCAGGCTATTGTCAACGGCGGTTCCGCCGGCCACTCGGAATTGCAGCAGCAGATTGCCGCCGCCGGCGGGCAGAATCGACGGCGTGGTGGTGCCGAGCACCTGGGTGCATTCCTGCGAGGTGCCGTTGGGGCCGAAGTCGTCGACCGGGCCCTGGCCGTTGAGCTGGTTCAGCCGGTTCTCCAGGTAAATGGTCTTGCCGGCAAACTGGCTGAAGTCGATGATGATGTCCACGCGCTCGGCCACACCGATGCGGACGCTTTGGACCTGCACCGGCGCCGGCAGCAGGTTGCCGTCATTGGCGATGACCCAGAACGGGTTGGTCGCGCCGAGGTTGTTCGGGTCGGTGAGGAAGAACTGGTAGAAGCGCGACGGACCTGTGTCCAGCAGGCGGAAACGGTAGCGGCGTGGCTGCACGTTGAAGAACGGCTGGATCTTGCCGTTCACCAGGAACTTGTCGCCCAGGATGCCATCCAGATTGAACAGGTCGAACGCCAGCAAACCGGTGGTCGGATCGTAGACCTTGTCCGCGAATGCCAGCGGGATATCGAACTGCGGGAAACTGGGCAGACGGAATCCGGTGGTCTCGTTGCCGGTGTCGAACTGGTTGAACAGCAAATAGAATCCAAGCAGGCCCTTGTAGGTATTCTGCGCGGTGAAGTCCACCCGGTGATCGTGGTACCACAACGTGCTGAGCGATTCATTGATATCGCCGTTGGGCTTGAAGTCCGAGTTAAAGCCGGCGAGCACATTGGGGTAGTACTGATCGCAGAAATTCCCGATGCCGTAGAAGTCGCACGGATTGCCATCGCTTTCCGACGGCGTGTGTCCGTTGTGCAGATGGGTGGTCACCGAGGGAATGCCGAAGCCGCCATTTTGGCCGACGGGGGGAAGCGCATTGATGTTGCGCGTGAGCTGGGGCTTGCCGTAGAAGGCCTGATACGTCGGGCCGGGACTGGTGGCGTGAACGCCGTCATCAAACGCCCAAATGGTCTGCACCGGGAGTTGGGGCGACTGGACGACGCTTATCGCACGCTGCTTGAACTGGTAGAGCGTCCCTGGAACCACCGGGAATCTCGTGGAGTCGATCAACGGCGCCTGGAAGGGCGCCGCCCGAACCTCACCGGCCGCGGTGTTGGGGTTCTCGGTGGGCGCCGGCGTCAACGACGGAACCGTCTGCGCAATCGGCATGATCGGAAGCGGTTCAATGAAGGGCGTGGTTGGTGGGCTGGCCGGCTGATTGTTGGGCAAACACAGTTGGTTTGTCCCGCCGTTCACGGTCTGGCCATAAGCGCGCGAACTCAAGCCGGTCTTGGCGACCAGCATTCCGCCCGCGGTCAGCAGCCCCATCTTGAACAGGTCGCGCCGGCTGGTCAGCCCGGCGGCAATCAGCTCGCGTCGGTTCTTCGCGGCTTCGAGCATCTCCCGATACCGTGCACGAGAAACCTTTTCACCGAATACGTTGTAATACATTGAGGCGTCTCCCTTTCCCTCGTCTGGCTACCAATCGCGAGACATGAACGAAGTCGTTAAAGCGACAGCCTGCGGGATGACGGGGGAAAGCTGCGACGCTGATGCGCGTGACGCCCTCCGCGGCACGCTAGAAAGCCTTGCGCTCGGCGCAGCAGAGAACTGAATTGAGGTCGTCCCCCCATGTGTATTTTTTCTATTTTCCCGTGCGCAATTAAGATCAGGGTTCAACCAGTCTGGGAATGTCCTAGGTGGGGATTTGTGGTACAGCTGACCCTGCAGACTTGGCAGGGTACAGGTATCGAATTCCAATCAGGTCAGTTTCCGCGGTGCGGCACAACATCTTCGCGTGGCACAAAATAGTTGACGGACATAATTGGTTGCCAAATGCGATCGAAGATGCGAGATTCGCTGCAAGGACGATGAGATCGAAACCCATGGCGCAGGGCCTGAGCAATTGCGTTCGAGCGGTCGTCGCGATGCTTGTGGCGGTGCCGATCGCCTTCGCCCAGGAGCCGCCGAGAAACTTCATTGTCCACGAAACACCTGAACCAGGCGCCGTGGTCCGCTTTGAGGATGATCAAGGTCAACCACGAAGCCTTGCCGACTTCCGGGGCAAGATCGTGCTGCTCAATGTCTGGGCGACTTGGTGCGCACCGTGCATCAAGGAAATTCCCGCGCTCGACCATCTTGCTGCGGCTTTGAATGGCGCGGACTTCGCAGTCGTCGCAGTATCGGTCGATCGCAAGGGGATCGACGCGGTCCGGAAAGTGTTCACGGAACGCGACGTGCAGAAGCTGCCGATATATATCGACCGCTCCAGCGAGGCATTGAGGACGGTGCGCGCGATTGGCCTGCCGACTTCGCTTCTCATCGATCGCGAGGGGCGCGAGTTCGGACGCGCCGTCGGCCCGGCCCAGTGGGACGACGACGCGACGATCGCGTTCTTCCGACACGTGGTTTCACATGAGAGCCCAACCGATGGCCGATACGATAGCATCTATGTCGACCCGAACAGGTGACGCCTCACCCACTATCTGATCGAGCAGAATCTGCTCGACGCGAGCCTCTTGCCGATCACGGGCAAGCATTTCAAAGGCGGGCAAGTCGAGCTTGTCGCAGCACGGCGGCGCAACACGCCGCATGGCCCTATCGCCAACCGTCTATGGCAGTTTATCGAAGAGCAGGCGACAGAGCTGATCGCGGCTCTCAATTGACGGCGCAGTATTGGAGCGCAATTCCGCAGCGGCGCTGGGCGAACCATGACTTGGTCGTGGGCGTGGATCACGTGAACTCGAAGATTCAGGTCCTGCCGTTCGGCATTCACTGCCGCCCGAAATAATCGGTCAAGTTGCGATTGTCCAACACTGTGCGCCGTCGCGAATTTCGCTGAGCAGAACGAACTCGCCAGCCATCGGAGGATGGCCCGAAAATCAGCACAGCTGATGAGGGCCGCTTCGGGTCAAGGGCTGCCGTCGCGACTACGTCGACATCATGACCGCTATACCTCACATAGCCGACGACTTGCTGCAACGCCCAAGTCGGCAGAGTCGGGCGAATTGGCGACAAACAAGCATTTTGAAGCAGGCCGCGGGCTGCTGGGCGAGAGCGCCCAATGGGACCATCGCGATTTAATCCACCGGGCCTTTGCCGGCAGACGAGACCGCCATCCGGCAAGAAGAGGGTGGCCGGGTGAAAGCGCCGCCAGAGGACCAGGGCTAGCAGGAAGCCGCCGATGATTCGGGAATGCGTGTGCGGTGGCGTCGCCGTCAGCAGCAGCGCCCCAACGACCGCGCCCGGGACGGCCCCGAGAGAGAAGACTCCGATATCGCTGACAGCATCGCAGTGCCAAAGGCCGCTGCGACCAGCAGCGCCGTCTCTGACGCAGACGGCAACGCCATCGCCACCGCAGCAATCATGGCCATGGTCCCATCCCGCCCGCGTATCTCTCGGTCTCGGTCGCCCGTCGGGCATCTTGCGCATGTCGTAAAGATCACAACCGAGGTCGCGTGCGCTGGGCGCCTGTCGGGTAAGCCTGAGGCACCCCGGTGCCCAGACGCTCGACAATTGTCGAAATCGCCGCCGCGTTCCGGGTGATCTGGGAACAGGGTTAACTGCTCAGGCTACTGAAGACGCGTTGGCAACGCATGATTAATGTTGCCGGAATTTCCCACAGATCATCTTTGCTGTGGAACGACGCACCGGAAAGATGGTACCGCCGCCACACCTTAGCGTGCGCCTACTTGGATTAGGGTCGTCGCTGCACCGCCGGCAGCGGCTCTCCGCCGAATTGCTCGCAGAACGCCTGCGCGCCCTCCGGCTTGGCAAAGCAGAACACCACGTAGTCGAAGTCATCGCGGCGCTTGTGGTACGTCAGCGGCGCCGCTGATAAGGCCTTTGCAGAGCTA
>WNFR01006907.1_pt1 | contig 11582 bp, 7 predicted proteins | sample 5400221 | NCBI WGS metagenome assembly WNFR01 (sample SAMN13153357, study PRJNA577476) | soil metagenome | isolation source: 40 cm soil under Madrone tree | place: USA:California | collected 2016-06-14 | reverse complement strand
TCCGCTGCCCCGCCGCGGTTTCGGAGGCGAGCGCCGCCTGCAGCGCGTGCGGATGCACTTCCTCCAGCGGAAATTGCCGCCAGATGAGACGCACGCGACCGGTGAAGCGCTTGAGCAACAGCTTCACCGCCGGCGCGGCCTGCTTGCAGTTCGGGCACTCGAAGTCGCCGTACTCGACCAGCGTCACCGGCGCATGCGATGGGCCGAGCGCGTGGTCGGCCGGATTGACCGGAACAACCAGCTCGAAGCTCACGCCGCGTGCCGCTCCGCGAGCGCCAGCGCCGGATGAGCCAAAAAGGCGTGGATCTGCGACACCACCGCGGCGCCCTCGCCGATCGCCGCGCCGACGCGCTTCACCGAGCCCGCGCGGACGTCGCCGATCGCGAACACGCCGGCCACGCTCGTCTGCAGCGAGAGCGCGGGATCGTCGCCGGTGGTGACGAAGCCGCGGTCGTCCACCGCGACGTCGCATTCCTTCAGCCAGTCGGTGCTCGGGTCGGCGCCGAGGAACATGAAGACGTGCCGGATCGGCCGCGTCTCGCGCTCGCCGGTCTCATTGCGGCACCAGGTCACGGTCTCCACGCCGGCGTCGTGCGAGCCGGTGAGCCCGACGATCTCGGCGCGGGTCAGCACCTCGATGTTCGGTGTCGCGGCGATGCGGTCGATGAGGTACTTGGACATGCTGGCGGCGAGCCCGGGGCCGCGCACCAGCATCCACACCTTGCTCGCGGACGCGGACAGGAACACCGCGCCCTGGCCGGCGGAGTTGCCGCCGCCGACCAGCACCACTTCCTGGCCGGCGCACATGCGCGCCTCGATCGGCGAAGCCCAATACCAGACGCCGCGGCCCTCCATCGCCTTGAGGTTGGCACAGTCGGGGCGCCGATAGCGCGCACCGGAGGCAATCACGATGGTGCGCGAGCGCACCGCGCGGCCGTCGGCCAGGTGCAGGCTGATCGGCTCGCGGCGCTCGGCGGGCTCGCAATCGAGGTGCACCGCCTCCATCGGGATCAGCATGCGAGCGCCGAACTTCTGCGCCTGCGTGTAGCCGCGGCCCGCGAGCGCCTGCCCGGAGATGCCGGTCGGAAAGCCGAAGTAGTTCTCGATGCGCGCGCTCGCGCCGGCCTGGCCGCCGAAGGCGCGCGAGTCGATCACCAACACGGAGAGCCCTTCCGAGCAGGCGTACACAGCCGCGGCGAGACCGGCCGGCCCGGCGCCGGCGATGGTCACGTCGTACACGGCGTCGGCGGCGCCCGCATCGAGCATGCCGATGCAGCGCGCGAGCTCTTCCTCGCGCGGATTGCGCAGCACTTCGCCATCGGGGCACACCGCGAGCGGCAGCTGTGCGGGCTCCGGCGCGTAGCGCGTGATGAACGCCTGCGCGTCGGTGTCCGTGGCCGGGTCGAGCAGCTGATGCGGAATGCCGTTGCGGCTCAGGAAATTGCGCAGCCGCGCGACGTCCGGCGATGTCGCGGCACCGATCAGCACCGGCCCGCCCGCGCCCGACTCGATCAGTGCCACGCGCCGCAGGATCATCGCGCGCATCAGCTTCTCGCCCAGCGCGGCTTCGGCGACGAGCAGCGCATGCGCCTGCGCGCTCGAGATCTCGAGCGTCTCGGTCTCGCCTACGGCCACGGCGTCGACGAAGGACGGCCGGCCCGCGAGCTGGCTGACTTCGCCGGAAAAGCTTCCGGGGCCGTGCTCGGTCACCGGCATGTCATGGCCATGGGCATCGCGTCCGGTGACGCGGATCGCGCCCGAGAGCACCAAGTAGATGGCCGCGCTCACCCGTCCGGTCGCGAGCACGTGCTCGCCGTCGGCGAAGCGGCGCGGCTTGCCGAAGCGGTGCATGCGCGCCACTTCTTCCGGCGTGAGAACCGGAAACGCCTGCGCGCGCCGCGCCTCGATGGTCGGCGAGATCGGGAGCGCACTCATCCGATGTACTTCTTCACCACGTCGGCGTCGCGCACCTGCGCCTGCGCCGGATCGGCGCCGAACTCGCGCAGCGCGCGCCGCTGGCGCAGCAGATCCCAGCACTGGTCGAGCTCGACCTGCAGTGCCACGAGGCGGTGGTTCTCCTCGGGCGTCGGCTGCTCGCGCTCGAACAGCTTGTGCTCCTCGGCGACGAGGCGCTGGATATGCGCGAGGACCGATGCGTCGGGCTGTGCCATGACTGGCTCCTAGGCTGGGGGAAGATCGAACACGAGCACCTCGGCGCCTTCGGCGCGCTCGAGGTCGATCGGGCCGCCCGCCGTCTTCAGCGCGTCGCCCGACTGCAGCGGCTCGCCGTTCACCGTCAGCTCGCCGCGCACGACATGCACGTAGCCTTTGCGCCGCGGGGCGATCTCAAGTCGCGCGCGCTCGGCGCCGTCGAACAGGCCGGCGTAGAGACGCGCATCCTGGTTGATGGAGACGGAGCCATCGCGCCCGTCGGGCGAGGCGATGAGGCGCAGCCGGCCGCGCTTTTCACCGTCGGCAAAGTGCTTCTGCTCATAGGAGGGCGGCACGCCGAGCGTGGCGGGCTGGATCCAGATCTGCAGGAAGTGCGTCACGCCCTGGCGCTCGTGGTTGTACTCGCTGTGGCGCACGCCCGTGCCGGCGCTCATCCGCTGCACGTCGCCGGGCACGATGGTCGAGCCGTTGCCCATGGAGTCCTCGTGCCCGAGCGCGCCCTCGAGCACGTAGGTGATGATCTCCATGTCGCGATGGCCGTGCGTGCCGAAGCCGGTCCCGGGCTGCACGCGGTCCTCGTTGATGACGCGCAGCGCCCCGTAGCCCATGTGCTCGGGGTCGTGGTAGTCCGCGAACGAGAAGCTGTGGTACGACTCGAGCCAGCCGTGCTTCGCGTGTCCGCGCTCGGCGGCGCGCCGCAGCTCGTTCACCGGCCGGGCTCGTCGCCCCGGCGGGTCGCCTCGAACAGGAACCAGACGCGCCTTTCCGCCTCGTCGATCCATACCTCGAGCAGGCTCGCCGTGGCGACGTCGCGGCGCTCGTCGCACACCGAGTGCGTCTCCCGCATCTGGGAGATGAGCCGCAGGTTGTCGTCGCGCAGCTCCGCAAGCATGTCCTGCGGCGAGACGAAGTCCGCGTCGTTGTCCTTGATGCGCTGCAGCCTCGCGATGTGCGCGATCGAGCGCAGTGTCGTGCCGCCGAGCTTGCGCACGCGCTCCGCCACCGTATCCGTGACGGCGAAGATCTGGTCCGCTTGCTCGTCGAGCAGCAGGTGGTAGTCGCGGAAGTGCGGTCCCGAGACGTGCCAGTGGAAGTTCTTGGTCTTCACGTAAAGCGCGAAGAGATCCGCAGCCAGCGCGTTGAGCGCGCCGGCGAGGTCCTTCGTCGCCTCGGCGCCGAGGTCGCTGCGAGTCTGCAATGCTGCGGTCCGGCGCAGCCGGGTTTCGTCATTGATCACGGGGATGCCTCCTTACTTTGTGAAACTAGCGAACCACCTCGACTTGCGCGGTAAAGACGTAGCCCGCGCCACGCTCGGTGCGGATGAGCTGCGCCTGCCCTTCCGGCGACTCGATCTTGCGCCGCAGCCGGCCGACCTGCGTGTCGATCGAGCGGTCGTAGACCTCGTCGTTGTGCAGGCGCGAAAGCCCGAGCAGCTGGTCGCGCGACAGCACGCGGTGCGGCGCGGCGAGGAACGCCGCGAGCAGGTTGAATTCGGTATTGGTGAGCGCGACGTTGCCGCCCACGGGCGAGATCAGGCGGCGCAGCCGCACGTTGAGCTCCCAGCCGGCGAAGCGGTAGGCGCGGATCTTCTGCAGCGTGTCGGCCACCGTCTGCTGGGCGCGGCTGCGCCGCAGCAGCGCGCGGATGCGTGCGAGCAGCTCGCGCGGCGAGAACGGCTTGGTGAGGTAGTCGTCGGCGCCGAGCTCGAGTCCCATGACGCGATCGGCCTCGTCCTTGCGCCCGGTGAGCATGATGATCGGCAGCCCGGGCGCCTCCTCGCGCAACCGGCGCGCGATCTCCATGCCGTCCTCGCCCGGCAGCCGCAGGTCGAGCACCAGGAGATCGATCGTGTCGCGCGCCATCACATCGGTGATCTGCTTGCCGGCCGCTACCGCCGTGACGCGAATGTCGTTGTCGCCGAGATAGTCGACGATCATCTGCCGAACCGACGGGTCGTCGTCGACCGCCAGCACATGCGCTGCCGTTTGTCCGGCACTCATCCGGCCCGCCTCCACCACTGCCGAGTCCACCTCATTCACCCCAGCATGACGCCGCAGCATCATTTGTTCAAGCCCGGCACGTACTCGTCGCGAGGCGTCACGTCGACTGCGATCGGGTCGCTCGCCGGGAACGTCTGCTCCAGCGCAGTGTCGAGCAGCCGCTCGAGATCGTCGTTCTCTGCCGGCATGCAGCGAGCGTGCCCAAGCGCTTTGAGCAATCTGTTGCGCCGCGCGCGGCCATTATGACAACTGACATATTGGGCCGCGCCGCCTTCACATCCGTGGCGACAGTAGATCGTTAGATAAGGGCAGTCATCCCCCAAGGAAAGAAGTGAATCCAAAAGGTTACGTAGTCATCCAGGAGGAGGACGACCAGATCCGCGAGCTGCTCGATCGATGGCTTCGCGAGGCCGGCTACCTCGTGGCACGGCCCGATGCCGTGCTCGACACGGCGCCGGCACTGGTGATCGTCAACGTGCCCGAGCCGCAGGCGGCGGACGGCGTCATCCGCTCCTTGAAGGGCGTGTATGCTGCTCCCATCCTGGCTCTATCCGCGCGCTTCCGGCGCGGTCTTGCCGGATCCGTGGAGGCGGCGCGCCGGCTCGGCGTAAAGAAGGTGCTTCCCAAGCCATTCACTCGCAGGGAGCTGCTCGCTGCCGTGCGCGAGTCGGTCGACGCCGCGTGACTGAGCGCGCCGGGGCGGCTGCGATCGCCTGGCGCTACGCGCTGGCGGCTGCCTGCATCGGCGTCGCCGTGGGGCTGCACCTCTCCCCGCTCGGGCTGCTGTTTCATCCGACGGGGCTCTTCATCTTCGGCGTGGTCGCCGCTGCGTGGTTCGGCGGCGCCGGGCCCGGCATCTTCGCGGCGTTCCTCTCCGCGATTGCGCTGCCGCCGCTGATCACCGACACCTACCCGCTCTCTTATCCGCTGTTCGCGGGCCTCTTCGACCTGCCGCGCTTCATCACGCTGGGACTGACCGGCGCCGCGGTCGGCTGGGGCACGAGCTCGCTGCGGCGTGCGCAGGGGGCGCTGCGCGAGCGAGAGCGCGAGCTGACCGAAGCGCGCGACGAGTTGGAGACCGCGGTAGCGGTACGCACCGCGAACCTTGCTGAATCGGAGGAGCGTTACGCGCGCGCGATGGAAGCCACGGCGGCGGGACACTGGGAATGGGATCTCGTCACGCACCAGGTATTTCACTCGCCGCGCTTCAGGGAGCTGTACGGCATCGGGCTCGACGAGGAGTTCGCGGACCGCGACGCATGGAAGGCGCGCCAGCCGATTGGCGCAGCCGAGCGCGCGCGCCAGGAGGAGGCGCTGCAGGCGGCGATAGACGATCCGACGAAACCGTACGACATCGAGCTCTCCTTCGAGGTGCGTCCGGGCGAAGTGCGCTGGCTGCGCTCGCGCGGCAAGGTGTTCCGCGACGACTACGGGCGGCCGTTGCGGATCGCGGGCGCGACGACCGATATCACGGCGCAGAAGCTCGCCCAGGAGGCGCTGCGCCGGAGCGAGGAGCGCTACGCGCGCGTCATGCTCGCGGCGCAGGCCGGCTTCTGGGACTGGGACGTGCTGAAGGACCACTTCTACGTCTCGCCGCGGCTCCTCGAGATGTGCGGATTCCCGCCCGGCACGACGTTCTCGGGACGCGAGGATTTCATCCGGCGGGCGCCGTTCTATGCGGAGGACCGCGACAAGTACCAGGAAGCGGTGAAGCAGCTCTTCGCGAGCGGCGGCTCGCGCCTGACCATGGAAGTGCGCTCGCTCCTCGATGGCGAGACGGTGTGGAACCGGCTCGACGGCATCTGCTTCCGGGACGAGGCGGGACGGGTGGTGCGCTGGACCGGCTCCGCCACCGACGTCACCGAGCAGGAGCGCGCCGAAGAGGCGCTGCGGCTCTCCGAGCAGCGTTACGCCCGCGTGATGCAGGCGAGCGAGGATGGCTTCTGGGAATGGATCGTGGCGAGCGACGAGTTCTACGCCTCGCCGCGCATGCTGGCAATCTACGGCTTGCCGCCGGACACCCTGTTCCGGGGCCGGGCCGACTTCCTGTCGCGCTTTCCGTTCTATCCGAAAGACCTTGCGTTGTGGCGCGCGTCGGTCGCGGCACACCTCGCCGGCGTGACGGAGCGCATCGACACCGAGGTCCGCGCCAAGGTCGGCAGCGAAACGCGCTGGCTGCGTTTGACCGGCATCTGCCAGCGCGACGCGTCCGGGGCGGAGGTGCGCTGGACCGGCTCGGTAAGCGACGTGACCGAGCGGCGCCAGGCACAGGAGGCGCTGCGCCGCTCGGAGGAGCGTTACGCGCGCGCCATGGAAGGCTCCGACGCCGGCCACTGGGACTGGAACATCGTCAGCGACGAGATGTTCGTCTCCGAGCGCGCCCGCGAAATGCTCGCGCTCCCGGCGGACCCGCTGCCGGCGCGGCGCTCGGAGATCATGGCGCGGGTACCGATGCATCCGGAGGACCGCGCGACGATGGCCGCAGCGGTGGCGGCCGGCATCCGCACGGGCGTCCATGAGCGCGACTACCGGGTCATCCCGCGGCCCGGCGAAATGCGCTGGCTGCGCACGCGCGCCAAGATCTACCGGGATGCGCGCGGCGCCGCCGTGCGCATGACCGGATCCCTCATCGACATCACCGAGCGCAAGCTCGCCGCCGAGGCGCTGCGGCTTTCCGAGCAGCGCTATGCGCGCGCGATGGACGCGGCCGAGGCCGGCCACTGGGAGTGGAACGTCGCCACCGACGAAGTGTTCGTCTCCGACCGTCAACGCGAGATGCTCGAGCTCCCGACAGGGCTGCATTTCGCGAATCGCGAAGCGTACCTGTGCGCAATCCCGTTTCACCCGGAAGATCGCGCGACATTCGTCGCCCTGGCCAAGCGCCACATCGACGAGGCATGGCCGCGCTTCCAGCAGGAGTTCCGTGTCGTCGTGAAAGGCGGGGAGACGCGCTGGATGCGCCTTGCCGGCAAGTCGCACCTCGGCGCCGACGGCAAGCCGGCGCACTTCACCGGCTCGCTCATCGACGTCACCGAAGCCAAGCTCGCCGCGGATGCGCTGCGCGAGAGCGAGGAGCGCTACGCGCTGGCGGTGGCCGGCTCGGACGACGGCGTGTGGGATGTCGACTTCGTCGAGCGCCGGGTGTTCATCTCGGCGCACGCGCGCGAGCTCATCGGCATGCCGCCGGGGCCAGCGACGCTGCCGATGGAGGAATTCCTCGCTGCCCTCCCGCTCCACCCGGAAGACGTGCCAGGGCGCGAGGTCGCGCTGCGGGCGCATCTTTCCGGCGAGGCGCCGGCGTACGAAGGCGAGTTCCGCCTGCGTCAGCTCGACGGCACTTATCGCTGGCGGCGCATCCACGGCCTGTGCGTGCGCGATGCCGACGGCCAGCCGCTGCGCATGGCGGGGTCGATCAGCGATGTCGACGCCCGCCGGCGCGCCGAGGAGGCGCTACGCCTTTCGGAAGGACGCTACGCCCTCGCCATGCAAGTGGCCGAGGAAGGCCACTGGGACTGGAACGTACGGACCGACGAGATTTTCGACTCCACCCAGGCACTCAGGATGCTCGGCTTGCCGCTGGACACGCAGTACCGCACTCGCGCGGACCTCATGGCGCAGGTGCGCTTCCACCCGGACGACTGGCCGCGCATCTCGGCCGAGTGGCGCGAGGCGCTCGCCGGGAGGGGCGCGGACCACGAGTTCGAATACCGCATCCTGCGCGGCCAAGAGCCGCGCTCGATCCGCAGCCGCTGGAAGATTTTCCGTGATGCGCACGGCGCAGCCGAGCGCGTCATCGGCGTGCTCGCCGACATCACGGAGCGCAAGCTCGCCGAGGAGGCGCTGCTGCTCTCCGAGGAGCGCTATGCGCTCGCCATGCGCGCCTCCGACGCCGGGCACTGGGACTGGAAAATCCCGCAAGACGAGTTCTACGCCTCGCCGCGCTACCTCGAATTCGCCGGCTTCCCGCCCGACCTGCTGTATTCGACGCGCGACGATATCGTGTCGCGCATTCCGTTCCATCCGGACGACCGGCCGGCGTACGAAGCCGCCGTTCTCGCGCACTTTACCGGCGAGACGCCGCGCCTCGACGTCGTGGTCCGCGTCGTGCCGCACGGGCAGATCCGCTGGCTGCACGTGATCGGCATGTGCCTGCGCGACGACGAGGGCAGGCCGGCGCGCTGGGCGGGCTCGGTCGCCGACATCACCGAGCGCATGCGCGCCGAGGCGCTGCTCGCCGGAGAAAAGCAGCTGCTGGAGATGATGGCGCGAGCCACGCCGCTTTCCACGGTGCTGGATGCGCTCTGCCGCATCGTCGAGGAGAACTTGAGCGGCTGCCTTTGCGGCATCAGTCTCGTCGATGCGACCGGCACGCGGCTCGACAACGGCGCCGCGCCGAGCCTGCCGCCGGGATACGTGGAGGCGATCGCCGACAAGCCGATGGAGCGCGATGCCGGTCCATGCTGCACGGCGGCGGTGCTCGGGGAGCAGGTGATCTCGGCCGACGTCGGCACCGACACCCGCTGGCCGGACTGGCGCGAGCTCGCACTCTCGCACGGACTGCGCTCCATCTGGTCCACGCCGATCGTGTCGTCGGCGAAGAAGGCGCTCGGCACGTTCGCCATCTACTTCACGCAGCCGAGCAGCCCGACCGACGAGCAGCTCGCGATCATCGAGCGCTTCAGCCATGTGGCCGCCGTCGCCATCGAGCGCTCGCACGCCGAGGAGGATTTGCGGCGCAGCCAGCATTACCTCGCGGAGGCGCAGAAACTCAGCCATAGCGGCAGCTGGGCATTCAACGCCAGCGGTTTCCAGTACTGGTCTGCCGAGCTGTTCAACATCCACGGCCTCGCTCCGGGCGGCAAGGCGCCGAGCCTCCCGGAATATCTTGCGCTGGTGCATCCCGAGGACCGGGAGTTCGTCGTGCGCGAAATCGAGCAGACGCTGGCGGGCGCGGAAGGATTCGACTTCACGAAGCGGATCGTGCGGCCCGACGGGGCGATTCGCCATGTACGTTGCGTCGGCATCCGTGCGACCACTGGCGGAACTGTCCCGGAGTTCGTGGGCACGGGAATGGATGTCACGGAACGCGATCGCGCCGAGGAGGCGCTGCGGCTATCGGAGCAGCGCTACGCGCTTGCCATGGAAGCATCCGAGGAAGGCCATTTCGACTGGAATGTGCAGACCGACGAGATTTTCGCCTCGGCACACATGAAGCGGCTGCTCGACCTGCCGGCGGACGGAGAGTTCCGCACGCGCAACGAGATGGTGGCTCACGTGCGCTACTACCCCGGCGATCGCGAGCGCCTCGTCGCAATGACGCGCCAGGTGCTGGCCAGCAGTGCGCTGCAGAATGAATTCGAATACCGCCTCCTGCGCGGCGACAGGGTGCACTGGTTGCGCGCGCGCTGGAAGATTTTCCGCGACGCGGCCGGCGCGGCGCTGCGGGTGACCGGCGTCCTGACCGACATCACCGAGCGCAGGCTCGCCGAAGCGTTGCAGTCAGGCGAAAAACGCATCCTCGAGGGGGTAGCGAAGGGCGAGCCGCTCCGGCAGGTGCTCGACGACCTCTGCCGGCTCGTGGAGGAGCTCGCGCCCGGCGTGCTGGCGTCCATCTTGTTGCTGGAGGGAAATCGGCTGCGCCACGGCGGTGCGCCGAGCCTGCCCCAGGCCTACACCGACGCCATCGACGGCGCCGCTATCGGGCCGAGCGCCGGTTCCTGCGGCACCGCCGCCTACCGCGGCGAGCAGGTCATCGTGTCCGACATCGCTACGGATGTGCTGTGGGCGGACTATCGCGCGGCCGCGCTGCCGTACGGCTTGCGCGCTTGCTGGTCGACGCCGGTGTTTTCGCCCGAGGGCAAGGTGATCGCCACCTTTGCCATGTATTACCGCGAGCCGCGCAGCCCGAGCGCGCAAGACCAGCAGATCATCGAGCAGATCGGGCACCTCGCCGGCGTCGCCATCCAGCACAAGCTCGCGGCCGGGGAACTGCGCGAGAGCGAAGCGCGCTTCCGCGCCCTGACCGCGCTGTGGTCCGACTGGTATTGGCGGCAGGATGAAGAGCTGCGCTTCACCTATTCCTCGGCCCCCGGCGACTGGCCGGACGGCTCTCGCCGAAGCTCCTCCATCGGCCTCACGCGCTGGGAGATTCCCGGCATCGTGCCGCTCTCGAGCGCCTGGGCCGAGCACCGCGAGCTGCTCGCGGCGCGCAAGCCGTTCCGCGATTTGGAGTATTCCCGGCCCTCCGGCGACGGCACCACGCGCTACGTCAGCTCGAGCGGCACGCCGATCTTCGACGAGAAGGGCGAGTTCCGCGGCTACCAGGGCGTCGCCCGCGACATCACCGAGCGCAAGCGCTTCGACGAGGAGCTGCGTTCGCGCAAGGAATCCCTGGAGCTCGCGCTCAAGTCCGCGCGCGCCGTGCCGTGGCAATGGATCAGCGGTGCCGACCCGCAGGTGAACCGCTGGTCGCCCGAGCTCGCCGCGATGTTCGGAGTGCAGCCGAGCGCTTTCGACGGTACGGTCGCGGGCTGGTGGAACTTCTGCCACCCGGACGACGTGCCGCGCATCAAGGCGTCCATCGCGCACACGCTTGCCTCGGGGGAAATCGATGTCGAGTACCGCGTCGTGCACCCGGACGGCAAAGTCCACTGGCTGAACCAGAAGGGACGCGCGTTCTTCGACGCGCACGGCAAGCCCAAGCGCTCGATCGGCTTCATGTTCGACGTCACCGAGCGCCGCAAGGCCGAGGACGATCTGCGCTCGCGCCAGGAGATGCTCGAGCTCGCGCAGAAGTCCGCGCGCGCCATCGCCTTCGAGTGGAAGATCGGCGAAGGCGAGGGCGAGAACCGCTGGTCACCCGACCTCGAGGCGATGTACGGCTTTGCGCCCGGCGCCTACGACGGCACGTTCGAAACCTGGAAGAAGCTGGTGCACCCCGAGGACTGGCCGCGGGTAAAGGAGGCCATCGGGCACGCGCAGCGCACGGGCGAGGTCGCATCGGAATACCGCGTCGTGCATGCGGACGGCTCGGTGCACTGGCTGCAGGCGCGGGGCCGGATGTTCTCCGACGCCGCCGGCAACCCTGCACGCATGATCGGCTTCATGCAGGACGTGACGCAGCGCAAGCAGGCCGAGCAGGACGTGCACCAGCTCGAGCAGAAGCTGCGCCGCTCGCAGCGCCTCGAGGCGATGGGCACGCTCGCCGGCGGCATCGCGCACGACTTCAACAACATCCTCGGCGCGATCGTCGGCTACGGCGAGATGGCGCTGCGCGACGCGAAGAAGGGCACGCGCCTGCGCCGCGACCTCGACGCCATCATGGCCGCCGGCGAACGCGGCCGCTCGCTGGTCGACCGCATCCTTGCCTTCAGCAGGAGCGGCGTCGGCGAGCGCGTGCCGGTGGACGTC
>WNFR01041835.1_pt1 | contig 11585 bp, 11 predicted proteins | sample 5400221 | NCBI WGS metagenome assembly WNFR01 (sample SAMN13153357, study PRJNA577476) | soil metagenome | isolation source: 40 cm soil under Madrone tree | place: USA:California | collected 2016-06-14 | reverse complement strand
AACGGTTACTGAGTTCAGCGAACTTCGAGCCGGTCACTTTCGAGCGTCCGGACCTGTTTCTGGCAGCAGCAAAGACGTTCAAGACGGGTTGTGTCCTGCTGGATATTCGCTTACCGGGCATGAGCGGGCTGGATGTCCAGACGCAACTTAGCAAGGTCAGAAACGACCTGGCGGTTATTGTCATGACCGCCCAGGGAGATGTTCAAACGGCTGTTCGCGCTATGAAGGCGGGCGCAAGCGATTTCCTGGAGAAGCCATACAGCGATCATGCTTTGCTCGGGGCGCTCGAGGCGGCGTTCAGGAACGAAATCCACCCCGATCGCGACCGCGATATCGCCGACGCCGTCCGGCGGATCGCAACCCTCAGTCCGCGCGAGCGAGAAGTTCTTGACGGACTGATGGCCGGTCACCCGAACAAGTTGATCGCTTACCATCTCGGTATCAGCGTACGCACGGTCGAGGTTCACCGGGCGCGCATGATGGAGCGGCTTGGAATGCGCCAGCTCGCCGAGGCTGTCCGCCTGGGCGTTATGGCGAAGCTCAGCGCCTCGCCATCCGTCAACGAGCGAAACGGTTAGGACGCCATTCGCCCCGCCACGATCGGTTCAAGCCCTTGCTGCCACTAAGTTTTCGCCGACACGCTCTTCCAGGGCGCGCCGGTTTAGAATTTTTACCGTTCGTTTGCCTGCCAAAGTGATCACGCCCCGTTGCCGCAGATCCGTAAGCGAGCGGCAAACTGTCTCGACCGAGACTGCGAGATAATCGGCGATGTCGTAGCGCGAGACCGGTAACACCACTTGCCCGCTGCTATTTGCGGCACGCCCATCCAGTGAAAGCAGGAAAGAACCGACCTTCTCAAGAGCGGTGAGGCCACCAAGGATCAGGAGTTGGGACTGCGACCGCGTGAGGGACTGGAATGCGACCTCGCGGAGTTCCCGCGCGAACTGAGTGTCGCGTTCCGCCAGTAGTTCAACCCGCTGGCCCGGATAGCTTGCCAGCACAGTGTCCTCGGCAATTGCCTCGATCGTTGCCTCACTCTGGCTGTCCGAAACAAAGAAGAAATCCCGCGGCAGCATCAGATCGACGATCTGTCGTCGTCCGTCCGCACGGATTGCGCATCGCCGGACCGCGCCAGTGATGACGTAGTACCAATGGCCCGCAGGTCCTGGATTAGTGGGAATTTCCTGGCCGCGATTGCAGGCCATGATCTTGGCAAATGCATCGAGGCGCTTCAGCGCATGAGGCTGCGCCGAAAGTATCCGCCGGTAGTAGTCCGCAGCATGGGTTTTCGTTTTCATAACCGCACCCCTTATTTTCATTTCAGGGGATCCGCGCGCAGGGTGAACCATCGCCAGGCAATAACGTTCAAAAAATTCCGCGAATCTGCGTACCGTAAAAATACGTAACGCGGCCACGGATGACATAGTGCCGTCACAGATGACAAAGGCGGACAGGGGCGAATATTGCAGTGCCGGAAAATTGATTGCAATCAACGACGCAAATGCATGCTGCCCGTAAAGAGCAGCAGTCCAGTTCGAGCCACCACTGATCTGGGTCCGAGTCCGATCGCCGGAGAAAGAAGCCGAAGCCCAGGAAATCCTGACGCGGCACGGCGCGAAAGCCGTCCACATTCACGAAATCGAACTGGCGAAAACGCCGGAGGATCTTCCGTTCCATTCGCTGCGGCCCGACCCCTGGTTAGGTGACGAACGGCTCGGACAGCCGTAGCGCTGCTCCAATGACCTGAAGTCGCCGGTCCGTGGGTCACCATCGTTCACCGGAGCGACGGACGTTCGCAGCAACCGGCGTTCCGAACGACAGCCCCTCACCCTGAACGATAAACCTGGAGCAGAAGTTGATGGTCGTCATGGCTGCGACCACCGCCTTTTATAAGTTGGTCGTAATCGGCGATAGCATCGGCCGAAACCGCAAATCTGCAAATCCCCTTTGTACAGACGAGGAGCCAGCCATGAAATCCGACAGTGAAATAGAACTCGATGTCCGGGACGAGTTGAGATGGGATCCCGACCTTAATGCCGATGACATGGCCGTCTCCGTCAAAAATGGCGTTGTTGCGCTGGCGGGTTTCGCCCACAGTTACGCCGACAAGTTTGAAGCCGAGGCCGCCGCGAAGCGGGTCGCTGGAGTTCTCGCGGTCGCGAACGACATCGAAGTTCGGCTGCCGGCGGTCGACCGGCGTCCCGACCCCGATATTGCGCGAGATGCTGTCGCAGCCCTGAAAGCGCAACTGCCGATTTCCTACGATCGGATCAAGGTCATCATCAAGGATGGCTGGGTAACCCTGGAAGGCGCGGCGGAGTGGCAGTACCAGAAAACCACTGCCGAAAACGCCGTGCGAAAGGTGAAAGGCGTGAAGGGAGTGACCAACTCGATCGTGCTGAAACCGCAGGTGACGCCCTCAGACATTCAACGCAGGATCCAGGAAGCATTCAAGCGAAATGCGGGGGTGGACGCCAATCGGATTACCGTCGAAACGAACGGCAGCGAGGTGGTGCTGAAGGGTACCGTTCGCTCCTGGATCGAACGCGAGGAAGCGGAGCGTGTCGCATGGTCGGCGCCGGGCATCACCAAGGTCGAAGACCGCATCGTGGTCAGTCCGTAACACCGCCGTTTCATCTGATGCTGCGCAACATTCAGCAAACCCCATCAAGGTAACAAGGAGGCTCCCATGAGGCTAACATCACTGGTTCCATTTCGTGAAAGCGGTGGCGGATTGATGCGGCCTGATTTCGGATTATTCGGTCTGCATCGGGAGATCGACCGTCTGTTCAGCGAGTTCGCACAGGGGATGGGTCAGGGCGGTGCGAAGATTATCCCTAACATCGAAATCTCCGAAACCGACAAGGCAATCGAAGTCAGCGCGGAGATGCCGGGGCTTGAGCGCAAGGACGTCGAGATATCGATCGAGGATGACACCCTCACCATCCGCGGCGAGAAAAAGATCGAAGAAAACAAGAACGACAAGAACGTTCAGCTCAGCGAGCGGAGCTATGGCATGTTCTTGCGCGTGCTGCAGTTGCCTGCTGGCATCGATCCGTCAAGCGTGCAGGCAACCATGTCGAACGGTGTTCTGAAGATCACCATTCCGAAGCCGGCCAAATCCGAGCCGAAGAAAATCGAGATCAAGGAAGAGGCCAAGCAAGGGACCAGGGAAGCCGCTTGAGAACCCCCAAGCGGTGGCGGGACGCGTTTGCCGTTTTTCCTCCCGACGCGCTTTGCGCGTCCCGCTTATGACCGAAGACGGGAAGGTAGGAAGATGAGCGACACCAAATTCCGTTTCGCGCATGCACCGGTCGACGGGTCGCTTCAATAGTTTGAAAGCGGTTTACCGCATCTCTAGACAAGGAGCCTGGTCATGGCGAAGGCAATCGGTATCGATCTCGGAACCACCAACTCTTGCGTGGCCGTGATGGAAGGAAGCAAGGCCAAGGTCATCGAAAATGCCGAGGGCGGCCGCACCACGCCGTCCATGGTCGCCTTCACCGATGACGGTCAGGTCCTGGTCGGGCAGCCGGCCAAGCGCCAGAGCATTACCAATCCGGAAAACACGATATACGCCATCAAGCGGCTGATCGGTCGACGTTACGACGACCCGATCACCGCGAAAGACAAGGAGATGGTCCCCTACCATATCGCGCCTGGCGATAACGGCGACGCATGGGTCGAGGTCAGAGGCAAGAAATACAGCCCGAGCCAGATCAGCGCCTTCATTCTCACCAAAATGAAGGAAACGGCAGAAGCCAATCTCGGCACTACCGTCACGCAGGCAGTGATCACCGTGCCAGCCTATTTCAACGATGCCCAGCGCCAGGCGACAAAGGACGCCGGCCGGATTGCGGGCCTTGACGTGATGCGTATCATCAACGAGCCCACCGCAGCCGCGCTTGCCTACGGACTCGATAAGAAGGGAAGCGGCAAGATCGCCGTCTATGATCTGGGCGGAGGCACGTTCGACATTTCGATTCTCGAGGTCGGCGACGGCGTGTTCGAGGTCAAAGCGACCAACGGCGACACCTTCCTCGGGGGTGAGGATTTCGACAAGCGGATCATGGACTATCTGGCTGATGAATTCCGCAAAGAGAATGGCATCGATCTGCGCAAGGATCGCCTTGCATTGCAGCGGCTCAAGGATGCCGCCGAGAAGGCCAAGATCGAACTCTCGAGTACCACTCAGACCGAGGTGGAGGTCGTGCTGGTTGGCGGCCAAACCCGCATGCCGAAAGTCCAGGAGACCGTGCAGAAGCTGTTCGGGCGGGAGCCGCACAAGGGCGTCAATCCGGACGAGGTGGTCGCGATCGGCGCGGCAATCCAGGCCGGTGTGCTGCAGGGTGACGTCAAGGATGTGCTGCTGCTCGACGTTACGCCGCTGTCGCTCGGAATCGAGACGCTCGGCGGCGTCATGACCAAGCTGATCGACCGCAACACCACCATACCGACCAAGAAGAGTCAGGTCTTCTCAACGGCGGAGGATAACCAGACGGCGGTCACCATCCGCGTCTACCAGGGCGAGCGCGAGATGGCGGCCGACAACAAGCTGCTCGCCCAGTTCGATCTGGTCGGGATTCCGCCGGCGCCGCGGGGCCTCCCGCAAATCGAGGTCACCTTCGATATTGACGCCAATGGTATCGTCAACGTATCGGCCAAGGACAAGGCGAGCGGCAAGGAACAGAGTATCCGGATCCAGGCATCCGGCGGCTTGAGCGAGGCCGATATCCAGAAGATGGTGAAGGAGGCCGAAGCTCATGCCGAAGAAGACAGGCGCCGCAAGGAGCTCGTCGAAGCGCGCAACCAGGCCGATGCGGCGATCTATAGCACCGAGAAAGCACTGAAGGAGGCGGAGACCAGGATCCCCGCCGACGTCAAGCAGCAGGTCGAGCAGGCGATCGCCGACGCCAAGCAAAGTCTGACATCGGAAAACATCCAAACAATCCGTCAGGCGACGGAACGTCTGCAGCAGGCAGCGTCCAAGATAGGCGAAGCCCTGAATCGCGCAGCGTCGCAAGGCGCCGGGGGGCAGGCGGGATCGTCCGGTGCCGGTGACGGAGGCGGCTCTTCCGGCGAAGACGTCGTCGATGCCGAGTTCGAAGAAGTCGATCCTCGCGACCGTAGAGCGTCCTGAAACATCAGAGCTCAGACGCCAGCGCGTGTTGTCGTGGCCAAGTCTCCGCAGCGATCGTCGCAGGCGGCGGAACAATGACGCCGCGTTCGCTCGGCTTTGCCGACGTGCAAACAGGAGTGGGCAGTGGCCGCGGACCCTTACACAACGCTGGGCGTGAAAAAGGACGCTACGCAGGACGATATTCAAAAGGCCTATCGCCGCCTGGCGAAAAAGCTGCATCCGGATCTGAATCCCGGCAACAAGGTTGCTGAAGAGAAGTTCAAGGAAATTTCGGCCGCCAACGATCTCTTGAGCGATCCAGAGAAGCGCGCGCGCTTTGACCGCGGGGAAATCGACGCTTCAGGCACCGAGCGGCCACGCCGGCAATACTACAGGGATTTCGCCGATCAGGATGGCTGGTCAGCCTACAACAACAACTCAGGCTTTGCCGATTTCAGCAATTTCTCCGGGGACGAAGATATTCTTTCGGAGATCTTCGGCCGCCAAGGCCGCGCGGGCCGCCGCCGGCGGGACCAGGACGCCCGCTATCACCTCGATCTTTCTTTTCTTGATGCCGTCAATGGCGGCAAGCAGTCTATTGTCCTCCCTGACGGCACCACGCTGGATGTTAATATTCCGCCGGGGACGCGGGATGGCCAGATTCTGCGCTTGAAAGGCAAAGGTCGCCCGGCGATGGGCGAGGCTCCACCAGGCGACGCGCTGATCGAGATAAGCGTCCTGCCGCATCCCTATTTTACCCGCAAAGGCGACGACATCTATCTGGATCTGCCGATCTCCCTGAAGGAGGCGGTACTGGGCGCAAAGATCAAGGTGCCTACTCCCGGTGGAACGGTCGCGGTGGCGGTGCCAAAATGGTCAAGCACCGGTCGCGCTCTCCGGCTGAAGGGACGCGGCGTGCCGCGTTCCGACGGCAGCAAGGGCGATCAATACGTCACCCTCAAGCTGATGCTTCCACAAAAGCCGGATCCGAAACTCGAAAATTTTGTCGCGCAGTGGCAGCCTGAGGCGGATAGTCCGCGGCAATCCATGGGAGTGTGACAATGGAGACCCAGGAATTCATCCGCCGATCGCATCTTGATACTCCGACGCTGGATGCCTGGGTGGAAGCGGAATGGCTGGTTCCTGTCAGCAGCGGAGAAACATTTCACTTTTCGGACGCGGACCTCGCGCGGGTGCGGCTGATTCAGGATCTCAAGGTGGATTTCGGTGTGAACGACGAGGGCATTGCGATCGTTTTGCACCTGCTCGATCAATTGCACGGGCTGCGTGGCCTGCTGAGGGATATTCACGCGATGGGCATGGCCGATCGCGCCAAAGATATCGGATGATGGGCGCCGGGCGGAGAACCACGGCGACGGCTGGTTACTCGATCAATGCGACATGAAAACCGGAACGGTCATCGACTTCAGCATCTCGCGGGTGACGCCGCCCAGAATGAACTCCCGCAATCTTGCGTGGCCGTAGCCACCCATCACGATCAGCGTTCCGGAAATGTCGGCGACATGGGACAGAATAGCGTTGGGGACGTCGATATCGCCTGCCGGGACCGTTGCGATCTCGACCTTGACGTCATGGCGAGCGAGATGCTTACCGATCTCGGCGCCGCGAATTTCGCTCCCGGCGCTGCTGGTCTTTTCGTTCAGCACGATCAGCAGGTCGACCGTCGTCGCCTTGACCAATAGCGGCAGCGCATCGTTGATGGCGCGTGCCGCTGCCCGGCTGCCGTCCCAACAACACACCAAATGGTCGAGATTCAGCCCCTCCTTCTGGATGTACGGCACCACGATGAGCGGGCGCCCCGACTCGAACAGCGACCTTTCAATCATGTCGTCGTTGTTTACGCCGTCAGGCTCGGATTGCATGAACACGCTGAGATCGAAGCGCCGAGCGAGTGTCGACAGGACCACCGGCGCGGCCGCCCCAATCGACTTGAGCATGCGGCGCTCCACGGAAACCAGGCTGCGCCTGGCGGCGGCCTCGAAGCGTTCTATCGCGGCCAAAGCGGCTTTCTCGCTTTCAGCGATCATCTGGGCCACAATATCAGGTGGCATCTCCAGCGTCACATAGCCCGGAAAGCCCCGCGTGTATGCGAAAGCAACTCCCGCGATATGTGCGTCAAAGGTTTCCGCAATGGTGATGGCAAAATCGCGGGCCGGATCGCGCGCGATTTTATGCTCCAGATTGACGATAATGTCCTTGATCATCGAAATGCTCCGCTAGAGGGCGTGAGGCCGTCACGGAGAGCATTGTCGAGGTCCGTGCTTTCGTGGGCATTGATGCCGGTCAAGGTACAGGGCCGCTCATTGAGCGATGCGGTGTACCGGGCTCACCTGACGCCTGTCGGCCGGCAGCGAAAAGAAGCCCGGCATCGCCGGACGCCGGGGCGGGTTCCTGCGTCAACTCTGTCGGCGCTGACCGAACAACTGAAGCAGCAGCATGAAAAGATTTATGAAGTCGAGATAGAGCGCCAGCGCACCGAGCACTGCCTTCTTGCCTGCGATTTCAGCCATGTCCGACTCGAGATACATCTCCTTGATGCGTTGCGTGTCGTATGCGGCAAGGCCCACGAATACGATGACGCCGATGATGGAGATGGCGAACTGAAGAGCGCTTGACCCAAGAAAGATGTTGACGATGGAGGCGATGACGACGCCGATGAGTCCCATCAGAAGGAACGAGCCAAAACCCGAAAGATCTGTTCTGGTCGTATAGCCGTAGAGGCTCATCGCGCCGAAGGTTGCGGCAGTGATAAAGAACACACGCGCGATCGAGGTCCCGGTGAATACCAGGAAGATGCCCCCCAGCGACAGGCCCATGACGGCGGCATAGATCCAGAACAGCAGCATCGCCGTTCCGGCGCTCATTCGCTGGATACCGAAGCTCAAGACCAGGACGAAGCCGAGTGGCGCCAGTATGACAATCCAGATCAGCGGGGTGTCAGCGATGGCTTGATAGAAACCGGACGCCGCAGCGGCGTAAGCGACGATGCCGGTCAACGCGAGGCCGCCGGCCATGTAACTATAGACGCGCTGCATATGATAGACGCGCTGCATATGGGCGCGCAGACCTGCATCGATCCGGGCACCGACCCATGACGGGGTGTCGGCCATCCCCTGTGAGGTTCTCGGCGCGTTAGGATCGTAGTGGCTCATGGGTTGCTCCTGTGCGGTTAGCTCGGCTGTCCGAGCGCGGGATCATGAGTTGCATCGGTCCGGTCGCGATGCCTCGCAAGCGACAGGTCGGTGGTCTCATATCCATCAGGAAGCGCCGTGCCGAGATCCTCTGTCGACAAGCAGCAACCCCGATGACCAGTAAGCGGCGGATCGGCCGCGGCCGGCACGACAGACCTAATGTCGCCGGTTGCCTTCTTTCATCGCGACCACTGGCCGCGCCTTGACGAATATCAATGGAATGCCGCAGATTTCGTTCTGATGCGAATATGCCTTTTCGGCAAAATAGTTTGACGGACATCAACTCGACTCACCTCAAAAGTTTTTAAGGTTGCTAAATTCAGCAGTCGAGACCTGGGATGAGGTTCGCCATGTCCTCTTTTGTTTCAACGATTGACGATGCCGCTGCCTCGAGAATGGATACATTCGACAAGTCCAGAACAGAGATTTTGGCTGAAGGAAGCCGGTTTTATTTCCACATTGTCAACGGCAGCCGGTATCCGGACGAAACGGGATCCGTTTTTTCCACGACCGACCACGCGGTGGCGCATGCTTTCGTTCTCGCCCAAGAGCTTGCGCCAGACGAGAGCTGGCATGGCTCCTCCATTCTCGTGACGAATGACCGAGGACAAGAAATCACCCGTGTGCGAATAGGCCAGTAGGACCGCTTCGCACACAACGAAAACGCGGCGAAGCAACCCACGCTGGAGCGTGTTCAAATTCGCTCACATGGCCGGCGCAGCTGCCATGACGGTCCAACCTGCCAGTTCGGCGCACGGCGTCCGTGCCACGAGGTTGCCCTCGGATAGCCGGTTGTCCTCACTGCACGCCAAGGCGCTGGAACAGCAGGTCGGTCTGCTGCGCCAGCTCCTTGGCAGCTCCCTGGTGCACGACCTGGCCGGTCTCCAGGATGTAGACGCGATCGGCGACCGCGAGGGCGCTGTAGAGGTTTTGTTCGACCAACAGGATCGATAGTCCCTCGCGCTTGAGATCGAGAATGATTTCCTCGAGGTGCTGCACCATGACAGGCGCAAGACCTTCTGACGGCTCGTCCATCAGGATCAGCTGCGGATCGATCATTAGCGCGCGGCCGACCGCGAGCATGCCGCGCTCGCCGCCGGACAATTGTGCTCCACGATGATGTCGCCGCTCCGCAAGGCGTGGAAAAATCCCGAACACACGATCGACGGTCCAGCCGTCCCTGGCGCGCGCACTCTTCAGCATGGTCAGATGTTCGATCACCGTCAGCGACGGAAACAGCCGCCGGCCCTGGGGCACGATCGCGATCTTGCGATCGGCGATGTCGTGCGGTCGCAAGCCTACCAGGCTCTCATCGCGCCAAGTGATCGATCCCGACCGGACCTGCGGCGGCGTCAGACCCATGATAGAGCGGATGAAGGTGGTCTTGCCCATACCGTTACGGCCGAGCAGCGCGACGATTTCGCCGGCGCCGACATCCAGCGAGACGCCGCGAACGACAATCGCCTCACCATAGCCGCTAAACAGGTCGCGAACCTCAAGCATGACGCGGCTTCCCGAGGTAGACTTCCTGAACCCTGGCGTTGCGGCGAATGCCTTCCGGTGGCTCCTCTACCAGAATGCGGCCTTCGAACATGCAGGTGACGAAGTCGACAATCCCGAGCGCCAGATCCATGTCGTGTTCGATCAGCACCACGGTAATGTTGCGATCGAGCGAACGAATGATGTCCGCAACCATCGAGCGCTCCGACGGCGAGAGCCCGGCGGCCGGCTCGTCGAGCAGCAGCATAGTCGGCGTGGTAACCAGCGACAGCGCGATCTCAAGCTGGCGCTGCTCACCATAGGACAATTCTTTCACGGTGACGTCGGCACGCGCCGCGAGCCGCGCGGCACCAAGTGCCGCGGCGATGCGCGCCGCCTCGGCGAAATCGGTATCCGGCAAACCGAATAGCGAGAATTTTCGCGATGATAGCCCGCGCAGGGCCAGGACCATGTTGTCCTGTACGCTCAACGTTGGAAAAAGATTGGTGATCTGGAATGTTCGGGAAATGCCGAGCTGCGCGCGCCGATGCGGTGGCAGCCTGGTAATGTTGTGGCCATCGAAACTGATCCAGCCACTGGTTGGCGGCACCGCACCGGCGATGGCGTTGAACAGCGTGGTCTTGCCGGCGCCGTTGGGACCGATGATGGCGCGGCGCTGACCGCGCGGCACGGTCAGGTTGATACCGTCGACCGCGCGCAGCGCGTCAAACGCAACCACTACATCTGTCAGCGTCAGGATCGGTTCGGACACAGTCATTCCCGGTAGAGCATTGCATTCCCGCTGGGGCATTGTCCGGCGAAGCGGCAATCGGTTCGCCGTCCCGACAATGCGACAATTATGAGCAGGACGCAGCAACAAACGGCCGCGTCCCGCTGGCAATGTCAGCTCAGGCCTTCTTGATGCCTTGGAAGGTCCGCGAATAGGGTGGCTGCTTCATGTAGCTCTCCGGGTCGTATTTCCAGAACTGCGACACGTTGGGGTAGCTGGTGGTCGGCACGTTCCAGAACTTGCCGTCGGCGCGCTTCACGACCTTGCGGATGTAGACATCGTAGATCGGGTTCCCGTAGGCGTCGAGCTTGACGGACTTGCCGAGCGGCGAGCCGTCGAGCTCGGTCTTCAACACGGTGTCGATGAAGGCCTCGCGGTCCTCGACCTTGCCGCCCATCTTCTTCAATGCGGCGTCGATCCACATCATGCCGGAATACATCGAAAAGCCGTAGAGCGACGGGATCTTGCCGTACTTTGCTTCGTAATCCTTGGTAAATTTCTGCGTCACCGGATTGTCCGAGCCTTCAGCGAAATGCGCGGGCGAGATGATGCCTTCGCACTCCTCGCCGAGCGTCCGGATGACCGACTGATCGGTGCCGTTCATCGCAGCCAACAGCGGGGTCTTCGCCTTCAGGCCGAAGGCGGCATATTGCTGGATGAAGCGGGTGGCGTCGGCACCGGTTTCCATCGTGAAAATGGCATCGACCTTGAGGTCGGCAAGCTGGCCAAGATAGGGACTGAAATCCGCGGTGTTGAGCGGATGCCAGAATTGCTGCACGATCTCGCCGCCGCCCTCGGTGAACACCTGGGCGAGACCCCCACACTGCTCATGACCAAAGGTGTAGTCCTGGCTGACGGTGGCAATCTTCTTATAGCCCTGCTTCAGCGCCCAGTCGCCGAGCGGATGGGTGAATGCGCTGGCGCTGTAGCCGGCGACGCGGATCACGTTCTTGATGCGCTGGCGCTGGGTCAGGTCGTCAGCCGC
>WNFR01015594.1_pt1 | contig 11587 bp, 10 predicted proteins | sample 5400221 | NCBI WGS metagenome assembly WNFR01 (sample SAMN13153357, study PRJNA577476) | soil metagenome | isolation source: 40 cm soil under Madrone tree | place: USA:California | collected 2016-06-14 | reverse complement strand
TCGACACCGCGCTCCGCGCGGGGATGAGCTGCCTGCTGCCGGAAGACAGCACCCATCACGCGGTGCACGTGCTGCGCGTGCGTGCCGGTGACGACATCACGCTCTTCAACGGCCGCGGCGGCGAGTACGCGGCGCGCATCGCCTCCATCGAGCGCCTGAAGGTGTTGGTCGAGGTGCTCGCGCACCGCGCGATCGAGCGCGAGCCGCCGCTACGCATGGTGCTCGCACAAGGCATCTCGAGCGGCGAACGTATGGATTTCACCGTGCGCAAGAGCGTGGAGCTGGGCGTCGCCGAGATCCAACCGCTGCTCGCTGCCTCCTCGGTGGCGCGGCCGAGGGGCGAGCGCGCCGCGGCGCGGCATGCGCACTGGCAGAAAGTGGCGATCGCCGCGTGCGAGCAGTGCGGCCGCAATCGCATCCCTACGGTGCACGCGCCGGTGCCGGCGCTTGACTACCGGGGCGCGGCTGGAACCAGGATCCTGCTCGCGCCATCGGCGGAGCTGCGCTTCTCCGCTGCCTGCAAGGCGGGGAGCGAATTCACCATCGCCGCGGGGCCGGAAGCGGGCTTCAGCCCCGAGGAGCAGGCGGCGCTCGTCGACGCCGGCTTCGTGCCGGCGCGGCTCGGTCCGCGCGTGCTGCGCACCGAGACGGCCGGCGTCGCGGCGCTCGCCGCGCTCAGTGCTTTGCGGGGAGATTTCTAGCGATCAGGTCGCCGAGCCTGGTGTTGCCGTTGTCGCGCGCGATGTCGAGCGCCGTGCGGCCGCTCCACGCGCGCTCCGTGAGATCGACGCCTTTCGCGGCAATGAAGAGCTGCGTGGCAAGCTCGTCGTTGCGCTTGACCGCGTCGAGAAACTCGCCATGGTCGTAGTAGCGCAGCCCCATCGCGGTGAGGTCCTTGCGCGCCTGCAGCGTGCGCTCGGTCGAGATCGTCGCCGCCGCCGAGGACACCGGGTTCTGCAGCGCGTAGCCGGCGATGTCCTGGCCGATCGACGCGACGCGACCCCGATACTCCTCCGGCATCTCGGCGGTCGCGCCCGCAAACAGGCTCGCGAGCGCCTGGTTCGCCTCGAGGTTGCGGCCGGCGAGCAAGTCGGCCATCGCCTGGTCGGGATTCGGCTGCATGCCGATGCGCACGAACGCCTGCACGAGCGTCAGCATGTGACCGAAGGCAGTCCAGTCGGTGTCGTCGGTCGCAGCGGCGCGCGCGGGCAAGGCCGCCGCGAGCAGGGATACGATGAAGAGCGTGCGGATCGGTTTCATGGCTGGCTTCCTCCGGACCGAAGCATAGCGCGCCCATCGCGCCGCGGATTAGCCCGTACAATTTGAAAAAAATACAATGGCTACGCCCCCGCATCCCGAAGCGTTCGTCCGCTGGCTGCGCCAGGTGGCGCCCTACGTGCACGCCTTCCGTGGCCGCACCTTCGTGGTCGCCTTCGGCGGCGAGCTTTTTACCGAGCGCACGCGCTTCCTCGCCTTCGTCCATGACCTGAACCTGCTGGCGGCGCTCGGCATCCGGCTCGTGCTGGTGCATGGCGCGCGGCCGCAGATCGAGGCGGAGCTGAAGGCGAAGGGCGCGCGCTCGCGCTACGCGCAGGGGCTGCGCATCACCGATGAGGCGGCGCTCATCGCGGTGAAGAACGCCGCTGGCCTGCTGCGCATCGAGATCGAGGCGGTGCTTTCGCAAGGGCTGGCGAGCTCCCCCATGGCGGGCGCCCAGATCCGCGTCAACTCCGGCAACTTCATCACCGCGCGCCCGATCGGCGTGCGCAAGGGCATCGACTTCCAGTTCACCGGCACGGTTCGAAAAGTGGATGCGGGCGCGATCCGCGGCGCGCTCGACGATGGCGAGGTGGTGCTCGTCGCGCACGTCGGCTATTCGCCGACCGGGGAGGTCTTCAACCTGGCGTGGGAAGACGTGGCGGAGAACGTGGCCGCGGCGCTGCGCGCCGAGAAGCTCTTGATGTTCACCGACAAGCTTCCGACCAGCCGGCGCGGCGATGTGATCAGCGAGCTCACCGCGCATGAAGCCGAGGCGCTCGCCCGGAAAGGCGACCTCACCGCGCAGACCGCCCGGGCCATGGAGCACGCGGTGCGCGCGCTCGGCGCGGGCGTCGGGCGGGCGCACCTGCTGTCGCGCCGCGTGCCGGGATCGCTGCTGCTCGAGCTCTTCACGCACACCGGCGTCGGCACGATGATCACGGCGGACGCGCTGGAGAAGCTGCGCCCGGCGCGCATCGAGGACGTCGGCGGCATGCTCGCGCTGATCGAGCCGCTCGAAGCCGAGGGCACGCTGGTGAAGCGCAGCCGCGAGCTGCTCGAGGCCGAGATCGGCAACTTCGTCGTTGTCGAGCACGATGGCGCGATCCGCGGCTGCGCGGCGCTCTATCCCTTTGCCGACGCGAAGAGCGCCGAGTTCGCATGCCTCGCGGTAGCGCTCGAATACCGCGACGCGGGCTACGGCGAGCGGCTGCTGCACGCCTGCGAAGAGCGTGCCAAAGGGTTGAAGCTCCGCAAGCTCTTTGCGCTCACGACGCACGCCGCGCACTGGTTTCTCGAGCAGGGCTTTCGGCCCGCCGACGTCGCGGCGCTGCCCTCGCAGCGCCAGGCGCTCTACAACTGGCGACGCGGTTCGAAGGTCTTTTTGAAGCGCATATAATCGGCCGATGGCTCGGATGGTGAAGTGCGTCAAGCTCGGCCGCGAGGCCGAGGGCCTGGAATTCCCGCCGTACCCGGGCGAGTTCGGCAAGAGGATCTGGGAAAACGTTTCCAAGGAAGCGTGGCAGCAGTGGCTGCGCCAGCAGACCATGCTGGTCAACGAGAACCGCCTGAACCTCGCCGATCCGCGCGCGCGCAAATACCTCATGGAGCAGACCGAGCGGCATTTCTTCGGCGCCGGCGCCGACGTCGCCTCGGGCTACGTTCCCCCCGAGAAGTGAAGCGCATCGCCGAGCTGTGGGACGACTCGATCGTCCCGGCCCTGACCGAGTACATCCGCATTCCCGCCAAGTCGCCGCATTTCGACCGCGACTGGCAGGCGCACGGCTACATCGACGAGGCGGCGCGCCTCGCCGCCCAATGGTGCGAGCGGCATGCGCTGCGCGGCATGCAGCTCGAGATCGTGCGGCTCGAGGGGCGCACGCCGTGTCTGTTCATCGAGGTACCCGGCACGCAGAAATCTGCCGACACGGTGCTGCTCTACGGGCATCTCGACAAGCAGCCGGAAATGACCGGCTGGCGCACCGGGCTCGGCCCGTGGACGCCGGTGATGCAGGATGGAAAGCTCTACGGGCGCGGCGCCGCGGACGATGGTTACGCGGTTTTCTGCTCCCTGGCGGCGTTGCGTGAGCTGCACGAGACCAAGCGGCCGCACCGGCGCTGCGTGATCCTGATCGAATGCTGCGAGGAGAGCGGCAGCTACGACCTGCCGGCGTACCTCGAGGCGCTCGCGCCGCGCATCGGCACGCCCTCGCTCGTCGTCGGCCTCGACTCGGGCTGCGGTAATTACGAGCAGCTCTGGGGCACGACTTCGCTGCGCGGCCTGGTGAACGGCGTGCTCACCGTCGAGGTGCTCGGCGAAGGCGTGCATTCCGGCGACGCAAGCGGCGTGGTGGCGTCGAGCTTCCGCATCGCACGGGCGTTGCTCGACCGCATCGATGACTCCGGCACCGGGATGGTGAAAGACGCCGCGCTGCACGCCACGATTCCCGATGAGCGCAAGCACCAGGCGCGCAATGCGGCGAAAGTGGTCGGCGAAGAAGTGTGGCGCAAGTTCCCGTTCGTCGACGGCATGCGCCCGATGGCGAGCGACATCGCGGAGCTCGTTCTCAACCGCACCTGGCGCCCGATGCTCGCCGTCACCGGCGCCGACGGCCTGCCCGTGCCCGCGGGCGCCGGCAATGTGCTGCGGCCGAAGACGGCGCTGGTGCTGTCGCTGCGCCTGCCGCCGACGCTGAAGGCGGAGCGCGCCGCACAACGGGTGAAGCAACTGCTGGAAGCGGATCCTCCCTACGGAGCGAGCGTGCGCTACGCCGCAGGCGCAGTTCTTCATCACCGGCGTGCTCGGCCCGCACTCGAATGCGCACGGGCCGAACGAGTTCCTGCATATCGACTACGCGAAGCGGCTCACCGCCTGCGTCGCCGACGTGCTCACGGCGCACGCGGCGAGCTGAGCGTCCGAAATGCTACGGCCGTTCCTTTGCGGGCACGATCGCAACCCCGTTCGCGTTAGGCACGCCAACGGTGATCGGAGCGCCGCTCGCGGCGAGCTCGCCGAACGCGTTGTACGAGAACAGCGACAGGTGCGACTGCCTCGCGCCGTGATCGATGACGCCGAGCACGCCGGCCGCGGCGTCGATGTCGGAAGGCGCGCCGCCAGTAGCGATGCTCGCCGCAATGGCGCTGTCGCTGAAGACATTGCTACCGGTTCCGACCACCCGGGTGATCGTGTGGCTGCCGGTGTTCGCCGTGAACACGTACTTGCCGACTCTGGTAGTCCAGCACGGCGCGGCCTGCCCCAGCGCCACGACCGTTCTGAATGCGCTGTCGCGAAACAGCCCGAGCTGGTTGGTATGCGCGAGCGTGATGACCGCGCTGCCATCCGGATAGATCGAAAACCCGAACGGCGTCAGCGTGCCTGCAGGCGCGGACACCGCCGTGGCCGCCGCGCCGCTGATGGCGCCGTCGTCGTCGAGCCCCACCACGTCGACGGTCCCTGGAGTGGGATCCGTCTTGATCGTGACGAGCAGATGCCGATCGTCTGCCACACCGACCTGCGCGGTGGCCCCGCTCGGCGGAACGCCGCCCCCGGCGAGCTCCAGGGCGACGCTGCCGTCCCTCGAGCCGACGCTATCGTGGTGCAGCACGAACGAATCAACCGTGGTCTCGCCTGCGACGTACATGTGACCGTTGCCGAAATCGATGCTCACCGGCGCGCTCGTCGTGGTCACCAGCCGCTCGAAGTGCAGCCCCTTGCCGGTCCGACGGAACACGGCGACGCTGTTCGAGCCGTTGTTGACCGCCGCAACCATCTCGCCGTCAAGCTGCCGTACGCCGCGGGCATTGCCGCCGGCCGCTCCTTGTCCCTGCGTCGAGAGCGTCTGCAAGAGCTTGCTCGTGCCGGCATCGTAGACCTTGATCTGATTCGCCGTCGCGTCGTTAGTCATTACGACCGCGAGCGTCGCGTCGCGGGGTTGCGCCCGGACCTGCGACAGACCCGCCGCGAGTACGACAACCGCGGTACAGCACATCGTCATCCACCGAAACATAGAGCCTCCCTTTATGCGCCCGCCGCGAAATGCGGCGGGTCAGGTCATTGCGACGGTAGATAGCGCAGCAGCCCTGAATTATTCCATTCACCCCGCTGGTTTCTTCAGGCGAGGTGCCGCGCCAGCGGTTGCGCGATCGCGTTCGCCAGGCGCATGACGCGTCCGCGATCGAGGTCGGCGACAATGAACGCCACGAATTGGCCCGCCGGCAGGGAGGCGATCGCTCCCGGCCCATCGGCTGTCACGATCTCGGGCGCGTCCGGCGGCTCGCCGGCGGTCACCAGCAGCGATGCGAGGGCGCCGTCGTAGCGAAAGACGATGTGGCCGAACCTGCTGCCGTCGTACACGCACGAGTGCCGCTCGACCCCTTCGAGCGGCGCATCGGCGCGCGGCAGCTCGAACGTCGCGAGCGCGGCGTACGGCGCGCCGAACCGGCGCCCCGCTTCCTCGAGCGCAATCGGCTGCTCCGCGAGATTGAACCTGACCGCGCAGTTCTGATGGTCGCCCGCGGCCTGGCGCGCGAGCGCCGCGAGCCGCTGCCGCGAGCGCAATTCGCGCACGAAGATCCCGCTGCCGGCCGCCACGATAAGGCTCGCGGCGACCGCCCACCACGATCGCAGCACGGATCGGCGCGTCATGGCCGTGCCGGCCGGTCTCAGCGCGTCCGCCAGCTCGGACGCAAAGGCGGGCCGCGGCGCGAGCTCAGCCGAGCGGGCGATGGCCGAGCGCAGCTTCTCACGCACCGCGCGGCGCGCGTCGAATTCGGCCCGGCAAGCGGCGCAGGTCTCCAAGTGCCGCACCACGTCGTGGTTCGTCTCCACGAGCAGCTGCTCCGTCAGGAACGAGTCGGCGAGCTCACGCACATCGCGGCACTGCATGACTACGGCACCCCGCTTTCCCGGCCGATCGCCTGCGGCCGGACGCCGACGCGCGCCAGCTCCGTCCGCAGCAGTTCACGCCCGCGGTGCAGCCGCGACATCACGGTGCCGATCGGCACGCCCAGCGCCGCCGCGACCTCCTTGTAGGTCATCTCTTCGACATCCGAGAGCAGAATCACCTGCTGCTGACGCTCCGGTAGGCGTGCGAGCGCCGCCAGCATGTCCTCGTCGGTCAGCCGATCGGGCACCGGTGGCACGAACGCCACTGTGTTGGCGAGACGCTCCTCGATTGCCGAGTCCACGGTCACACGCCCCTGCTTGCGCAGACGGCCCGAGCGGACGTGATGCAGGATTGACAGGAGCCACGCGCGGCAGTTGGTCCCGGGCGCAAAACGGTGAAACGACTGCAGTGCCTGCACCAGAGTCTCCTGGACCAGATCCTCGGCCTCCGTGCGGTTGCGCTCGAGCCACATCGCATGGCGGAACAGCCGGTCGACGTGCGGCATCGCCTCGGCCTGGAATGCCTCCCAGCGGCCGGGCGAGTCGGCGTCAGCGTGCATGCCGGTTCGAACGGCTGGAGTGCGGAGCCAACAGGTTTATTGCCCTCGGATTGATAAATGCCGCAAGCAGCCCACTTTATTCCACCATCGCAATCACTAGGGCACGCGCCCGGAACTTCATTTCCGCGAGGTTGTGCGGACCCCTTTTTCGCTGCCGAGGAGCAGCACGTCGGCCGGGCGGCGCGCGAAGATGCCGTTGGTGACGACGCCGGCGATGCTGTTCAGCTCCGCTTCCATGGCCGGCGGATCGAGCAGCGTCAGCCCATGGCAGTCGAGGATGACATTGCCGTTGTCGGTCTCGTAATTCTGGCGCAGTACCGGCTGCGCGCCGCGCTTGAGCATCTCGCGGCCGACGTAGCTGCGGGCCATGGGAATGACCTCGACCGGCAGCGGGAACTTTCCCAGCACCGGAACCAGCTTGGTCGCATCGCAGATGCAGACGAACTTCTTCGCCACCGCCGCGACGATTTTCTCGCGCGTCAGCGCGCCGCCGCCGCCCTTGATCATCTGCAGGTGCTCGGTGACCTCGTCGGCGCCGTCGACGTAGACCGGCAGCTCGTTTACCGCATTGAGGTCGTAGACGCGGATGCCATGCCTCTTCAGCCGCTCGGCGCTCGCTTCCGATGCCGCCACCGCGCCGTCGATGCGCCCGCTGATCGTCGCCAGCGCGTCGATGAACAGGTTGACCGTGGAACCCGAGCCGACGCCGATCACGCCCTCCTGCGCATACTTCAGCGCCGCCTGTGCCACGGCGCGCTTCTGCTCGTCCTGAGTCATCGCTTCTTCTGCGGCGGCAGATCCGTGCAGACGCCTTCAAACGCCTCCGCCGCCATGCCGACGGATTCGCTGGTCGTGGGATGCGGATGGATGGTCTTACCGATGTCGGTGGCGTCGGCGCCCATCTCGACGGCGAGCGCGATCTCGCTGATGAGGTCGCCGGCGCCCAGGCCGACGATGCCGCCACCGAGAACGCGGTGGTCGTCGGCATCGAAGATCAGCTTGGTGAAGCCCTCGTCGCGCGCGTTGGCGATCGCGCGGCCGGAGGCTGACCATGGAAACTTCGCCACGCCTATCTTGCTCCCGGCCTTCTTGGCTTCGTCCTCGGTGAGGCCGACCCAGGCGATCTCCGGATCGGTGTAGGCAACCGACGGAATCACGCGCGCGTCGAAGTACGCCTTCTGCCCGGCGGCGGCCTCGGCCGCGACATGCGCTTCGTGCACCGCCTTGTGCGCGAGCATCGGGTTGCGCGCGACGTCGCCGATCGCGTAGATGTGCGGCACGTTGGTACGCATCTGCTGATCGGTGTCGATGAAGCCGCGCTCGCTGACGGCGACGCCTGCCTTTTCGGCGCCGATCTTCCTGCCGTTCGGCACGCGGCCGACCGAGACGAGGATCATGTCGTAGGTCTGCGCCTCCCTGCCGTCGAAGGAGGCGCGCAGGCCCTTCGGCGTCGCCTCGACCTTGGTTGTCTTGGTGTTGAGCATCACCTGGTCGAAGCGCTTGGCGTTGAATTTCTGCCACACCGCAACGAGATCGCGATCGGCGCCGAGCATCAGGCCATCCAACATCTCGACGACGTCCAGGCGCGTGCCGAGCGTCGAGTAAACCGTGCCCATCTCCAGGCCGATGATGCCGCCGCCGATGATCAGCATCTTCTTGGGCACGCTGGGCAGCTCGAGCGCGCTCGTCGAGTCGAGGATGCGCGGGTCCTCCGGGAGGAAGGGCAGCCTCGCCGCCTGCGAGCCCACCGCGATAATCGCGTTCGCGAAGCGCAGCGAGCGCTTGTCGCCCTTCGCCTCGATGGAAAGCTCGTGCGGGCCGGTGAACGTGGCGACGCCCTGCAGCACCGTGACCTTGCGCATCTTTGCCATCGCGGCGAGGCCGCCAGTGAGCTTCCCCACGACCTTGTTCTTGAACGTGCGCAGTCTTCCGAGATCGAGCTTCGGCTCGCCGTAGCTCACGCCATGGTCGGCGAGCGCGCGCGCCGCGTCCATGATCGACGCCGTATGGAGCAGCGCCTTCGACGGGATACAGCCCACATTCAGGCAAACGCCGCCGAGCGTCGCATAGCGCTCGACCAGCACCGTGCGCAAGCCGAGATCGGCGGCCCGGAACGCGGCCGAATAGCCGCCGGGGCCGGAGCCGATGACGACGACGTCGCAATCGAAGTCGCCTTTCGCCGCGGTGACCGGCGCAGCTGGTGCGGCCGCAGGGCGTGAAGGCGGCGGTGCCGCGGCCGCCTCCTGGGCTGCGGGCTGCTGTGCCTCGGCCGAGTCGAGGACCAGGATCGGCGAGCCCTGCGACACCTTGTCGCCGACCTTCACGCGCAGCTCCTTCACCACGCCCGCGCCGGGCGCGGGAATCTCCATCGTCGCCTTGTCCGACTCGAGCGTGATGAGCGACTGCTCCTTGGCGATGGTGTCGCCCGGCTTGACCAGCACCTCGATGACTTCGACGTTCTTGAAGTCCCCGATGTCGGGGACCTTCACTTCATTGCTGGCCACTAGAGGATCAGCTTGCGGATATCGGAGAGCACGGAAACCAGGTAGGTGGTGAAGCGCGCAGCCGTGGCGCCGTCGATGACGCGATGGTCGTACGACAGCGCGAGCGGCAGCATCAGCCGCGGCGCGAAGCTCTTGCCGTCCCAGACCGGCCGGATCACCGAGCGCGAGACACCGAGGATCGCCACCTCAGGGGCGTTGATGATCGGGGTGAAGTAATTGCCGCCGATGCCACCGAGACTCGAGATCGAGAACGTGCTGCCCTGCAGATCCGTGGGCTTGAGCTTGCCATCGCGCGCAACCTTCGAGATGTCGGCGAGCTCGTGCGCGAGATCAAAAACTCCTTTGCGATCGGCGTCGCGCACCACCGGCACGACCAGGCCGCCCGGCGTGTCGACCGCCACGCCGATGTGATAGTAGTGCTTGACGATGATGTTCTCGCCCGACTTGTCGAGCGAGGAATTGAACTGCGGGTACTGCTTGAGCGCGGTGATGCAGGCCTTGATCATGAAGGCGAGCATCGTCAGCTTGAAGCCCTTCTTCTCGGTCTCGGCGGTCTGCGCCTTGCGGAAGGCCTCGAGATCGGTGATGTCGGCGTCGTCGCACTGCGTGACGTGCGGGATCGAGATCCAGTTGCGGTGCAGGTAAGGCCCGGAAAGCTTCTGGATGCGCGGGAGCGGTTTCGTCTCGATGGGGCCGAACTTGGCGAAATCGACTTCCGGCCAGGCCGGCAGATTGAACGGCAGCGCGCCGCCGCCTGCTTTGGAACCTGCGGCTGCCGGCGCGGCGCGCGCCACGCCGCCTGCCAGCGCGCCTTTGACGAACGCCTGCACATCGTTGTGCAGGATGCGCCCTTTCGGGCCGCTGCCTTGCACCTGCGCCAGATCGACGCCCAGCTCGCGCGCGAATTTGCGTACCGACGGGCTCGCGTGCGGCTTCGCGCCTGCTTCCTCGCGCAGCGCGGCCGGCACCGGTTGTGGCGCCGCTGCGGGTGCTGTCCTGGGCGCTTCGGTCTTCGGCGTGGGCCGCGGCTCAGCGGCGCGCGGCTCGGCCCGCTGCTCGGCGCCCTCCAGCACGAGCAACGGCATGCCCTGCGAGACCTTGTCGCCGGTCTTGATCTTCAGCTCCTTCACCACGCCAGCGGCAGGCGACGGAATCTCCATCGTCGCCTTGTCGGACTCGAGCGTGACGAGCGATTGCTCCTTCTCGACCTTGTCGCCGGGCTTGACCAGGACCTCGATCACTTCGACGTCCTTGAAATCGCCGATGTCGGGCACGGCGACGGTCTGCACGCCGGCGCCTGCCGGCGCGGATGCCGGCGCGGGCGCGGCCGCCGCCGGGCGCGGTGGCTCTTCCTTCTTTGGCGGCTCGGCCTTCGGCGCCGCTTTCCTCTGCTCATCCTGCGCATCGAGCAGAAGGATCGGTGTGCCCTGGGATACCTTGTCGCCCGTTTTCACTTTGAGCTCCTTCACTACGCCCGCGGAGGGAGACGGGATCTCCATCGTCGCTTTGTCCGATTCGAGCGTGATGAGCGACTGCTCCTTGCTGACGGCGTCGCCCGGCTTGACCAGCACCTCGATGACTTCAACATCCTTGAAGTCGCCAATGTCCGGGACAACGACCTGATTCATACCGTGACCGGATCGGGCTTCTCGGGATCGATGCCGTACTTCTTCATCGCCTCGGCCACCGTCTTCGCCTTGCCATCGCCCTGATCGGCAAGCGCCTTCAGCGCGGCGATCGCCACGAAGTAGCGGTTCACCTCGAAGAAGTGCCGCAGCTTGGCGCGCGAATCCGAGCGGCCGAAGCCGTCGGTGCCGAGCACCCGATAGAGCCGATCCTTCGGCACGAATGGCCGGATCTGGTCGGCGAACGTCTTGATGTAGTCGGACGCCGCGACCACCGGCCCGGCCGGGCGCTTCTCCAGGCATTCGGTGAGGTAAGGCACGCGCGGCTTCGCCTCGGGGTGCAGCATGTTCCAGCGATCAGCGGCGAGGGCGCTGCGCCTTAGCTCCGTGAAGCTGGTGGCGCTCCACACATCGGCCGCGACGCCCCAGTCGGACTCGAGCAGCAGCGCTGCCGCTTCTACCTCGCGCAGGATGGTGCCCGAGCCCATGAGCTGCACGCGGAGCTTCTGCTTGGCTTTCGACTCGCGCAGCAGATAGGCGCCTTTGAGGATCCCGGCCTCGACGCCTTGCGGCATCGGCGGGTGCTCGTAGTTCTCGTTCATCAAGGTGAGGTAGTAATAGACGTCCTCCTGGTTCCCCACCATGCGGCGCAGGCCGTCCTGGATGATCACCGCGACTTCGTAGCTGTACGTCGGATCGTACGAGACGCAGTTCGGCACCACGGAGGAGAGCACGTGCGAGTGGCCATCCTCGTGC
>WNFR01011004.1_pt1 | contig 11587 bp, 10 predicted proteins | sample 5400221 | NCBI WGS metagenome assembly WNFR01 (sample SAMN13153357, study PRJNA577476) | soil metagenome | isolation source: 40 cm soil under Madrone tree | place: USA:California | collected 2016-06-14 | reverse complement strand
CTTGGAAATGCTGGCCGACCTTATGGCCTCGACATTTGTCAACGATCCGTTGCGGCGACAACGCGTCCTCGAAGAACGATCTCTCAATCAGCGGCTTCGTTTCCTGATCAGATACTTGCGCGATGAAATCGGCAACGCGGCTGCGTAGCAGACACCGCACGCCTATAGCGCGTATCTGCACAACGAACTGTTTACGCTCAAGGCGACCGGCAGCCTTACTAGGTTCCAGCGAGCAAAAGCGGCGCAGCAGCGCCGCATTCCAAAACGTGACCGTGATTGCACATGCAGCTTCGTCGCTTGCGTTTTGGAGTGCGCCAGTGCGCCGGCGCTTTGGATTCGCGATCAGCGCGCGCGGTTCCACTACGCTGCAATTCTCTCGTATTCTTCCATCAGATAGCGGTCGGTCATTCCTGCGACGTAATCGCAGACGGTGCGATGCAATCCCTGGTTCTCGATCCGTCTCGTCGCACCATCGCCGAGCCTGTCCGGATCGACAAGGTATGCCTCGAAAACGCATCGCAGCATCTCGCAGGCCCGCCGATTCACTTCGGCTACGCGCGGATGATAATACACATTCTGGTACAAGAATTTCCGCAGTGCACGATTGGCTCCAGCCAATTCATCGCTGTAACGTATAAGCGGAGCGCGCTGCCGGCGGACGTCGTCTGCGGTTTGCACCCCGGACTCGGCGATCGCTTTCGCGCTGGCCGTAACCAAATCGTTGACTTCATTGTCGATGATGTCGCGAATGATGAGCTTGTGCAGCTCAGCCCCTCGCGCGCTTCCGTAACGGGTGAGCACTCCGTGGTGGCTCCGCCGCCAGATCTCGTTTTGTTTCAGTTGCACCGCGCTCAAGATTTCAAAATCGAGTGCATCATCGAGGTCGTGGCTGTAGTACGTAATCTCATCGGCAAGGTCCGCCACCTGCGCCTCCAACGACGAGCAGTGATATTTTTCTCCTCCTGGCGCTGGAAACTCATGGAAAAGCTCGTGTTTCCGCAAACCCTCCCGCACTTCGAACGTCAGATTCAGACCCGGGAAATTCGGATACGGAGTTTCCAAGAGCTCAACCACGCGCAAACTCTGGCGGTTATGATCGAACCCGCCGTGATCGCGCATACATTCGGCCAACATTTCCTCGCCAGAATGCCCAAAAGGCGAATGGCCGAGATCGTGCGCGAGAGCGATGGCTTCCGCGAGATCTTCATTCAAGCCTAATGCGCGAGCAATCGTGCGGCTGATGGACGCTACTTCGATGGAGTGCGTCAAGCGGGTGCGCAAATGGTCGCCTGTGCCATTCAAAAAAACCTGCGTCTTGTATTCCATCCGGCGAAACGCGCGCGAATGAATGATCCGCGCGCGGTCGCGCTGGAATTCTGTTCGATAGGTATGACTTGGTTCCGGATATTTCCGGCCGCGCGAGTCAGCAGATTTCTGAGCAAACGGCGCCAGCATTGCGCGCTCTCCCATTTCCATTTGCTCGCGCGTTTTCCAATTTTCTCCCATCTGTGGGACTGTAGGATAAGCCGACAGCTTCGGCTACATCGCTTCGTGTTGTGGCCGGTTCGACACAATAAAGTGAATTTGCCAGCGCTCGCGCGCTTGCTACTTGTCGATCTTAGGATCCAACAAATCCTACACAAATATGCCAAAAAAAACTCGCTCGAAGAAAAAGGTCACTCCGGAACGTCTGATGGAAATTGGTTTTGCTTATGCGCCGCCGCTGATCATTGGCGCGGGTGTGAACAACGGGTTTTTTGGAACCATTGCGCCGCAGCTCATTTCACGATGGGTGCGATTATCCGACATTGTTCGCGAAGGTCGTCCGGCCGTCGCGGTGAACCAGGAAACAGAAGGCACCGAATTTTTCAGTCAGTTGGTGGAAAACATCATCCCAATGAGCTATCCGCCTGCACAAACTCTCGGCGATCATTTGCAGTTGGCGAAAACAAAGGACGAAATTCGCGTGCTTGATCTTGCCGCAGGTTCGGGCATTTGGGGTATCGCCCTCGCCGAAAAATCGCCGCGGGTGTACGTGACCGCGGTCGATTGGGCAGGAATGATTCCAACGACAAAACGAATTACACAAAAGTTCGGCGTCAGTGATCGGTTCAATTACATCGAGGGCGACATATTGGAGACAAATTTTGGCAGCGGCTACGACATCGCTACTCTCGGCCACATTTTGCACAGTGAAGGTGAAGAACGCAGCCGTCAGTTGCTCAAGAAAACTTTCAGCGCGCTGAAGCCGGGCGGGATCATCGCCGTTGCTGAGTGGCTCGTGAACGACAAGCGTACGGAGCCGACGCACTCGCTCATGTTCGCCGTGCAGATGCTGGTGAACACCGATAAGGGCGAGACCTTCAGTTTCAACGAAATCAAAAGCTGGCTCGAAGACGCCGGGTTCAGAAAAGTGCGCAAGCTGGAAGCGCCCGGGCCTTCACCACTGATTCTCGCGACAAGACCTTAGGCTCTCGATATAACGGCCTTTGCACTTCCCGCCGAATCGGCTTCTCACTTTTCAACGAAGCAGCCAAAAAGGCGGCGGCGGTTCCGAGGGAGCCGTTTAAGGAATGCTGGCCTTATCTTCAGACCATGCTGCGTTTGGTTCGCGCGCACCATCGCGGCGAATACGGCCAGGTTCCGAATGACGCGCTCTTGTGGATTGTCGCCGCTCTCAATTATCTGATCGATCCATTCGATTTGATCCCGGACAAGACGCCGTTTCTCGGTTTCGTAGACGATGCAGCCGTCATCGAGTTCGTGGTCGATAGAACTCGCCAAACGCTGGACGAGTTTATGATTTGGGAAACAACCCCGTCGGCATAAAAGCCTGCCATCGACGTTCGCCATGCGCGCTCCGGAAGGCGAAGAAGACCCTCACAACTTCCCCTACTCTCGGCGCTGGTATATCCATATATAATAAGGCGCCTATCGCGGGATGATTCGGTTTCGACGGTACCCCACACCGGAGTTTTGTAGTCTTAAACGTCATAAAGATGAACGAGCGCGAAAGTAAAAGCGCGGCAAGCGCTGTGGATTCTCGACCGCGATTGAATGATGCGCCTGGTGCCAGTGCGTTCGCCGTCACTCTGATGGTGGCGGTAGCTTTGCTCCTCGTGGGCGGGCTGATATTTCGAGACTTCTTATTTGGCGAAAAATTGTTGCTCTACAAAGACGTAGGAGACGATTCGGTCATCGACACTTATCCAACCCTGGTTCATCTGTCCGATTACATCAAGCGCTATGGTTTTCCGTCCTGGTCGTTCTGTGTCGGGATGGGCCAGAGTCTCTTTTATCTCGCCGGCAGCTTAGTTTGGGAACCCATTGTCTGGCTGCCGCGGCAATTGATTGCCTTCGCTCTTGTTTATCAACATCTATTAAAAGCGCTTGTCGTCGGATTGCTATTCTTTCGCGTTCTGCGACTACGCGGTCTCGATCTCTGTGCCTCGACAGGTGGAGCGCTGCTTCTTGCCTTCTCCGCGCACATGTGCATGGGCAGCTGTTGGATTATCAGCGCGGACGATACCGTGTGCTTCACCTTTCTTTTGTTCGCGCTGGAGGAGGCGCTTGTCGACCGGCACTGGCTCTACCTTCCAATCGCTGTCGCTTTAACTGGATTGGTGACCCCGTTCCATCTCTACCTCAGCGCGGTCTTACTCTGCTTCTACGTTCCGGCTCGGCTCGTCGAGATTTATGGCTGGAAACCTCTGCCATTGTCCCGTGTTTGCATGCGTTTGGCGATGTTCGCTATCCTCGGCGTCGGTTTGGGCGCGATCGTTTTCTTCGGGAGTTCGTACGCAGTTCTTAATAGTCCTCGCGCGTCGCGAACACTTCCCAATTTCGCCTTTGGTCCCGCGCCATCTCCGTTTCAGCTGGGCTCGCCGCTGTATTACATAACGAACGTCCTGCGTCCGTTCTCCAGTGATCTGCTCGGAACCGGAGACGCTTACCGCGGTTGGGAGAACTACTATGAGGCGCCGCTGAGTTACTGCGGGCTTATAGCGCTATTGCTTTCTCCCCAAGCCTTTGCAGCCGCGACCCGGCGCCAGCGCATCCTTTGCGCCATATTTCTCATTCTCATCGTCATTCCGATGGTGTTCCCGTGGTTCAGATATCTTTTCTGGCTCTTTCAGGGGGGATACTTCAGAGCGTATTCCCTGTTTTCTGTCTTTGCCATTCTAGTGCTGAGCATGACTGCAATGTCGCGTTATATCGAACGCGGAACCATCAACCTTTGGTTACTAGCCGTAACTGTAGCGGTGTTGCTCGGAATCCTCTGTTTTCCGGCCCATGAGATGCAGATGCTCATCAGTCATGAGCTCAGGCGGACAGCTATAGTTCTCCTAATTTCCTACACCGCGCTCCTGGTTATCGGCCAGATCGTGAAACGACAAAGCATCGCGGGCTGGATGATTCTCGGCGTGACCGCGATTGAGCTCATTTATTTCGATCGAATCACGGTGAACCGCCCGACCATTACCAAACAGGAGTGGAGAGAGCGAATCGGTTACAATGATGAGACTGTCGATGCCATAAGTGACATCAAAGCAAGTGATCATGGTTTCTTCCGGATCACGAAGACTTGGGGATCGGTCGAAGCAACGCGTCCCAGTTTCAACGATGCTCTTGTTTTCGATTATTACAGCACATCCTCGTACAGCAGTTTCAATAATCTTGATTATATCAAGTTCTTGATGGCCGTAGATGCGATTGACCCTGGCCTTAGGCCGGGAGATTCGCAATGGTCGCCAGGCTTGGTCGGCCATCCGCTCCTCTTGATCTTTGCCGGTGAAAAATATGTCATCACTCCCGACCCGGCGTGGTTCCAGGCCGCCTTGGGCTACGAATTCGTTAGGCCGTACAATGATATTTATCTTTTCCGCAACAAGTTTTCTCTCCCGTTCGGACTAATATTCACCCACTACATTTCGGAAGAGATTTTTTTTCTGCTACCTAGCCCAAGCAAAGAACTAGCGCTCCTGCACACGGTCGTTTTCTCCGGCAAAAGCGTCATCAATCAATCGGAGCTTCCGTCACTAACTCTTGATGACTTAGAACAACAGATGCGCGCAACATTAATTCCCGACATTCTCAGCCAACGTCGCGATACAGCGTTTCGAATCCAATCATTCAAACCGACCCGTATAAGTGGGACGGCCCGACTCGACCAGAACGGAGTCCTGGTTTTCCAGATGCCTTTCGACGCCGGTTGGCATTCCTCCGTGGACGGTCGCTCGGTGCCGACTATGAAAGTCGATGCCGGCTTGCTCGGCCTTGTGCTGCCTACCGGAGAACATGCTGTGCAGTTGATCTATCGCCCTCCGTTTCTCTATATCGGTGCTCTCGTGACTCTTGTTTCCTTCACAATCCTTTCATTCAAACTCTGGCGATGCCGGCGAATTCCGGAATGTCTAGCGAGTGAAAAAGCAATCGCATCCGTTAACGATTCGACCGGCGACGAGCGCCGACGTGCCGATCATTCTGGAATTGATTCGTACCCTGGCGACTTATGAGCGCGTGCCGAATGAAGTCACCGCGACCGAAGAACAGCTTGTCGATGTTTTATTCGGTGAACGGGCCGGCGGCGGAAGTGCTTCTCGCGTTTGAAGGAAAATCGCCAGTCGGGTTCGCAGTTTTCTTTCATAATTTTTCAACATGGTTCGGGCGACCCGGCCTTTATCTCGAAGATTTGTTCGTGAAGCCGGAGAAGCGCGGCAAAAGCTATAGTCGCGCATTGCTTGTCGAGCTTGCGAAGATCACGCGCGATCGCGGCGGCAAAACGGCGGAGAAACTAACTTAAGAAAGCAGCGGGACGAGTAGCCACGCTCAAAGTCGAAGAAAAAAAAGCCCAGAATTGCGGACGGAAAAACGTCACGTAATGAGCGACCGGAACATTGATCAACAACGGCGTGTGATCAGCCCCGAGGCTCAGATTTTTCACTGGGAACGGTGGCTTTTGTCGTGCTTGCGAAAGCACGGAGGGTGTCCGACCGTGCCATTCATCAATGCGCACCAATTTGGGCGTACAAAGTAGTAAACCAGACTGGGTCTCCGGTTCATGTAAAATCTTACTCCAGTAGGCCACAGATGACCCGTTGAGCCTCAGAAGCACACAAAAACCGAACAAGACAATTACCGCAAGCCAGCGCCATCGGCGAACTCGTTCGATCATCCGTTGCGAGTTGGTGATGTCGCGTGCTTCAGACCATTAGCAGCGCTGGATTTTCCAGCAAGTGGCGCAGTTCCTTCAGGTATTCGGCGCCTAGCGCGCCATCGATGACGCGATGGTCGCAGCTCATCGTAAGCGACATGCGATGGCCGACCACGATTTGGTCGCAATCGTCAATGACCGGAACTTTGGTGATCTTGCCAACGGCGAGAATGAAACCTTGCGGTGGATTAATCACGGCCGAGAAACTGTCGATCCCCATCCCGCCGAGGTTTGAAACGGTGAAGGTACCGCCTTGAAACTCCTCCGGCTTCATCCGCTTGTTACGCGCGCGATGAGCAAGATCCTTTGCAATCTCGCTGATCTCACGCAGCGATTTATTTTGTGCTGCGCGAATCACCGGCGTCAGCAGTCCGTCTTCGATCGACACGGCAATGCCGAGGTCGACATCGGCATATTGCACGATCGCTTCGCCATCGAAGGAGGCGTTCACTTGCGGCACTTTGATTGCGGCTTGCACCGCTCCTTTCAAGACGAAATCGTTCACGGTGATTTTCGCGGCGTCAGCACCTTCACCCGCAGACTTCAATTCCTCGCGCGCTTCCATGAGCGGTCCTGCATTTATGTCGATTGTTAAGTAGAAATGCGGCACCGGACCGAGGCTTTCCACGAGGCGCTGCGCAATGATCTTGCGCATTCCAGAGAGTTGAATACGCGCGCTTTCGCCTGCCTTAATCGCAGGCGCAGGCTTCGATTCAGCTTTTGCGCCACCACGGTCGGCGAGGCCGGCTACAGATTTCGCGGCAGCGCGCACGTCGGTTTCGGTGACACGACCTTCCGGGCCTGTGCCTTTTACGCTGGAAAGATCAACGCCGAGCTCAGCCGCGATCCGGCGTGCAACGGGCGACGCTTTCACGCGCGCTTCTTCTGGCTTTTCAGCTTTCGGCGCCGGCCTTTCGGTTTCAGCTTTCTTTTCTGCTTTAGGCTCCTCTGCCTTTTCTTCCTTTTTTGATTTCTCTTCCTTTTTCTCCGCAACCTTTTTTGCGTCCTCCTTCTCAGGCTTCGCTTTCTCCTCTTTTTCTTCCTTCTCGCCTTGTGGTTCTGCCTTCTTTTTTTCCTCGGCCTTTTCCTTTTCCTCTTCTTTGCCTTCGGGCTTTTTCTCTTTTTCGTCCTTATCTGCTTCCTTTGGTGCTTCCTCGCCTTCACGACCGATGAACGCGATTCTGTCGCCGACGTTCACCTTGCCGCCTTCTTCGACGTAAATTTCTGTCAGCGTCCCATCCTCAGGCGATTCCCATTCCATTGTCGCCTTATCCGTCTCAATCTCGGCGAGCACTTCGCCGGCTGAAACGTGATCGCCTTTCTTTTTCTTCCACCCGACCAGAGTTCCCTCGGTCATCGTGTCGCTCAATTTGGGCATCTGAATTTCAGGCATAACTAAGGTGACCAGTGATGAGTTTTCTCACGCGTAGCAAACCTGCTTCACGGCCGCGGCAAGTTTCTCCGCGTTCGGCAGCACGGCGTGCTCAAGGCGCTCGTTGTAGGGCATCGGAACATCTTCTTGTGATACGCGGATGATTGGAGCATCGAGCTCATCAAAGATGTTTTTCTGAATGCGATAGCAAACTTCAGCCCCGACTCCGCAGAATGGATGATCTTGTTCGACAATCACGACCCGGTGTGTCTTGGCGACTGAATCGTAAATTGCTTTCTCGTCCAGTGGTTTAATCGAACGGAGATCGACGATTTCCGCCGAGATATCTTCTTCCTCCAGTTGTTCCGCGACCTTGAGCGCCAGTGGAACCGTCTGCGCGTAACAAATGACTGAGACATCGCTGCCTTCACGTTTCACTTCCGCTTTTCCCAGCGGAATGAGCAGCTCTTCATCCGGCGGCTCGACCATTCCCTTGGAGCTGTAGAGCAATTCCGCTTCGAGAACCAGCACCGGATTGTTGTCCCGCACGGCAGTCTTCAGTAAACCTTTTGCGTCACGTGGCGTGGCTGGCGTGCAAACCTTCAGACCAGGCACGCTGGCGTAAAAATTTTCCGTTGCATGCGAATGCGTAGCGCCGAGCTGGTGCGCTGGTCCGTTCGGTCCGCGAAACGTGATTGGGATATTAAATTGCCCGCCCGACATCGTGAACATGTTTGGCGCATTGTTGACCACCTGATCGAATGCGACCAGCGAGAAGCTGAACGTCATGAACTCAATGATGGGCCGCAAGCCCACCATCGCCGCGCCGATCCCGAGCCCAGCGAATCCGTTTTCGCTGATTGGAGTATCGATGATGCGTTTTGGACCAAACCGTTGTAGCAAGCCTGAGCTAACTTTGTACGCACCCTGGTATTCGGCGACCTCTTCGCCCATCAGAAATACATTCGGATCACGCTCGAGCTCTTCTGCGAGCGCTTCATTGAGCGCCTGACGATAAGTGATCTCTCTCATGGCTAATTCGTCGTTGGAGACGGCGCGCCCTCGCGCCGCTCCTGCGCTGATTCCGCGGGCCGGGGGCGGCCCGGCTCCACGACGCCATCGGCATAGGTATAATCGTAAAGTTTTTCGAGCGGCGGGTCGGGGCTCTCCTCAGCGAACTTCACCGCGGCCATGACTGTTTCTTTCGCGCGCTTGTCGAGCTGATCGAATTGTTCGTTGGTCAACTTTCCCTCGCGCGTAAGCTGTGCCCGCAAACGCGTAATCGGATCGTCCAACCGATATTTCTCCAGCTCATCCTTGGTCCGGTAACTTGCTGGATCTGACATGGAGTGCCCGCGATATCGATAGGTACGCGCTTCCAGGAATGCCGGATGCGGCTCTTTACGGATCGAATCGACGACCTCGGAAATCTTGTCGCGCACTTCGCGAAAGTTCATTCCATCGACAATTTCTCCGGAGATGTCGTAGCCTTCCGCGCGATCGACAATTTGCTTCAGTGACGTCGATCTCTTCACCGAAGTGCCCATGGCGAAAAGATTGTTTTCGCAAATAAAAACGATCGGCAATTTATACAACGCGGCCAGATTCAGCGCTTCATGGAAGGCACCTTGATTAATTGCTCCATCACCAAAGAAACAGAGCGTGACGCGATCTTCGCCCCGGTACTTGATGGCAAAAGCCAGTCCCACCCCCAACGGAACGTGTGCGGCGACAATCGCATGGCCACCATACATGTGATGTTGCTTGTCGAAAAAATGCATCGAGCCACCCAATCCGCGTGAGCAACCCGTTGCTTTACCGAACAGTTCGGCCATGCATGCATTTGCACTCGTGCCCCGTGCAAGGGCATGGGCGTGATCGCGGTACGCGGTGATGATGTAATCATCGTCGCGAACGGCCGCCACAGCGCCGGTCACAACTGCTTCCTGGCCGATGTAAAGATGACAAAATCCGCCAATCTTCTGCGCTTGATACTGCTGGCTGGCGCGTTCCTCGAAACGCCGGATCAACAGCATCAGCGAGAGCATTTCGACTTCGTCGCGCTGCTCTCCCGGCTGCATGAAATCTAAGCGACGCGAGGCAACGCAGCGCCAGCATCCCGGCTGGTTTTTCGCCCGAAGTTCATGCACGCCACGAACAATGCGGTGAAAAGGAGATCGCCGAGAAGCGAATTGCGCAAAAACATCCAGGCAGGCGTGGCGCCATTGTAAACGGGCAGCCCGATGCTTTGCGCCTGCACGAAACCAGCGAACGTCTTCGGATAACTCGGCTCGTACAGCCATGAGATGCAGTTCGTGACAAAGTAAAAGATCAGCGACGCTGCAATTGAAGCCGGCAGCAGCGTCTTCAACGAAGCGCGGTTTTGCAGCGACCAGCCGAGCAAGCCAATGAGCGCAAATCCCACGTAATGCGAGATGACAAATGGGCTCCCCATTGACGCGTGATAATGAAAGACGTTTAAAGCCACATCCGACAAGAGCAATGAAACCATTGGAATAGTCAGCTTGTAGCGAGTCGGGAAATAAGCCGCGCCGCAAAGCGCGATCGCAGCGAGTGGCGTGAAGTTCATCCAGCCGACGGCGTCGATTGGTCCAAAAAAGCCAACCAGGATGCGAAAAAGAATCGCGGATGTAACGAGGAGAAGAGCAGGGATCATTCGGAAGAATCTATCTGTCCGGCTCGATATGCAAAGGGCATTTGGAATCGTCATTTCGAGCGAAGTCGAGGAACCCTGTGGCGTTAGCTCAACGTAATTTCGCGCGATCCTTCGAGTCCGCTTCGCTCCGTCAGGATGACAGAAGGTTATTTCGCTGCCGCCAGGGCCTTGTTGAGTCGCGCCTTGCGACGATTCGCTACGTTTTCGTGAATGATTCCGCGCTTGGCAGCTTTATCGATTGCGGAGATTAGCGCACGAATTTGATCCCCGGAAGTTTCCGCGGAACGAACTCCCTTCTGCATAGTACGTAAACGCGTTAGGACACTCCGATTGCGAAGCGTACGTTTTAAGGTCTGGCGCGAGCGTTTGGAGGCTGATCTCGTATTGGCCATTGCAAATCAAACTTTTGTGGAACGAACGCTCGTGAGCACAGTTGCGATTGTCAACCCAAACAATTCGCGGCTGGCATCCACACGTGGCAACGATGGCCTGTTCAGAGCCTTCGCTGCTGGTGGGCTTGGTGGTGTGGCCGCGACGGAAGGTTACAAGCGCTTGCCCGATGCGAGCTTCAGCCTTTTCCGCTCGGCAGCTAGCGCTCCAGCCATTCGCATTTGCTCGACAGTCAGACTGCGGCCTTTCTTCGCCGGTCTCCTCTGATCTTGACTCTCGGTTGCATCCTGCGCTGGTGGCTGGTTCTGCGTCAAATGATCAGGTGGTCCGGCCAGTGCGCTCACATCAATACCGCTGTTTGTGGGCTGTATCCGTGGCGCTTTCGCTACTTTCGGGTGCCGACTTTGATTATCCGCTTGAGTCTGAGGTGCTGCGGTCGCAGCCACGAGAGTCTGAGTCAATTGAACCGGCACTGCTTGTACCGTTTTCGGGAGCCGGTCCGGAATAATCTGCACGAGCGCGCCAGGGGGGACTCGATCATAAAGAGCGGTAATGTCGCTCGATTTCATTCGGATGCAGCCGTAACTGGCAGGTTGACCAATTGTTTTCTCCTGAGGTGTACCATGAATGTAGATGCAGCGATGATAGGCATGCGCGTTTTGAGCTTCCAGTCCACGCAACCAGATAATGCGCGTGATCACCGGGTCGCGACCGGGAGCGTTTGGCTGCAGAACTTCGCCGGTTAATCGTCGATTGTGGAAGACGGCGCCAACTGGTGCATCGCCACCGATTTTCTCCTCGACGGCAAAATAACCAAGAGGCGTTGTCATTCGTCCCCAGGAATCGCCGAGACCAAACATGGAGGTGGACACCGGATAGGTGACCACTTTTCCGCCGTTTTGCACAAGCATCAGCTTTTGGTCGCGCACACTGA
>WNFR01023569.1_pt1 | contig 11590 bp, 9 predicted proteins | sample 5400221 | NCBI WGS metagenome assembly WNFR01 (sample SAMN13153357, study PRJNA577476) | soil metagenome | isolation source: 40 cm soil under Madrone tree | place: USA:California | collected 2016-06-14 | reverse complement strand
AATGCGCACGGCTCGGAACCGTGCGACCGGCGCGCAGATAAATCTCATCACCTAGAAACGCGAAGGTTGTTCCCAGGCGCGTCCGCAAATCTTTCTGAATCTCGCCGACGTCACGAATTGTGCGACGGCAAAACTCAGGTGTTACGGCCGTCAAACGTGCGTCATTCAAATAACGCGTCAGTCCCAGCGGCACGATCGCCACGCTGCGCACGCGTGGATGCAGTTCGGCGAGATCGTAAATAGTCCGCCGCAGGATCTCAGCATCGTTAATCTCCGGGCAAAGAACGATCTGCGCGTGAATCTCGATTCCGGCGTCGAGCAGACGGCGCATCTTTGCACTGATGTCCGCGCGCTCTTTATCGACTCCCAGAAGATAGGCGCGTACGTCCAGATCCGTTGCGTGCACGGACACGTACTGTGGCGTTAGGCGTTGTTCGATCACCCGTCGCATCTCGTCTTCAGTGATGGAAGTCAGCGTGGTGTAATTGCCGTAAAGAAATGAAAGCCGGACGTCTTCATCGCGCACGAAGAGTGACGGCCGCGCGGTTTCGGGATTGCCTTTGCAGAAACAGAAGATGCATTCGTTGGCGCATTGCCGCGGGACAATTTGTTCGAAGCTGAGGCCGAACGCTTCGGCTTCGTCACGCTCGATGTTCAGCTCCCAGTCTTCACCCGTGCCCTTGCGCACGTCTATTACCAAGTCGGTTTCGCCCCCTGACTGAAAGCGAAAATCGAGATAATCACGCACGACGCGGCCATTAACGCGCATGATGCGATCGCCGGGCTCCAGCTCCAGTTCGGCGCCCAGGCTGCCGGGCACCACCTCTGAAATCTCGACGCCGCGGCGGCGAATCTGGGTTACGGCCGGGGTGACTGCAAACTCGTACATCTCAAACTACTTTCCAAACGCAAACTGTCCGAAGGAATTGGTCGCGTCTCAACGGAAGGTCCAAGTATAGCAAAGGCGGAGAGCTTTGTTGATGAGGGGGGACGTCGTTGACAACTAATCGCACGGGGATTTACTCTCGTCTTTTACGTTAGACTCCGGTCTGGCTGGGCCGGCCTCATCACCCGACAAATGAATTACGAGAATCAAATACTGTCTAAAAGTCCAACTCAAAACGACGCCGCAGAGATTTCCGCTGTGTCCCAACCGTGCGTGCTGCTGGTCGAAGACGACCGTTCAGTCCGGCGCTATCTGGAAGTGACTTTACAGCGTTCCGGCTACCGGGTCATTACGGCTGGAGATGGACTCGAAGCGATGAAGCTCGCGCTTTCTTCCGAGATCGACGTCGTCGTTACCGATGCCGTCATGCCGCATTTGAGTGGGCACGAGTTGGCGCGATTTCTGCGCAGCAATGCAAAAGTCTCCGGACTCCCGATTATCTTGCTGACAGGGCAGGAGAACAAAGAAGCCGTGGTAGCGTCAGAAAATTTGATCGACGCATTCCTCTATAAGCCTGTTAAGGCAATCGAATTGACAAGCTGTCTGGCCGGCTTGCTGCACAGCATTCATAAGAACGCGTCAGAAGCCCGACCGTCAGGGAGGCAAGACTGGTGACTGCTCAAGAATCGGGTACGGCCATGACTGACCGTACTCAAACTAGCCCTCGCTGACGCTCGGGCTTCTGAGACTTACCCTGCAAGCAACTGATCAAGCGGCGTGTATTCGCGTCCTTGAGAAATAGCCACCGCTTCGTAAGTCAATTTTCCCATGTAAGTATTGACCCCCGCCGCTAATCCCGGGTCGCCCATCACTGCCGCCTGAAAACCCTTTTTCGCTAATCTTAGCGCGTAGGGCAGCGTCGCATTGGTCAAAGGTCGAAGTGCGCGGGACTGCGCCGGGCATATTGGCGACACAGTACAGGAGGACCCGGACTCGCTGGTGATGAACCTTGTGTTCCGCGCCCGGTACGGGGGCACCAGATGGGCCGGCAGATTGTCGGCACGGTTGCTTCTCAGATTCCGAGGAGCTACGCGCTGTCGGTGCTCAAAATTGCGCTGGGTGGAGGCGTTTCATCGAGGCTTTTTCAGCGCTTGCACGAACGGGAAGCTCTGGTATATTCGGTGGGCAATTTTTGCCGAGCAGTAATCGGATTCGGGGGTGGCTCGGGGTGTAGACCGACCACCGGAAGACGTGAGGCGTAGAGCTAACGTGAGAGGAGTCGCATTGAGCAGAGTCAGACTTTCCAAGCGGGCGACTGAGATGCCGGCTTCTCCGATTCGACGGCTGGTGCCGTATGCCGACCGGGCCAAGGCCCGCGGCGTCAAGGTCTATCACCTGAACATCGGCCAGCCGGATATCGAGACCCCGGACGGGATGATGGACGGCTACCGGAATATCGATATCAAAGTTCTTTCCTACGGGCCGTCGCAGGGCTTGAAAGAATACATCGACGCGCTGGTTGATTACTATGGCCAGGTGGGAATAAACGTGCGGGCCCAGGACATTCTGGTTACGACCGGCGGCAGCGAGGCGATATCGTTTGCGCTGGACGTGGTGGCCGACGCCGGCGACGAAGTCATCGTGCCTGAACCGTTCTATTCCAACTATGCGGGATTCGCAGCAACCGCGGGCGTTAAGCTCGTCCCGGTGACCTGTCTGGCCGAAACCGGCTTTGCCCTGCTGCCGAAAGCCGAGTTCGAACGGGCCATCACCGGCAGGACCAGGGCAATCATCTATTCAAACCCGGGGAATCCGACCGGCGCGGTTTACACCCGACCGGAACTGGAGATGCTTGCGAGTTTGTGCGTTGAGCACGAACTCTACCTCATCGGCGACGAGGCGTACCGCGAGTTCATCTACGATGACGACACCGAGCACACGAGCGTCCTCAATCTGGCCGGAATCGAAGACCGGGCGATACTGGTGGACAGTGTGTCCAAGCGGTACAGCGCGTGCGGGGCGCGGGTGGGCTGCCTTGTCAGCCGAAACGCCGAACTGGTGGCCGCGGTGCTGAAGTTCGGTCAGGCCCGGCTTTGTCCACCGACCGTTGACCAGTTGGCGGCGATGGCCGCGGCCAAGGTGCCGGACAGCTACTTCATCGAAATGCGGCGCGAGTACCAGGGCCGGAGAGACCTGGTATGCGATGCAATCGCGAAGATACCGGGGGCGGTCTGCCGCAAGCCCGGGGGCGCATTCTACGTTGTTGCCAAGTTGCCGATTCGCGACGGCGAGGAATTCGCCATCTTTATGCTTGAAGAGTTCCAACTCGACAATGAGACCGTGATGGTCGCGCCGGCAGACGGATTCTATGCGACCCCGGGCAAGGGGAAGGACGAGGTCCGCATCGCCTACGTACTCAACTGCGATGATCTGGCGCAGGCAATGAAGATTCTTGCCGCCGGGGTGGAAGCGTACAACCGGAAATAGATGACCGAACGAAGTCAGAAGACAGAAGTCAGAGTGAAGAATGCAGAATTCGCCGGACTTCTGACTTCTGGTTTCTGCAATCTGAATTCTGAGTTCGTCCTCCGAGGATCTGCATGGTCTCCGACAACTACTACCCGTACGTGGGGGCATTGCCGAGCAGGTGCACCACCTGACGACCGAGTTGCGCAAGGGGAGCCCTAATCTGAAACCAGAACTTAAAATCGGCTACGCATCTTAACGCGTTTTCATCCATTCGACACAGCGCGTAAGATGGATTCGCATGTTTTCAGCGCTATCGTGATGAATCCGCCCGTGGCCCGGCAGAACCCATTCGAAGTCATAACTGAGCAGTTTCTCCATCGAGCGCGTTTGCGCTTCCCATGAATACCAGCAGGCGCTTCGAAACGCGGTCAGTGTCCGCCGAGTAGGTGACCAGGCCAGATGATCGCCCGTGAACAGAAACTTGTTGCGATACAGCAGCACCGCATGTCCGCGCGTGTGACCGGGAACCGGGATCGCGATTAGATCTTTATCGAGCTTCATTGGTTCGTCACCGCGAAGCACTTGTTCAATTCCGAGGCGGTGCGCGCCATCGTCCACATGCATTACTCGTTCACAGCCAAACCGTTTCGCAAAACGCTCATGATCAGCAACGTCGTCGCGATGCGTCAGAAACATCGTGTGCACGCCGCCCATCGCATCGATTCTTTTCACCAGCTGCGTCGCGAAGCGCGGTGAATCGATCAGTACATTGCCGCCTTCGCTCTCAGGCCTGACGATCAGATAACTCCAGGCCCCAAAACTGGATTCAGCAGTAAAGCCGCAGAAATAAATGTGATCCGCGATTCGGGAGGGAAAAGCATCGATGCCGAGGTGTGCGTCATGATGCTCGACAGTTCCGATCGATGCCGTGGGACACGCGACTAACGCCATCAGCGCCCGCTTGGTCTCAGTTTCATTCTCAGGCTGATGATAGACGACTGAAACGTCCCTTTCCTCGCTAAAAGTTTCAGGCGCGATCTGACGGCAAGCGTCGCAGTCGATACAGGTCGAGTCGACGAAGAAATCGCCTGGAACGTTAGCCGGCAAACGCAAAGCAATATTGGCCATGGTTGAGAATTCTTGAAGTTATGATGAGCCCGCAGGTCTCGGAGTTCAAGTTGAGCATTTGCGGCTTTGCCGCAGCGCCGTGTCAGAAGCCCGCGCGTAAGCAAGGGCTTCTTGAGACTCAACTAATCTCGCTTGTCTATTGCCCTCCCTATCGACCACCCCACGCGGAATGCCCGCGCGGGGACCCCGGTTGGTCGGGCTTCTGACACGCGAGCAACACCTGTTTCCCGCGCAGTCTTAGCGTCACAGGGCAGCTGCCGACCGTGTCCCGCTTGGAGAAACTCTTTTCGACCTTAGCGAACAAATTTGCCCCCTTTGCGTTTTATCCAGAGTAGCGAATAACATGACGCGAATTTTCTATTCACCCGGAGGTCTCAAGAAAATGCCAAGATTCGAACGATTTGCCCTCGTAGCTATCACTATTATTTTTCTCTGCGCCACCTCGACGCCAGCTCAACCGCCCGCCGTCAAGACGGTTGAAGTCAAAGCTTCGACGACCGAAACAGAAGTCGGCCAAACGCTGAAGCTGACCGCGATTGCCAAAGACGCCGCCGGCAACGTGGTCAATCTCGAGCCGTCAACTTACTTTGCCGGACCATTCGACGCCGCGGCGGCGGACGAAAGCGGTAACCTCAAGCTGTTCGGTCCGGGCGAAGTGATCGCCGGGGCGATCGTCGGCGGCAAGACCGGCTTCACCAAAATCATGGTCAAGCCGGCAACGATTAAGACCGTTGAGATCAAGTCGATCACAACTCCACTGGTAGTCGGCGGCACAGTCCAACTCGAAGCGACTACTCGAATCTTCAGCGGCGACCCGCGCACCGGCGTGCCGATCACGTGGAGTTCTGATAAGCCCGCCGTGGCCACTGTTGACGGAGGCGGCGTCGTAACTGGAATCGCGCCCGGCAAAGCCATGATCAAAGCGACCTCAGGCATGGCGGGCGGTACCACCGCTATCACGGTAGTTAAGAATACCTTGACCGGGTTGACCATCACGCCTGACTCGAACCGCGCGCGCACCGGAGACGTGGTCCACCTTACCGCGAAGGGAACGCCTTCAAACGATTTCACACCGCGCTGGGCAGTCAGCGGCAATGGCGCAACGATCTATTCTGACGGCGCTTTCGTCGCTGAGCAGCCGGGCACCTACATCGTGACGGCCAGTAATGGAAACCTTTCGGCGAGCGCCTCAGTTCTCATCGCGCCGCGCAATGTCGATCGCGAACTTCAGGTCGTCGGCCGCGCCCCGTTCAAAGAATTTCAAGGCGCCGAAGAATGGATCATCGGAAACTATGCCTACTACTCGACGATCTCCGATCGCTTTCTCGTCTATGACATTTCCGATCCGGCGCATCCGAAATTGACCGACACCGTTATAGTTGACGCGCGCATCGTTAATGACATCACCGGCGCCGTGCACAGCGCGTTCGTAGACCGGCACTACGTCTATCTTACCGACGATGCGACCGGCTCAATGCGCGTGATCGACTTTGCCGATGTAAAGAATCCGAAGGAAGTCGCGCGCTGGCAGACCGAAACCCAAAGCGCCAGCACCATTCGCACCAAAGAGGGCGAAGAGGTTGTCGGCCGCTATCTGCACGATCTCTATGTAAAAGACGGCCTCGCTTACCTGGCCTACTGGCATGACGGTCTGATAATTCTTGACGTCGGCGCCGGGATAAAAGGCGGCAGTCCCGAGCATCCGCAACTGGTCAGCCAATTTCGTTTTAATCACAACGAACTGTACGGCAATGGCTGGCTGGCGGGCACTCATTCGGTCTTTCGCGATCGTAACTATCTATTCATCGGCGACGAAGTCCTGCCGTCGTTCTTTGATATTTCGTCGCACAAGCGCATTCCGGTACGCGGCATCTGCCACGTAATTGATATCAGTGACATCAACAATCCACGAAAGGTCGCCGAGTATCCTGTGCCCGAAGGCGGCGCGCACAACATCTGGGTCGAAGACGGAATCATGTACATGGGTTACTACAGCGGCGGCGGACGCGTTGTAGATGTTTCCGGAGAGCTGCGCGGCGATCTCTATCGACAGGGCCGCGAGATTGGCCGCCTGTGGACCGGCGACCCGGAAAGCTATCGGCCGAATCTGGCCTTTACCTGGGGCGCGCAACCACACAAAGGGTTGATCTACTTTAACGACATCAACTCCGGGCTGTGGGTGGTGAAGCTGGGCCGTAAGGTCGAGAAAGGATCGACGACCGCGCCGGGACAGTGAATTGTTTTTTAGAAGTATTTGACGAATTGGTTTAGAGAGGCTTACCTTGAAAGCATGAAAGTAAGAACTTCCGTCACCGTCGATAAGGGCCTGCTGGAAACTGTGGATAAGCTAACCGGCAAAGATGATCGCTCGCGCTTTGTTGAAGCTGCGCTACGCGCCTATGTTGCGCAAGTCATTCGTCATACACAGAACGACAAGGACCTTGAAATAATTAACAAACGCGCTCACGAGCTCAACGAAGAAGCTTTGGATGTTCTCGACTATCAGGTTGCTTTGTGAAGCGTGGAGATCTTTATCGCGTTGCTAAGCCTTCTCCCAGAGACCCAAAGAAGTTTCGGGTCTTCGTCGTAGTCAGTCGCCAGGTTTTGATCGAATCGCGTTTCTCAACCGTCATCTGCGCTCCGGTTTACTCAACTCATCATGGCCTTTCCACTCAGGTAGCAGTTGGAATTGATGAAGGCCTGAAACACGATAGCAGTATTCACTGTGACGAACTCGTAAGCCTGCCAAAGTCCGTCTTGACTGATTACGTCGGATCGCTTTCAAGCGAGAAGGTCGTAGAACTGAGCACGGCATTACGCCTCGCGCTGGACGTTGGTGATTAGAACGAAGATCGGAAACGGGATCGACACACGCGGGGTTCAAGAACAGGAGATCCTAATGGCAAAGAAGACCGCACAGGGGCCGAAGTTTGTTAGCTACTTTTGGCCTGTGATTGAAGTTCTGAAGAAGTTGGGTGGTTCGGCTCGCCCCTCCGAGGTACGTGAGGAACTGGTGAGGACACTAAGCATTTCAGAGGACGCCCAGGAAGACACACTTCCCAGCGGTTTCCCTCGCTTCGACAATCAAGTTGCCTGGGCTCGGTTTTACTTAGCAAAGGCCGGCATCATCGATTCATCCGCTCGCGGAGTATGGACCCTTACTGATAAGGGCCGGACTCTTGACCATCTGACTCATGAAGAGGCCCTGGAATTATTTAAAGAGGTACACAAGCAGTTTCACGTGGATCGACAGCGTGAAAGTATAGCGGTCGTCGAAGAAAGTGGAATGATCCCGCCAGAGGATGTCGAGCTGTCCGGTGGTGAGAATTATCGGCAGCACCTTCTGGATATTCTTCAGGCCTTGCCCCCGTCTGGTTTCGAAAGATTTTGCCAACGACTCTTGCGCGAGTCGGGCTTTCAGGAGGTCACCGTAACCGGGCGTTCGGGCGATGGCGGCATTGATGGGCTCGGTATCCTTCAAATAAGTCCACTAGTAAGCTTCAAAGTTCTTTTCCAATGTAAGCGTTACGTAGGATCTGTGACTCCGAGTCAGGTTCGTGACTTTCGAGGTGCTATGCAGGGGCGCGCCGACAAAGGAATCATTGTTACGACTGGTTCTTTCACCTCCGATTCGAAGAGAGAAGCCGTCCGCGATGGCGTTCCGCCGATCGAATTGGTTGACGGTGAAAAGCTCGTCACGATGATTGAACAACTTGAACTAGGCCTCAACCCAATCAAGTCGTTTAAGGTGGACGAGCCATTCTTTGAGCAATTCAGATCATGAACGAAAAGTGGAGTGCCTTCATTCGGAATTCTCAATTACCTGAATCCTAATGACGCCGCAAACCGAACACACTGACGCGCCGTTGGTTGAGTTCCGCGAGGTCAGCTATGCGGTCAATGGCGGGCGGCCGATCATTGATGCCTTGAACCTCGAGGTTCAGCTTGGCGAAACACTTGTCCTGCTGGGAGAGTCAGGCTGTGGTAAGACGACGACCCTTCGGCTGGTGAATCGTTTATTAACTCCTACGTCAGGCCAGGTGCTGGTCGAAGGAAAAGCAACGACCGCGTGGGACGTCATTCGCCTGCGGCGTCGCACCGGCTATGTGATCCAGGAAGCGGGACTGTTTCCGCATTTCACCGTCGCGGACAACGTGGCGCTGGTGCCCCAGCTCGATGGTTGGGATGAAGCGCGTATTCATGGGCGCGTCCATGAATTGCTCGATCTAGTCGGCCTCGATCCCGAACGGTTCGCGGAGCGTTATCCACGTGAATTGTCCGGCGGTCAGCGTCAGCGCGTCGGCGTGGCGCGAGCGCTGGCGGCCGATCCGCCGCTGCTTTTGATGGACGAGCCATTCGGCGCGCTTGATCCTCTGACGCGAGCATCTCTGCAAAAGGAGTTCGCTGAGTTGAAAGGGCGACTGGGCAAGACAGTGATCTTCGTAACGCATGACGTGCGCGAAGCTTTAGCGCTGGGTTCGCGGATTGCCTTAATGGACAAAGGTCAAATTGTCGTGCTGGAAACGCCAAAGGGATTTGTAGGTTCAGACAACCAGCTCGCGCGAGCGTACCTGGAAACATTGAGTCAGAACCGCCTGCGGTAGCGGGCGGTTGAACTGCCAGAATAAAAATCGCAAGGATTAACGACGGGCTAACTCAGGCTTGAAGCGTCAGAGGGATTGCGAGGATCAACCGCCCGCTACCGCATGCGGTTCTGACTCTGCATCGTGTGTCCCGCCGACTCGTTAGCCATCACGATAATGTAAGCCGTCCTTGATCCCCCTGAGTATCCCGAATACACGAACGGCAGTCCCGGAGTTTTTTTCAGCGCTTCATTCGAGATGCCGATGTCTTCGTTGGTGACGCCGGGCGCATAGATCATGTAATGCGGTGGAAACTCGGTGGCACCGAACTGGCCGGTTTTCGGATCGAACTTCACATCGCCCGCCAGCATGTAAGCGATTCCGGTTTTCGCTGGGCTATGAAATCTGCCTTGATCAAAACGCTGGTCAATATCGCGTTTGATCTCCGCTGCCGATTTCTGTTGGGCGAGTAGTTCTCCGACGCGCAACATCACCGGCAGAATCGTTCTGCTGCCTTCAGGATCCCAGCAGGTTGGATAAACGCTCAGGTCCCCGTTCTGCGTGCCGTCCCGATTGACCAAACAATGAAAGCCGTTGGTCCCGGTCCGCGCTTTTTCATAACCGCGCTTGCCAAACGTGTACACGGTGGCGTCTTTTCGTAAATGAAGGGGAGCGGCTTTTAGCGCGAGCTCAATTTCCTGATCAGACGCGAACAACACCGGCGTAGGCCTGTTGATATTGGTTTCGTAACGATCGACGGATGCGAACTCTATCCCAGCCGTGCTTTTGCCGGCGGCGCTGCAGTTGCCATGCGCAAGCAAGCAGCCGAGGCTCAGGGCCCAGAAGCCGAGCACATAACGTAACATCGAATTCACCTCCCAGTTTCGACGGACGTTTTCATCACGACGTTGCCGAACGAAACGTATCCGCTTTATCACAACAACGGCGACCTGAGCTTAGGTTACTTAGCGTCGGGACGACCCGGATGTGCTTTCCGCTTGTTCTTCGACTTGTTCTGGATTCTGATGTCTGTTGCATCGTAAAGGGCCTCAGGGGCGATATCGACGCCATTCGGCCAGGCGAGCGTTCCACTTTCAATAAAGAATTTCGCGAAGAACTTCGGATCCTTTAGCGGTTTGAATACGGGGCCTTTGAACCATTGCGATATGTCGACGTGCTTTTCACTGCCATCGTCGAAACGCGTGGCGATGACGAAGCCGCGAACGCGCTTTGCGCTGATTACCTGTGGCAAGTAGTTCATATCTCTTAATCTAGAGGCTCAATTCGGTTCAGTGGGCGTCCCTGCTCAACGTTTCGCCAGTTTACCATAAGCTCAAATCTGTGAGTCAGAGCCCAGTCGCGGATCAATCTCCTCGCGGTTCTTGAAGAAATATTGCCAGTGAGTAAATCGCCGCGGAAATTGAAAGTGGCCTTTTGTCCTTGATGCTCAGCGTGAAAGTGAGGTGGCGAGTGGTCCCCAAAATACATGCGAATCACAATTCCGAAGAAAATCGAAATAATCGGCATCAGATCTAAGTCACTTCGCCGGTTCAGTCTTGTAAAAATCCACACCCGCGGCTTCCGGGCCCACATCAACAGTGGCTACAGTCTTCAATGTCTTGAGATCGATAATCTCAACTGTGCCCGGTTCCGCGCCGATCCCTTCGACAGTCACAAAGGCGTAAAGATCGTCAGGTGAAACTACGACCCCGTGCAGGACTTTACGTTTAGTAGGAAAGCGCGCGAGTTCTTTACCACTCTGCAAATCATAAATCGAAACCGATTGATCGCGTTTGTTGGTTGCGAGCAGGCGAGTGCCGTCGTGGGTGACCGCCAGATTGTAAACGCCGGCACGCGCCGGCAAACGTCGCACCAGCTTCCAGGCATTTGCGTTGACTTCGACAATCTCGCTCGACTTGTTACAGGCAACATAGATCGACGATCCATCAACCGATGGCTGCGCCCAGGTTGGCGAGCAGGAATTGTCGCCTGGCTTGGGAGGTTCCATCCCGTGTCCGCCAGTGTCTTTCATTCCGGGCATTCCCGGCATCGTATCGACGGCCTTAATTTTCGGGGCTCCCGCGATTCCCAACTCTTTCCCTTTGGTAACGATAAAGTGGCGCGCCACTTTCAAACTGGCGGTGTCGATTTCAACCAGCAGGTCGTCCATCATGCAGGCGGAATATTGTTTAGTGCCTTGTGGATTCAGACGAGAGCCGTGCGGCATCGTGCACGTTTGAATGCGCGCGACTTCGGTCATTGTCGGCGTGGACACTACCGAAACCGACGACGGCACCATGTCGCCGTGCAAGTTGAAGTTGACGACGAACAGAAAGTTACCGTCCGGGGTGATGTCCATGGTCGCCGGAAAATACCCGAGCGTAGTTTTGCCGATGACGCTGTCGTCTTTCGTGGCGTACTTCCAAACCAAACCAAACGGCCGGCCGTGCGCGATGGAAACGTAATAGAATTGTTTGTCGGGCGAAATCACAATCCCGTGCGGCCCGTCGATATCCACCGGCAT